>OJGU01000419.1_pt1 | contig 25716 bp, 14 predicted proteins | sample 1594741 | NCBI WGS metagenome assembly OJGU01 (sample SAMN05416841, study PRJEB24817) | seawater metagenome | isolation source: Sea water | place: Canada:Atlantic | collected 2013-07
ACGAGATGTAGAGAGGTCTCGTGGGCTCGGAGATGTGTATAAGAGACAGGTCTCCTCCTGTGCCGCAGACGTCCAGAATCTCGCGCTGACGACAGGCCTCTGAAAGGGGGGGCTGAATGGATTTATCACGCAGAATCTTGGCAAAAGCGGCGATTTCTTCGATGGTCTCTCCTTTCTGGGCAAGGGCGCTCAAGAATTCGGCTTTCGGAGCGGGATCGATGTCAGCGGAGATCAGTTGTTCGATCACGGCCGCAATTTGGTCCGGAGCGAGATCGTGTGATTCTTTGAGCTGAGTAGTAAGCGACGCGAGCATGCGGGGAGCTTAGCCGAGGTGAGTCCTACCCTGGAAGTCCAAATCGATGATGAGCAACGTGACTACCAAAGTGCTATCAACACAGTCGAAGGCCGAGTTTGATCGGGCTGTCGAGGCTGCGGCCGCTTGTTTGCGGGAGGGAGAGGTCATTGGGATCCCCTCAGAAACGGTTTATGGCTTAGCCGGAAATGCGTTTTCAGCCGAGGCCGTGCAAACGATTTTTGCGGTCAAAGGGCGTCCGGCAACGAATCCCCTGATTGTTCATGTGGCCGATTGGGCCATGGTCGAGCAGTGTTCGCGGGTATGGGATGACGCGGCCGCTAAGCTTGCGAAGGCCTTCTGGCCCGGGCCCTTGACTCTTGTGGTTGAGAGATCGTCTCGTATTCCTCCTGAAGTGACGGCCGGAGGGGAAACAGTCGCCCTCCGCTGGCCCAGCCATCCCCTCATGCAGGCAGTGATCAAAGCAGCCGGATTTCCCTTGGCCGCACCCAGCGCGAATCGCTCAAATGCCTTGTCGCCCACTCAGGCCCAGCATGTCCTTGGTCAACTCGACGGGATGATCCCACTAGTGATCGATGGAGGGCACTCAGCGGTAGGCATTGAATCAACAGTGGTTGATCTGGTGAGCCGTCCAGCTCGAATTCTACGTCCAGGTATGGTTCAGCGGGAAGCGTTAGTGAAGGCCTGTGACTTTCTAAGTTGGGAAACGCCCGGATTGAATGAAGCGGGTCTAGGAGCAGAAGGGGTTCATCGGAGTCCTGGGCATATGAAACTTCACTATTCTCCTAAGGCGCGCTTACAGATTGCCTCCTGGTCTAATGAATCGGCATTGGTGGGAATCGTTAACCGCTCGAAAGTGCCGAAGGCGGCCGTCAGTGTGATTTCGTATGGCCGAATACCCGAAGGATCTGGATTCGCTCGAGTATCGGTTATTCCGGATGATGCTGAAGCCTATGCTCGTGCACTTTTCTCTGAATTGCATCTCTGTGACGAAAGCGGAAGTGCGTTGATCATTGTTGAGGCCCCACCGGAGTCATCGGATTGGGAAGGCGTCTGGGATCGGCTTCAGCGGGCTGCGACTGAGGATTGAATCGTTGAATAGCCTAGCGTCACCGGTCTTCCGGAGGGGACTTGCTTGCAGGACCGAAGACAGTGTGTTGTCATCGGGCTCAGGATTGAATAGTTCAGCGATTAACACGTCATGGTAGGAAGAGGGAATATGAGAATCGGTCTGACTAGTTTGTTTGTTCTACTGATGCTGGCATCACAGGTGCATGCCGCGTCTTCCCGAGTGCTGTTGGGTAGTGACGTCTTGGCCGCTCGCAAGTTTTCCTACCTCGAAGGCAAACGTGTCGGGTTGCTCACCAATCCCAGTGGAGTGAATCGGAACGGCGTTTCGATCGTGGATTTGCTGCATCGAGCCTCCAATGTCGATCTTGTCGCTTTATTTGGAGCCGAACATGGAGTCTATGGAACCATTGCTGCGGGGAAAGAATTTCCAGATTCGACGGATCGGAGAACCGGTCTCCCGATTTTCTCTCTCTATGGGCCCGGCCCTGTTCGGGAGCCGACGACGAAGATGCTCCAACACATTGATGTGATGGTCTATGACCTCCAAGACACCGGGGCTCGATCGTATACTTTCATTTCTACCATGGGCAAGGCGATGGCCGAGTGCGGTCGAGCAGGGGTCGATTTCATGGTCTTGGATCGACCGAATCCTCTCGGTGGCTTGCGGGTGGAAGGGCCGCATTACAATCCCAGGTTCCGTTCCCTCGTGGGTTACTGGCCCATTCCTTATGTCTATGGAATGACCAGTGGCGAGTTGGCGCGGATGATCAAGGGAGAGCGGATGAATGAGCATACCTGCCGCCTGATGGTCGTGCCGATGTCAGGTTGGCGTCGATCCATGGTCTGGAAAGATACCGGATTGAAGTGGGTGCCGACGTCTCCCAATGTGCCCTACGGGCGCTCTCCGATGTACCAAGTGGCGACGGGCATGCTGGGTGAAATTGGAGGGCTGGATATTGGTATTCATACGGCTCGCCCTTTTGAATATATTGCCGTTGACTGGCTTAAAGCGGCTGAAACGGCCGAATTCTTGAACAAGCGCCAGCTGCCGGGAATCCGATTTCATGCCTCAAAGATTGTCTCCCAGCGAAAGGGCTCGAAAGGGCGTCTCGTTCCATCACTAGAGATCATCTTTAAGGATCCTGCGCGTGCCCCTCTGAGCGTCCTTAATTTTCATCTCCTGGATGCGCTTAAGCAGGTGAGTGATCGTGATCTCTTTAAAGCTGCGCTGGATCGCGGAAAGGATTGGCGCATGTTTGACAAAGTCAACGGAACGGATGCCACTCGAAAAGATCTTCAAGTGGGACGTTCCATTGACAGTATTGCCAAGGGATGGGACCCCGAGGTACGTCGCTTTAAACAGAGGCGGGCCAAGTACTTGATTTACCCTTAATCCTCGGTGTTGATACCGACGGACTTTAAGAAGGGTTTGATCGAGCGAGGCCGTTGCAGGAATTTTGCGATGGATTCATTCACGTCTCGAGAATCACCGGGGGCATAGATTTCGTCCCGCAATCGTCGTCCAATTTCCGTATCGAAATAGCGTTTCGGAGATTCTTCAAACACCACAGCCATATCCGCTGCAATGGCATCTGCCCATGCGTAGCCGTAGTAGCCAGCGTCGTATCCGGTCAAGTGTCCAAAGCTAGCCACAAACGCGGTTCCTTCAGGTGAAGCCATGAAGACATCCGCAATGATGCGGTTAGATACTTCGAGAACATCGGGAACTTTCGTGGGATCAGAGACGGAATGCAGTTCTAGATCAAGGAGTCCGAAACTCAGCTGTCGTTTGTAAAATGTGCCTATGGTTGCGAGTCGGGCCTCCTTAAGTCGGGCGATGATATCCGCAGGAATCTTTTTCGTCTCATCGCGGTAATCCGCGGCAAAGGTGTCCAGGACGTCCTGATCCCATACCCAGTTTTCTAACATCTGTGAGGGGGCTTCCACGAAATCTCGGGGAACGCTGGTCCCTGAAAAACGCGAGTGATTTGCTTGCGTCAGGAGTGAGTGGAGTGCATGCCCGAATTCGTGAAAGAGTGTTTCCACTTCATTGTGGGAGAGAAGGGACGGCTTATCCTCTGCTGGGGTAGGGAAGTTGCATATCAGGGCGACGCAGGGGCGTTGATAGTCACCGTTGGGATGGCGTTTGCCGTCAATCAGTCCGAATTGGGCGAAGTGATTGAACTTCCCTTTGCGAGGAAACATATCAAGGTAGAAAGTGCCTAATGGCTCCGTGGTCTCGGCGTCGGAGACAAGATAGAGCTGAAGATCTTCAACCCACTTGTAAGGGGCCTCGAGAGGGCTGAAGACGAGTCCGAAGATATTCTCGTAGGTTTGGAACATCCCTCGAAGCGCTCCTTCGTAAGGGAAGAACGTGCGGAGTTGTTCGGTATCAACTTCGTAGCGTCGCTTCTTCAGTTGGTTGGCATAGTATCGCCAATCCCATACTTTGAGTGTGGCATCTGGATTCTTGGTTTCCTCAGCCTTGATGGCTCGGTAACTTTCGAGTTCAGCGTCAAATTTGGTGTTGAGACCTTCATTGAGCTCTTTGAGGAATTGAATTGCCGTGGCCCCATTCCCAGCCATCTTCGTCTCGGTCTTATAGTCTGCCCAGGATGCGTATCCGAGCTTGTTGCTGATCAAGGTTCGGAGTCGGAGGATCTCGTTAAGCAACGCAATGTTCTGGTCGGCCGCCAAGGTGTAGCGAGCCATTTTCATGCGCTTACGAGTGTCTTCAGAGATGGCGTTTTCCATGACGGTGACGAAATGCCAGGTCACGTTCGCTTCCAATTCGTACTTCCGTTCCTCGTTGATGAGGTCCTCTTGATCGAGAAAGTCTTTGGGCAATCCCTCGAGGTCTTCTCTCGTGAATTGAACTTTGGCTGTTGCTTTGGTGATGTTTGCGTCGAAATCGGTTGATACTCGTGAAAGGTCTTTTCGGAGTTGTTCCACTGCTTTCCGCTCTTCAGGAGCGAGTTCGAGTCCGGCGCGACGATAGTCTCTAAGGGTATCGTTGAAGAGGCGATCATCTTCGCCTTCGAGTTGTGGGTTGGTGTCAGCATAGGCGCGGATACTTCGGTAGACGTCCTCTCGGTAGTCAAGACCCACCGCCCAATCTTGGAATTCCTTGATAAGGTCGGTCGCTTGCTCCCGCATTGAGGCGTCTGGGCTGGTCTCTTTGATGAGGTAAATGCGGTTTGCTGCGAGATTGGCGGGATAGCAGAGATCGTCGAGTTCACGAATGGTGGATGCGAAGCTGAGCTCGGCTGCTGGGAGGGCCGCTAACCGATCGAGTCGTTGATTGGCCTCCTGAATCGCTTGCTCCATGGCGGCTTTCAGAGCCTCGGGCGTCGTTTCGAAGGCGGGAAGCTCAAGTCGTGATCCAGCCCGTTTGGCCCGGGCTTGAGCCTCCGAAAACGAAAGGGGCGTTGGATGTTGATTCGGTGTCTCAGAAGTCTGATTGTCAGGCATAGAATTTTGTTTCGCGCTCGCCAATAGGGCCGTCGCCGAGCAAACTAACGGGCACAGCTTGACAGGTTCAAGCAGGATTCTGTTTTCGATTGATTGATGGTGAAACACGATTGTTCTTACGAACGTCCCAATCGCGGTAAGATTTTACATGGCTCTGCTGGAAGTTAAGAATCTCTCTCTTGATCTCAAACAGGGTGACGTGAGTTATCGCTTGGTGGATGGTTTGAGTCTGGAGATTAATGAAGGTGAGGCCTTCTGTCTCATCGGTGAGAGTGGCTGTGGAAAGAGTGTGACGGCCTTGTCGTTGACGCGGCTCTTGCCCTGTCCACCCTTTAGCTATGGTGGTGGCGAGGTGACGATGGATGGTCAGGACGTGTTGCAATTGTCAGACGAACAGCTTCGGAAGGTCAGAGGGGCTAAGGTGAGTTATGTGTTTCAAGATCCCGTGGCCTATCTTAACCCGATTCATCGCGTGGGAACACAGATTCTTGAAATGTTGCAGTTGCATCAACCCGCCAAGGCCACTCCGGATCGCATTGTCGAATTGCTTGATCGGGTGGGGATTCCTTCGCCGGAAACTCGGATGAATGACTATCCGCATCAGATGTCCGGGGGGATGCTTCAACGGGTGATGATCGCCATGGCCTTGGCATCAGAGCCTCAACTCTTAGTCGCTGACGAACCGACGACCGCGCTCGACGTGACCATCCAGGCTCAGATTCTAGCGCTCTTGAGTCGTTTGCAGCAGGAATTGAATATGGCGGTCTTGTTAATCAGCCACAACCTCGGCTTGGTGGAGTCGTTTGCGGATCGTGTGGCGGTGATGTATGCCGGGCAGATTGTCGAAAGTGGCAAGACATGCGATGTGCTGGAGAATCCCAAGCATCCTTACACCGAAGCGCTTCTGCGGGCCATTCCTCGTTTGGGTGAAAAGGTGGATCGCTTATGTAGTATTCCTGGGCAGGTGCCAATGGCGGGCCATTTTCCTCTTGGTTGCCGCTTTCATCCTCGTTGTTCCTGCGTGCAAGCTGAATGCAAATCGGTCGAGCCCTCATTGGAATCCATCTCCGGCCAACGCAGCCTGCGATGTCCGGTCAGGCAAGCGTCATGAGTTTATTGGAAGTCAGAGATTTGGAGCTCCACTATCCGGTGAAATCTTCTGGGTGGCTTGGTGCGGCGCGGTCGGTTCAGGCCGTTCGAGGTGTGAGTTTTGACCTCGCGGCTGGAGAGACGCTGGGTGTCGTGGGTGAAAGTGGTTGTGGCAAGAGTTCGATCGCCAAGAGCTTGGTTTTATTGAACAAACCACAGCACGGTCGTATTCGGTTTCAGGGCAAGGATATTCTTCGCTTGAATCGGGCGGAACGTAAAGCGTATCGCCGGTCGGTTCAAATGGTGTTTCAAGATCCTTACGGTTCGTTGAATCCTAAACTCACCGTGGGCGCGAGCATAGCCGAGGGGATCGAGGTGCATGGCTTGTATGCCGACCGATCCGAAATTCGAAAGGCGGTCGTTGAGTTGCTGGATCGTGTGGGATTGCCGGAGGCGATGATTGATCGCTATCCCAGTGAGTTTAGTGGCGGGCAGCGACAGCGGATTGGAATTGCTCGGGCACTCGCCGTTCGGCCAGAACTGATCGTCTGTGATGAACCGGTGAGTGCCCTTGACGTTTCCGTTCAAGCGCAGATCGTCAATCTATTGCAAACCCTTCAGCAAGACTCGGGTTTGTCCTACTTATTTATCACGCACGACTTGGCGGTGGTGGAGCATCTCAGCCGCCGCATTATCGTGATGTATCTGGGGCGAATTGTGGAGGAGGGGCTGGCGCAAGACGTCGTTGGGCAACCAAAACATCCCTACACGAAAGCTCTGGTGGCTGCGGTTCCGGGCGGCTCCCACCGTGGTTCGCCCTCTGAGGGCGTGCTTCAAGGGGATGTTCCTTCGCCTCTTGATCCGCCCTCGGGTTGTGCATTTCATCAGCGATGCCCCCTCGCAGAGGATCGATGCCGAACGCTTGATCCCCTGCTCAAGGATGTTGAGGATAGCCGGCGGGTGGCTTGTCATCTTGTCGAGTAACCGGAATGGCTTGAAGGCTCCTGAAGTCCCGAAGGAATCGGCAGAGGCGTTGAATCGGGAAGAAACATATTTGAAACAATGAAGCGCCCTTAGGGTAGTGATTCCAAAGATCAATGATGATGACCTGCTCGCGATAGAGTGATTGAACGAAGGCTTGCGATCCATGAGACAATTAAATCCATTTACTGCTTACCCAGCCTGGAGCTTGATCCTGTTGGGGATCGGATTGGTCCCTTTGCTCCTGCCGCTGAAGCAGTTGAAGGTGCGTTCCGATGCGGACTCGCTGTTGGAAAGCAATCCAAGTCAAAAGGCAACCTTCGAGAAAGTGAGCTCTGTTTTTCAGGATCAAGTGTTGCTGATTGTGGATCTGGAATGTGTGGATATTTTTACGGAGGAAGGGGTTGCGGCCGTTGGTCGTGTCAGTGACTCCTTGATGACTGTCTCTGGTGTGCGTGACGTCAAGAGTCTGACGCATTCCTTTAAGCCGGTGCGAAAAGGCTTTTCTTTCGATATGGTGCCCTTGGTTGCCCGTGACATTTCGGATTCGACCGAATTGGATCGGCTCCGGCGTTATTGTCTCGAGAATCCCTTGATTCGAAACGTGTTGGTCTCGCCGGACAGTGCCCACACGACGCTTACCCTAACTTTGGATGCGACCTTCAAAACCTTGGAAGCCAAGCGATCTTTGAGAGCAGAATTGGATCGCGTTTTCAGTGAGTTCGAGTCTGAGGGACTGCGCTTTGAAGTGATCGGCCTTCCCTTGGTCGAGGAGGAGGTTTATTCGACCATCGTTGGAGATCTCGTTCGATTTGTGCCGCTGGTGTTGGCCTTCCTTGTCGTCACCTTAGGAATTGCTTTTCGGTCGCTTTGGCTGGTTGCTCTGATGCTTCTCAATCAGATCGTCGGTTTGGCTTTGATTGCGGGTGGTCTGCAATGGTTTGGCTACCCTTTCACCGTGTTTACCTTGCTGCTCTTTCCCTTGTGGGCTGGTATTCATTTGACCCTACTCGTCCATCTTGGCACGGCGTGCCAGCGCTTTTCGGCCCAGGGGATTCCTGATGTGCTTGGGGCCGCTGTCTTGCATATTCGCAAGTCCTGTGGCTTCGCGACCTTGACAACCCTTGCCGGATTGCTGTCGCTTGGCTTGGCAGAGCTTGCTCAGGTGCGGGAGGCTGGCTTCGTGGGGGCCTTTGGTGTGGCAGTCGTCTATCTGATGACGTTTGGTCCTGGCGTGGCCATGATGACGCTGTTCTATGAGCGACAACAATCCCTGCCTTCGGCGCGCCGTCAGTCAAGCGATGAAAGGGGTGCCTCCTACAAGGCTCTTTCCTGGGTGACCTTTCTAAATCGGAATCGTACGTACATTGGCATAGCCGCAGTGCTCATGGCCGGTCTGGCAGTAATCTATGCGCCACAAATTCGAACGGGGGTGCGACCGATCGAGTTCTTGCCCCTCGAGAGCGCGAGTCGATCGGCAGGGGAGCGTTTCAATGAAAGCTACGGTGGGTTCAATATCTTTCAACTCCGAGTCGATTCTGGAGTGACCAACGGCGTCAATCAGCTGCCTTTTCTGCGCTATCTGGAGGATGTTCAACGGTATGCCACATCGCTTAAAGGGGTTTCAGGGGCCTATTCCTATTCTCAGGTGCTGGCGATGATGAATCAGGTTTGGGATCAAGAGCGGCCCGGGAGCCTGAAGCTTCCCACTAATCCACTCCTATTGGGTACCTTTTCACTGGTTTTGAAGTCACAGAACTTTCCCTTCTTTGAGGCCTTGTGTGATGACGGCTATCGGACGGCCAATCTGGTCATTCGCTCACCTGACCAGCCTTCGGATGAATACTTGAAGACCATCAAACAGGTGGTCACTTATGCCGAATCGAAGAAACCCGAGGGGGTGCGGTTACGGGCGGATCAAGGCCTGCATACGATCCTTGAGGCGGATCAACAGCTTGTGAAGAGTCAGATGAGAAGTGCGGGATTGGCCCTGTTTGTGATTTTTGTTCTTTTGGCAGCCTTGTGGAGATCACTGGGCTTGGCGCTTCTAGCCGTCTTTCTTAACGCCATTCCTGTCGGGATGGTCTTGGTTGCGGCGGTGATCTTGGATGTGCCTCTGAATTCGGTCACAGTGATGATTGCCGCGATTGCTTTTGGGATATCAATCGACGACACGGTTCATTTTGTGACTCAGTTCTTGGAAAATCGCTCGCAAGGCCTAAGTGATAGGGACTCGATTGTGCAAGCCATTCAGATCAAAGCGAGGCCGATGATCTACTCCAGTTTGGTTCTCGGGGGGATTTTTGGCCTGCTACTGACGACCTCATTCCCTCCGGTGCAACATTTTGGCGGTCTGAGTGCCCTGGCCTTTGGTCTTGCCCTCATGGCCGTCTTTTTTCTTCTTCCAGCGGCTCTGGAGTGTTGGAAACAAAAGCCGAACCATCCGACCAATCCTGAATCGGTTTATTAAGCCGGGCTCTCTCTTGCCGTTCTTTAGTAAGACTTGTGCGGAGGAGGGGTGACGAAGCGCAAAACCAGCCGAAACATTCTCCGAAGCACAAATCTCTGGGTTTCTGGACGTTTTCTCACTGATTTCCTTGAAATTCCGTCCCTTTTGTCGGGCTCAAAACGGCCCAAAGCGGTGCTGTTAAGGATTTTAGGTGTGCCCTCAAACGCTCAGTTCCCAGGGCAACATTTTGCGGTAGTCTCCTTCTGAACCCTTATTCATAGGTCGCTGCAGGGTTGATTTACGGCGAATCGGACTTACCGATTTATCACGAGAACGAGTTCCGTGTGGTCTGCCGTGCCAAAAATTGCTGGTTGGTTCTTGGTCGCAATATTGGCACGCAACGGGATTTCTCAATTTGACTCGTGGTACCGTTCGCTTGAATCAACCCTGCTGTTTTTTGTCGATTCATTAAGAATTGGCTTGAAAAAGGGCGCGGTAGCAGTTTGTGATACCCGACCCGAACGTACTCAATGAGACAGGTTGTAACCATAGCATTCAATGCATTTATGGAGTTGCTCAGGCAACCCATCTTTCTGCTATTGATGACGGCTTCAGCAATATTTGCTGTCTTTCTCGCTAGTACACCGTATTTCGGATTTGGAGAGGATGACAAGCTAGTCAAGGATAGCGTGCTTGCTACGATGCTCTTAGCGGGGCTTTTTGCCTCGGTGATTAGCGCTTCATCGTCTCTTGCTCAGGAAATTCGCAGTGGAACCGCTCTGGCGGTGCTTTCTAAACCAGTCGGGCGAGTTCAGTTTCTCTTGGCCAAATATGTGGGCGTGGCCGCCGCTCTGGCAGTCCTGACTTATGTGAATTTGGTCAGTGCCTTGGTCGCAAGCCGAATGGCATTCACTGCTTACGGGGAAGTCGATAAGCGATCGCTCTTCATCTATCTAGGATCGATCTTAATTGCCTATGCAGCTGGCGGTTTTACCAATTATTTCTTGCGACGTTCGTTCGTCTCGGACGCAACCTTTTTTCTAGTGGTCATGACCACGCTTTCGTTCTTGTTAATCGCCAATTTGGAGCGGCAAGTTTCCATGTTTGAGGAGCATATTGCTGTTGATTGGCGCCTAGTTCCGGCGGCAATCTTGATCTTATTCGCCTTTTTCCTTTTGGCAGGAATCGCTTTGGCTTGTTCGACTCGGTTCGATCTGATTGCGACACTTTCGATCTGTTCTGGCCTGTTCTTAGTGGGGCTGATGTCAGATTACCTGTTTGGACGTCCTGCGGCCGATGGCGTTTGGTGGGCCTCAATGCTTTATACGATTGTTCCAAATTGGCAGTTGTTTTGGCTGGCGGACGCCCTGGAGAACGAAAAGACCATTCCTTGGTCTTACGTGGGTCATGCCTTTCTTTACGTTTTGATGTATCTTGGGGCGCTTTTGGCCTTAGGACTGGCCATGTTTGAAGACAGAGAATTGAGTTAGAAAACGGGATTTATGGAACGGAATATCCAACAAAACGGTTTCATCAATCTGGTGATCCTATTGATCGCCTGTGCAACGGCCGCGATCATGGCGGACTACGCCGGATCGGCGACTGCGATGGTAGGCGCAGTCTATCTGGGCCTCGGCTTCTTGGTCGCCGCGATCAGCTATTTCCAGATGCGTTTAGAGAGCCGCGAGGAGATCGAGCGCTTGGAGTACGACGAGATGATGCGCGAGCGAAAGGACGCTGCGCTCTTTGCCGATACGGGTGATGATACCTTTATTGCCAAGCGGGCGAGGGAGCAGTTTGAGCGCTTCTTTGTTCCTGGATTCACGATTCTCTTTTTCAGTGCCCAAGTGTCTGCGGTCTATTTCCTTTGGAAATGGTTGACCGAGGCTGGTTCTCCTGATCTCGGGAAGGCTGCGATCGCCATGATGTCGTTCTCGACCTTCTCATTAATTCTCTTTTTGCTCGGGAAATATTCTTCCGGCGTCGCTCGGATGGAACGGCAACGTCTCCTGAGACCAGGGGGAGCTTATTTGCTCTTGGGGTCTGTTATTTGCATGCTCGTCGTATTGGCCGAGGCGGGCGCATGGTTTGGCTTTGAGGGCATTGATCTTCAGGTCGGTCGTGTCTTGGTGGTCTTTCTTGGATTGGCCGCAGCAGAATCGTTGGTCAACCTGGTCCTAGAGATCTACCGCCCCCGAAGTAAGGGGAAAGAGGATCGCCCCCTCTATGAGAGTCGCTTGGTCGGATTACTCGGCCAACCCGCTGGCCTTGTCACCACTGCTGCACAGGCCTTGGATTATCAGTTCGGCTTTAAAGTCTCTGAGACCTGGTTTTACAAGTTTCTAGAAAAGGCGCTCGCCTGGTTGGTGCTGCTACAGATCGGAATTCTGATGTTGTCTACCACCTTCGTCATTCTTGAGCCTCACGAGCTCGGATTGTTAGAAAGAAATGGACGCCCTGTAGCAAGTCGAGGGGTCTTGGAACCTGGGCTTCACTTCAAGCTCCCTTGGCCGATCGACCAGGTCTATCGCTATCCTGCCAATGAGATTCAGAGTTTTCACGTTGGTTACAAGGTTGAGGATGATCGGAGTGAGGAACGAACGATCTTGTGGACGGTCAGTCACTACCAAGAAGAGGTGAATTTCTTGGTTGCTAGTAACGAACAAGAAACTGGTTTGAACGACGAACAGACGGTGCCGGTGAATTTTCTTACCGCAGCCATCCCGGTTCAATATCGGATCAATAATCTTGAAAACTGGGTGTATAACCACAGTAACCCGCGAGCGTTGATGGTTGAAATCGGGAATCGAGAGGTGGTCCGGTATCTGGTGAGTGTTGATATTCACGATATCATGTCAATCGGCCGTTTGGCGGCGGCAGAAGCCTTGAAGACAAGAATCCAAGCCATGGCCGATAAACTTGAGTTGGGTGTTGAAGTGCTTTTTGTTGGTCTCCAGGACATTCATCCTCCAGTGGGGGATAAGGAGATTCCCGTGGCCGCTGCGTTCGAAGAGGTGATAGGCGCGATTCAGGAGAAGGAGGCGACCATTCTAGCAGCCGAAGGCTATGCCGCTCGGATCGTGCCAGTAGCCAAAGCTGAGGCAAAAAAGACACTGAGTGATGCCGCTGCTATCGGGAAAGAGCGAGTGGAAGGGGCCAGGGCGGCAGCAGCGCAGTTTAAGCATCAGATGCGTGCCATGCAGTCGTCTCCGGATGTTTACCAGAGGAGAAAGTACTTCGAAGTACTGGGGACATCCCTCAACCAGATTCGAAAATACGTGATTGTTCCTGAACAGGTTGAGGAGACCTTTATCATGAATTTGGAAGATAAGATCGCTTACGATTTGCTGGATGCACGTCCTGAGGAGCGATAGTTCGAAACGACTTTAATTTAATACGAAAACGGAAACCATTTATGAACAAACATCCTGTTTCCCTCATCACGGGCGGCATTCTGCTCTTCATCTTCTTGGTGATATTGTTTGCCTTTCAGGTCAGGCAAACTGAAGTGGCGGTAGTGACCACTTTTGGACGGTACTCGGAATCTTCAACCAAGACGGACCCGGGCTTGTATGCTCGATTGCCTTGGCCGATTCAGAAGGTCTACAAATTTGATAATCGCGTTCAGAATTTTGAGCGCAAGTTCGAGCAGACCACGACCAGTGATGCTCGGAACCTCCTGATCACTGTCTATATCGGATGGAAGATCGTCGATCCTCAGGTATTCCTCCAACGTTTCGATGGAGACGTGACCAAGGCCAAACAAAATTTAGAGAATTTGGTTCGGGATTCAAAGAATGGTGTGATAGGGCAACATCCTTTCAGCGATCTCATTTCAACAGAGGCCGACAAGCTTAAGTTTGACGAGATTGAGGCGGAGATGTTGGCCTCCATCCAGCCAAAGGCGAAGGAAAACTACGGCATCGAGGTTCAAATGGTCGGGATCAAACAGCTTGGCTTGCCGGAAACGATCACCGGGAAAGTTTTTGAGCGGATGCGGGAAGAACGCCAGCGTTTGGTGCTTCGTTACCAAGGAGAAGGTGAAGCGAAATCCATTGATATTCGAGCTCAAGCCGATCTAGAGCGCCGAGAGATTCTTGCCGAGGCGAATGCGAAAGCGACGATTATGTTGGGTGAGGCTGAGGCGGAAGCGAATAAGTATTATCAAGAGTTTGAGAAATCTCCCGAGCTCGCCATCTTCTTGCTTCAGCTCAATTCCCTGACTGCAGCGACGGCGGAAAAAACGACCTTGATTCTCGATCCCAATACGAAACCGTTCAATTTGTTGCGAGGCTTGGATGCCTCTGACGATCGAGCCGATGCCGGTGGGCAAGGTGAAGATTCAAAGAATGAGTTGCTGGCCTCCACTGTTCGTCCTTTATTTGCCGAAATGGCTGCGAAGCTCGATGGGAGTCTTAAGGATCGCTTGACGCAGCTCGCGTCCACGGTAACGAATCAAACGGAGCAGAAGGATCTGGAACTGAATGACCTTGTTTCAGAGGCGGTAAAGCAGTTGAACGAACGCCTAGACCGTTTTGAGGGCGAAGGGGCTTCTCTGAGTTCGGATCTAGCTGAACATTCGTCCGCGTCATTGCCGGAAGAACTGAGTGTCCAAGAATAGATTGGCATTGCAAGGAGCAGACCGTCTATGAGTGATAACGATCAAACCAATTTGCCGGATCTTCCCGAGAAGCTTCCGAGTCGGCCCATCGAGGCAGACATTGATTCTATTCCCGCCGCGCCCATGGAGGATGCTGGCGCCGCTGCGCTGGCAGATGCGCTTTCGAGTAGCTTCAAGTTTGTCAAAGCGATGATGGTCGTTTTGGTGGCCGTTTTCCTGGGGTCAGGAATTTTTACGGTCAATCCGAATGAGGCCGCTGTTGTCCTTCGATTTGGACAGCCTGTCGGGTCTGGCCAAGATCAGATCCTCGGTCAGGGCCTTCATTGGTCCTTTCCTTACCCCATTGATGAGATCGTACGGATTCCCATCGGCGAAAGTCGAACGGTGACCGCTACAAATTGTTGGTACCGGGTTACACCTGAAATGGAGATCTCTGGAGGTTTACCGATGGAGTTGGCGAGTCTTCAACCGGGTGTGGATGGTTACGCACTTACCGCGGATGGGAATATTATACATGCTCGGGCGACCGCCAAGTACCGGATTTCAGATCCCCTTCGCTACAGTTTTAGCTTCCTCGATGTGACGAATCTGCTGGAGAACGCGCTTAACAACGCCGTGCTTCATACCGCTGCTCGATTTACTGCTGAGTCAGCCTTGTACCGAGATAAGATTGGGTTCCGAGAATCAGTCCGTCTGCGATTTCTGCAAACGATTCAACGAGCCAATTTAGGTGTCGAGCTCGAGCCTATCGAAGTTCAAACCTTTCCTCCAATGTTTGTTCGGGCAGCCTTCAATGAAGTGTTGGAAGCCGAACAGGTGCTTAGTCAAACTCGCAACAAAGCCGAAGGCGAAGCGATCGAAATCACTCGCCGAGCTGTTGGGGAAGGGCAAGCGATCATTAGTGATGGCATCACTCGAAGTAATATGCTCGTTCAAGCAGTCAGGGCAGATGCCAAGTTCTTCACGGAACAACTGACCCATTTCGAAAGAAATCCTCGACTTTTTAAAGAGCGCAAGCTCGTTGAGACCTTGTCGAAGGTATTGGCACGGGTCGACGATAAGTGGTTCCTTCCTGACTCCACCGGAAAGGCCCCTCAACAGTTGCGCTTGATGCTCAATCGTGAGCCGAAGGTTAGTACTGATCGAGATAAAGAGGAGTAGTAGGCACCGGCTACTGAATTGATCTCAGCAAGTTTGTTAGACGAAAAATCGCGATCCAAAATTCCGTTCTTGGTATGCAAGTCACATCTTTATTAAGCCAGAAAGACGGCAGTAAGCCACACTCTGATCACGATCATTCTCATGATGATCACAAGCATGATCACGGCAATGAAGATTGTCCAAGCTGCGGTCATGAGCATGAGCACACGCCCATCAAGTTGCATCAAACCTTGATCGGTCTGCTCTTCATCATCAATTCGTTCATCGTCACGTATTTTTTCGAAAACGGAAAAATCGTCGGTGACGTGAATGCGATGATTGGCGCGATCATTCTTGGATATCCCATTGTTTTCACCGCAATTAAGGACCTTCGCAAAGGCCGCTTGAGCACAAATGAATTGGTGGCGATCGCCGTGCTGGCTTCTTTTGCCAGTGGCAATTACCAAGAGTCCGGATTGGTTGCGTTTTTCATGTTGCTCGGTGAGATCATTGAAACGCGCACCGCTGAAGGTGCCCGGAATTCAATTGAATCCCTGATCAAACTCACGCCTACCAAGGCCCGCCGGGTGAACGGAAGCGACGAAGATGAGGTAGAAGTCGCCTCGCTCAAGGTTGGAGACATCATTCGAGTTCGGCCGGGTGACAACGTCGCTGCGGATGGTCTGATCGTGAGCGGACAGGGTTCGTTTAATCAGGCTAATATTACGGGTGAGTCCTTGCCGGTGGATAAGAAGTCGGGTGATGAAGTCTTTGCGGGAACTCAAAACCTCACCGGAGTGCTCGAGATCAAGGTCAGTCGAGCCGGTGAAGACACGACCCTCGGCCGGGTTCGCGATCTCATTTTGGCGGCAGAAAAAACCAAGCTGCCCATCATGCGAATCGTGGATCAGTACATGGGATTCTACACTCCATTGGTTCTCTTGATCGGAGCTCTCGTCTGGGCTTTCACTCAGGATTTAAGCCGAGTGATCACCGTTTTCATTATTGCCTGTCCCTGTGCTTTCATTCTTGCCACACCTACGGCGATGGTAGCGGCACTTTCTGCAGCAGCCCGTTTGGGTATTCTCATCAAGAACGTGGGCGATCTTGAGCTCTCCGCTAAGATTAATGCCTTTATCTTTGATAAGACCGGGACATTGACCACGGGGCAACTCGCCGTAAGTCGCTTGGCGCCTTTGGGTGAGATCAAGCCCGCTGAATTGCTCCATCTAGCCGCTTCTGCCGAAAAATACAGTAACCATCCAACAGCCAGAGCCTTAGCCGATCTTGCTGGCGAAGCCGGACTCGACTTAGCAGAGCCAGGGGATTTTGAGGAAACAGCAGGTCGCGGCATCAAAGCGAATGTCGGTGGGAGCAGTATTGTGATTGGCCGCGCCCAGTGGCTAAAAGACAATGGCATCAGCGATGGCTTTGAATCCAAGGTCGATCTTTCAGAGGCCGAAGGCTACAGCTTGTTGTATGTTGCTAAGAACGGCGAATTCGCTGGTTGGATCGGTCTCCAGGATCGAACCCGCTCTGAGGCAAAGGAATCTCTCGCGGATCTTACGGACGCTGGTGTCCGCCGTATCGCCATGGTTTCGGGTGACTTGAAGACTGTCGCGACTCGAGTGGCAGCGGAGATTGGTTGTGAGGAAGTGCTCGCAGAGTGTTTGCCGCAGAATAAGGTTGAGTTTGTCCGCAAGATGAAGGCGAAGGGTTACCGAGTGGCTGTCGTTGGTGACGGTGTGAATGATGCGCCGGCTCTCGCTGCGGGTGATCTTGGTATCGCCATGGGCGCTGCTGGTAGTGAGGTGGCCATTCACAGTGCGACCATCGCCTTGATGAATAACGATCTTCGTCGCTTGCCTTTCTTGGTAAGGCTCTCCCGTCAGACTCGTTCGGTTATTAATCAGAATTTCTTGTTCGGTATCGTCTTTGTGATCGGTGGTTTGATCATGGCGGCAATGAAGATCATCAATCCAGTGCTCGCGGCTGTCCTTCACGTCTTGGGCTCCCTCTTGGTCGTATTCAATAGCTTTAGATTGGTCCGTCAGGGTGAAGAGCTCGAACCTTTCGAGATTCCCAGCGAGAACAATGCTCCCGAGCCAGCTCAAGAGCTAAAACCGAAGTCAGCTTAATCCGCTAGACCAAACGCACGAACAGTCACTGAGCACAAAAGTAGCACGCTATGGTAACTTCAGTCGCCTCAGCCCAAGATCCCGCCGGAACCTCGAGTGAGGTCGCAGAGAACGTCATATCCGTCAAAGGACTGACGAAGGTCTTCAAAGACTTCTGGGGGCGATCAAAAGCCAAAGCGGTGAATAATGTCAATTTTGAGGTGCGCCGTGGCGAGGTCTTTGGATTGCTTGGTCCCAATGGATCCGGCAAATCTACGACAATCAAGATGTTGCTTGGCTTGCTGTATCCCACCAAAGGGCACATTGAGGTCTTTGGCCATTCCCCAAGACATGTGGCCACGAAATCGCGCATCGGCTATCTTCCTGAGGAATCGTATCTATACAAATACTTGGACTCTGAAGAGACCTTGGATTTCTTCGGGAATCTGTTCAATCTGAATAAGCTCGAACGCAAAAAACGAACGGAGCAGTTGATCGATATGGTGGGGCTTAAAAACGCCACCAGTCGCCAAGTCGGAGAATTCTCTAAAGGAATGCAGCGACGAATTGGCCTGGCACAGGCGCTGATCAATGATCCTGATTTGGTCATTCTTGATGAACCAACTTCGGGTTTGGATCCCATCGGCTGCCGCGAGATCAAGGACTTGATCAAGGAACTGGCCAAACGAGGGAAAACGGTGATTCTAAGTAGCCATCTGCTTTCTGATGTTGAGGATGTTTGTGATCGGGTCGTGATCTATTATGGTGGCCGAGTTCAAGCCTTAGGGACGCTTAAAGAGTTGCTGATGACGCCTGATGTGACGCGAATTACCAGTCCTGTTCTTCCTCGTGAGACCATGGAGAAGGTGTTGGAGATTATTCGTAAGGATGTGGATGAAGCCAAGATCTCCATCGATAACCCTACTCAAAATTTAGAGAGCTATTTCCTCGGAGTTGTCGAGAAAGCGCGTCAAAGCGAGGCCGCTACTTCTGGAGCAGATTCTGGAAATCGAGTCGCCGCATACCTCGCGGCGGATGCTGAAAAGGACGTGTCTCCAGACAAGGTGTTGGATCGATTAACTAAGACGGGTTCTGAAACCAAAACCACGCCAAGTGTAATCCCTAACGTCGCTCCGGCGCCGAAAGTAGATGAAGCAAAACTAGCGGGCCTCTCCCAGCCGGAGGATACCAAAGCGCCCAAGGTGGAAGTGGCACCTAAGCCTGTCGCAGATCTCGACAAAGCGAACGACAAACTTTCTTCACTCTTAGATTCTTCTAAGACTGAGTCTGACGACCAGAAGTAAGATAGAACGATGCAGGCACTACTAGCCATCGCCTTACTCACGCTCAAGGCCGCAATACGGTTTCGTTTACTGATCGTGCTTGGGGTACTCTTGCTGATGACGGTGATCGGCTTGCCCTTGATCATTAAGGACGATGGAACGGCCCAGGGCTTTACCCAGATTCTTCTGACCTACACGCTTAGCTTCATCACCGCCTTGCTCGGCCTGGCAACAATGTGGATTGCTTGTGGGACGCTGGCTCGTGATATCGAAGAATATCAAATCCAAATGATCACTGTAAAACCTGTCGCCCGTTGGCAGATTTGGTTTGGGAAATGGATTGGAATCATGGTCCTCAATGGGGTCCTCTTGAGCTTCTCAGGTGCTGCGGTCTATTTTCTGATGATAAAGCGCTCTCAGAGCCTCCCGGAGGCGCAGCAAGTTATCCTCAAGGATGAGATTTTTGTCGCCCGTGGGTCAGCGATGGAGGATGTGGAGGACATTGAGCCCATCGTTTCCCAAATGATGGTGGAACGTCTCGAAGAGAATCCAGAGCTTGCCAAGATGGATCAAACCGTTGTCCGTGATCAAATGCGACAGCAGGTTCTTGCGATGCAACAAGTCGTCCAGCCAGGCTATCGTCGTCGTTGGCAGATTCAAGTGGCGGATCCAGAGGAAATCAGGGATTTACCGCTTTATCTGCGAATCAAGTTTTTTACCGCGAGTGCTTATGACACAAATACTTACCTTGCCTACTGGGATATCGGGCCTCCAGAGGGTGCTCAAAGGGTCCGTATAGAAAACAGCATCTCACCCGAAGCGCCAATTCAGTTCGAAATCGAGCCGAACTTAGTTGATTCTGATGGGGTACTGACGATTGATTTTGAAAACTGGAACGAAAAGGCGCTCTTGTTCCCTCGAGGTGAAGGCGTCGAGGTGCTCTATTGGAAGGGTGAGTTTGCACCCAACTTTGCTCGGGGTATGATTCTGATCTATTGCTGGCTAGGGTTTCTCTGTGCGCTTGGTTTGATGGCAGCTAGCTTTCTTTCCTTCCCGATCGCTGCGTTCTTTACCTTGGCGATGCTTTTCATTGGCTTTTCGAATGGGACCTTGTCTCAGATCATTTATGAAGGAGGCATCAGCGGTGTGGATTCCAATACAGGACGAACCGCGGCACCGGCCTTGATTGATCAATTCGCTGTGGCCGCAGCTCAAGGCCTTTTGAGTACCATCAATATGGTACGCGATTTCTCGCCGATTGATAATCTCAGCACCGGGCGCATGATTACCTGGGGACAAGTCGGACGAGGCATCTTTCAGATCGTGATAGTGATGGGAGGATCAATGGGATTGATCGGTGTCATCATCTTGTCGCGGCGAGAATTGGCGAACGCAAAGAGTTTCTAATGGAACAATTACGATCCAAAATCTTCAAGCCCGTGATGGCTGTTCTGATCGTGATCTTTCTCGTTGGTGTGTCCTTCGTGCAACGGTCTCTGAATGGTGCCCGAGCGGATATGGGCTTGACCCGTTTGGAACCGCTCGAGAATGCCCCTCCGATCCTGGCCTTTACGACGGTTGCCTTAGGGGGCTTTCGTGGACTGATCGCTAATCTTCTCTGGATTCGTGCCGGCCAACTGCAAGACGATGGAAAGTACTTCGAAATGGTGCAGTTGGCGGATTGGATTACCAAACTTCAACCGCACTTTGTCACCGTTTGGGTTCATCAGGCCTGGAACCTGTCCTACAATATTTCCGTGAAATTTCCAGACCATGCCGATCGCTGGCAATGGGTTCAGCGAGGGATCGAATTGCTGCGTGATCAGGGCATTCCCTGGAATCCTCAAGAAACAATGATGTACCGGGAGTTAGCCTGGCACTTCCAGCACAAGATGGGCGCCAATATGGACGATGCCCACATGCTCTACAAAAACGAATGGGCCAAGGAAATGGATGCCCTCTTCGACGGTTCGGTGCCAGATTTCGAGACTTTCAACAATCCTCAAACGCCAGAAGATAAAGAGAAAGCGCGCGCTCTACTCGAGGATTACAAAATGGAGATCCGCTATATCCAAGCGGTCGAAGAGGAATACGGCCCCTTGGAATGGCGCTTACCTGAGACTCATTCGATCTATTGGGCCTATGTGGGCTTGGAAAAATCCATTCGGAAAAAAGAGTACATCAATCTGCGCCGCGTGATCTTTCAAGCCATGCAGCTGGCCTTTCATCGGGGACGACTCGTTGAGTTTCCCGTGGCCAAGCAACGGGAAACCGATGGCTATGTCATGGCCTATGAATTCGGTCCGAACGTCAAAATCACCGAGCGTGTCAACACGGTCTATGAAGAAATGATGGATGAAGAAGAGGCCCAACGGGATCACATCTCCACGGGGCACAAAAACTTTCTACGCACCGCCATCTATTTTCTCTACACCCACAATTCACTCGACGAAGCGAAGCGATGGTATGACTACGTTCGCGAGCTCTATCCGGGAAGCATTCCAGATGAAGTCAGTCTGGAAGAATATGCCTTTCTCCGCTTGGAGGAAGAGTTCGGAAGTACTTCCCAGGATCGCTTGAAGGCCATGCTCTTGGGAATTTTGGGACAGTCATTCTACTATCTGGCGATCGATGACGATGAGCGCGCCATGGGAATGGATCTTCTCTCAAGGAAAATGTGGGATCGCTTTCACAACGAAATCGGAGACGGCCAAGATGTGAGAGTAGGAATACCGCCAATTCGTGAACTCAAGCGAGAGGTACTCTTGCGAATGCTCGATCCCAACGATGGGCTTACTCCCATTCTAGCCGACCAACTTCGAACCCGATTGGGACCTGCTCTCTATGAGCTCATTCCTTCTGAAGGAGGCGAGGCCGTTGTACCGGACGCCGCCGAAGGGACTGGAACTGCGGTTCCAGGCGAGGAAGGACCAGTCGAAGGGCCCCCTGCCCAAGAGTAGGCCGGACCGCTGCTATCAGGCCCAACTCAAAGATAGCAAGACGACATTTCTCAATCTCAATTCTTTTTTGAGATGAAACACGGGTGCGGCTCACTGTCTTCCGGAAAATAATCCGTTGAATCGTATGATCCGTGGTTTAAAGACTGTGAAACAACATCCCCTCCTCAGAGGCGTATGGGAACTGAGATACTCCCATGATACGCCCTACTCGAAGTTGGCGGTTGGCTTATGATGGGACGCTTGTTCACGGCTTTGGACTGAAAAGTCAGTCGATCAAAGCGTCGGCCTTTAATCCTGTCTCAAAGCCCCGCATTTGCCCCTGAAAGCAGAAATAGGGTAACGTAGTGAGAGCTCTACGCGGCCGAGCTTTGCCTGCAGATTTGCGCCTGGAAATGCCTCATTTCAGGAAAAGTGCCTCGCGACTTCTTTAGGGAAAATCTTGATAGCCGCGATATCTTCGGCGCTCTAGTAGAGCGCTTGTAGAGCGCTTGTAGCGTCGTGGTTGTGGAAAAAGGGGATCCCATGTTTCGTGAGAAGTAAACCGATATACCTTTTTAAGCGGGAGTAACAGTTTGATATAGAATAAGATACAGAGTTTCAATTCTTGGATCCGGATGTCCTCGTGTTGCTTAGCGCTTTGTCTGGCATACATTCTGCGCTAGGCCGGATACGTATGAATTGTGATCTGGCCTCATCGAGAGCTTCGTCGGTAACTCACGAGTGCGACCTATTCATCAACCGCGACCAACGAGTGCTCTATTCCTTGTGTGGAGGCCCTTCAGCTGACGCTAGGGAGGGGCTATGCTACGGTCCTCATCGATGGATCCCCTCTGTATTGGCTTGGGTGTGCGTGGGGGCTGGCTTGCTCTTCAGTGAGAAGCAGTGTCACGCCGCGAATCCGGGAGGTGTGAGTGGTCAACTGACCGTGTGGTTGAAAGCTGATGCCGGAACGTCAACCAGCACGGATGGAACTGCTTTGGGCACGTGGATGGATCAGAGTGCTCAGGGAAACCACGCGACCGAGACGACGGCCGTCAATCAACCCCTTTTCAAGAATAACTCGGTCGATAATATTAACTTTAGCCCCACCGTTGATTTCGACGGGGTCAATGATCGCTTGGAGGTTCCTCTGGATAGCTTAGAGGGGAGTTTTGCCTATTCGTTTTTTGCCGTTGGCGTAAGAGAGGATGGTTCTGTGAATCCCGTTCTGGGTTCGATACTATCCGATAGCTCCTTTTTCATTGGCTACCCGGAACCTTTTGATTTTGCCTTTCGAGTAACCCCTGATGCCGATGAAGATCCATCAACGTCTTCCGCCTTCCTTTATGATGCTCCTGCTCTGACACCCTTCATGTTGGGCGGCGTATTTCAGGATTTGTTTGAGGAGCGAAATGGCCAAAGAACTCAGGATATCAACTCCAGAAATGATTCGTTTCCGCTCGGTGGTGCGCCCCACACGATTGGACGTCTGGGCTCGGCGTTTTTCAATGGGCGCTTGAGTGAGATCATCGTCTACCAAAAGAATCTCAGTGTCGGTGAACAAGCACAGGTGAAATCCTATCTGGCGATCAAGTACGGGATTTCATTGGGGCAGAATGTGTCCCAAGACTATGTGAGTTCTTCAGGAGCCGTGATTTGGGATGCCTCGAGTTCAGGCGCCTCAAGCTACAATCAAGCAATCACAGCGATCGGTCAGGATGATGGATCTGATCTCAATCAGACCCAGTCTCAAAGCACGAATCACCAAAGTATTGTCACCGTCGCGGAGAATGGAGGGGGCATGACCGATGGAGAGTTTTTGTTCTGGAGTCATGATGGAGGGCAGAGCTCATTTGCAGGGACGGAAACGCCCCAAGGCATTGGTAGTCGACTACAGCGTGAATGGTTAGTGCAAGAAGTGGGAGAGGTTGGGACGGTGGATATGAGCTTTGACCTGACGGGCCTAAGCCTTCCGATGGGGATCGATGAGGCAGGCGAGTTCTATTTGCTCAGCGATGGCGATGGGGACTTCAGTAGTGGCTCCCGGTCATTGTCAGGGTCGAGTTGGGATGGAACGGTGATCACATTTAGCGGAGTGGGAGAGAGTATCTTGAACGATGGTACCTACTTCACACTCGGGGTAACGAGCTTGACTGGACCAGCGGGACTAGTGTCAGGAATCGAACTCTGGTTGAAAGCAGACGCCGGGACGACGCCGTCGACGGATGGGGCAGTGTTGACGAGCTGGGCCGATCAGTCAGGTCGAGCAAATGACGCCTCAGAAGGGGTGAACGGACCAGTATACAACGATAACTCGAGTGATAATATCAACTTCAACCCGAGTATAAGATTTGATGGGAGTGACGATCAGCTGCAGATGTCATTGGAAGCCTTGGAAGGGAATACGGACTACAGCATCTTTGCCGTGGGCGTACGAGAGGATGGTCTAGTCAATGCCCCTCTAGGAACAGATTTAGCAAAGGAATCGTTCTTCATGGGTTACAACGGAGTCTCTGACTTCGCCTTCCGTGCACTGGAGGGCGGCAGTACGATCAATTACACCGCGTCCGGCACACCCTTTGACATCGGGAGCCTGACACCGTTTCTGTTGAGTGGCATTAATAGTGAGGGAGTCGAGGAGCGAAACGGTCAAAGGACGGTCAACATGACAAATAGCAATGGAGCCTTTCCCAATGCGGGGAGCTATTATGTGGGACGAACAGAGAATGACTATTTCAATGGTCGCCTGAGTGAAGTGATCGCCTACCGCCGAAGCTTGGGAGCGAGTGAGGAGCAAAAACTGAAATCGTATTTGGCAATCAAATATGGGCTCTCGCTAAGCCAAGGTGTCACGCAAAACTATGTGTCGTCTAGCGGCGTCACGATCTGGGATGCAGCGAGTGTGGGCCCAATCTACAACCATGACATCACGGCGATCGGTCAGGACGATGGCTTCCCGCTGGATCAAACGAGATCCAAGAGCTCTCATTCTGAAAGTATCGTGACGATTGCGGAGAACGGCGGAGGGATGACTGCCGGAGAGTTTCTGTTCTGGAGCCACAATGGAGGAACCAAAAGCTTTGTAGCGACCGAATTACCGCCAGGCATCGACCAGCGTTTGGAACGGGAATGGCTAGTCCAAGAGACGGGTGACGTTGGGTCGGTCAATATCAGTTTCGACCTAAGCGGAATCACCCTGCCTAGTGGGGTTGAACGAGCGGGAGAGTATTTTCTGCTACATGACGACGATGGGGATTTTGCGGTCGGGGCACAGATAATTGTGGCGAGCTCATTGGACGGAAACGTGGTGACCTTTGCTGAAAGCACCTTATCTTTCTCAAACAATGGTAGATATTTCACCTTGGGGCTTACCGATCTAGAAGGGCCGGCGAGAGCAGTGACTGGAATCGAACTCTGGTTGAAAGCAGATGCCGGCATATCGACGACTGTCGATGGGGTTCCTATAAATACCTGGATGGATCAAAGTGGTCGAAACGTCAATGCTGGAGGGAGCACTAATTCACCTGTGTACCGGAACAACGCTACGGACAATATTAATTTTAATCCCACACTTGAATTTGACGGAATTGATGACCATTTGAATATTTCCCTCGATCATCTGGAAGGTCGAAAGCTTAGTATCATTGCAGTTGGCGTTCGAGGGGATTCAGAGGTGAATCCGATCATCGGATCGGATTTGCCCGATACTGAATTCTTTTTTGGCTATAATAATCAGGATGAAGTTGTTAGCACTGCGACGGACTCCTGGGTTATACCATCGGGGATGGCATTTGACGCCTCAGCTGAGACTCCATTTCGAATTACCACTACTGGGTCCTTTATCAGCGAATTCGTAGGCGATGAATTCGCCTTTGGATTAAATCTAACCGGGGATTTGCCCGATGCTTCGAGCTACTATTTGGGGCGTGAGAATGATAACTATTTCTCCGGTCGGCTGAGTGAGTTGATCGTCTATCATAATCCGATCGAAGATCACAACGGGGTGTTACGAAACGACATCGCCACATATTTGGCGATAAAATATGGCGGTGGCAAAGGGGGGCGTTACAAGGATTCTACAGGAGCTACCATTTGGGACGACGACCTAGTCTTTTCGTACAATAGGCAGGTCACTGCTATCGGCCAAGACGATGGATTTCCTCTTGATCAAACGAGGTCCAGGCATAGCAGTCCCGGCAGCACCATTACAATCGCGGAGGCGGGCGGAGGGATGGAGAGTGG
>OJGU01000421.1_pt1 | contig 25592 bp, 21 predicted proteins | sample 1594741 | NCBI WGS metagenome assembly OJGU01 (sample SAMN05416841, study PRJEB24817) | seawater metagenome | isolation source: Sea water | place: Canada:Atlantic | collected 2013-07
ATGTAGAGAGGTCTCGTGGGCTCGGAGATGTGTATAAGAGACAGGTGTTGATGTGAGCAGTCCGCCCAAGATTACTTTTGCCATAGGACTTTGTATTTCATTTCCTGGCAAATCACCTGCAATAGCCAATGGAATCAATGCCAATCCTGCTGTTAATGCAGTCATTAAAATCGGGCTTAAACGGTCTTTTGAACCTTGAATGATGGTGTCATATAAATTCAGTCCTTCTACTTGTAAGGTCTTATAATGCGATACCAATAAAATGCCGTTTCGTGTGGCTACTCCAAAAAGAGTGATGAAGCCGATAATGGCAGGAATACTTAAAATACCACTCGTAAAGTAAATGCTTAAAACACCTCCAATAAGAGCCAAAGGCAAATTCAATAATACGATGCCTGCAATTTTTACAGATTTGAATTCTTGAAACAGCAATAAGAAAATAACCAATAAGGAAAGTAGTGATGTTGCTATTAATGTTTTGGATGCTTCTGCTTCTGCTTCAAATTGTCCGCCATATTCAATGTGATAACCTTCGGGCAAAATAATTTTTTCATTAATGATTTTCTGAATTTCTTCTACCGCACTCTTTTGGTCACGTCCTACCACATTTGCGGAAACAACAGTTTTTCGTTCTACATTTTCCCTATTGATGGTGTTTGGACCTGATGTGCTTATTACGTCAGCGACATAATGCAACGGTATTTTTTGCCCATCTTCTGTATCAATAAGTACATTCTCTATATCTTCTATTTTCGACCTGCTATCTTTATCTAATCGCACGATTAAATCAAAGGTTTTAGCACCTTCGTAAATGTCAGATACCTTTTCTCCGGCAATAGCTGCATCAATAAATTCATTAAAAGCACCAATAGTAATGCCGTAATGATTCAATAAATCCCGCTTGGCTTTAATCTGAATTTGTGGAATTTCTACCTGTTGTTCCACACTTATATCTACCAATCCTCCCACACCTTCAATTTCGTTTTTGATTTGGTTGGAAAGTGAAAAAAGTTTGTTTAAGTCAGTTCCAAAAATTTTAATGGCAATATTGGCTCGAGTACCTGAAAGCATATGGTCTATTCTGTGACCAATGGGTTGACCGATGGTGATATTCGCACCCGTTACACCTGCGAGTTTTTCCCTAACCTCTTCCATAAAATCCGCACGACTTCTTTCGCCCAAGGTGAAAGGAGCATCAATTTCAGAAGCATTTACGCCTTGTGCGTGCTCGTCCAACTCTGCTCTTCCTGTTCTTCTGGTTGTTACGTTTATTTCGGGAACAGTAAGCAATGCTTTTTCAATATTTACGCCTATTTTATTGCTTTCTTCTAATGAAATTCCGGGTAAACTCACCGCACTTACCACCAATGAACCTTCGTTAAATTCGGGCAAGAAACTTCTGCCTAATTGTGTGAATGCCAACAATGCCAAAACAAACAATCCTATACTGGAGAAAACAACTGCTTTTTTAAAACGCATTGCTTTTTCCAATAATTTACTGTAGCCATTTTGTAAGCGTTCTACCAACCAACTTTCCTTATGTTGCTTTGCAAGCATCTTATCGTTAGACAATAAATAGCTGCAAAGCATAGGTGTAAGTGTAATAGAAACTACCAACGAAGCGAATAAAGCAACAATAAAGGCAATGCCGAGCGGAGCTAATAATTTGCCTTCCATTCCCGAGAGGAAAAACAAGGGCATAAATGCTACGATGATGATGAACGTTGCATTGATAATTGAATGTCGGATTTCAAATGAAGCATCAAAAATTACTTTCAGTTTGTTGGCTTGTTGTTCGATTGGTTTTTTAGCATTTTCCTTTAGTCTTTTAAATACATTTTCAACGTCTATAATGGCATCATCAACCAAATCGCCAATGGCAATTGCCATACCGCCTAAACTCATTGTATTTATAGTAAATCCCAACCATTTTAAGGTTAGAATGGCTACAATCAATGAAATAGGAATTGCTACAAGAGAAATGGCTGTTGCACGCCAATTCATCAAGAACAAAAAGAGAATGATGATGACAAAGGCAGTTCCTTCCAACAATACTTTTTGAATGTTGCTAATGGATGCATTAATAAAATCTGCTTGTCTGAAAATTTGAGTATTGATGTGAATATCACTGGGTAGGTTTTTCCGCATATCGGCAACCGATTCATCTATTTTATCAGTCAGTTCAAGGGTGTTGGTAGCGGGCTGTTTCATTACTGTCATTATTACCGCAGGTTCACCTTTTAGCGAACCATCACCAATTTTTGGTGCAGCACCAATTTTTACTTCTGCTACGTCCTCAATTTTTATAGGATTTCCATCAATACGTTTTATAACCGTCTTGCCCAATTCATCAACTGAATTTGTTCTGCCTATCCCTTTAATGATGTATTCATTGCCATACTGATTGATAAAGCCACCTGATGAATTTCCATTGGCTTCTTCACTTGCTTTGAGCAATTCGGGAAGAGAAACATTATAATGCTTCATTTTGGTGGGAGACGCCAAAACTTGGTATTGCTTGTATTCACCACCAATTACAATGACTTGTGCTACACCACCGGTTGCTAATAATCTTGGTCGTATCGTCCAATCGGCAATAGTTCGCAAATCCATTTGGTTGGTGGAATCAGCCGTTAAGCTAATGAGCATTATTTCTCCCATAATGCTCGATTGTGGAGCAAGCGTAGGATTGCCAACGCCATTAGGCAATCTTTCGCCAATGACACTTATTTTTTCATTAACAATTTGCCGAGCTTTAAAAATGTCGGTATTCCATTCAAATTCCACCCAAACAATGGAAATTCCTGCCGAAGAAGAGCTTCTAACCCTTCGCACATTCGTTGCACCGTTTACAGATGTTTCTATGGGAAATGTAACGAGTTTCTCGACTTCTTCGGGAGCCATACCGTGTGCTTCGGTAAGCACAACTACGGTTGGAGCAGTAAGGTCAGGAAATACGTCCACTTCCATTTTTGTGGCTACAAACGAGCCAAACACAATCAACACTACCGAAGCTACTACAATGAGCAGGCGGTTGTTGAGTGCAAAATGTATTATTTTGTTTAACATAATTTCGTGTTTTTAATGTTCGTGACCGTGTGCAGGAAGTTCACCCGATGCAGACGAAAGTTTAATTTGATAAGCCCCTTTAGTTACAACTCTTTCACCTTCGGCAATACCTGAAAGGACTTGCACATACTCTCCATCACTTGCACCGATTTTTATTTCTCGTTTTTGAAAACTTTCGCCACCTAATTGTACATATACATAGAAATTTCCTTGCTCTTCCATTAAAGCCGAAACTGGAATTACCAAAGCGTTTGGAATAGCCGAAGATTTTAAAAAGACTTCTGCTGCTGAACCTGAAATAAGATTACCTATGTTGTCAATTTCAAAAGTGATAGGGAGAAAAGCAGAATTAGCAGTTGTACTTTTACCATACGAAATAATTCTTCCGTCCAGCATTTCTGTGTTGTAAATCTGTTCAGAACCAATCGGTTTAAAATTGGCAGATGTAATTGTTGGTAGTTTGCTGAAATATTTCTGCGAAACACTTGCCTGCAAAATCAGCTTTTTGTTCTTGGAAACTAGGGCAAGTGGTATTCCTGCCTCTACAAACTGACCTTCGTTTACCAAAATGTTTTTTACAAACCCATTCATTGGTGAGCGAACAGACTGACCAGATGCAGAATAGTTTTTAGCAATAGCATTGAAAACCGTTTGTGCATTTTCAAAAGCATTTTTTGCTTGTAAAAAAGCCGCTTCCGAAATAATTTTATCGTTTACCAACTCCTTTGCTCGTTCAAAATCCGCTTTGGTCTTGTCATAATTGGCTTTTGCTTCTTTGTAGTTCGCATCCAAATTGTTTTCGGCAAGATTTCCTCCAGAAATGGTGAATAAGGGTATGTTTTGAGATACTTCCGAACCAATGATTGTCTTGTTTCCTGTAAAGTTTACAATACCGCTTGCACTGGCTGTTACCACCATTTCATCACCGGGAGCGGATAGTATTTGTCCACTTGTTTTGATGATGTCGGAAAATGCAGTTTTGACCACAGAAACATTGGCAAATTCTACTTTCCAAGCTTGTTCTTTCAGGTGAACTATTTCGTCTGCTACGGCTGTTTCTGTTTGATTTTCTAATGCGGAATGCTCATCAGTATAGACCGTGATGTTATCAATAACAATTTGGTCGGTGTAACTTTCCGTTACTATGTCAAAAACAAGTTTCCCTTTTCCTGCCATTTTTGGAACTAATGCCAATCTGTAAATACCGGGAGAGCTTGTGGTATCTGCACTATGGCGTATGCCACTTTCACCAACAATCAGGCTGACAGTTACTTTTCCTTTGGTTAAGGGTAAAAACTGTTCACCTAAAATGGTAAAATGTGCAGCAAAGTTTGACTTGCTACCAACCACAAGTGGTTTAAACTCAACAAAGAGTTCTGTTTTGTCGGAGTACACAGTATAAGCAAGCGGCTCTAAACCGCCTGCTCCGTGTTCGTGACCGTGTTCATCTGCTGTTTTGTCGGCACAGCCAACAAATAGCATAGCAAACACAGCCATCAAAAGTGATGCTGTTTTCATTATATGAGAATTTAAGGGTGATTAATGTTTGTGGCTTCCGTCTTCGTGACTATGGCCGTGGTCCTTTTCTGTTTTCACAGCGGAACTGTCGCTTTCTACCTTAAATTCCTCTTGATGGTGTTCAGCATCCTGATGGTCTTCGTGTACAGAGCCATCTTCGTGTTCGTGTGTTCCTGTGGTATGCTCGTGAGCATCACCATCGTGAGAATGTTCGTTGTTTTTTTTGTTACCACATCCGGCAAACAAAAGGGCTGCAATAGCCAATGATAATAAGTACTTTGTCATCGTTTAAAATTTTTGAATTGAATAAAAAAGAAAATGCGCTTGCTGATTGGTTCAACAAGCGAAAACTATCCTTTGAAAAATCGAAGGATATTAAACGATGAAAAAAGGAGGGGCTCTCAGCCCTGAGGGAAGGAAAGTTTGGGAATTGTAATAATCGGAAATGTAGGGCGGAGCATTTTGCTTGACCTCAACAATTATCTGTTGAAGGACAAAATTTGATACTTGAATAGCCGTGAACTGAGGAATTTGTTTTGACAGATTGTCCGTTGAACTATGGCTAGTTAAAAAAGTCAACCCATCTGAACCGTGCTGTATTCCCGAAAATAAATGAGACCAATCATCACTTTCACCCTTGTTATCGGTATCATTATCATTATGGTGATGTTGTTCGGCATTATGATGATGTGAAACTTCGCTATGCTCAAAATCGTGGTGGTGGTGTCCAATAAAGTTATGCCCAAGCATAAATGCAAGAGCAGAATATAACATCAATATGGACACAAATTTTTTAAGCATTGGTTGCAAAGTTACGTTTATTTTTATAAAGATGCTCTTTTAGCGTTGGCAAAAAATGGCTCTTTTGCGAAACTTGGGTTGTGGGTAGGCTGGTGCGGTTTTGCAAATGTGCCATTTGAGCGATGGTAGAAAAACAAAAAAATGAGGGAGGGTAAAAATTAAATCTCTTTGGGTCGTGTGATGTCCAAGTCATTATGTTCTCCGTTTCTGTCGTCATTGTTAATTCGATTTTTCTGTTTTTGTCGGTCTGTTTATTTTGGTGTCGTTGGTTTTTTCACCATTGCTTACAACGGTCAAGTATAAGAGCAGTAGCGGATTTCAAAGCGATTACCTGTCCGCCACCACCAAAGTTTATTAAATGCACAGAACTTAATTTTACCACTTCACCCGCTATTGCTTTTATACAATGTTGTATGCCCGTGCTTTCTTTTCGTCCGTGCGTTTGGGCAACCATACTCTTTGGCAAGTTTTGGCTTGCGGGAAGGCTTTTTGAGCGACTTGCCAATGTGTATGGATGCGAAGGGTTGGCTTGTGTCATAATGCTGCTTTAATTAAAAGTCCAACAATAGCTGCGATTAGAATTATTATAGGCTCCTGAATCTTCTTGAATTTTAACAGTATCAATACGGTAATAACCGCAAAAGCAACGGATGTCATGTCTGTAAACTGTCTCATTCCAAGTACGCAGACTGCACCTGCAATTGCACCGATTGCTGCCGCTGTTACACCATCAACAAATGCTTTAATAGCAGGATTTTTTCCATACTTTTTGAAATAAGGAGCGGGAATGACCGTGAAAAGATAGCAGGGTAAGAATGTCGCAAGTGCTGCAACACAAGCACCGGGAAATCCACCAACCAAATAGCCAATGAACCCAACCGTCATAACAACTGGTCCGGGCGTTATCATGGCTACAGCTACAGCGTCCAAAAATTGTTGTTCCGTCAGCCATTGATGTTCATTTACTACTCCGCCATATAAAAATGGAACTATTGCCAGTCCACTGCCGAAAACAAATGCTCCTGCCTTTGAGAAAAACCAAAACAGTTGTGCCAATTTTCCAGTTGTTGAAATACCTGTAATTTGCAGGAGAGTCAGCGAAACAGGAAAAAGGGAGTTTACTGATTTTAAAAATTTCGGTGGTGCTTTAACAAACCACACCAAAACACCAGCAGCCACAACGAGAGAAATAATTTCGGTTTCAGTAATAAATGTAGTTACCGCAAGCAAAATAAATATTCCCCAAAGCAGATAATCCTTACCTATGGTTTTCTTTGTCAGTTTGTAACTGCTGATGGCAATTATTCCGATTACCGCTGCACCAACGCCATAAAATACGGCTTGCATCCAGGGCAGTCCGCCAAATTTTACATAAGAAAAGCCGATAGCAAGCACCATTAAAAAAGACGGAATGATAAATGTAACTCCTACAATGGTTGCCCCAATAATGCGGTAGTGAACATAACCCATATAAATGGCAAGTTGGGCTGCAAGTGGTCCCGGTGCCAGTTGAGCCAAAGCAAGACCTTCTTTATATTCGTCTTCTGTTACCCATTTTCTTTTTTCCACAAGGTCGCGGTGCATATAGCCAACCAGTGCAACAGGGCCACCAAAACCGATTGTTCCGAGTTTCAGAAAATAAAGGGTTAAATCCTTCAGTGAATATGGTATTTTATTTTCGGTCATAACTGCATGGGTTGCTCCTAATACTATCTCGGCTCATTTCAAAACTTTTCTTTTCTTCCTGTGATAATTCGTTCAGAATATTTTTATAATTTCTGTTCAATGTATTTAATTCCTGCTGTAAGCTATCAATAATTGGCCGGTGCTTATCTATTATACTGTTCCATGAAGAATCAATTTTACTTTCAAGCAGTTCGATTTCCTGCGACTTATTCTTAATTTCAGAATCGTTGCTTAATTCTTCATTTATTTGGTTGATGTTTTCCTTCAACAATGAAATTTTTGTGTCTCTTTTTATTTGTAAATTTTCTATCGCCTTTTCATATTCAGGAGTAGATATGTGTCCATATTGTGCACTATGTTTGTCCGTCTTTTTCCTGTACTCTTCGCCAAACTTTATCAATGCCTCTGCTATTTCCTGATTCAACAATTCAATCCTGTTCTGAAATGGAGCAGATAATAAATTCAATACCTGTAACAGATTTTCCTTTTCTAAAACAAGCGGTGCAATTTGACTAATCGAATCATCCTGCATCATTTGTTCTTCCTGATGATATGCACATTTTGTTTTTGCATAATCATTGAGCCAATTTTCTGTTTTATTTCCGCAACTGTTCAGCATTACCGAAAGAGCAACAACCAAAAAAGCGGATACTCTACGTAAAAAAATCATTATCTATTTAGTCGAGGTATTAATTTTCAAGTCGTCAAAATAAGTAACCGCATCTGCCTTAGTCCAAAGCCCGATTCGTCCTGCTGATTTGAACGTGTCGTCCGTTGATTCAATCAATGTTTTCCCGTTCAGCGAGCAGGTAACTTTATTTCCTTTCACGTCAATAGTCATGATAAACCATTCTCCCTGTTTTATGTCAATTTCAGTACTTTCCAATTCTTTACGACTTCCGTTTACTACATTGTAAAATCGGAAATTATTTTCAAGCGGATTGTATCTCGCCACATAATAGTTGTTCTTGTCTATGTAACGCCAAACGAGTCCGCCACCTTGGTCTTCTTCACCTGATATGGCTTTTATTTTCACCGAAGCTGAAAAATCATTGTAAGCTACTTTATCTAAAACAAGCAGGTTATAACAGCTGCCCGAATTTTCGGCTTGTTGTACAACCACTTTATTGCCAATGTCATTTATCACATTCCATTTAATGCTTTTGGCTTTATTGGTGGCGTCAGCAACAAATCCCGAAGGCAATTTTCCTTCTGTTTCATTTTCAAAATTGACAAGCGTATCGCTGCCCATCTTTTCGTAGGAAACCGTATTTTCTGTCTGGTTACTTTTTTGTGATGCACTATTGCATGAGGTAATGCCCAGCAATAGTGCAATGGAGATTAAAAATGTATTCATGATTATTCGTTTTTAAATTTATTTTCTAAAAGTTTTTCCTTGAATTCTGACCGGAACGTATAGGCAAAAATGAGCATGACTGCACGAGTGTCTACTTTTCGGGTTCGGTCAAATTGAAAATTGGTATCAGAAATTCTGTAACCGCTTTGCTGTGTGTCAAAAATATCTGTAACTGTAAGAGCTATACGTCCCTGTCCTTTCATGATTCTTTGTTGAAATCCAAGGTCAATAAAATAAACTTCATTTTGTTCACCTTGCGGAATGGCAATAGGAGAAGTGTAGTTTCCTGTGATTTGTAGTTTTCCATTCTTCCAAACATGAAAATTATTGATGAGTTTGGCGTAGCCGGTAAACTGGTTTTGCTGAATGTTAAGGGTCGGGTCGGTTTCTTCAATACGCAGTTCATAACCCGAAACATTGAGATTGATACTCCAGAATTTGAAAGGATTGTAAGTAAAAATCGCTTCCAAACCATAGGTAGAAGCATTGCCGAAATTTTGTGGCTGTGTAAAACCTACTCCATTGCTGTCAACAACTGTGTAGGGCAGGATGATATTGCTTGTTTGCCGATAAAATGTCGAAGTGGTAACACTACCTTTCTTAAATGAGTGGTTGTAGGATAGCTCAACAGAATTTGCCAATTCGGGTTGAAGGTTGGGATTGCCTGAATAGATGTTGAGTGAATCAGTTATGTCAGTGAACGGGTTATATCTGCCAAGCGAAGGACGGTTAATCCTGCGACTGTAACTCAATTTGAGCATGTTTCTTTTTGGTGTGTAATAAAGCAGGCTGGCGGATGGAAAAAGGTTGAAATAATCGTTGGTAAATGCAATCGGGTTTAAAATGGTGTTACCTTTATTAAAAACCTGTTCTGCTCGAATACCTGCATTATATTTCCATTTGGGTTTTTGTTTATCACCAATCCAACCTGTGTATTGCAAATAGAACGCATGAATTTGCTCGCTGAATTTAAAGAGGTCTGTGTTTGTCGAATCTGTTACAAAGTTTCCGTTCAGTTGGTCGGAACGAAGGAAATCAACATCAATAAAACGGAGAATGCCTTTGTAACCCGTTTCAATCATTCCTTTATCTTTAATCGGATGGACATAATCCACCGAAAAATTGGTCAGGTTAGCATCTTCGTAATTATGCGTTTCTTGTAAAAAGGGATTCCCGATTGGGTTATTTTGTTCTGATAAAGTTTGCGTTGATAAATCGGTATTTTCCCGATTGTACTCGATTGCTGAACTTGCGTTGATTGTCAAGGTTTGTTCAGGCTTATTGAATTTTCGTGCATAATTCAGTAATAGTTCTCCCGTGTGAAACCGTCTTATTTCATTGGCAAAGCGGTCATTTTTCCCTGTAAAATCATAAGTAGCGGTTTCAGTAGTACTGATGACGGTTTCCCTATTGTCTTCACCGTCAAATAACCAAATTCCTTCTAAACGGAAGCTGTTCTTTTTATTGGGAGTGTAATCTATGTTGAATCGTGCCGTTTGGGTTTGCACAATTCGTTCGTCTGACCTGCGTTGTGTCAGAAAATATTCGTTGGGCAGGTTGTAATTTTTACGGTCTCCGTCTTGTTGGCGAGTTCTGGTTGTGAACCAATTATCGTAAGCCAGTCCAAAATTCCATTTTGAAGTTCTGTGATTGAGTAAAAGTGAGCCGTTGATGCGATACCTGTCGCCAAAGCCACCACCCAAAGCCACCGCACCGTTTGTTCCCCAATCGGCATTTTGCTTTAAAATAATATTGATGATTCCCCCTTCTGCATCCGCATCATATTTAGCAGATGGGTTAGTAATGATTTCTATGCGTTCAATGCTGCTTGCAGGAATCTGCTCAAGGTTGGTTACCCTGTCCACACCGCCAATGCCCGAGACCCTGCCGTTTATCAAAATCAAAGGGCTTTTCCCCCGCAGCGTTATTTCACCTTCAGCACCCACCAACACACCGGGCATATTTTTCAATAGGTCAGCAGCAGTTCCACCTATTTGCGTAATGTTTTCGGAAGCTCGTACCACAATACCTTCTTCGGTTTTCTGAATCAGATTGCGAAAGGCTGTTACTTCTACTGAGTTTAGGTCTGTGATGTCAAACGCTAACACAATATTCCCAAGTTTCAGATTTTTATTTTCTGCACTAAGTGAAACTGGCTGTTTTTGTTTTACAAATCCTATAAACTGAAAATGGATGACATATTCGCCCAAGGGTAAATTAGTCAGGGCAAAACTTCCTGTACTGTCTGTAATTGTTCCGCTGACAATGTTTGTGGAATCGTTTTTTGATGTAATAAACACGTTGGCAAACTCAACAGGTGTACTTTCACTATCAAGCACTTTTCCTGTTATGCTGCCTGTTTCCTGTGCATAAGCAGATAAATGGATTATAAATAGGAATAAACAGAAAATAATTCTCACCATCATTCATTTATTTAGTGTTTGCTACCCATAAGCGTTTTGGACTTTTGCCAACCGGAATAGTCGCCACCACTTTCCATTTTTCAACGTCAATAATGCTTGCATCATTGGAAGATGTGTTGCTTACAATGGCAAATTTTCCGTCAGAAGTAAATTCAATCCAGTTCGGGTTTGTACCGACAGTAATATTTTTCAGGATTTTATCCATTGCTACATCAATAGCGGTTACATCATTGGTAAACTGGCTCGTTAGGTAAACGGTTTTACCATTAGGAGCTACAGAAAGGCCGTGGGCAGCTTTCCCTTCGTTATCAAATTTGTCCGATTGCGGTAAAAGAACTTGGGCAATAATTTTGTTTTGCTCCGCATCAATCTTTACCAGTCCATGAAACCAGCGAATGGTCAGATAAATATATTTTCCGTCAGGTGTAGCGGTCATCACTCTCGGAAAGCCGAAAGTTGGGATTTCAGCTACAACTTTCATGCTGTCCAGATTCACTTTTACGATTTTATTGTCGCCTTCGGAAGTAACCCAAGCGGTCTTGCCGTCTGGCATTGGCAGTACAATGTGAGGATTTCTGCCTACTGGAATTGAATTGACCAGTTTCCAGTCTGCGGTTGAAATCACATCAACCTTATGTTCTCCGTTGATGGCGGTTAAAACATATTTGCCGTCAATGCTGAAACTTAACTGGTGAGGTGTCTTGCCAACGGAAATGGTCTGTTTAACTTTGTTGTCTGTCGCACTGATGATGGAAACAGTATTGTCTCCTTCATTGCTCACGGCAATCCAGTTTCCGTCCGGTGAAACGGCTGTTCCGTGTGGTTTGTTACCTGTTTTGATGTCGGTAATTTTTTGATTTTTCTGAATATCAACCACCGAAATAAAGTCGCTACCGTAGTTGGTGATGTACGCTTTTGGAGTTTGTGCAAATAGTACTGTGCTTATCAGTGCAATCGCTGTCGTTAAGATTATTTTTTTGTTCATTTTGTAATAATTTTATAGGGTTTACTGGGCAAAGTAAACCATTGAATCTGTAGAAAAATGGGAAACAGAACCGTTTATTGAAAATTCACTTCGAAAATATGCAGGGCTTCATCACTTCGGTAACAAAGCTCCCATCCGCTTGTGTCTGCAATTTTCTTTGCTATGGCCAGTCCAAGCCCCCAGGTATCAGGATTTCCCGATTGCTTATAAAAACGGTCAAACAATTTTTCTTTATCCAACATTGACCCTTCTCCCACTTTTTTATGGCCTGTATTGGTAATTGTAAGCTGCTTTGCTTCTACACGAATGGTTAATGTGCCATTTTCTATATTATGCAAAAAAGCATTTTTAAGAAGGTTCTGAACCAGTATTTCTGTAAGCATGGTATTGCCTTGTACAGTTAATTGGTTATCTGTTTCAATCTTTACTGAAATATTAAGTGTTGATTTCTGTTCTTCATAATATTCCATTGACTGTCGGATAATATGATTTACATCAACCTGGTCTGTTAAAAGAAACTGCCGGTTTTCGATTTTAGATAGTAGGAGTATGGTTTTATTAAGTTTTTTTAAACGTTGGGTGGAGCTGATAAGCCCTTCCACAATCTCTGCCTGCTCTTGTGTTAACTCAGCCCGTCCTATGAGGGCTTCCAGTCGTGACTGTATAACAGCAAGCGGTGTTTGCATTTCATGGGAGGCATTTTCAATAAATTGTTTTTGACTATCAAATACTTCCATATTTTTCAAGACCAATTCATTAATGGACTCATTTAGCATCTGGAATTCGTCTATCCCAGAGGAAGACAATTCTGGTAACCGCTGCTTGTCGAGGCGAAAACCCCGAAGTTTTTCCAACATGTCATAGAAAGGCTTCCAAATTATTCGTGAAATGATTCGTTGCGATAAATAAAAGGAGAGAGATAACCCAATAAGCAATATTCCCAAAAAAAAGGCAATTGTGCCAATCATTTCAGCGGCTTCAAGATGTGGTGCTATAATCTCCAATCTGTAATGTTGGTTGTGGATTTCCACAAACGTGGTTAATTTCCTGTATTCATCCAGTTCATCATCCACAGGTTCATAAACAAGTGTATCTGTATAGGTTTCTTTGCCCTTTTGAAAAGTTGCTATGTTTATAGCATAAAAGGTAAAATCGTCCAGTGGGTTATCTCCTTGGAATGGTGCTTTAGGATTAACTTCGAGGTAAGCCAGCAGATTGATTTTTCTATTATGCAACACCTCGTCCACATTCCGAAGTACATTCCAGTTAAGTACCACATAAAACAGAATGGAAAAAAATCCAAACAGAATCAGTAAATATCGTAATTGAATACGGGAGGTGTAGGTGAGCAGCTTCATAATGCTTTGATTTGATAACCTATCCCATAAATGTTGCTTATTTCTACCAATGCCCCGGCTTCTTTCAGTTTGCGTTTTAAGTTCCTAATCTGCGAGAAAAGGAAATCAAAACTTTGGGCATCATCCACATAGTCGCCCCAGATATATTCTGCCAACGATACCTTGGAAAGAACTCGCTTATGGTTATTAATGAGATAGCTAAGTAAAGCGAATTCTTTTTTAGTAAATGAAATGGGGTTATCAAGGTTGCCTACGCCAATGAGGTGTTGGTCTGGTTCAAAAACCAGGTTAGAAAAGTGAACGATTTTGTTCGTTTTAAATTGTTTTCTACGGATAATGGCTTTTATTCTGGCATTTAGTTCGGAGAAATAAAATGGTTTGGTAAGGTAATCATCGGCTCCCAGCCCAAGCCCTTTTAATTTATCATCCAATGAATCACGTGCTGAAAGTATTATGACCCCGTCCGTCTTGCCTTCTTCATATAATGCTTCCAGTAAATCAAAACCGTTTCCATCAGGAAGGTTAATGTCGAGAACAATGCAATCGTAGTCGTAAAGAGCGATGCGTTCCGCAGCAGAACGAAATCCCACGGAAGAATCATACATGTATCCCTCTTTGGATGCAAAATCCTCCAAACTTTTTAATAATTGTGGTTCGTCTTCTACGATAAGTAATTTCATAAATACAAAATACGGGATTAATTCTGTAGAAACGTTGGCAAAAATTCAAGCTCTTTTGGTTTTTTTGAGTTGGCTCTGCGTGTCGGCAAAAAACCAAATGTGCTTGACCGTGCGGTGGCTTCTCAGCATGGCATACAACTTATATATGTGTACACCTTTGGTATACATGTCTAACTAATTTTAGGTAGATATATACACCTTTTGGTGTGAATATTCTTGTAAATATACATTTTTTTATAAACCATTAAAAAGGGCTTTTAATACTTTTTAAGTTGTTGGTGCTTACATCAATGTAAACATATGTTGGTTAGAAATACCATTTATGAGGGAGCTTAGTTTTTAATCAATTTATTAGTAGAATAAGACTTGGTTTCGTTATCGTAATAACGAATAAAATAAATGCCATTTTTTAGATGTTCAACAGTAACAGAGGTGTTTTCAATACCATAAACGTGTTGGCTAAAAATAATTTCTCCTAAAAGGTTTAACACTTCAATTTTTCCGTCAAAAGTAGTTAATCCATTAAGTGTAATGTTGCTTTGAGCAGGGTTAGGTTGTATTTTCCAAGTTGGTGTTGTTTGGTTAAATTCGTTGATACCAACGTGTTGATCAATTCTAGCAATAAGTGAAATTATGGCAGTATCAGTTATCACAACTGAATCAATATAATTATGTAATAAATAATATAAATTATCTGTATAATAGCTAGAATAATTGTGATAAAACTCTATTTCACAATTTGGATACAACACATCAAAGAAGATTACAATAGGGTATCCATAATAATTTTGAGTATTAGCTTTTACAGTTATTGGGTAGTTATATGCATGTAAAATAATTTCAAAGTTATTATCAACAGATGACGAAGCATTAACTGATTGATATAAAGCTCCGTTACTTCTAATATCTTTTTTCAAATCTCTATTAGTAGTAAAATATTGTGGATTGGACGGGGTGGAATAAAGGTAATTACCAATACATTCATAATTGTTGGTATCTCGTTGAATAATCCTAATGTCAAGGCTATCTAAAGGCGTTCCATAAATATCAACTTCATTAAAAGCAGTATCAATATTTACTGTTGCACTATCATTTAATCCAAAAGTTATCGTATCTTTTCTACCTGCATTATCTTCAAAAAATAAAGAAATAACAGGCTCGTAAACACTTTGACTTTTTAGAGATAAAAAGCACAACAGGATAATTATTAATATAAAACATCTTTTTAAAAACATCAGCATATATTTTTCATGATAAAGGTACTAATTTTTGTCATAATTTCTTAAAGATAAACTATTAACCGCTTTTCCTTCTTTATTATTCCTCTTTGGTGTAAAATTATTTTATAAAAGTGTAAAGTAAAAAACAGGGATATTATTACATATAAAATTGCAATATATGTAAATTATTTTCATATATTTGTTTTTGTAAAACAACATTTTACCAAGAAATAACCCAACCCTTGTAGCAAATGTGGGAAATTGTTTACCTTTATAAATTAAATGCGTATGAAAAAACAGTGAAAAAAGTAATGCAATTAAAGAATTACATATTAGCCCTTGTCTTTTTTTTAATGGTAACCACCATTAAAGGTCAGTTTATTTGGCAAATTGCGTTGGGAACTTCTAATACAGATTATTCAATAGACATGATTACTACCCAAGATAGTAATTATTTGGTGGTTGGAGCATCAGGAGGATTAGGATTGTATTTAGCTAAGATAGATACAGGAGGTAATATTTTATGGGAGAAGTGGCATAATAATGCCGGAGGAATTGTTAATACAATATGTGAAACAGTTGATTCAGGATTTGTTGCCGGAAACAGGATGTACAATGGATTTGGCTATGAAGGGTTTTTGGTTAAGTTTAATGCTAATGGAGATACCTTATTTACTTTAAGAGATTCAGCCAATTTAGGGAGTGAAGTATATAAGGTATGGTTAGCTCCCGATGGAAACTTGTTGGCAAGTATTGATTACCACGGGGTAGGAGCTTTAGTAAAAATTGACAATAATTTTAATGTATTGGCAAGAATAGATAACATTACTAAAGCTATTAAAGGGGTAGAGATAATTAATAATACAATTTATGTGCTGTTAAACGACAGCATTAATAACTTGTTGATGATTGATGATAATTTAGCCCAAATAGATACGGTTACACTTCCTGTCTTATTTCCTTTACATTTATTAGCTAACTATAATGCAGATGAAGTAGTTATTTATGGAAGAGACTCTTCTTTTTGGCAAAATCCTCACAAAATGGTTTATGTCGATTTGCTTGGTAACGTAACTCAGGTGTGTGATTCAGTTACTGTACCTGATGTGTTTAATGGACATATCATAGATGATTTTGAACCCATAGATAATCAAGGTCATTTATTGTTTGTAAGCCAATACTACCAACAGCAATGGGGGAGTGATGTAAAACTTTATTGGACCGATAAATGTGGACAAGTAATAAAAGACACGATATTGTATCGCTGGTCATTCAATACTTCTTTAAATGAACGAGCTAGTAAATTAATAGTTGACAATGAAGGTAATTATTTGGTAACAGGCTATGCACAAGAAGGGCCATTAGGAGGAGATGACATTTTTGTATTCAAATACAAAAAAGTAGTTATACCTGTAGAAGAAGAAAACCCAAAAGAAGAAGAGGAAGAGTTCCTGAAACCAATACTGTATCCTAATCCGTTTATCGATGGTTTTGTTATAAAAGGAATAAGTGCCAATACTAAAATAACGGTATTTGACATGTCAGGAAGAATGGTAGAACAGCAGGCTTCTACTGGTACCGATTTTATATTTACCACCACACATTGGGCAAAGGGACTATATGTAATTCAATTAAGAAGTATTACCACAATCATTAACTTAAAAGTGGTAAAACAATAAAAAATTTATTGTTCGAACAACTCATCAAATCCTTTTGAAAAAAAATCTTCAAAAGTTAAACCATGAAATTTGATGATTCGAAAAAGACTTGCGATAGTTAAATTTGAACCCTTTTCATATTTTCCATACAAAGCTCTTGGTATTTCGGCATCATAAGCAAATGTTTCTTGGCTAGAATAACCTTTACTTTTTCTTAATTCTTTTAATCTTCGACCTATTAATATGAATAGTTTGGTGTTATTTTCTCTAACCATATAGCAAAATAATAAAAAAAGGAATTTTTAAATTACCCTATATAAATTCCTACATAAATATGGATAAATAAAAAAATATTTTATACATTTACATTGTAAAACAACATTTTACCAAGAAATAACCCAACCCTTGTAATTAAATGCGGGAAATTGTGTACCTTTATAAACCAAATACGTATGAAAGCACCAACTTAGTAGTAACGACACAATAATTTACTTTTTGATTACATAACTCTTTATTATTATGAGAAATATATTATTTACGATACTCTTGCTCTTTTTTGCACTAAAAACAACAGCACAACAGCCACCGGAGTTTAAATTTTATTTAGCTTTTGAAGATGCTAACAACACAAAAGATACACTTTGGTTCATTTTAGATTCCACAGCTACTTGGGGAATAGACACAGCTCTTGGAGAAATCCCTCAAGATTTAACTTCATCTTTTTTTCATACGTATATGTATATATCCAACACTCCTGATTCAGGACAAACATTTGCAACCCCTTCATTAAGTTGTGTTTCTAATGCTGGTGGTGGAATATACGCACAAAACTATGTATATCCGATAATAGTACGGTGGGATACTTCATTGTTGTTAAATCATAATTTATCTTGTACACTTAATGAAGTAATTTTTGATAATGATTGGTTCTTTTTCAATCCTAATAGTGGGCATGGGTTCAGTTTGTTATTACAAGATTCTGTAGTGTTGCCTTCGTTTACCTGGGGCAGTCAAGACCATTTTCCTTTAACTTTTATTTTAAATGATAATCCTAATTTAAGTGTGGAAGAAAAAAATGGTTCATTTGCTGATGTTCAAGTTTACCCTAACCCAACAATTAGTGAGTTTACGGTAGAAATTGGTGCCAAACAATCCACTTCTGTTCAATTGGTTTTAATGGACATTAGCGGGAGAGTAATGCAACAACTTACAACTACAACCAATAAAACAGTGCTTAATTTACAGGAGTTACCACAAGGAGTCTATTTTTTAGAAGTGTTAAGTAATACACAAAAAGTAATTAAAAAAATTATTAAAAATTAATAGCACTTTTCTCTTAAGTGCAATTTGTGTATTTGTTATTGCTGTAGAACTAAATTAGTTTCTGCAGCAATGCTTTTAAAAAACGATATAATCATGAAAAAGAAATTTTTATTGTTAGCAGTATTGCTAATCGTATTCCTTATGGAGTACACCCAAGCACAAGAATGTGCACTTAATGATAGCTTATGGCAAGAAGCAGAAATAGAATCTACAGCAGAAGCCAAAAACGGCTGGTTTCTACCTAGCTCTGGTATGTTAAGAGTATTGGTGGTTTACATTGAAATAGATTACGATGTAAATCCTCAAAACGACCCCTATCCTAATGGAAGTGCTGATTGGACAAAAGGACAATTGCCTAATTACAAAGATAATTTATTTGATGCCGAATGGTCGGGCAATTTACAAGGTAGTGTTACCCGATTTTACAACCATGCATCCCACGGAAATTTTAAAGTTTTGGGAGACTATGTTGACAGTCTTTTTATAGTAAAGGAAAGTGATGCTATTCCGGGTGCTTATAACACAAATATAATATCAAGTGCTATTAGTCAGATTAACCAAATGGGAGTATTAAATACAAAAAACAACATGACTATAGCTGATTTTGATAATTGGCAAAACAATGATACGGCTGGTGTTGTAAAAGTATCTGGACCAGACACTCCTTATTCGTTTGACCATGTGTTTTTTGTAGTGCAAAACAATTACGTGTGGACGAATAAAGGTTCAACTCATTATGCTTCCTATCATAATATACTTGGATATCCACAAGATACGAGGTCGGAAACAAGTATGGCAAAAGACCCTACTCTAATGTTTGTTCACGAATTTGGACACAATTTATTTGGAGGAAATAACTTTCATAATGGTGGCGGACATGTAGGGTCGGGAACAGGAAAGACATTTATACCTAATCAGGGAGGATGGAGCATTATGGGAGGAAGTGAAACCAGTATTTTAACCTTTAATGCATGGGACAGAGACAGAATGGAGTGGCAACATCCTTCCAAAACGTATTTGAACAGTGCGTTAGATGAGAATTTAAATGAAATAGAAACAGCATTAGATGCTACCAATAGTAATCATGCCGGCATTTATATACTAAGGGATTTTGTAACTACAGGAGATGTTATTCGGATAAAATTGCCGTTTATTCCCACCAATGAACATCAGCAATATTTGTGGATAGAAAACCACCAAACAGCACAAAATAATGGTTTTGAGTTTGATAGGTTTAAGCATCAAAATCATACGTGTATGGACGAAATGCAACCGGGCTTGTACATGTATATGCAAGCAGGAAAAGACATAAAAGTAGGCTCAGCAGCCTATAGTCAAAGTGGACATTATACCAGACCTATTCCTGCTAATGGGATGTACGATTTACAGTTTGAAAGCACAACATATCCTGTAACTTGTGTTACTTCAGGAGCAGTTGAACCTTATGAAAAACTGCCTCAGTTTGCTAATCCACTTACCGGGAATCAAGAACAAGAACTTCATGCAGCTGATTTAAATGCTGATAATTTAATTGGAAATGAAGTTAAATTAACGTGGTTAGAACGAGTAAATGGTGTTGTGAATCCTAATTTAGCTAACAACGGAACTATTCATCATGTGTTTACTAAAAATGGGGTGGCTAAATTAGGAGTAGGCACCAATCCATCTGCCAATTCCATGATTACCTTAGAAAATAATAATGGACCTATTTTTAATTCTCCAAATAATAGAAAGGTAATTCTTAATGGTATCTCCATAGAAATATTGGATGAACTGCAAGATGGCAGTATTAAAGTAGAAGTTAAACTTGATGATACGGATATTGCTAATGATGTACGTTGGTGTGGTACTATTGAATTACCTGCTATATCAGGAGCTAATGGATATTCTTTAAACTTAACACAAGGAAATACCATGTTATTAGACCAAGGGTTTACGGCTACAAAAATTAATACACCTATGAGTATTGGAGGAACCAACTATTTTGTTGACCCCACTGTTTTATCATTACAATCGGGTTCCTATTTCCATTTAGAACAAAATGCTACCGTAAATGTTAAAAACAACAGCACTTTACGCTTAAAAAGTGGTTCAAAAATGGAGCTGGAAAGCGGAGCAAAACTGCACATATTTGAAGATAGTGATTTAATAATAGAAGACGGAGCAGAGTTAATACTAAAGCCCGGAGCCATATTAATAATAGAAGAAGGAGCAACCGTGTATTACAATAATAACCAATCAGGTAAAGGATTATTAGTAGGAGCAACATCCATATCAGGAAATGCAGCAAGAGTAGAAGTAAAAGGAGACATGGTTTTTGATGCCAATGCAGTATGGACACATAACAGAGATGGCTATTATTATTTTTATCCGAACCACCAGTTAACCATGCCCGGCACGGTAGAAATGAATTTTACCGGGAAAGGAAAAAATCACCTGTTTATAGCATTAGTAGAAAATACCAACTTGCTTTTAGGTAACATAACCGCTACTCTAAACACAGGTATGGTGTATTACAACAATAATTCAAGCATACAATTAAATCAAACGGATTTTACTTCAGTAGCAGTAACCTATAATCCTTCTTATAATGTAGTACAAACAGGTATAGGGTTGAACATAACCAATCCAACAGATGTGTTTATAAACGGTTGTGATTTTAATTACTTAGCAACAGGCATAAAAATAGAACAAGTCACTACACCACTTACCGTTCAGGCAACCAACATGACAGGAATAGTGGATGATAATTATTACATAGATGATGTGGAAGAAATAAGCATTACAGGAGGAATATTAGATGGAGGAGACTATGGTGTTACTGCAATAAATACAGAAATACTAGAAGTAACCAATACAGAAATAAAAAACATGCAAACCTCGGGAGTAAACCTAGATGAAGTTGCAGGAGCTTATTTCTCCAATACCAAAATTCATACTAACACTGATGGTATCTATTCTGATAACTCGCTTGTATTTCTGAGAAATGGAGCAAAAGTTTACGATAATCAAGATTATGGAATAGACATGTATGGCGTTTACAATACCCAAACAAGAAGCTTTACCTCTATGCTAACCATTGGAGATGAAGGCTGCGGCTCTGTCTTTGATAATACCACAACAGGAATAAAAACAAAAAACACCCTGTTAAACATAGATGCAGTACAACATACCATAGACAGACAAGACAACGATACCATTCCCAATCAATTTTATGGTAATGGACACATGTTTGATATTTGTTATAGCTATTTGGTAAGGTCACCGGGACAAATTAATGCCAAGGGAAATTATTGGGGAACCAACCCACCAATTCAATCAAGCGAATATACCTTAACAGGTAATTATTGTCCGGGAGATGCAAGTACACCTCAAAGCATATCATTAGATTCAGATGACTATTCAACCTGTTACTCATCAACAACTTGTATGGATTGTAGTTCCGGTTCATCCAGTATGATGATGAGCGGAGGAACATCAACAGTAGAAGCAGTTGTTCAGGAATCATTTACAGCAGCCAATAAACCATTTATTGAACAAGATAACGCTACAACAAGAAATGCCTTTTTAGATTTATCATCAATAGACTTAATAAAAGATACGGTAAATAATACATGGATGGGAGTCTCTGTGAACAATCAAGCATTTGCATTAACCAACAAAAGCGTGCATCATATACAAGTAGCAAAAGCCATAAAAGCAAAAGCTACTAATAGTAATATGAGAGTAAATGCAGTGCCAAAAGATATATTTGCAGGCATAACAGAAAATGCTAATGAGTCAGCAAATGTTCAAGTTTATCCAAATCCTGTAAGTAATGAATTAAATATTAGTCATGATTTATCGGTTAAAGAGGGTGCTATACATCTTGAAATAATGGATGTGATGGGTAGAGTATTAATCAACAAAACGATTAACCATACTAACAATCAAATAGACATCAATCAATTATCATCAGGATTGTATTTTTACAACGTTTTACAAAATGATAAAGTAGTGCAAAGTGGTAAGTTAGTAGTAGAATAATTGAATGCTTATCTTAAACAAAAAAAGCAGCCTTGAGAACTCAAGGCTGCTTTGTTATGAAGTATAAATAGTAATTATTTTTTTACTTTATCTACTACTGCTTTAAAAGCTTCAGGATGATTCATTGCTAAATCAGCTAATACTTTTCTGTTCAGTTGTATTTCTTGTTTAGAAAGTTCTCCCATAAATTTAGAGTAAGATAATCCGTGTTCTCTAACACCGGCATTAATTCTTTGAATCCATAAGGCTCTGAAATTTCTCTTTTTGTGTTTTCTACCTGTATAAGCATAAACACCTGCTTTTTCAACAGCATTTTTTGCTACTGTCCAAACATTTTTTCTTCTACCAAAGTATCCTTTGGCAAGTTTCATAATTTTTTTTCTTCTAGCTCTCGAAGCTACTGAATTGGTTGATCTTGGCATTTCTTTTACGTTTTTTGAATGTTAGTGCTGCTTTGTTGCAATCTTTATACTAGTCATTCTGGTTTTGTTTACTAAATTTTTAATTTACGATAACCGATTTTTTTCAAGTTAACATAACTGAACATCTGCTTAGATGCACAATTGTAATTTAATGTTTTTCTCATCAGCTTTATCAACTGTTGTGAATTTTGTTAAATTACGCTTTTGTTTAGTCGTTTTCTTAGTTAAGATATGACTTTTAAAAGCATGCTTTCTCTTAATTTTTCCGGTTCCTGTTAATCGGAATCTTTTTTTCGCACTGGAACCAGTTTTCATTTTTGGCATAATTTCAAAATTTATTTATTGGTTAATTAATTACGTATTTACTTTTTCTTTTTGGGAGCTAAGAACATTAACATTCTTTTTCCTTCCATTTTTGGCATTGACTCAACTGTCGCAACATCTTCTAGCTCTTGAGCTAATTTTAAAAGTAGAATTTCGCCACGCTCTTTAAAAATAATGGTTCTTCCTTTAAAAAATACAAAAGCTTTTATTTTTGCACCTTCCTCAATAAATTTACGAGCATGATTTAATTTAAAGTTAAAATCATGGTCATCTGTATTAGGACCAAATCTTATTTCTTTCAAAACAATTTTAGAAGCTTTGGCTTTAATTTCTTTTTGCTTCTTTTTTTGGTCGTATAAAAACTTTTTATAATCAATAATTTTACAAACAGGAGGAACAGCATTTGGAGAAATCTCTACTAAATCCAACTCTCTTTCCTGAGCCATTTCCAGTGCTTTTGCAATAGGAAATACTTCCGGTTCTAAATCATCTGCTATTACCCTTACTTCTTTTGCAAGAATACGCTCGTTAATTCTGTGTAATTCTTCCGGTTTACGAAAGTTTCTTCCTCTGTTGTTAAAGTTTTTGTTGTTAGCTATTGCCAAATTGTTAATTAATTTTAGTTAAAATTTTTATTTATTTCATCGTTGATAAGCTTAACAAATGCTTCTGTTGAAAAAGTTCCTAAGTCGCCTTCGCCATGTTTTCTAATAGATAATTGATTTGACTCAATTTCTTTTTCACCTAGAAGAATCATGAATGGAATCTTTTTTACCTCAGCATCTCTTATTTTTCTACCAACTTTTTCGTTTCTGTCGTCAACGAAGCTGCGAATATCGTAATTATTTAGCAATTCTGAAATATTTTTCGCATTTTCATTAAATTTTTCGCTAATTGGTAAAATGGCAACTTGCTCAGGAGTTAACCATAATGGGAAGTTTCCGCCACAATGCTCAATTAACACAGAAATAAATCTTTCCATAGAACCGAAAGGTGCTCTGTGTATCATTACCGGACGGTGCATTTCATTATCACTTCCTTTATATTCTAACTCAAATCTTTCGGGTAAATTATAATCCACTTGTATGGTTCCCAATTGCCAACTTCTGCCCAACGCATCTTTAACCATAAAATCTAGTTTAGGACCATAAAACGCTGCTTCTCCTGTTTCCACAACAGTTTTTAATCCTTTTTCGTTAGCAGCATTAATGATGGCTTTTTCTGCTTTTTCCCAATTTTCGTCAGAACCTATATATTTTTGTTTGTTTTCAGGATCTCTTAATGATACTTGAGCTGTAAAATCTTCAAAACCTAAAGAATTGAATACATACAACACTAAGTCTATCACTTTCATAAACTCATCTTCCACTTGGTCGGGACGACAAAATAAATGCGCATCATCTTGCGTAAAACACCTCACTCTTGTTAATCCGTGTAATTCTCCACTTTGTTCGTATCGGTAAACCGTTCCGAATTCAGCATAACGTATAGGTAAATCTTTGTAAGAACGAGGAGCTGTTTTATAAATCTCACAATGGTGAGGGCAGTTCATCGGTTTTAGTAAAAAAACTTCACCTTCATGCGGTGTTAAAATAGGTTGAAATGAATCCTCACCATATTTTTCATAATGACCGGAGGTTACATATAAATCTTTATGTCCGATATGCGGTGTAATTACAGGAAGGTAACCGGCTTTTATCTGAGCTTTTTTCAAAAATGATTCTAACCTTTCTCTGAGCATAGCTCCTTTTGGTAACCATAAAGGCAATCCTTGTCCTACTTTTTCTGAAAAAGCAAAAAGTTCTAACTCTTTACCTAACTTTCTGTGGTCTCGTTGCTTGGCTTGTTCTAACAGTTCTAAATACTCGGTTAGCATTTTTTGTTTTGGAAAAGAAATTCCATAAACACGAGTAAGCTGATTGTTGTTTTGGTCGGCACGCCAATAAGCACCGGCAACATTCATTATTTTTACCGCTTTAATTATTTCTGTATTAGGAATATGCCCGCCTCTACATAAATCGGTAAAATCGGAATGGTCGCAAAAAGTAATTTCGCCATCATTCAGGTTTTCAATTAATTCTACTTTATATTCGTTTCCTTCAGCTTTGTATTTTGCTAATGCATCTGCTTTAGAAACAGCACGCATTTTAAAGTCTGCTTTTTGTCGAGCCAATTCTAAAAAGGTATCTTCAATTTTTTTGAAGTCTTCTTCTCTAATTACATGTTCACCCGGATCAACATCGTAATAAAAACCATTTTCTATAGCAGGGCCAATGGTTAATTTAATTCCCGGATAAAGTTTTTCTAAGGCTTGAGCCAATACGTGTGCAGAAGAATGCCAAAAAGCTTTTTTTCCTTCTTCCTGATCAAAAGTATATAACACCACAGTTGCGTCTTCGGTAATAGGCGTAGTGGTTTCAACAGTTATTCCGTTAACTTTTGCTGAAATTACATTACGAGCCAATCCTTCGCTGATGCTTTTAGCAACATCCATAGCTGAAGACCCTTTGGCTAGCTCCTTTACCGAACCGTCTGGCAGTGTTATTTTAATCATATTTACTTGTATTGAATTTTTTTAAGGGTGCGAAGTTACTAAAATTAGATTATTTGATAGGTTTTTATCTTAAAACTATTTACTTAAAATCATATGTTTTTTATGATTTAAAATTAAGTAGTAATTCATTTTTTCATCAAAAAAATTATGAATTAGAACTGTCTCTTATACACATCTCCGAGCCCACG
>OJGU01000422.1_pt1 | contig 25574 bp, 23 predicted proteins | sample 1594741 | NCBI WGS metagenome assembly OJGU01 (sample SAMN05416841, study PRJEB24817) | seawater metagenome | isolation source: Sea water | place: Canada:Atlantic | collected 2013-07
CGGCAGCGTCAGATGTGTATAAGAGACAGCTTTTAACGCTCGCGCACAACTAAGACCCGCCACCCCCGCCCCTACGATAAACACGTGCTCTGGTGGTTTGCTTGTGAGTCTCATCGACATTGTCCTCTTGTGCGTCACTTTGTATGATTCTTATCACCAACCTCGTATTTTCAAGGTCTTTGCAATGTGCGGCCGCTTTAATGTCATCGACTCACCCCAAGTGCGACTCCTTGTAGATGCGCTTAATATTGATATAGGTTCTTTGCGCTTCAGTGCCGATATCGCTCCCGGCGCGCTGATCTCCATCGTCAAAGAAAGCCCGCAGGGGCGCCGCTTGCATGATGCCCTTTGGTGGCTAATGCTCGATTCAAGTACTCTGACCCCAAATTATCGGTACGCTAGTTTTAATAGTCGTTGGGACAAATTGGATATCCCTCGCTCTTTGGCCTATAAGCCCTATCGTGAAAGTCGTTGCATTATTCCCGCCTCCGCCTTTATCGAAGGTTTGGGGGACCGCAAGACCTATCACAAAATCGAATTGCTAGATCAAGCTATCGCGTTTGGCGGTCTTTGCAAACACTACATCAACGAAGCGACTGGGGAATCGCGACTAGGGGCCAGCATCATAACCTTAGGGGGCTTGCCGCAATGGCAGCACATCCACCCAAAATCCATGCCCTTAATGCTGCCTATTGATAACAAGCCACTAATAGATGCCTGGCTCGACCCAACTTGCAAAGATATCACTCAATTTCAAAGCCTGCTTGTCCCACAAATTACAGTGCCTCAACGCATTACCCGGATTGGCCGACCAAGCAAATGGGACCCTCAGGAAGACGCCTACACCATCGCATGACCGGACAATGATCCATATCAAGTTCAGCGGGCCTATTCAGCTCAACTTTCAGCCCCGTAGCTGCTATATTGAGTGCACTCGAACTAGCAGCAAAATAAGAACGTTCATAATCTAGCTCAAATATCGCTGCCAGCGCGTTGCTGAGAACAGTCAAACGCGCCAATAGCGATCGAAAGGAGACCTTAGTCAATGCGTAAATCTCGTAACATTCTTAGCACCACTATCGCCCTGCTCATGTTGCAAAGTCCGGCATGGGCGCAAACCGATGAGCAAGCCTTGGCCATCATAGTTCCTGGCGGCGGTAGCTACTCACGCACCATTTCAACGAATTCAGAAGCCGCACAACAGTTCTTTGATCAAGGCCTACGCATGGCTTGGAGCTTTTACTTTCCCGAGTCGATTGCTTCCTATCAAGAAGCCTCTCGTTTAGACCCAGATAGCCCGATGCCTTACTTTGGCCTAGCCCACGCTGCCGGCCCAAACCCGAATAGCCGTTATCAGAACCTGCCTGATGACCCTCAAGGCACCGGCCTTGCCGCTATTCGCCAAGCCATGGCTCTGGCTAATAATGGTACGCCCAAAGAGCGCGATATGATCAATGCGCTTTTCGTTCTTTATAACCAAGACGGCATACCGGACTCAAAACAACGCGATGCAGCGTTTGTTGACGCGATGCGCAGCCTTAAAGACAAATACCCGAATGATCCAGATATTCATACGATATTCGCAGAGGCGTATATGAATACAACACGTTGGGATTATTGGGAAGCTGATGGCAGTGCCAAGCCCGGGACTGCAGAAGCCCAAGAAGCACTCGAAACAGCCATGCGTCTTGAGCATGACCACCCCGGTGCGAACCACCTGTATATCCATCTAATGGAAGGCTCTTCACAGCCAGAACTCGCCATGCCCGCTGCACAAAAACTGGAAAGCATCGTACCAATCTCTGGGCATATGGTGCACATGCCTGGCCACATCTACCTACGGGTAGGCGAATACGAAAAGGCCATCGACATCAACGAACGCTCACAGATCGTTGACCAGCAGTTCTCCGAAATTTGGGGACAAACGAATTTCCCGAACATCGGCACCTACGGTCTCTCACACAAATCTCATGCGCCACATGCGCTCGATTTCGTGCGTTATGCCAATATGCTGCAAGGCAATTATGCAAACTCGCTGGCTGCGGCAGATGAAGGTGCAGCAAGTGTTGGCGTGGCAGTAGAGGCAGTAAATCGCGGCCAGAAACGTGTTGTGCACTCCTGGATTGTCGACAAAGTTTTTGGCAAATGGGACAAAATATTAGCCAGCGAGCAAAGTCATGCTGGCACTCCTTATCTTGATGGCATGTGGAGCTATGTCACTGGAAGCGCTCAAGTGGCCACTGGCGACCTTACTGCCGCTGACGCCGCACTGAGCAATATCCGTATGCAAGCCGAAGACCCAGGCGCCGACTCAACCGGAGTCGGCCCAACACCAGCCTCGCATATCTTAAGATTGGCAGCCTTTGCGCTTGACGGAGAAATCAAAGAGGCCCGCGGCGATTTAGATGGTGCGATTGAAGCTTATACAAGAGCCGTTGAGCTTCAGGACGCATCAAACTACACAGAGCCACCGGATTGGTCGCAATCAATGCGCCTTTATCTCGGCGCAGTCTTGCTCGACGCAGGGCGTCCTGCGGACGCAGAAGCGGTTTACCGTAAAGACATGGAGTGGAACCAACAAAGTGGTTGGGCAACCTTTGGGCTTGCACAGGCGCTAGAGGCACAAGGCAAACAGCAAGAGGCCATTATTGCCAAACGTCAGTTTGATTCATTCTGGCGCAATGCTGATGTCAGCTTGACTCGCTCACGCCTATAAGCAAAAAGGAAACTCACATGTTGCGCCATGCACTTCACACACGCTTGTTAGTGTTCGGCAGTCTCTTCGCGTTTTCTGTTTTCAGCTGCGCGCAAGAAACCAATGCTAAAAAGCATGAGGTCATGGCCGACGGGCATCCAATTGCCGTGTGGGAGAAGTCTGTGCCTAACCCTAAAGGGCATATACTTCTTCATCACGGTAGAACCTGGAGCTCCATTCCGGATTTTGATTTACAAGTTCCCGGCGAGAACTTATCGCTTATGGACGGCTTCAATAAGATGGGCTATAGCGCTTGGGCCATGGATGCCCGTGGCTACGGCGGCACCCCACGCGACAACACCCAATGGAATTCACCTCAGCGCGCAGCCCAAGATATGGCCACCGTATTATCTTGGCTTGTCCGCCGAAACCAAGCAGCGACAAATGTGTGGGGCTGGTCCTATGGTTCGATGGTGGCGCAACTGACTGCCCAGCTATACCCTGAAAATATACGTAGCGTCACTTTGTTTGGCTACCCGACAGATCCAGATCTAGAGGTGCCGGTTGCCTCATCTAGCCCTACACTAGAGAAACGCGTGAATACGCGGGCGGCCGCCGCATCAGATTTCATCGTACCCGGATCGATCAGCGCAAAAGCAATAGAAGTTTATGTCGATGCAGCTCTTGCTGCAGACCCTATTCGCGCCGACTGGCATCAGCTGCATCAATGGAATGCACTAGACGGCGAAGCCCTTAAGTTGCCTACGCTTTTATTGCAAGCCGAATTCGATCCGCTGGCTGACACAGACGCCCATGCGCGATTTTTCAGCAAAATCGCAAACCCGAATAAACAATGGGTGGTATTGGCAGGAGGTGACCACGCGGCGCTACTAGAGACACCGCGTGTTCGTTTAATTGAAGCCACAATCGATTTTATCGAGTGGATCGATCGGTAGAGCTCGTTAGAAGTTGCCGCGAATTATAAACTTGAACTCCCGACCAGTAGTCGTTCGGAAGAATTCAACCTCTTTCAGCGCGCCATCTATCAAATAGCCGTCATAACGCTCACGCTGGGGTGTTGATACATCGTTCTCAAGATTGCTCGCCTCAAATCGGTACGTCAGCCCAAAGAACCCTAGCTTCTCAACGTACAAAGAAAGATTGCTTGGCACCCAGATGTTGTAGCGATTATCGATATCCCAAGCCATTCGACCATCGTTAATACGGGCATTGTATGTGATGCCATAGTTCATCTGGTACTGCGGCAAATCATGTCGATAGCTGACGCGATAACTGCCTCGGTCATAGGGTGGAAAACCGTGTTCAATCGGCACTAATGGGTCATAGTCAAACTCAGATTCTTGCACTGTTACTGAACCTGTTAACAACGCTTCCGGCAAACCTAAGAAACCAAGACGCACGCTGCCATTGAGCACCAGACCGTAAGCCGCTGCCTTGCCCACGTTGCCATTGGTCGACTGAATTTTTGTTGGCGTTGATATATCAATCTTATAGATTTTATTTTCGTATTCGTGGTGAAAGTAACGAGCATTGATTGTGCCTGCATTATTAGGCAAACGGTAATCGAGCGTTACTTCACCGCGCAAGCTTTCTTCGGGCTCAAGATCTGGATTGCCTGCTACCGTATCTTGATCCTCATCACGCTCGTTGGTTGCACGCGAGAAGTCGGCGAAACTCAATTGCGTTACCACCCGTTCCAAAGTCGTGCGTAATTGCATCGAATTACTGATGTTATAACGCAAGTCTAGCTTTGGCTTTAGATAGTCAAAATCACGGGCGTTGCGCAAATCACCTGATTGTGTGATTTCAGAAAACTCAGCGACCAATGTGGTTTCGAGTGACAGCTTAGGATTGATTTGCCAGTTGTGAATTGCAAAAGGCTCATAACGCATTTCCTCTACGGTTGAGTGAGCGTTTGGCAAAACAACTGGAGTAAGACCACCGTATGCGGGGTCACCGGCTGCACTAGTTAAAACACCCTGCATCAAGTCCGACTCTTGAGTCGTTTGAGCGGCCTCTATCCCTAGCTCAATACCCTGTCCATCCCACAATGGCATAGTGTAAGAACTGCGCACGATTCGTTCGCTATAAACACTATTCGTAGAAAGATATAGTTTTTTAGTTTCTGCTCCACCCAATGTGTTCGAAGAAAAACGTTCACGCAGAATATTCTTACTTTCTTCATTCACAATGAACAGGCCTTTGAAGCGCGCACCGCTATCAAAACCATGTTCATAGTCGCCACCAAATTCCCAGCTGTCAGTCGTAGCCGGTAAGTCTTCACGTTCATAGCTGACCACTGGCGCACCCGTACTATAATCGGTGATCGTACGATCAAGGTCGGCCGGAGGGTTTTTTTCCGTGTACAACACGTTAAAGGCAATACGATCTTTATCGGTTAGAGCATAAGAAATATTCGAATTGAACGTGTAATCGGTTTGGTCTCGATAGCGATCAAACTCTACTATATCTTTCAATGAAAAGTCGCCATTCAAACTGACTTCTTCACTTTCCAAGTGCTGGTAGTTAGGCTCAACCGAACCACTGAACAAATAGTTCAATCGCCCCGACTGACCACTCCAAGCGATTGAGCCACCAGGCTCCGTGGTGCCATCGGCATAATGGGTAGAGCTTATTTCTGTGGAAATATTAGATCGAGACTGAGCTTCTAGCAGGACGATATTAATAATTTGACCGCTATTTTGCACATCAAGGTCGCTAGAACTGCCGCGAATAATTTGAATATAGTCCACCTCGTTCGCAGCGATACGATTCAATTGCTCGCTTGCCTCATTGGACTTACCCGCTAAACGCTTGCCATCAATAAGTATCTGCGCGCTAGAACCCAGCCCCCGGTCACCACCTGAGCTAGAACTACTAGAACCAAGAATCAACTCAATGCCTGGGATTCGGTTGACCATGTCATTGACTGTCAGGGGGGGTGTACTCACTAAAATACGAGCTCGGGAAGGTTACCGTGGTATCTTCGGCGCTTTGAGCCATGGCATTTACGCTGAGCAGTGACAGGCACAACACTGACAGTGGGCCAAGGTTATTGTTTTTCATTTTGTACCTCGTTTGTAGCATTTTGTTGTTCTAAGTTTTTCAGCCCTATTATTGTCAGGCCCACCACTTTTGATAGAGTGGGATGCATGCTACAGGTCTGCTGTTTAGGATGTACCCGCCATAAATGCCATTTTGTGATTAATTATGTCAGGATGTTTCAAGATAATTGGGACAAGAGAGAAAGGAGTCAAGCATGCAATATACAAGAAATTGGCGAATACTGCACTGGGTGATAGCCCTATGCGTCTTGAGTTTGATACCTATTGGTTTACTGATCGAAGCACGCACAGAGGCGAATCTTTGGGATGACTTCACCAACCTGCTTTATAGCATTCATAAGTCATTAGGGTTTAGTGTGCTACTGCTCATGCTGGTCCGCGTCGGCTTTAAGCTCTATTACACTAGCCCCGAATACCCGAACGCTTTACCTAGAAAGCAAATTTTATTGGCAAAGAGCCTTCATCACCTGCTTTATGTGCTTTTGTTTATAGTGCCATTGTTCGGCTGGGCTGGTGTGACGGCATTTCCAGCACTGGAGATTATTCCGGGCGTACGCTTACCTGCTATGCCAGGCATCCCAAACGATGAGGCTTTAGCGGCAAGGCTATTCTCGATTCATGGAACTCTCGCGATACTTCTCGCCATCTTGGTGCTGGGGCATATAGGTGCGGGACTACACCACCTATTCATCAAAAAGGACGCTATTTTTCAACGAATGTGGTTTAAAAAATAAATGGTTTGATCCAAAGCGTAATCACTGTCGTAATGTTTAACGTTACTCAGTGTTATTTATGTGTGTTTAAGTGAGACCTTGCCCTGCTTGGTTTCACTTTTTTTTGCCTGCAAATTAGAACGTTACACGATTTTGGGATTAGCTGAGCCAGAAACAATCAGTACGATTCTGACTCAGCGAGTCCATTTAGCCATTGCAATCCCGTGTGTCTAATTGTTCTTGTGGATCGGTTTGGGAACGTTTACAGACTTTCGACTGCAACCGTATATTGCAATTTATGAGCGTGGTACGAAACTGAACTTCATGTTTGTGCGTACTGGTACCGCAACACCGTTGTCCATTACTGGCTCAAACTGCCAGCGAGAAATTGCATTCAACGCTGATTCGTCAAAATGACCAGATGAAGACTCGGCGATTGCAGGCGCTGTAACAGAACCATCAGGCGCGACCGTGAATTCCAACATTACATAACCGTCTACACCGGCCATATCAGCAAAACGAGGGTAAGCAGGAGAAACTTGCTCAACTACTTTCAATTGCTTGCTGCTCAAGTACATGCTTGGGACTTCATCAGCGCTTGCGCTTACAGCGGCAACACTAAGAGCGGCCAGAGAAAGTGAAACTGCGATTTTACGGCTTGAGAATAATGACATTTTAGACCTCGGGTATATTTCAATAATTAATTTGGGAGCAATTAGCGAGTTAAAGAAGAGGTTTCCCTCACTGCACTCTACACTCGCACACCCAAGATATTGCAATAGCCAGGCCAACTTTTAATTTCCTTATATATCAAATAGTTAACTTTTTTAGGCCCACCTAACCCCCATTAAACATTGCACCAAAAAAAAGCACCGCGTACTCAAACTGTGCAAATAAGTATCATTTTATGGGTATGTTTGTATCATTATTTGTTACCTATCAACCCAAAAAAAGATGTGCGTAACACACGCACTAGAGAAAAGTGCACTTTCTTCAAGCAATAAAAAAAGGGAGCTTTACGCTCCCTTTCCGTGATCGGGCCCCAACGGAACCTTTGTATCTACAAAGTAGTGACGATCACCCTAAGAAGGTTCTCCCTCGGGTAAACGCTCCACCAAAGTCCGCTGACACCTTATTACCACTCGACATTGGATCACCTCCTTTTTGTATATCAGTTGAAGAAGCTTGAGAGTACAGAAGAAACTCGATTGCTGTCAACGCAAAAAAACCGGAATTTTTTGGGCTTGTAGTCATAGCAAATGTGGGCGATTATGGTTGGTCTTGTCGCTATGACTTCTTCAAATTGAAATCAGCAATGACCCAAGAAATTCGCAATCTTGGCATGTTAGGAGTCGCTGGCCTACTCCTTTGTATCGCCGCTCTAGCCTCCATCGAAACATCTTACTTCGCCGCTCAGTGGTTTGCTGTTGCGCTTGCGGTATGGTTTTACGTTTGGTGGCAATGCTGGCATTTGCGAAATCTCAACAGACGTTCTATTAGCACTGTATTGTACCAAGACTTAGGCTCTGCTAACCGGATGACTCTTCTGCGTGGCTTTTTGATTGCCATGACATCTGGGTTTATCTTTCAACAAAGCTCTAATCCAATAAGCCTGTGGATCCCTGCATTTTTATATTCCGTGGCAGCCATTCTCGATCGGCTCGATGGATTTGTTGCAAGACGTACACAACGCCCTAGCCTATTAGGCGGTGCTCTAGACAATGCCTATGATGCTTTGGGCTTATTGGTTGCACCTGTTCTTGCAGTGAACTTAGGCAAAGTCCATTGGAGCTATCTTTTACTGAGCGGTGCGTTTTATGTTTTTCAGATAGGGCTGGCCTTGCGAAAAAACAAAGGGCTTGCTGTATTCGATCTCGCCCCGAGCAAACTACGCCGTACCTTAGCGGGTTTTCAAATGGGCTATGTCGCGGTAGCGCTTTGGCCACCTTTCGCAGCTGTTATAACTAGCGCCGCAGGCGTTGGGTTTATGATACCGGTTTTGCTTGGCTTTATTGTTGACTGGGGCATTGTTAGCGGGCGCATTAGTGCGCGCAAAACTGAAAGTTTGTTTAGTGTACTGACACTTAACAGTCATCGTTATTTGCAACCTGGCCTTCGAAGCGTTTTTCTCATTGCATTACTTCTATTGCTTACCCAAGAACCTATAGCAAGGCTGCCATTCGTTTTACTCTGTTCGTGCACGCTATTGATCATCCTTGGATGCGGCGCTCGGATAGCGGCAGTGGGCGTATTAATAGTGTTAGCACTGCAAGGCGAACAACAAATTATTTCACTTGCATTGATTACCGTGCTGTTTAGTAGTTGCTGGATTGCCCTTCTAGGCAGCGGCAAATTCAGTCTATGGCAAGGTGACGATATCTGGGTAGAAAGGCACGACGGAGCCGCATGAAAAAAGCCAATTTTATCACTGCGCTTTTATGGCTCCTTGCATTGGCACTCGCCGTTTGGGCATTAAGAGACATCAACTTTCAGGCGGCTTGGGAGCAAATGGCGAGATTGAGCGTTGGGCAGTACTGCCTGTGGCTCATCCTCAATATACTGGTTTGCGTAATCTCTACGCTGCGATGGCAGCTACTAATTGCCGCCCTTTCATCTTCTGTCACTTTAGGACGGCTGCTGATTATTCGACTCGCAGGACAAACAATCAGTTTTGTCACCCCCGGCCCTCAATTTGGCGGAGAACCACTGCAGATTTACTGGCTCTATAGACGCTGCGCACTCCCGCTACATAAAGCCATCAGCTCTTTAGGTTTAGACCGTTGCTTTGAGCTTTGGGTTAATTTTTCAGTCTTGCTTATTGGCGCAATATTCCTCCTATCAACACCATCCATGGCATTTGCGCAATGGGGCCAAATCGCCTTACTTTTGCTTGTCATCACCCTTGCAATGCCTGTCGCATTTTTCTATGTCTTATATGCCCCGCAAAAACTTATCAACAATATCCGGGGCATTGCGAGCCGTTGGCTGAAACACCCAAAACTAATAGCCGACACCGACTCTTGGCAACAATTGGAATGGGATCTTACGAACCTGTTCTCGCAACACCGTGGCACTCTTGTAAAAGCCTTAGTCGTTTCAATTTTAGTGTGGGGATTAATTTTAGCCGAACTGTATTTTCTACTGCACTTGCTAGGCGTGGGGGTTTCGGCTCAACAATTCGTTCTGATTGCTGTCGCCATTCGTCTGGCGATGCTTCTACCATTACCCGGTGGCATCGGTACGATTGAAGCCGCGCTTCTTTGGTGCTTCCAAATGCTCGACCTTCCTATCGGCGAAGCCTTTGCATTGATCGCACTCATGCGGCTACGTGATATCGCTATTTTGCTCGCTGGTTTTGTCAGCCTCAGAGCCGTGAAGTCGCTTTCACCCTAATTAACCTTCAATCTGGCACAGGCGCTGCAGATAGGGCACTATTAAGAAAAAACCAAGGAGCCAGTACCGTGCAGTTAATTTGGAAATCACTCTGCCTTTGTCTTGCCTTCACAATCTCTGCTTCCGGGTTTGCCGAAAGAGATTTAGAGATCGCATTGGAAGACCCCGCAGTCCAAGCAGGGCTAGCACAGATCGACGCTACCGAAATACTGTCGGCGCAGCAGCTTGTTCAGATCGGCGGGATCATTTCTCCTTCAGGCCAAGAACACGAACGAGCCACCGCTGTTGCCGCATTAATGCGCGAAATAGGCTTGCAAGATGTGCAAATATCTTCAGCCCCAAATGTGACTGGCCGAATCCCTGGGCGATCTGGTAAAGCATTAGTTTTTGTTGCCACACTCGATGACCTTAGCACTGTCGCTGAACATCAACGCGCTGCGGGAACACCACCACGCATAGAAGGAGAGCGCGTCGTAGGCCCTGGCACTAACACCTCGCTCACAACCGTCGCTCTTATTTCCGCCGCGCGCGCGTTAATCGAACTAGGCTTCGAACCAGAACATGACATCGTCTTCAGCGCCGTTGCAGAAGAAGAAACAGGACTACGCGGCATGCGTGCATTGTACGCAGAGTATAAAGATCGCGCCTTCGCCTTCGTCGATGTCTTGGGAGAGGGCAGCAGTTTAAGCTACGGCGCACTGGGTATTCATTGGTGGCGAGTCCATGCCTTTGGCCCAGCAGGCCATACTCTCAATGGCGGCTTGCCTAATGTCAATCAAGCGATCGGCCGTGCCGTTGACCGCATATTGCAGATCGACGATCCACAACGCTTCGACGATCGCCGCACACGCTTGAATGTCGCAGTCCTCAATAGTGGTGCTGTGTTCAATCACAAACCAGAAACCGGCTGGTTCTCGCTAGATATTCGCTCATTGGACCCCGAACACATCGATAATATGGAGAGAAAAACTCGGGACATTCTCGACACTGTCACATCCGAACTGGGCATACGCTTTGAAATGGAAGAGGTCTCGAAAACACCACCGGGCCAAATCGAAGGCGCACGAGAAAGCAGCTTAGTCGAAAACTCCATTGCGATTTCAGACTATCTAGGGACTTCGCCAAGCTTGTCCAATGCAGGCTCTGCCAATTTAAACGTGGCAATTGCCGGTGGCACCCTGTCTATCGCTATTTCAAGCGAACGCGGCGGCCAGCGCGGCTTCGCAGACGAATGGGCTGACATCCCCGTACTACAACGCACTGCTAAACATGTGTTTTTGACTGCCATCACACAGGCTAATGCAAAATAAATTAACGGAGATCGACTATGCGACAACTAATAGCAATAGGGCTAACTTCCCTCCTAGCGGCTTGCTCGGGCGAGAGCATCGAAGCTCCCACGCCAGAGACATTCGACGTGTTATTACATGGCGGTCAGCTCTACAACGGCGATGATGCACTCCCTATTATCGGCGACGTTGGCATTCGCGATGATCGTATCGTAGCCTTAGGAGGCGACTTAAGTGCGCATCCGGCGACACTCACTCTCGACGTGACAGGCCTAGCAGTCACGCCAGGGTTTATCGATATTCATAGCCACGCAGTGCGCAACCGCTTGGACGACGATATGTTTCGTTGGCCCGATGCAGAGAACTTGATTCGACAAGGTGTGACTACTGTAATCGGTGGACCAGACGGAGACTCCCCGCTACCAATTGCAGACACTTTTGCAGCGATTGAAGCAAACCCCGCGGCGGTGAACTTTGGCACTTTCGTGGGTCACGGATCAATTCGCGGCTTAGTGGTCGGCGAACAGGACCGGCCTGCCACAGAAGAAGAAATGCAAGGCATGCGCGACCAAGTGACTCTCGCAATGGAGTCAGGTGCCTTTGGTCTTTCTTCGGGCTTGATTTACGCACCTGGCAGATTTGGTGATACCGAAGAGGTCATCGAACTCGCAAAAATTGCTGCCCCATATGGCGGCATCTATATCAGCCACATGCGCGAAGAAGGGCTCGAAGTGTTGGCGAGCGTTGCCGAAACTATTCGCATTGGAGAGGAAGGTGGGCTGCCCACGCAAATCACCCACCACAAAATCGTCGGAGCTCCGATGTGGGGAAGTTCAGTTGAAACCTTAGGCATGGTCGATGCAGCCATTGCGCGCGGCGTGGATGTCTCTATCGATCAATACCCCTACACAGCTTCAGCCACAAGCTTAACAATTTTATTCCCAGGCTGGAGCCTTGACGGCGGCCATGAAGCCACAGTGGCAAGAATCGAGGACTCTGTTCAGCGCGAGCGCTTGCAAGCTGACATCGTTCACAATATTGAAGTCGATCGCGGCGGCAACGACCCTGCGAATGTGGTCATCGCAGTATGCCCCCATGACGCCACGTTAAATGGTTTGAATTTAAGTGAGATCCTGCGCTTACGCGAGATCAACGTCACCAAGGAAAATGCGGCAGACCTCCTAATGGAGTTAGTGGCTGCCGGGAATTGTGATGCGGTATTCCACGCTATTGATGAGGACGATGTGCGCAATATTATGCGCCACCCTCGAACAATGATTTCATCGGATGGCGGCATCATGGGGCCAACCGATCGCATGCCACACCCTCGAAATTACGGCACATTCGCACGCTTAATTGGACACTATGCACGCGACGAAGGTGTGGTTCCTCAACACACAGCCATTCATAAAGTTAGCCTGTTGCCTGCGCAGCGTATTGGCCTTTCTGACCGAGGACGCTTAGCAGTCGGTGCGGTTGCCGACATTGCCGTACTCGATTTAGACGAGGTAATAGACACCGCCACTTTCGATGACCCGCATCAGTACGCCAAAGGGGCACATCATGTTTTCGTTGGCGGAACAGCTGTGCTTTTACATGAGGAGATCACAGGGGAGCGCCCTGGCGTCATCTTAAAAGCAACGGACTATAACTGATTATTAGGCGATTATCTCTTTTCGATAAGCAGCCCAACAAGTATCGTTTTCCCACAGCTTTACGTTTAGAAAACCGCTACCAGGAAAGGCAATGAGCGAGAGCATTTTGTCGCAGATGATGCGACTAAAATGCTCAATGCTTGGATTTAAGCCTGCAAACTCTGGCTTATCATTGAGCAAAGAATCCCGATAATAGTCGACAATTTCTGTCATCGCTGCTTCTATCTCAACGATATCAACTAAGTACCCATGCTGATCCAATTGCGCCGCTTCAATGCTAATTTCTACGACATAATGATGTGCATGGGGGAAATTTTCGCTTCCCCAATCACCGCCAACCAAAAAATGATTGGCAATAAATTCACGTGTTACAGCAACCGTATACATGCAGTTTCCTTTTGTACTATTGATAGTAATCATACACAAAGACAGCCTGAACAATTTTTTCAGGGGTCTCATCTAATTGTTTATAGAGTTGCTCTGCCTCAAGCAATGGCACTTGCTGGGTTATCAATCGGCTTGGTCTAATAGACTCTAGCATTTGCCATGCCACAGAAAATCGTCGCTCTTTCGTCCAGCGCCCACTTAAGCCAGGAGCGATACTGCTCACTTGGCTAGTGGTGATACTAATACGATTACGATGCGCTTTTCCGCCAAGATCAATGGCCGCAGTTTTTTTACCGTACCAACTGCCGATGATGATGCGACTATCGAATCCGGCTAAGGTGATTGCACTATTCAATGCCTCGGGCACGCCGCTGACCTCATAGATCAAATCGGCTTCTTGTTCGTTCAGTCGTGAAGAAGCGCAAGTGCTCGTTGCACCTAAAGACTGCGCAAGTTCTCGGCGCTGCGCTATTCCCTCAACTGCCAACAACTCTTGCAAAGGAAAGCGCGCCAGCACTCCCGTTAGAAGCAAGCCGACAATGCCCTGCCCTAGCACCGCCACACGCTCGCCAACGCCGGGACGGCCGTCCTGCACCAAATTGATCGCTGTTTCCATATTCGCTAGAAATACTGCGTCTTCGGGCTCAACTGTAGCAGGCAGCTCAATCAATGCATCGCATGCACTCACAAAGTGACTGCCATGAGGAGCGAATGAGAACACCCGTTTACCTAACCAATGCGTGGCAACGCCTGTCCCTAAACTTTCTACCTCGCCAACGCAGGCATAGCCATATTGCAAAGGGTAGCTCGGTTTGCTTTGCATGCCCTCGATGCTGGCGTCGAGCCCTAATTCTTCTGGCAACTGCCCACGATAAACTAGCATCTCTGTGCCAGCACTGATCCCCGAACATAGCGTTCGAACGCGCACACTTCCGGCAGGAATCGCACTGTGTTCACTCTCTCGTACTTCGACTTGATAGGGCTTTGTAAACCACAACTGCCGCTGGTGTTTAGATTGGCTAGTCATTGCCGCTCCCGTAATGTAGCTCGCCCCACATAATGAGATCATCACCTAAGGATTGTGTATGAATAGGACGGATTCGAGGCAGCTCGGCTTTATGGCTTAAGCCAAGATTGTCGATAGCTTTGTAGCCCCCTACCAGTCTGGGCGCAACAGTGAGCACTATCGCATCGGCAAGGCCTGCTTTGATAAAAGCATTGATCACTTTTGCCCCACCTTCCACCATCACGCTGCGCACCCCTTTTTGCCACAATATGGCAAGCACTTGCTCTAGGTCTAGCTCATTTTCAGCGCTACTGGCAACGCGAATCAATTCAATGTCTTGCCGAGAAATCTCTGGTTGGTCCACGCTTGTCACAACCCAACACTTCTGCCCTTGTCGCTGGCAAAGACGAGCATTCTCTGGAATGCGCACCGCGCTGTCTAACACTATGGCTTGTGGGCTAACCCCTTCGCATTCGCGCACTGTAAGCTGAGGGTTATCTGCTAATACCGTCCCAATACCCACCAGAATTCCGTCATGCAGGCTGCGCAGCAAGTGAGTAAGGCGCATAGAAGCGTCACCGCTCAAGGCCAATGCCTCACCCGGACGAATTGTGATACTGCCATCCCAGCTTTGGGCATAGCACAAAGTCACTTGAGGTTTTTGGAGTGCCACCAATGACTGGCGGTGCTGCGTTAACCATCGCTCTATCTTGTCGCTTACTGTCTTAGGCATATGCGCGAATGGTATGTCGCGCACAAGGTTTAGGCAAGGTAAGGCGTATTTACTTTTTCCCCGCTACCGCTAGGCATCGCGGCAAAGACAGGGGACAATGGCTATCCACAGATGTGAGGCCTTAGCGTGCAGACAGAACTCTTTTTTGCAATCCCAGGTAACTTAGAAAATCGTACTGGTGGTTACGCCTATGATCGCCGAATATTTCAGGAGCTCACGGCGCTTGGCCTGCACTGCACCGTGATCGAGCTAGATAGCAGCTTTCCATTCCCAAGTGCGGCTGCACTGGCTGAAGCCGAGCACAAATTCTCAGCACTTCCCGTTGACAGTATTGTTATAGTCGATGGACTTGCCTTTGGCGCCCTACCAGAGAGCGCCCGCAGACATTGCCAGCGCCTAAGACTCATCGCGCTTTGTCATCACCCGCTCGCTCTAGAGACCGGCTTGAGCGACGAGCAAGCCAATGCCTTGCGCCTTTCAGAAAAAATCTCGCTCGATTGCGCCCGCGCCATTATCGTCACTAGCCCAGCTACGGCCCAGACACTGAAAACCCAGTTCGCCATCGACAGCGCAAAAATAACCATTGCCGTGCCTGGCACCGATCGCGTGGATTTTGCAAAGTGTGAAGGAGCCGTTCCCGTTCTTCTCACTGTCGCCACACTCACAAAGCGCAAAGGGCACGATGTGTTGATTGACGCATTGCAGGGCCTGAGTCACCTGCCTTGGACTGCTCGCTTTGCCGGCGGCGCTCATTATGACCCAGCGTGGGCAAAGTACTTGCAGAATAAAGTGTGCGGCGCAGGCCTTGCCGATAGAATTGAGTTTCTTGGTGCACTTGACGATCTTAGCGCTGAATATCAGCAAGCCGACCTCTTTGTATTGCCATCACGTTATGAAGGCTATGGCATGGTCTATGCTGAGGCAATCGCGCACGGCCTGCCTGTGGTTGCGACACAATGTGGAGCCGCCACCACACTCATCCCGCACACTGCAGGTCGAATAATTCCAGTGGCAGATCACGATGCTTTAACCCAGGCACTGCGCGAACTCTTATCCGATTCGACCCTACGAGCCCAATTGCAAAAGGGAGCCCAACAGGCAGCCGGGCAATTACCTCAGTGGCAGCATAGCGCCCAGATCATCCAACAATTAATTTTTAAGATTGCTCAATGAGCACGAGGTTACCCCCATGAGCGGATTCTCAATTACTTGGTTAGACTTACGCGAAGACGCCGACCAACGTGCGCGCGATGGCGCACTTGCAAACAAAGCCATCGCAGCACTAGCGCAAACGCACGCCCCACAAGCACCCAAATTAGCGGTCGATCTTGGTGCCGGCACGGGCTCCACCCTGCGGGCGCTGCAGAAACTTGGCGCCAATGACGTGGTCTGGCGTCTAGTTGATCACGACGGCGCACTGCTCGATGAGGCATTACGCAGACACCGCAAAGAGTTTGTCATTGAAGATCATCAATGCGATCTACAGATTATCGATGAGCTGCCTTTGGCGGGTGCGCGCTTAGTCACCGCTTCGGCATTATTCGATCTATGCTCGAAAGATTTTATCCACGCGCTTTGCACAAAAATTGGCGCACAGAATACTGGCCTATATGCCGCATTGAACTACGACGGCAGCACGACTTGGCACCCCGCACATCCATTCGACGAACAAGTGCTAGCGGCGTTCAATCAAGATCAACAACGCGACAAAGGCTTAGGCCCCGCACTCGGCCCAAATGCCACTTCGGCACTCAAAGACGCATTGGAAAGTGTAGGCTACAGTGTCGAGGTGACAAGCAGCCCTTGGAAGCTAGACAGTAATGATAAGGCTTTACTACAAGAACTAATCGAAGGCATTCGTAATGCGGTAGCAGACTCGCTCGATCACCAAGCACTAGAGCAGTGGGTGCAATTCAGGCTGAATAATCTAGATGACTGCCGCTGCGTGGTAGGGCACACCGATCTATTGGCACTGCCAAACGCTCAGGGGTAAATAGGGCTTTTACGGCGAGAATGCTTGAATAAAGCGGTCGCGAACTTCATCCATACGCCACACAGGGGCATCGTTTGCGGGCAACATGCCCGGTGTCCACTGCCAATGAGCGACGGCGTCCATGACCGCGGGGTCTTTCGCGATTAGGTGCACTAACACGTCACGATTGTCTGTATTGTCGGTAACATAGGGCATCGGTTGGTGATCCCCAATGACCAGTATCACGAGATCGTCGTCACCAAAGGTTTGGGCGAATGAACTAATCGTACTTAAGACATACTCGATACATTCGCGAAACTGTTGCAAGACTCGATCGCGGCTTTGCCACACAACTTCAGCTGCGTCACCCGAGTTTGCCTCTTCGGTGAATTCGCTGCCGTCACCTATCTCGCTCCAGTCTCTTAACGTGGGCACCGGTGTCCAGGGAGCATGTGATGACACTAATGCCAACTCCGCCATGATTGGCTGACGCTGCGCTTGCGCGAGTTCGTATTTTTGGAACTGTGCAAGCGTGAATTGATCGGGCATGGTGACGTAATTATACGGAGCGCCTTGGTAATTTAACTCAGGTGCCGTATACAATTGCTCGTAACCAAAATAATCGCCCTCTGGCCAGGCTAGGCTGATCGCTGGCATCACGCCCACAGTTCGCCAGCCCGCCCTTTGGAACAAACGCACCAATGAAGGCCGCTGACTCATCATCAAGCTGTCATAGCGCACCTGACTGTCTATCCATAAACCCGATAACGCCGTGCCATGGGCCAACCAGCTAATACCCCCAACGGTAGGTGAGGTGAGAAACGCGCTACGCGACTGAAAACCCGACGCTTCTAAAGTTTTGCTACTGGCCGTCAAATAGGGCCTAAACTGATCGGAGTACTCTTGTTTATCGAGCAGCGTACGCCCGTAAGATTCAACAAATACCACCAACACATCTTTACCTTGCAGCCCAGTAAACAGCGAATCCCCTGGAACATTCGCATAGGCATCCACCTCAACCAAAATTTTAAACTCACTAAAATCTTTTATGCTCACCACAGTATTACTGACATGCATCGCCAATTGATCATAGAAATAACGAGAAGCACGCGGCCACCCCAGACTACTGGCGATTACCCAAACTACGAGCCCGGCAACCACAACGCGAGCAGACACCCTAGGGGTACTCGCAAGCACAGCCTGTAAACGACGCAATGAAAAATAAGAGGCTAACAAGATTCCTACTGCAAGAATCACTAAGGCAAAAGCGGCGGCGATGGCAGCGACAAGGCCAAAGGTAGTCGTTAAAAAGTGAAAGCCATCGGCCAACAGATAACTATCAAACACTGGATTAAACGGCCTTGAAAATACCTGAAACGCTGAAATGTCAGCGATTCGAAAAATCACGCCTGCGGCTAACACTATTGTTAAAACCGCTCGCAGAGAACGCCCCACTCGCCCAGGCACAAGCAAGGCTAGCCCGAACACAAAAAGCTCTAATGGCAAATAAAAGTAGGATTTGGAATCGAACCAATCGATGCGATATGGGAAGACAAATGCGGTGAGAACAAATGCAAATGCCGCGAGTGTAAGCAATACTTGTAACGGTTTTGACAGATCGGTATTACTAAACTCGCGGTTCATGCATCATCCAAGTTGGGAGGTCCCGTTTATAACTGCTGCTCTACTGCGCTAATTAACTGTGTAGATTCTGGGGTCACCGAGCTATCGTAGTGGGCAATGACCTCACCCGTTTTGCTCACGAGATATTTATTGAAGTTCCAAGAAGGCTCACCCTTCTCATGTAGCACTTTAAATATTGGGTGAGCATTCGCCCCTTTTACCTTCACTACAGAGGTCATAGGGAAACTGACCCCGTAATTAATAAAACAAACTTCTGCCGTCTCTTCTGCGTGATCGGACTCTTGATTGAAATCATCAGAGGGGAAGCCGACTATCATTAAGCCCTCGTCTTTATAACGTTGATAGAGCGCCTCTAAGCCTTTGAACTGAGGCGTAAAACCACAGAAGCTCGCCGTATTGACCACAAGCACGGCTTTGCCCGCGGTTAAGGCGCAAAGATCATGTTCTTGACTGCTATTAAGTTTACCAATGCTTTGGTCTAACCATTGGATACACGCGCCATCTGCAACTGCTTCATCTGCGACGCTGAACGTGGATAGTGAGGCAATGAATAAGGCAGCAATGCTTAGTCGTATCATCTGTTTCTACCTCCAATAAGGAATGAATTGATCCATGCGCCCATCATAAGGAGGTCATGCCGATAAAGGCAAGCCACTCAAGCGCTTTTCGACTGGCATCCTATCGCAATTGATTTGCAGCCTAGTCCGGCCATTCATCGCAAATGGGGCGTTTTCTCCGAGGCGCTTAAGCTTACTTGTGTATAATGCGCCGCTTGAGTTTTTGCCCCCCCTTCGGAAAGCGACGCTATGAAAGACTTAACACAAGGTTCAGTCACCCGCATTATCATCAATATGGCCACCCCAGTAGCGGCAGGCATGATCTTCCAGACTCTGTATTTACTGGTAGATTTGTACTTTGTGGCGGCCCTCGGGGACGATTCGGTCGCAGGAGTTGGGGCCGGCGGCACATTGCTCTTTATGATTATGGCACTGACGCAAATACTAGGGGTGAGCGCTGTGGCGATGATCTCACAAGCAGTTGGCCGTAAGAACCAAGAAGAGGCGAACCTCGTCTTTAATCAGTCTCTTGTGGTTGCTGCAGTCTTTGCTGTGTGCGTCTTAGTAGCCGGCTACAGTTTGGCAGAAGACTATCTACGCACGATTACCTCAGATGAAGGGTCGATGCGCGAAGGCGTCACTTTTTTGTATTGGTTTCTACCTAGCATGGCCTTGCAGTTCCCCTTAATGGCGATGGCATCCTCCTTACGGGCCACTGGTTTGGTAAAACCGGGCATGATCGTGCAGGTCCTCACCGTTATCTTAAACATGATCTTAGCCCCGATTCTAATAGCCGGTTGGGGGCCAGGGCCTGCACTCGGCGTGCTGGGCGCTGGTTTGGCGAGCTCAATTTCAGTGTTTATTGGTGTTTTGATGCTCACCTACTATTTCATCAAGCTAGAAAAAGTATGTGTCATTCAAGACTATTCTTTGGCGCCCTCGTTTCGACATTTGGAAGCGCATGTTTGCAATCGGCCTACCCGCCGGGGGTGAGATGCTTCTGCTTTTTGTGTATTTCTCTGCGGTCTATTGGCTGATTCAAGACTTCGGCGCAGAAGCGCAAGCTGGCTTCAGTATCGGTGGTCGCATTATGCAATCGATCTTCATGCCTACCATGGCGATTGCGTTCGCCCTTGGGCCTATCGCTGGGCAAAATTTTGGCGCGCGACGCTTCGATCGGGTCAGAGAAACGAGCAAGAAAGGCATTATATTAAGCAGCATTGTCATGGCAATCGTGACGATCCTGATGCAATGGAAATCCGACCTTCTCGTCGGATTCTTCACGACAGAGCTTGAGGTAATCGAAGTGGGCTCTGTATTCCTGCAATTGATCTCACTCAATTTTATTGCCCAAGGTATCGTATTTTCATGCTCTGGGATGTTCCAAGGTTTAGGCAACACTCGCCCAGCGATGCTGAGCTCGCTAATCCGAATTATCGTGTTCCTACCCTTGGCTGTGTATTTGAAATATCAACCCGGCTTTACGATCAATCAGGTATGGTATGTATCGATTCTTTCTGTCACAGCCCAAGCCGTTGTTAGCTACCTATTGATGCGCAGAGAATTCCGCTTGCGCTTAGGCAACAGCGATACGCCAAACAGCGTCAGTGCCTAAATACTTCGCGCGCCGCCCTATGGCATACTTGTAGTCTATTCGAAAACAAGCAGGCTCTAGCAAAATGAATCACGAATTTTGGCACGACAAATGGCAAAAGCAGCAAATAGGGTTTCACGAACCAAAGGCTAACCCTTTATTGCTCGCTCATCTAAAGGCATTGGATTTAGCACCTAGCAGCAAAATCTTTTTGCCTTTGTGCGGCAAGACTTTGGACATCGCTTGGTTGCTAGCGCAAGGCTTTGAGGTAGTCGGAGCCGAACTAAATAAATTAGCGGTGTGCGCCTTATTCGAAGAGATGCACATCACGCCAACGATCAGCGAGTGCGGTGCACTAACTCGTTATAGCGCCAAAGGTTTAGACATATACCTTGGCGATATTTTCGCATTGCAAGCTACCACTTTAGGCCCAGTTGCTGCCATTTACGATCGCGCCGCACTCATCGCACTACCCGAGACAATGCGCCGTGATTATAGCAAACATATTCGCAACTTAACTGGCACCGCCAAACAATTATTGATCACCGTAGAATACGATCAAAGTTTACAAGCTGGCCCACCCTTCAACGTCAGTGCCGCGGAAGTGGCGAAGCATTACGAACCCTTCTACAAACTCGACACCCTTGCCGTACAAAGCATCAAAGGCGGCCTAAAGGGCAAATGCGCGGCCAACGAACATGTCTGGTTACTCACGCCCCTCTAATTCGCAAACTCGCCGGGAGCACGTATCACGCCAGCAGCTGAACGTAGTGGCAGATTGAGCGTAGGCATTTCGATGCGATACACTTCTTTGTCACTCTTGAGGATGCCCCACAAGACAGCTTCTTCGACGGTGCGATCCCATGCGATACCCTGCCCATTCAATCCTGGAATATGTACTGTTGCCACCCAATCTAGTGTGCCACCGGTAGCGGGAATTTGCATCACGTAAATCTCAGGATAATCATGCCCTGTTAAGTAAAGAAAGCCATCAGGCCCCCAGCTGCCGCCGGAATTGCTCATCGGGCTCATCTTCGGATGCAAAGCTGCAGGAATCGCCCACTGTTCAAGTATTTGAAACTGGTCATCCATCCTGACTATTTGAGAACGACGAGTCTCGCCATAGGGATGATCTTGACCATCTTGGATCTTGTCATAGTTACCAAAGCCACCCCACCAGAAGCCATCGTGGCGGTCTAACCAAGTCATCGACCCTAATTGAATGCCGAAGCTGTGTGAAGAGACATGCTTCATCGTCTTTGTATCCCACACTTCTATGGAACTGGCCATTGGCCACAGCGGATAGTTTGAGTGTGCAGCATACAGCTTGCCGTTACGCACCATCGCGCTATCTAAATGCACTAACGGCCCAGACTCATCCGAGACCCCATCCCATTGCAGAAGCGCTTCCCCACTTTCTTTATCGTGCTTGCTAATGCGGAAGTTGTTTACCGCATAAAAATGCTCGGCATCCACAGCGACGGCTTGTCGTGCATCGAAAGTCTCAAACGTTTTAACAATCCGCCCCTCGAACACTGGCGGCAAATCTTGTGCCTGAATTTGCAAACTAGCCACACTAATTAGCAGTGCGCTAATGTAGACAAAGGTGTTGGTATTCATCATACACTCCCAAAGAAAACGGTGAGCTTGTGACTCACCGTTTGACGTTCTCTAAACTTTCTACCTTAGAAACCGTAACTTACACCCATATAATAAGTGCTGCCTACCCACTCATACTCGGTATTCCAATTACTACGTCCACCTTGGAATTCAGAAGTCGGCTCGTCATTGAGATTCACGCCTTCGACAAAGAACTTTAGCCGATCGTTGAAGCTATAACTCAAACGCGCATCCCATCGACCAAATTCCCCTTGGTCTAATACCAAATCGGGGTTTGCGTTTAAGTCAGTCAAGAAGCTGTCGTTGTAAGTGTAACTCACTGACGCATCAAGGCGATCATTCTGATAAAACACCGAGAAAGCATAGCTGCTCTCGGGTTGCCCCACGAGAGGTCTATTTCCTGTGGGCAACTTTGTCTCACCATCTAGACGCGACAAAGACGCTGATATACCCAAGCCATCGAACGGTCCCGGCAAGAAATCGAGCTGGGTTTGCCCCATCAATTCGACTCCTTTCAAGCTTGCCTCACTTGCGTTTATCGTTGTCGAAAGATCAAGCCGCGAAAGTGTTGAGGTATCTATCACACCAGAAAGACCACGCGAGGCAAGTGCGGCATTCATCTCAGTTTGACTCGTCAACGAAGTCGTGCTGCCAAGCAACTCATCTGAGATATCTTTGTAGAACACACTCAAAGACAAAATGGAAAGCTGACTTGGATACCACTCGAACGACACATCGTAGTTTGTTGACTTACGAGGAGTGAGCTCAGGGTTGCCAATATTGACCGAGGCCACTGGGCCACCATCATCCGAAACAGTTGAGCGCGGAGCGATGGTCTGAAAATCAGGGCGTCCGAGCGCCCGTGTTATCCCTGCTCGCGCGACAAAATTTTCGTTCAGTCGGTAATTGGCGATCAGTGAGGGCATAAGGTTTGAATAGTCCGCACTCGCTTGCACCCTTTGCGCCACACCATTGCGCAGCACATTGCCGGAACTATTCACCTCGGTACGCTCAAAACGCACACCAGCAATTAGCTCTAGATTTGCAAAGGTTTTCGACCCCATGACATAAGCAGAGGTAATGCTTTCCTCCACCCCGTAGTCAGCTGAATTATCAGAGACGAAGTTGTCCGCTAGGTCCGCTTCGAAAGCCGCTGCGTTTGCTGGGTTTGCAAAATAGGCATTCATCCCCGCGATATCTAACCAGATATTAGGCACATCATAGCTATCGGCATCGTTATTGAATACACCGTTAGTAAAACTTGCAGATGACCCCAAGGTAAGGTCAATAGCGCCAGGATTATAGCGCCGCTGCCCCTGATCCAAAGACCGGTCTGTGTTACTATATTTCAGCCCAGTTTTTACATAGGTGCTATGGTCTAGGTCCCATTGTAAATCTACCTTAGCAATATTGGCCTCCTCTTCCATGGCACGATTGAAAAACCGTACACGACGAAGGTCAATCAAATTTGGATCCTGACGATTCGGTGTCCCTGCATTAGGGCTAATAGTCACTACGCCATCGCTGTCGTGGCTATAAGTGTTTGGCCCAAAGATCGCCCCAGAGCGAAACTCCCAATAATCGTTAGGCTCTGCCAATTCATTAGCATTGCGCTGCGCCATATAGCTTAAGGTCAACGCATCCAGCACATTCTCACCACCAATACTGAAAGATAGCAGCTCTTTCTCTACTTCTTCTAAACGCACATTGCTCAGAATGCGGTTCGGGCCTGAAACGCCAGAACTGGCGTTGCTAGGCATAACACCTGCACTCAAATTTTGCTCATAGCGATTTCGATGCTGAAACTCATCCCAAGTAGCAAGAAACGCGCGTGCGTAATAGCTTGCGTTGTCATTTGGTCGAAACTCTAAAGCGGCATTGAGATTAGTGCGTTCTCTGCCAATAATGTAATAGTTGTTCTTCACATTTACAGGCAAACCTTGCCCAGAACTTGTATCCCAATCATCTTGATAAATACCTTGCCCAACATATTCACGATCAGACCACGTGGCACCTAACAACCAACCCACGGTTGCATCAGCCAATTTTCCTGACACCATCGCGTCAATTGCACGCGGGTCTTCCCCTGCAAATGCTGCACTTTTAGGGCGTGAACTCTCGTGTCCGAGTCGAGTAGTGACATAACCATATAACTCTTCGTTGCGATCAAAAGGCATTGTGGTTTTCACATTCACTGTGCCGCCAATGCCTTGGGAATCCATGTCCGCAGTGGGTGTTTTAACCACTTGCACACCACCAAGCACACCGCCGGAGATCACATCCATCGGGGCAGCTCGACCACCGCCCTCTTGCTCAGGAGAGCCCAGTTGCACACCGTTAATCGTGACATTGTTCAGCGCTGGATTGATGCCGCGAATTTGCACGAAGCGCCCTTCGCCTTTCTCTACAAGCATCGAGACACCGGGCAGTCTATTAAGGGACTCGCCCACGTTTCGGTCTGGAAACTGTCCTAACTCATCGGCGCCCAACGCTTCGATTAGACGGGTATCATTTTTCTTTTGCTCGATCGCCCGTAAGCGCGAGAGGTTTGAGCCTTGAACGATAATCTCTTCGATATCGCCATTACTCTCTTGTGCGTGCAAGCTAACGCTGCTAAGCGTGGCGATCGCAAGAACGAGTGATTTTCTGATAAAATTGTTTGCAACTGCCAGGTGAGTATTCAACATATAAAAATCTCTTGATTAGTAGTCAAAGTGTTATTGCCCCTTGTAATTTGCAGGCTTGTTGGGGAGGCAAGTGTGATAAAAGTTTTTGACAGCGCCGAGACAGTTATTTGAAATTAATATGACGTTTTATATTCGCAACTAGCGCATAGCCTTCAGAACGTTTACATTGATGGAATAATTGCAAGAATAACAAAGACATCTATAGTCGAGAGGGATGAAGGACGTGAACGAGCTATTTACCAGAATCAATGAATTCTTTGCGTTCATTCAACCCATTGCCGATGCCGCCTGGAGTTTCCCCCTACAATACTCGTGGTATACCAGTATCCCAGTGCTAGGCTTTATGTCCTTACCAGTATTGGTGCTCATGGGAATTGGTATGTATTTCACTATCCGCACTCATGGTGTTCAGAGACTCAGTTTCACCCAAGCCATTCCCATCATGCTGCGTCAACGCCGCACAGACGACGGCATTAGCTCTCTCGCATCTTTTTTACTGGGTTTAGCGATGCGCGCAGGCCCTGGCAATATAGTAGCTGTCTC
>OJGU01000423.1_pt1 | contig 25566 bp, 18 predicted proteins | sample 1594741 | NCBI WGS metagenome assembly OJGU01 (sample SAMN05416841, study PRJEB24817) | seawater metagenome | isolation source: Sea water | place: Canada:Atlantic | collected 2013-07
GTGTCGTGGGCTCGGAGATGTGTATAAGAGACAGGTCGAACTCGGCGGTGGCGGCCATCATCGCTCCCGCTCGCACCCGGACTTCGCCGTGGGGATATCCGGGCCAGTTGTGGAGAGCGTAGACCTCTTGCACGCCTTCGAGCGCGCCCTCGGCAACCATCACTTTCGCCCCGCCGCCGCGCACACCTTCTTCAGCGGGCTGGAACAGGAGTCGCACATTGGCCGACAGCGAGTCTCGGACTTCGGACAGCATCTTGGCCACACCCATCAGCACCGCGGTGTGTCCATCGTGTCCGCACTTGTGGGCACGACCGCTGTGAACCGATTTGTAGGGAAGGTCGGTGTCCTCCTGCATCGGCAGGCAGTCCAAGTCGGCCCGCAGCGCGATGCGAGGTGGCCCGAGGTCCGGCCTCACGTCGGCGACGAGTCCGGTCTCGGCGCTCACGCACGGCGCATAGCCGAGGGCCTCGAGGTAGTCCTTGACCTTGGCTTGGGTTCGAGTTTCTTCGAAGCCGAGCTCAGGGTGCTGGTGAATGTCGTGGCGAGCTTCGGTCAGCTCGGGGACCAAGGTCTTGAGCCGCTCTTCGAGCGCGTCGGCAGAGAACAGCACGGTGGACACGGCGCGACGGTAGCGACGCACCTGTGGAGCCGCAAGTCGGGCTCCAGCGACCGGGTCAACCGCATCGGAGATCAGGGGCACGACGAAACAGTGCGGAGGGCCGCGGAGTTCAAGGGTCACGAGGTTGGCCTGAGCAGGCGCCCCGTTGTGCCCTTCGCGCCACCCCTTCGGGGATCTGCGTGCGCCAGGCCGCAGGCCGCAGCAGAGTTGACCCGCCGATGTCCCTGTCCCTCCGTGAGCCAACCCTCAGCGCCCGCGACGTCGCCGCGGAGCAGAGCTCGGCACTCGTGGCGTGCGCCGTGGCGGTTCGGCCGCCAGTGGGCCACCTTCGCGTCGTCGATGCTGTGGGAGGGGGTCGTGCGGCCTGCCCGTACCTCGAGGCTCGGTGCAAGGTCGTTCGCATCGATGGCGGCGGGCTCCCCCTCGGCTCGTACCACGCGATCCTTGGAGACACGGCGACGCTGCGTCCCGACGACACGGACGTGTTGTTGTGGGACGGCGCGGGGACGCCGACGCCTCGCTGGCTCGCGTCCCGCCTGGCGCCGGGCGGGATCCTCGTCGTACCCGCGAGCCTCGCGTCTCGATTGAAGGGACTCGGCCTCCAGTTGGAGCCCGGCGAAGAGCCCGGTGTCACGATCGCGTTCGATCCCCGACCCCGGCCGCACCTCCCCGCCGCGCTGTCCGAGTTGGATCGCACCATGTGTGTCGACCGATCGCGCGTGTTGTCGGCGTTGCGAGAGCCCTCCTGGCGAGGTCCCATTGAATACGAGGAGGGAGCGTCGGACGCTCATGCTCATGGCGCGCGGTTGCTGGGGGCGCTTCGCCAACAACTCGCCGCGGGAGAACCCGACGTCCGAACACTTCCGTGGCCGACCGCCGTCGTGGACATGCACGATGCTCCTGGCTGCGACGTGCTTGCCATCATGCCGCACCCGGACGACGAGACGATCTACAGCGGCGGCACGCTTTGTGGACTCGCGCGGGCGGGTCAGCGCGTGCACCTGGTCGTGGCGACCGACGGTGCCGGCGGCCGCGGCGGTCCCGGACTCGGGTCACGACGCGCGGCGGAGTTGATCGCAGCGTGCGAGGTTCTGGGCGTCCGCTCCGTTCGATGCCTGGCATGGGCGGACACCGGGAAGTATCGCGACGTCGAGCGCAGCATGGCAGCGACGGCCGGCGACGCGTTGCATGCCTGGACCCTCGACCGGTCGCTGGGCGACATCGTTGCCAGCATCCGGCAGCATCGACCTCGCACCTTGCTTTCGCTGGGGCCCGAGGTCGACCCCAACCTCTCCCTGCACGGACACCACCTCGCGGTTGGGCTCTTGGTGGCCATCGCCTTTCACCTGGCCGCGTTGCCGGAGTTTCGAGCAGAGCTCGGCCCGGCCTGGGCCGTGGGGGAGCACCGTGTGATGGAGTCACCCTGGGTGGCCACGGGCGCGGGGACCACGGCCGTCCCAATCGACCCTCGAGCGAAGCTGCGGGCCTTGCGGTGTCATCGCAGCCAGGAATACTCGACCCGCCGTTTGGTCGGGCGGTTGGAGGGAGGGGTGGAGGCCGAGACCACCGAGCGAACGCGTCGCGTACAGGCGCGTCGGCGTGAACGATGGGACGTGGCCGCCCCCGTCGCGGCCATGCCTCCCTTTGCCTCGGCTCCACCCGAAGGATGGGCCGCGCGCGCGATGGTCGTATCGGACCAGATGCGGCACCGTTCCGCAATGCTCGAGGTGCTGCACCGGCAGTCGTCGAAGCTTCCACCCGACGCCGCGCGAGCCCAGTCTCTCGTGACCCTGCAGCGTTCGGATGCCGTGGTCGTGGTGACCGGGCAACAGGTCGGATGGCTTGGTGGCCCTGCTTACACGTTGGTGAAGGCGCTGGCGGCAGTCGAGCTCGCGCGCCGAATCTCCGCCGAAGGTGCGCCGACGATCCCGGTGTTCTGGATGGCCACCAGCGACCACGACTCGGACGAAATCGCAACCGCCCCCACGCTGGACGGTCCCGCGGTCCGGCTGACTCTCGAGGATACCGGTGGCCCGGTGGGGGACCTCGAATTGCCAGCGGATGTCGAGGACGCGCGTGAACGGTGGATCGCGCAGCTCCCGAAAGCCGCTCGGGCAGCCGGACGCAGACTCTCCGCGTCCTACCGCGCCGGCCAGACGCTTGCGACCGCTTTCGCGGAGACGTTGGCCGAGCTCACGGCGGGCACCGGACTGCTGATCCTCGATCCCGCCGAGCCCTCCTTGGCACGGTTGGCCCGACCCGTGTTTGAGCGTGAGCTGCTCGGAGACGAACCCGCGCGCGCGACCCTGCTCCAAAGCCCACAACCGCAGGTCGTTCCCGTCGACCGCGATGTCACGCAGCTGTTCTACGTCGACGACGAGGGCCGAAGGCAGCGGCTGACGCGATCGGACGTGGGCGCGTCCTGGGGTGGCGGCTCGCTCGACCGCAGTGCACTGGCCGCCGCGCTCGCGGAGACTCCCGAACGGTTCTCTCCGGCCGCGCTGCTTCGCCCGATCGTCCAGGACCATCTGCTGCCCGTTGTGGCGACTGTGGCGGGGCCCACCGAGTGTCGCTACCTGGCGCAGATGCAGGGGCTCTACGAGTGGGCCGAGCTGGTCCCTTCGCACGTCGTTCAGCGTCGTGCCTTGCACCCGATCTCCGCCACCGACGTCCGCACGCTCGAGGCGTGTGGCGGTCTGGATACCCTCCGAGTTCACCCGCAGCCGGCGACATCGATCGGGGTCGCCGGTTTGCCGTCGCAAACCCGTGCCTGGCTCGCTCGTTGCGACGCTCTGTCCTCGCGCATGTTCGCCGGCAGAGCCCGCCTTCGCGCGGGGTTGGCTGTAGACATCGACGGTCTTCGGGAGACGTGCTCTGAGCTCAGCCGCGATGGCGACGCCGCGCTCATGGGTCTCCGTTCCGCCCACGCGTGGCCCGCTCATGCGGCTGCGTTGGCGGAGGTCTTTGCCGGGCCCGTATCCGCTCGGGCGCTGACTCGTGGCACGCGGCGGCTGTTCCAGGTCCGTCGGTCGCTGCTTCGAGACGGACGACGTCTGCACCCCGATCGGATGAACGCCTGGCGGCGGGTGCAGCGTGACGCGGAACGGCGGATGAGCACCCTCGAACTGTGTGCGCGGTGGGGACCTCACACGGTCCGCATCCTTTCCGCAGCCTTCGCTTCGCTCGATACTCGGGCCGTCGAGCTGTTTGGAGGCGAATGCTGATGCCCGATGGAAGCTTCTCGCCAGCCTCCGGACTCCGTGTCGGTGTCGTGGCGCTCGGAGGGTTGGGGGGCAGTGGACGGGTTGCCCACGACGTGGCTTGCGGTCTCGCGATGCGTGGCCACGTCGCAATGTCTCTGACGTGCTCCGGATGCCAGTTTGGGCCGGAGGTCTCCACGTGGGTACGGCATGTTCCCGTGCGTGCCCCTCGGACCCCGCGACCGGCGGCGGACGGATGGGTCCTCGAGCTTGCCGAGGACCTCGAACGCGCGGTTCTCGAACACGGACTTTCCGTCCTGTCGGTTCACTACGGCGTCGGTTTGGCGGAAGCCGCGGTGATCGCCTGTCAACGTCTGCGTCGTCGCGGCACCTCGATTCGACTGACCGTCACGCTTCACGGGACCGACGTCACCGACCTGCCCCGGGATCCCGAGCAAGCTCACCGGCTCTGCGCCGCGCTCCGTGAGGCCGATGAGGTCACCGCCGTGTCCGATTGGTTGGCCGATGTTGCATGCGAGACGCTTGCGCTCGGGGGGCGGCCGCGGGTCATCGAGAACGGGATCGATACAAGCCTGTTCCGACCATCGACCCAGACCCCCGCCCGGCGGCAATCCAAGCTCGTCTACGCGTCCAATTTTCGGCCCGTCAAGCGCCCGCTCGATGCGGTTGCCCTTTTGTCAGCCCTACGCGCTCATGGTCACGATGCTCGCCTGGAGATGATCGGGGACGGCCCCCTTCGCGGCGCTGCGAAGGCGCTCACGAGAACCCTGGGTTGCGAAGAACACATCGACTTTGTGGACCCACTGGCGCAGGTCGAGCTCGCGGAGCGTCTGCGCGGTGCGGATGTCGCGGTCGTCACGAGCGAGTCCGAGTCGTTCGGCCTGTTTGCGCTGGAGTCGATGGCCAGCGGACTCTTGCTTGCCGGATGGCAATGTCCCGGTCTTCTTGCGACTCTTCGAGGAGAGCCCGGCCTGGGTGAGGCCCTGCTCGCACCGCTTGGCGATGAAGCCGGCTTCGTGGCCCGAGTCGAAAGAATGCTGATGGATCCCAAACATCGTCGCGAACTCTCCGCTCGTTGTCTTCGTTTGGGTCGCACTCGGTTCTCTCGGATCCGGAGCCTGTCAAGCTACGAGCGGCTGTTCGAGGTCGCTCGCAAGGAACCGTATTCGTGGCCTCGCGACGCCAGGATCTGACCGTCATCGCGGCGCTCTGGCTCATGGTTCTGGCTTCCAGCAGCCAGGTCATGATCATCGCTCCGATCTTGCCGCGGATCGGCGATGCGTTGCAGGTCCCCGAGGCGCTCCAAGGCACGCTCATCACAGGATACGCCGTCGCGCTCTCGGGGATGGCGATCATCGCCGGCCCGATCTCCGACCGGATCGGTCGCCGAAGAATCCTGTTGTACGGCACGGGCGCGATGTCGGTCGCGCTTTGCCTTCATCCGCTCTCGAACAGCTTTGCGACGCTTCTCGGGGCGCGGGTCTTGGCCGGGCTGGCAGGGGGAATCCTGACGGGGTCCGCGGTCTCGTTCGTGGGCGACTACTTCCCGTACGAGCGTCGTGGCTGGGCGTCGGGGTGGGTCATGAGTGGCTTTGCGGTGGGACAGATCGCGGGCGTCCCCGCCGGTACGATCCTTGCCGGCGCCTACGGGTATCGGGCACCGTTTCTTCTGTTTGCGGTGACGATGGGTGGGGCGTTTCTTGTCACGCTTCTCTTCGTGCCTCAGCCCGACGTCGCGCGTTCGACCGAGAGCCTGAGCATCGGTGGGGTGCTTCGTGGATACCTCGAGCTGCTCCGCAATCCGGCGGTGTCGGGGGCTGCGGCTGCCTACGCCGCGATGTTCTTCTCGATCTCGGCGTTCGTGGTCTACCTCCCGACGTGGGGCGAGCAAGACCTGGGTATGTCGAGTCGGGATGTCGCCCTGATGTTTGCGGCGGGAGGCGTCGCCAACATTCTCACCGGGCCACGGGCGGGCCAGCTCTCCGATCGGTTTGGGCGTCGGCCCTTGATCATCTTCTCTTGCGTGGGCACGGCGGCGCTGTTCGTGACGTCTACGTTCTGGGTCAAGGAGCCGTGGACGGCGTGGGTCCTGTTCTTCCTGATCATGGTCCTCGTTGCGACCCGCATCTCGCCGTTTCAAGCGTTGCTGACCACGCTCGCCCCTGCCCAGAGCCGCGGAGCGCTGATGAGCCTGGTCGTCGCCGTGGGCCAGATCGGCGGAGGCCTCGGTGGTGCTGCGGCCGGACCGATCTATGCGGCGGGTGGGTTTCTCGCCTGCACGCTTGCGGCCGCGGGCGCGCTGCTGGTCACCGGGGCCATCGTCGCTGCGCGGATTCCCGAGCCCAAGTCGAGGAACTTGGGCGCGGTGTGAGTCTCACCCGCCGAGGTTGGATTCGAACTCGCCGAAGACGGTCTTGGTCGTCGATTCGATCCACGCTGCGTTGTAGTGTTCCTGCTGCTGGCCGTTGGAGTAGCCCCGTGGCGTGAGGCGGACCTCGACGCCCGGTTCGAGTTCCTCGATGTCTACGGTCCAAGCGATCTCGGCGCCGGTCGCTGAAGCGTATCCGGAGCCGCCACTCGCGTTCACCTGGACGAGTTTCGGCGCGGTCTTGAGGGGGAGCGCGCCCGGGTCGCTCACGACCTCGTAGCCCATCGCGGCAAACGCTGAAGTCATCGCTTTGGACGCTGAGTCCGTGGACTCCTCCGGGTACGCGCGGGTCCCCACGATCTCCGTCACCTGCTGCGTCGTGAACGTGGCCCCAGCCGTGCACCCGAGCGGCACAGAAAGGCTGAGGGCGAGGGCGCACAGGAGTACGGGACGCGACGGCATGGGGCGGAGCCTAGCAAGGCCGACGATGGTGTTGTCGAGGCCTGCCAGACGGGCCCCCAAAAAAGAACACCCCTTTTCCTCCGTCGGATTCTCCAAGGCCTCGTGACGCTCCGAGCCCCTCGATGTCTTGCGCGGGTCGCCCTGACCGGCTGCTGCATGTTGTGTACGACAGCATGTGGTGCAAACGAGAGCGAGATGGGCGGTACGACCCCGCAGGTCGAGACTGACGGGTCCACGTCGGCATCGGCCTCGTCGGCGGGCCCTTCAGGCCGCGAATCCGCGGGTTCTGAGGCATCTTCTGGGTCCGGGTCCGGGGAGAGCTCGACCGGAGACGCTCCCCCAGCGATCGTCGAGTGCAACGATGGGATCGACAACGACGGGGATGGCCTCGTCGATTGGCAGTTCGACATGGGCTGTGTCGGCCAAGGAGATCTGACGGAGGGCGGAGTTGCGACGATGGAGCTGGAGGGGGGGTGGACGGTGTTCGAGCCCTCGGCTGACACCAACATCGTGTACGTGAGTGAGTCGCTCGGCGACGACGCGTTTGACGGTTCTGCCCCCGAGCCCGGCCCCGACGGCGTCGGACCGGTTCGGTCGTTGGCCTTGGCCTCATCGATGGTCCGGTCCCTCAGCGCCGACTGGTTGTTGTTGAGGCGAGGAGACCAGTGGCAGGAAGGCCTCGGGACTTGGACGGCCTCGGGGCGCTCGCCAAGCGAGCCGGTCGTCATTGCGAGCTACGGTGACTCGACGGACGCACCCGTGCTTCACGGAGATATGTTTCTCGGCGGTGAGGATGGAGCCGCGGGGGGCTCCGACAACGTCGCGTTGGCCCATCTTCGATTCGAGAACGCCGGCGTATCGGGACTCTCGGGTAGCAATATTCTGATCGAGGGGTGTCAGTTCTTCCAGGGCGCGGGCGCGGTCATCGTGGAGGGAGCGGACACCAAGCAGAACTGGTCGATCCGGCGGAACATTGCCGACCGGACCAGCTCCAATGCCATCTATGTCAACGGTGTCACGGGCGCGCTGCTCGAGGGCAATATCGTGTATCGACCCGCCCAGCAGGAGGCCAACCACGCCATGTACATCACCCGGCGTGGCAACTCCGACGTGGCTGTGCACGACAACCTGATCTTCATGGGGAAGACCACCGGAAACGCCATCATGTTGCGCCCCGGAGGCATCGCCTCTGGAAACGTCGTTGTCGACTACGGCTGGAGTGGCGTATCCGTGGGTGCGTGTGACGACGGAGACGGCGGCCCGTGTTTCGATCCGGTTGACGCGATCATCACCGGAAACGTCTTCCTCGAAGGACACGCGGAGATCGGCACGGCCATCCATCTGGGCGATGGTTTCGTGCTTCCGGGCGCGGAGGTCACACAGAACATCGTGGCCGGATCGAACGCCGAATCGTTCAACGCCCTGTCCCTCACTTCAGGGACCGATGGATTGATTCTCGAAGACAACGTGTTCTACAACGCCACCGCTGTTGCGATTTATGGGGCCAACCGCGACATGCAGTGGCGCAACAACGTCTGGAAGAACAACCAGCACGACGCACCGTTGGTCGCGTTCTTCGACCCGCAGAGTGCCGTCGGATTGATCGCGGAGGGCAACACGTTCTTTGCGTCCGCGAGAGCCGAGGACCGGTGGTTCGAGCTCCCGACCGGGGATGGAGGTGTCGCGGACTGGCAAGCGCTCAGTGGCGAAGACGCTGGGTCAGAGGATCCGCAGTGGGTCGACGAGAATCGTTCCCTGTCCACCTACAGCGCTTCGCTTGGGGGAGAGGCAACCTCGGAGGCATTCATGCTCGAGGCGCTCGGGCAACACAAGTTTGCATACCGCAGCGAGTACGGGACGGCAGAGATCATCGCGTACTTCCGCGAGGGCTTCCGAGCGCGGTAGTTCACATACGCCGGGTCGCCCGCCGCTTCCAAGGGAGTCGCGGTAGACTCCGGACAGTGAAGACGATTGGGCACATTGGCATCGCTGCGCTTCTGTTGGCTGGCTGTGGCCCGACGGACGCCGAAGACCAGGACACCGACGAAGGGTCGGCGAGTGGCGGCACTCAGGTGGGCGCCACCGACACGGCCGGTTCGGTCACGGGGGCCGAGGGCACATCCCAAGACGGGTCCGGAGAATCCGGGCCTGCTCCCGACGTGGACTTTGGACCCTGTCTACGCGTGTCGGCGTGTCTCGATTCGCAGGGCGTTCCCGCCGAGGACCCGCTCGGACGCTATGGTCCAAACGGAACGTGCTGGCAGGACTTTCCCGAGCCGACTTGCTGGGCGCAGTGCACCGCCCTGCTGGAGTCCTTCTCCGACAACTGCGAAGCGGAGGCGCCCGCGTGTTGTGTGTGCGAGACCGAGCTCGAGTGCGCGTTCGACCCGGCCAATCCGACCTGCAGCGGGGGTGCGTGCACTCCCGCTGGTGGGGGCGGCGATTGTTCGACCGTGTCCTTTGCTTCGGACATCCAGCCGATCCTCGACGACAACTGCGTGGAGTGCCATTCGCCCGGTGGCCTGTGGCCCTCCCTGGACATGAGCGTGGATGCCTACGACGACCTGGTCAATGCCGACGGGATCCAGACGTTGGCGCTGGTGGACTACATGCTGGTTGTCCCTGGCGACACCGAGCTCAGCTACATCCTGCACAAACTCGAAGGCAGCCAGGCCGAGGTGGCTGGAGCCGCGGCAGGCGAACAGATGCCGCTGGAGCGCCCGCAACTTGCACAGGATCTTCGCGACACGATCCGAACGTGGATCGAGTGCGGCGCACCTGAGTGATGTCGGCCCTCAGCTGCAGCTGCAGCCCTTGATGTCACCGCCTCCAAGCGCGCCAGCGATGCCCGCTGCGAGGGGGTCGACCCATGACTTGAAGAAGCGCCCTTCGCTGTTGCAACACGCGGTGCAGGTCTCGCTGGACGTCTTGGCCTTGGCGTCCTCTTGGCATACCGCGGTCGCGTCTTTCGCACTGACCTGCTTGCTGAGGCACTCGCGGTAGCCCTTGACCGCTGTCTCGATACCCTTCTTGTCCTTCTTGCCGGCGCTCGACTCCCAGTCGATGGTCGCCTTGCCCATTTCTGCCCACGAGGCGAGGAACTTGGTGTGCTCTGCCTTGGCGCAATCGGCATCAGCGCACGCGCAGACGGCTTCCTCGTGGCCTTTGAAGCTCTTGACGAGTTCGCTATCGCATCCAACCAAGGGCAGGAAGGCGGACAGAAGGAGCAGGGGACGAAAGGTGGGAAGCATCGAGGACATGGTCGTTCTGCCCGCCGAAAGGGCGGTCACCCTAGGGTAACGCTGGACTCGCTCGACTCCCTCACCCGGGCGCCGGTTTTTCTTGGGCCCCTCGGGGCGGCCCCGTGAACCCGGAGTGCTTCTCACACCTACAGACCGTCCGCGTGGTCCAACCAGAAGCGGAGTGTCGCTTCGATTCGAGCCTTGAACTCCAGAAAATCCATCGGCTTCACCAGGTACGCGTTCGCGTGGTTCTCGAATGCACAAGCCCGGTCTCGAGCCGAGTTGGACGTGGTGAGCATGACCGCCGGTGTCGACCGCAGGGACGGCTCGCTCTTGATCGCAGCGAGCAGGTCGAGGCCGCTCATGCCGGGCAGCTTGAGGTCGAGCAAGATGAGCCGGGGCGTGGGGGAGCCCTCCTTCAAGCGACGCAGCGCGAGCTCGGCTTCCCCAAACCGCTCGAGAACCAGCTCGGGGTGGGTCTGCTCCATCATGAACTCGACCAACTCGGCGTGTTCGTCGTTGTCTTCGACCAAGAGGACGTGACGTTGGGAGGCGCGTTCAACCACTGCGTTCAAACTCGAGTACGAAAGTACACCCGGTCCCATCTCCGGACGATTCGAGGGCGACGGTGCCCCCTGAGGTCTCCATGACGCGTTGGACGATCGCGAGGCCGAGCCCCGTTCCTTCGCCTTCGACGGTGAGTCGGTTGAACAGGCCGAAGACACGCTCGTGGTGCGCGGGCGGGATGCCCGGACCCCGGTCGACGACGCAGAGCGCGGCTCGATCGGGGCCCACATCCCGAGCGATGACACGGACTTCGAAGGCGCCCTCGTCGGGTCGCCCGTACTTGATCGCGTTGGTCAGCAGATTCTCGACGACCTGACGGAACCGAGTCGGGTTCATCCGCACCTTGGGGAGGTCATCGTCGATGATGACCCGGCACCCGACCTCCTCGAGCCTTGTGGACAGGTCTTCGACCACGCTTTGGACTGCTGCGCCTGAGTCGATGTCTTCGCGCTCGGTGTCGAGGCGGCCGACCCGGCTCAGGTCCAGCAGCTCGGCGATCAGCCGGCTCATCCGTCTGTTGCTGCGCTCGAGGACGTCGAGTTTCGAGATTGCCCGCTCGAGCTGACCCGCCGCGGCCATCTCTCGCATCATGCCGATGAAGCCAAGTGAGGTGACCAGCGGGGTTTTGAGGTCGTGGGAGACCGTGTAGACGAACTGCTCGAGTTCCTGGTTGGAGCGTTCGAGGTCCCGGCGGCTCGCCTGGACCTCGAGGCCCAGCTCTCGGGATTTGTCCAACAGGGATTCTGTCCGCTCGTTGGCGCGTCTGAAAGCATCCGCCGCGGCAGCCATGACGCCGACTTCGTCCCCTCTGTCTACGCCGGGCACTTGGGCGACGTGCTCGCCTTTTGCCAGGCGGTCGAGGGTGTGTGAGACCTCGGTCAGCGGCTTGGAAATGCTGCGCGCGACCAACCACGAAAGAACGAACGCGACGGCAAGGGCAAGTCCAGCGCCGACGAGAGTTCGACTCCGCACGGAGTCGGCGAGGGTCTCCATGCCGTCGACGATCTCCGGGACGTCGGCGAGTGCGACATTGCGGAGCTGTTCGGAGAGGTGCGTGAACTCCCAAGCCTCGCCCGCCATCACGACCCCGACGAGGTAGAGGTAGCCGCGCGTCGCTTGAACGATCCGCGTGAAGGTCCGTGAATAGTCCTCGAGCAGCCCGACAAAGGCTCGTTCTTGGTCCGTCTCCGCGATCGCGGCCATGCGCCGGGTCAGCTCCACGCTGTCGGTTAACAGCGCGTAGTCGGGCTCATAGAGGTATTGGTAGAGGTTGCTGCGAACCAGCCGGCCGCTTGTACGGATCTGCGCCCATCGGCTTTCGTCGGTGACGCTGGTGTGCCCTTTGACGACGGCTTCGAGCCGGGCGTCGAGTTTGGGGATCTGCGTATGGACGAGCTCGTACCGCACTCGCCGCTCCTCGACCGCAGTTTCGAGCGAGTGTTCGTAGTTCTTCAGCGACGTTCGCATGCGCTCGATGAGGTTGAGGCTGTCCTCGTCCGCTTCGATTGCGTCGTCGGTGTCGAACCGGGCTCTCAAGGCGGTGATCCGCTGCTTGGCGTCCGTCGCCAAGCTCTCGTGCCCCGTGGACGCGAACAGCTGGACACTCCGCTGGAGCTCCGCAACTTCGGTGCCCAGCTCCAGAATCGCAAACGTGCGGTCGTTGAGTTCGCGAAACCGCCGCGCGTTGTCCCGAGCCTGCCCGGCGGATCCAATGCCCATCGCTGCGAGCGCGATCGCGACGGTCACGACAACCGCGAAGCCCAGGTAGATCCGCTGGGCGATGGACATCCGGATCATGCGAGCAGGAACTCGTTCCACTTGATCAGGCTGTACTCATAGGTCGGCATGACCGTGTTCCAGACGGCGATGTGTGAGAACCGCTCCTCGTAGGAGCCTCCCCGGCGGAGCTCCCCCGCGGCCACGGCGATCTCGCCGCTGGTGTTCTGCAGGCTTGTCGATGCCGGCTTGCCTCCGTACCAGTAGTCCCACTCTGCAGAGCTGAGATGCTCCCGAGAACGCTCGGATGTGGAGATGTAGTAGCCCTGCCTCGCAATGAAGGCGCCCGGCCAGCCCGAGAGCCACCAGTTCATGAACTCGTAGGCCATGTCGACCGCGGGTCCCTTCGAGGCCGCGGACAGGCACATCACCCCGTGCCACGCGCGGTAGCCCTCCTTCGGCGCGGCGTAGATGCATCGGGTGCCCATGCCCCGAAGCGCAGCGACGCCAGGGGAGAACATGCTCTGTACCGCGACGCCGTCGGTTCGCATGTACTCGACAGATTGGGGGACGGAACTCCACACTCCGCGGAAGTGGCCGCGTCGCTTGAGTGCGATCAGGTGGCGGGTAAGCTGATCGAGCTCGCTTCGAGTCATCGCTCCGATGTCCCCGAAGGTCATGAGGCCGCTGGCCTCGGCGGCAAGCGCAGCGTCGAAGAGCCCGATCGTGGGTGCGTTGACCAGTGCAACCCGGCCGCGATGTCGCTCGTCGAACAGCCAGCCCCAGCTCTCCGTCTCGTAGGGGGTGCCTTCATCGATCACGTCCGCGTCGTACCCAAGCGAGTCGGCGTTGTGGACGTAGGGTAGGAAGCTGATCGTCTTGCTGGCGGCGGAGCCGAGCGTCCCGTCGGGTTGCACGTGGAGGATCCGGTGTGGTGCGTCTCCCCGTCCGATCGGTGCCTGGGGGGTCAGCCTACCGGTCTGGGTGAGGTCGTTGACTTGACCCCAATGCCGCAATCGCGACTTGTCGATTCCGGCGATGGAACCGGCCTGCCACAGGACCCGAATCGAGTTGGACCACTGCTCGTACAGATCGAAGGTCTCGGGCTGGGTGGATGCCTGATGCAGCACCGCCGCACTGCCGCCCGGGGAGAACTCGATACCAAAGCCCAAGTCGGCCTCGGCACGCTGCCGCAGAGGCTCCTGCAACGTGACGTGGGTGCCCAGAACACGCAAGCGACGGCCTTTCGGCAGATAGAGCGTCGGTGCGCGGGGGGTACCGGGTGCCGAAAGTGCGGTACCCGAGACCATGGTCGCGGCTGCGCCCAGGATGAACTCTCGTCGTCGGGGCAGGCTCCGCTTCTCCACCGGTCGCTACGGTACCAGTCCGCAGGCGCGGCATCGTGGCCTGAAGGGGGCCGGCCTTTCGTTGTCGGGCGGCGCAGGGCTGCCTGTATAGTTGCGCAGCCGTGGCGTTGGTGAACCCCGTTCGCGTGTTCTTGGTCGAGGATGATATCGACTTCGCCGAACTGATCGGGCACGCGGCCGACACACGGCGCGACTGGACCCTGATCGGGCACGCCACATCACTTCAAGCGGCGATCATCGAGATCGAGGCAACGCAACCGGATGTGGTGCTCCTCGACTTGAACCTGCCCGACTCCGACGGCACTGCGACCGTCGAAGCCATCGTCGAGAGGTTTCACCCGCTCGCGATCGTGGTGCTCACATCCCTCGACGCGACGGAGGCATACAGCACCGCGTTGCGGGCGGGGGCACAGGACTACCTGGACAAGGCCGAGGCCACGCCGGCGGTCTTGTCTCGGACCGTTCGATACGCGCGCGAACGTGCGAGCTATGCCGCGACGATCGCCAGGCAGCGCAAAGAGATCGAGGACTTCGCGACGCATGCGGCCCACGATCTTTCGGCACCGCTTCGGTCGATGCGTGGCTTTGCAGAGCTTCTGGAGGAGGAACTCGAGGGCCGTCTGCAAGGGGATGAGCAGGAGTTCCTCGGCCACATCGTGTCGAGTGCGACGCGCTTGCAGGGGCTGATTGCCGATTTGATGGAATACGCCCGTGCGGGCCATGGGGAGAAGCCGGCGCCTGTCGATCTCGGCGAAGTTGTCGAGCATGTCCTCGGCGAGCTCGGGACGGTGATCCATGGGAGTGAGACGCAGGTCGTCGTCGGAGAACTACCGGTCGTCTACGGGCAGGCGAGCGCGCTCCGTCAGGCCCTGCGCAACCTCATCGCCAATGCGATCAAGTTCAGCGGGGACAGAACTCCGCATATCGAGATTCGTGGTCGGGCCGAACGAGGCCACCACTTGATCGAGGTTCACGACAACGGAATCGGCATTGCGAACGAGTTCCTCGAGCGCATTCTGCAGCCCTTTTCGCGCCTACACGGACAGTCGGAGTATGAAGGAAGCGGTCTTGGTTTGGCGGTGGTCGACCGAATCGTCCAACGTCATTCCGGCCGAATGCGCATTGAGTCCGAGGTGGGAGTTGGGTCGGTCTTCACGATCGAGCTTCCCTTCGAGGTCACGGCCTGACGCCGCCAGACAGTGCCGAGCGGGAATGGAGCACGGGGCATCAGGCGAGAACGACGAGACCCTTCCGGGCACGGGCGACGTGTCGGCCGGGTACGGCGGTGATGAATCCCCGTCGCGTCGCACAGCGGGTTCGGTGGTCGCGGAGGACTACAGAATCGAGGGCGTGCTGGGGGCGGGCGGCATGGGTGTCGTCTACCTCGCGCGGCACACGAATCTCGACCGGGAGGTCGCGATCAAGGAGCTGTCATCCAGCAGCCCCGAGGGCGTAGAGCGGCTCCGTCGAGAGGCGATGGCGATGGCGCGCCTCGACCATCCGAACGTTGTACGGGTCTTCGATGCCCGCCAGCTGGAGGGCAAGCTGTTCATCGCGATGGAGTACCTCGCTGGCGGAACCCTGCGACAGTGGTGCGAACAACCGCGGGCCCACCGTGAGGTCTTGGGCGTGTTCGAGCAAGCTGCTCGAGGGCTGGCGGCCGCGCACGCGAGCGGGATCGTGCATCGGGACTTCAAGCCCGACAACGTCCTGATGACTCCGGACGGCCGGGCCAAGGTCGGAGACTTTGGAATCGCGCGAGGATGGGTCGGAGGGGAGCCCGAGCCCGAAGGCGGTCCGGCTGAAGCCGCATGGACGGAGGTTGCTGCAGACCTGACTCGAACCGGTGCGTTGATGGGCACGCCGGCGTACATGGCTCCCGAACAGTACGAGCGGCAGGCCGATCCGCGCAGCGACCAGTTCGCTTTCTGTGTTTCGCTGTATGAGGCGCTCTACGGCCAGCGGCCGTTTGAGGGGCGTACGCCGGCCGAGCTGTGGGTCCGAGCGTCCGAGGGGGACATCCGGCCGGCGCCACAGGCGAGTGCGGTGCCTCGTGGGGTCTTTGACGTGTTGCGACGAGGCCTCGATGCCGACCCTGCACGCCGCTTCTCCGACATGAGCCACTTGATGCGAGCGCTGCGCCGAGCTTCGTCATCGCCGCTGAAGCTTGTCGTTTCACTGGCCGTCGCGGCCCTGCTTGTCGCCGCCGCCGTGGGCAGCCTCGGATGGGCGGTGTTCGGACGCGATGCCGACGACGCTGGGTCGAGCGTGACCGCAGCCTCCGGCGAGACTCCGGTCGGCTCAACATCGGATGCGATGGCATCCAATCTCCACCCGGATCTCCCGCATCCTGTTGAGGGCCCTCCACTTCGGGATGACGTCCCTGGGCCGGCGAAGCTCCGGGAGGTTCCGCGCCCGGACGACGGCATCGAACGCCGAGACATGCCCGGCCCTCCGCCTCAGGGATACAACCCCTCGGGCTACCGCACGTTCGATGGCGAGTTTCCGTTCGTCTGCGAGAACGAGCATGCGTGGTTCGTCGGGGCGAAGGTCGACAGTCTCGTCGCAGATCCGATCATCGTCGCCGGGGAGGGCTGCGACTTTCGATGCTCGCGGTGCTCGCTGCGGGGGGTCTCCATTGTGAAGGCGTCCGGCAGTGCGCGGGTCGAGATCACGAGCTCTCGTCTGTACGCGACGGAGGTTGCCGTCAGTGTCCGGGGGCGCGCCGCGGCGACGTTGACCGGTGTTGGCATGGAGATCGAGGGCGAGGGCAATGGCGTCCGGGTGGCGGATGGCGGCCGCGTCTCGCTGTATGAGATGGATGTGGAGGCGCACGTGCCCATCGTCGCGAGCGACAACGCGACCCTCGTTCTACAGAACGTGTCGGTGATCGGGACGGCCGCAGCGCTCCGGGCGACGCCGGGCATCACGGTGAAGGACGCCGGCGGGGTTCGCTATTTCCTCGGCGGAAAACCGACGCAGATCCCCTGAATTCCGCTTCTTTGCACCATCCGCGCTCGGAAAACGAAAAAAGACGCAATCGATTCTCTCGCTCGTGCCTCCAAGCCCGGCGTTCGAGGACGATTCATGTTTTCCACTTCCATCTCCCGCCACGGCGCTCTCGCGCTTCTTCTGTCCCTCGCCGCCGTCGGTCCCGGCTGCAACATGTTCGCCAACATGAGCGCGAAGGTTCGCGGAACCGCCAACGCCGTCGGAAAGCGAAACGTCACCTTCAAGCGTCCGGTCCCAGCCGAGAAGGAGCTCGAGGGCATCGAGCGCATCGCACTCGTCGAGCTACAGGGCGACGAGCAAGCGGCGGAACTGCTGCGGAGCCGCCTCGCAAGTCTCGTCTCGGACGGGCAGCGGTTCGAACTCATTGAGGCCGCGTCCAGGCAAGAGGCGAAGGAGTCCGGCGCCGAGGCGCTCGCGGTTGTAGGCGGGAAGGTCGTTCGTGCCGAGTACGGCGAGCAGACCGACTCCCAAAAGGGCACATGCAACGGAGACCCGTGCACGATCTCGACCCGGACTGGCACGGCCACCGTCGCGGTCGACTTCAAGGTGATTGACGTGGGAAGCGGCAAGGTCCTGCTCCGGAAGACGTTGGAAGACACGGCCGAGGAGAAGACGAGCGGCCAGGGGACGCCGCCTGCCATCGACGGTGACGCGCTTCAAGACCAGCTGCTCGCGTCGGTCGCGGAGTCGTTCCATGGGCAGATCAGTCCGCATGGGGTCTCTGAACAGGTCTTCTTCGAAGCCGACAACAAGGCCAAGGCGCTGAAGACGGGCGCCAATCGGGCGATGAGCGGCGACCTCGACGGTGCGATCGCAGCGTTTGAGGAGGGGTTGCAGCAGGCGCAGGCCAAGAGCGACGCGAAAGCGGTCGCGAAGGCGCAGTTCAACCTCGGCATCGCGCTGGTGATCGCGGGCGACTACGACAAGGGCATCGAGCGACTCGAGACCGCCCAAGCTGCGGCGGACAAGACGGCGTGGCGCGAACTCTTGCTTGCCTCGCGTCAGTGGCAGGAGGATGCGGAGGCCGCCCACGAGCAGTGGGCTTCGGGACCGGTGGATGCGTTCACGTTCTCGCCGGAACTCAAGCCAGCCGAGGACAAGCTGGGGAGCACAGCCCTGGGGCTTGCCGGCGTGAAGGTTACGAAGTAGGGGGGCGTTCGCGTCCGATGTGGCCCCGCAGGGACTCCGCCCACACGGCAAGGTCGTCGAGCGTGGCCGGGGCCATTCGATGGTCGGTTGCAGCTCGCTCCACGGCGGCGCGAAGCAGCTCTTTTGCGCGCCGCAAGCGGGTGCGAATGGTGCCCTCGGGAAGCTCGAGAACCCGTGCCAGGGCAGGCCCGGGGAGTTTTTCCCAGTAGTGGAGCTCCAACAAGACTTGGTGGTCGAACGGAATGCTCCGCAGGCCAGCGAGGAGGAGCCGGTCCTGCTCGGCTCCGATCAACAGGCGGCTGGGGGAGTCGGCCAGGTCCGCGATGGACATCGAGCCCGGATCGATCTCTTCATGGCGGCGTTTGCGGTAGTGTCCAATCGCTACGCGCCGCGCGACCGCGTAGACGTACGTGGAGAACTGGGCGTCCCCTCGAAACTGCTCCTGTTTCTCAACGCATTGAAGGAGCGTCTGTTGAATGAGCTCGCCAACCAGATCTTCGGAGACCTTGGTGCGAAAGAACCGAAACAGCGGCCCAAACTGCATGCGCAGCAGCTCGTTGCCCGCCTTGGCATCCCCGGCGCGCCACGCCTTCAGCAGCGCAAACTCGTCTGGCTCACTCAACGCTCTCGAGGATAGCAGCTGGTGACCGACGCCCCCCAAAGCTTCGCCTCGATGCCCTCGGTCGATGACTTCGAGGAGCAGCGGGTCCTGGCCGAACTTCAAGAGTCGATGTTTGGGACCGCGGAGCCGGTCCATCTGGGTCGGTACACCATCGGACGCAGGCTCGGTTCGGGAGCCATGGGGGTGGTCTACGAAGCACAGGACCCGCGGCTGCGTCGGCGTGTCGCGCTCAAGGTTCTGCATCCCGACCTGCGGGCCGTCCACGCATCCCGGGGGCATCAACGACTCCGCCGAGAAGCACAGAGTCTCAGCCAAGTCAGTCACCCCAACGTCATCGACGTGTACGACGTCGGCGAGTCGAACGGCCGAGTCTACTTGGCCATGGAACTGGTCGATGGCGTCTCCCTGGATGCCTGGTTGTCGCAGGAGCCTCGGAGTGCGGCCGAGATTCTGAATGTCTTCGCACAGGCCGGCCAAGGCCTCGCCGCCGCGCACGAATCGGGCGTGATCCACCGAGACTTCAAGCCGAGCAACGCGTCCATCGACCGAGACGGGCGGGTGAGGGTGTTGGACTTTGGGCTTGCCAAGGTGGAGTCCGGCGGCCCAAGCACTTCCGAGGGGGACGCAGACGAGTCACCGTCATCGCAAGTGACTCGGGACGGTGCGCTGGTGGGGACGCCTCGCTACATGGCTCCCGAACTGCTGCTCGGTCAGTCCGCCACGGAACGAAGCGACCAGTATGCGTTCTGTGTGGCTCTGTACGAGGCGTTGTTGGGTCGGCCGCCCTTCGACGAGACAGAGATGGTGGCGTCGAAGATCGCGGCGAACCGCGTATCGATGCCATCCATGGAGGGCGTCTCAGGGCGCGTGCAGCGGGCGCTGGAGTGCGGTCTGTCACCGGATCCGGCTCGCCGCTTTGGCTCGATGCACGCCTTGCTCGCTCACCTCGATTCGCGCTCGCGGGGGTCATTGCGGTGGGCCCTGGCGGGAGTGCTGCTCGTGGGTGCCGGCATTGCCGCGGTCCTCCCCGCCTCCGAGTCCCAGGTGGCGCAACTCGTCGGGGCCGCGGAGCCAGTGCCTGCGTCGTCGCCTGCGTGGGACGAGGACCTCGCGCGTGCGAGCGGGGTGCTCGCCCACGATGACGTGGGCGCGGCGGAACAGATCGCGCGTAGGGTCCTTGCCCGGGCGCGTGACGCCCAGGATCGCGTGACGTCGAGCCGTGCTTCGATCGTGCTTGGGAAGCTGCTGCATCGGCAGGGACGCAACGAAGAGGCTCTCGACGCGCTGGAACAAGCCCACCTCGACGCGGTCGTAGCTCGGGCCCATGATGAGCGGGCGGAAGCCGCTGCGCAGATCGCCTCCATCTTGCTGAAGTCGGGTCGGACAGCGGCTGCGGATCGATGGCTTCGAGACAGCACAGCCACGATTGAGGGCACGGATGTCCGACCAGGAACCGAGCTCACGGGGCTGCTCGCGCGGGTCGAGAACGCTCGGCAGACGGGGCAGCGGGAGCTCGGAGCCGAACTCGCCGCCGAGGCGCTCGGGTTGGCGCGAGACGTGGGAGACCCTCGCGAGGAAAACGTCGCCTTCATTCGCGCGGCGATGTTGTTTGAGCTGCAACGATTCGAGGAGGCCGCCGCGATCGTGACCGAGCTGTTGGCGCGTGCCGATGCGGAAGGAAAGGAGACGGCGACAACGGCGGAATGCCTGATGTTGTTGGCGGGGGCGGAGGCCTCGATGGTTCGGGCGGGAGACAAGTCGGCCGTGGACTCTTCCTTCGTGCACGCTCGACGCGGCGTCGCGCTGTACGCTTCACTGCCGGGGATCAAGCCGATGGTTCGGGTTCGTGCCGAACTCAACCTCGCGAACGTTCTTGGCTCGGGAGGAGAACGACTCGAGGCCGTCAAGACGCTCCAGGGCACAGTCGCTCGTGTTCGAGCGAGCGAGACGTTGATGGCTCAAGCTGGAGTCGTGCTGGCAGATCTCGAGTCGTCGCTGGGTTTCGAACTTGTGCAGCTGGAAGAGTATTCGACGGCGGAAGAGCATCTACACCGGTCGACGCTCATCTTTGAGGAACTCCATGGGCTGACCCATCCGCATCTGTACGCGGCGCTCGTCATGCTCGCACGCGCGCAGCGGCGCCAGGGCAAACACGCAGCGGCAACCCTGACGATCGAGAAGCTCCTCTCGATGCCCGGGCTCACCGACCACGAGCAGACGAGCACGTTATGGGAGGCGGCTGAGGTGTCTGCGGCGGCGGGCCGAGCCGAAGAGGCGGCGGAGCGGTTCGAGGCCAGTGCGAAAGTGTTCGAACGCGTGGGCGACCCCGAGGGGGCTGCGATGGTTCGGCTGCGAGCCGCCGAGGTACGCGAAGGCTGATCGACTCGGGCGGTCTATTCCACCACGTCGAGCGTGACGGTGGCTTCGCACGGGGGCCGCGCCTATCCCGGGTCGCAGACGCCGTCGCAGAAGTTCATGACCTGGCCCGTCTGGAAGTAGTGAATCGCGATCTCGGTCGCAGCCGGGACGTCGGTGAGCCGGCCGTGGGGGTCTTCGCCCTCCCGCATCGGCTCGTTCCCGAGCGGCTCGGGTGGCAGCCCGAAATCGAACTCGACCAACGCCGAGCTGAGCGGACCGTCCGACTGTTCCAGGCCCCAGACTTCCCGGGGGTTTTCGGCCAGCAACGGGATGCCCATCGTCCGCGCCATGACGTGGGCACCGAGGGTGCTGACTTGGTGGTCGCCAATGGAATCCAGCAGCAACACCTCGTGCGCGGGCGTGCCCGGTAGAAGATCGCTGACGACGTGACGCGACAACCCCGAGGGCTCGGCCCGGTCCCACAGCAGCTGGACCAACCCCAGCAGCATCTGTCGGTCGTACGCCTGTGGGTAGGTCGAGTTGATGATGTCCACGAAAGCGTCGAAGTTGACGCTGCGCTCGAGCAGCAAGTTGTAGGACTGTCCGGGGACCGCCAACACCCCACGGGTGACGTCCGTCGACAGGGCCATGTAACTGGCGCCCATGATGCCGCCTTGGCTGCCGCCGTAGTAGTACGACTGCTCGCCATCGAGCATCCCAGCGCCTTCAAATTGCAGGGCGTCGTCGCCCACGATGCTGGTTCGCAGCATCCGCGTGACCAACAAGAAGTTGACCAGCGATTGCTGGAGGCGGTCGGGCAGGGTGCGGAAGTTGCCCAGGTTTCCGTTCTGAACGATCAAGGCGATGAGTGCCGGGTCTTCGGCGGACATCCCGATCCAGTCGACGCCGACGAAGATGATGTTGCCGGCGTTGGACAGCTCGCCAAACGCGGATGCCTCGACCTGGGACTGACTGCCGAATAGACCATGGCCAAACAACACCCCCGGGGCGGGGTTCTCCTGGGCGGAGTAGGGGACCATCATCGTGAAGCCGTACCGCGCGGTGCCGTTTTGCTCGGGGACACCGTCCTCGTCCAGGACCAGAACACCGCCGGGGCCCGCGTCATCGAGGAACAGGGGCACCTCGATCTCCCCGCGGATGCGGCGGAAGATGCTCTGCGAGACATCCTCGTCGACGGAGAGAATCTCGTAGGTCGGTCCGTCTCCGACAGCCTCCAGCGCGGCGTCCCGCATGGCGAGTACCCGGCCATTGGTGTCCTCGCGGCTGGCGACGGTGAAGTCCCACGCGAGCTGCAGTTCTTCACGGAGCACGCCGGCGTCCTCGAGTTGCGCGAAGATGTCGATGTACAGGGGACGTCTCGACTCGACCGTTTCGTCGTCGGTTTCGATGTCGTCTCGCAACGCAGCAAACGCATCCGACGCTTCGACGGCAGCGCCAGCCTCGTCTACGAGGCCGCGTACGCCGACGATGTAGCGGTGTGTGTAGTCCAGCGTGGTCGCGGGCTGGAGCATCAGCGACGCTTCGCCTGGCGGCGCGTGAATGTCGAGCTCGGCGAAGTGGGCGACCCGCTCACCGGTCGTGACGTCGAGCAACACCGTCGGCGATGCGTCGCCCAGCGAATCGCCCATGTTCAAGGGGCCGACAAGTCCGGTCGCCGTGGCGCCGGCGAGGTGGGCGAGGATGGTCCCGCCGGGGGAGAATCCGTCTCGATCGTTGAACGCGTCGGGCTCGCCTTGAAAGCCGTCCGTGGTCGGCGGCATGGCAGCGCGAGACAGCGCGAGTCTGCGTCCACTCGGCGCCTCGGCGTCGGCGACAGTGAAGACGTTGTTGGGAAACGGATAGCCGCAGTACGTCGGCACCAACGGATCACACTCGAGGTTGGGCCAATCGACCACGGCTTCCCCTGTGGTGCTTCCGGTCGAGGATGATTCGTCCGCGACCGTGGTGCTCCCGCCTGTGCTCCCGGTCTCGCCGGGACCGGTGCTGGTCTGCACAGCGCCCGTTGACCCGGTGGTCGAGCCCGCCCCCTCCGCTCCGGCCGCATCGTCTCCACACGCGACGAGAACAAGCGCGGCAACACCAAACCATTCCATTCGCGCCCTGAGCATCGCGGGCATCATCCCCTGGAAAGAGGCGCTCCGCTACACTGCGTGCCATCGGCTGCGCAACGGGGCGCACGAGGTGAAAGCGCGCTGCGCCGTCGGGCCTGAATCTTCCCCTCTCTTGTTCGTCGGACCGAGGTGCGCGGCGGCCTCATCGTGCTTTTTCTCTGCGCGTGTCATCCATCGTCGATACCGGCGCAGACCCCCTTGCCGCCCGCACCCGCCGCGTCGCCGAAGCCGGCCGAGGCCGTCGCCCCCGATCCTGCTCCGCCGCCAGAGCCAGAAGGAGACTCGCTGGTTGTGGAGCGGTTTCCCTGTGTGTACGAGGGGTGCCCGGCCTCCCGGGTCGAGGTTTTTGAGAACGGCCATGTACGATGGCTGGGGATCGAGTTTGTGTCGGCCGCCGGAGTGCGGACGGCTGCAATCGACCCCGCCGACTCACAGGCCCTTCTCGATCGTTGGGACGCGTTGCCGCTCGACGACGCGCCCAAGACCTCCGAGGAGGCCATGCTGCACCCTCACCTGGCTGTTCGCTGTGTGGTACGAACCTCCGATGCACAGAGCATCCGGCGCTGCGCTGTTCTAGGTATCGCCGAGGGGCGTCCAGAGTCCCCGGCTGCAGCAGTCGACGCGTTCGCAAGCGACATCGAGGGCGTTGCGGAGGTCGCCGAGTTCATGCGGAAGGATTGCTACGGCCTTCAGGTGGAGAGTCCGAGTGGGTTCGACCAGCGAGCCAGAGTTGGATATGGCGGGGCGGCGAGCAATTTGGCCCGTGGCTACTTTCGTGACCCGGACAATTCGGTCATTCGAATCGTCGTGGCTCAGCGGGCGACCGCCAATCCGGAGGCTCTCGCGTTTCGAGCCGAGCTGCTGGAGCTCGGGGTTCCGCTTCCCGCCGTACGCTACGAGCGGATCGTTCTCCCCTCGGGTGCCTTCGAGGAGCCGGGGTGGGGCTACCTCATCCTCGGCAGCCCTCTATACCGAGACTGGGGCTGGGCGGCTGTGCTGACACTTTCTTGCCTCGAGGCGTCTCGCAGCTAGCCGCCCCGGGCATCGATGCCCCCGGATGCTCCGCTACACTGTGTGTCATGAGGAGAGGCGTCGCGGGAACCGGTCCGATTCGCAGCAAAGCCCTGGTGTTGTACGAGGGGACGCAGACGCCTCATCGCTCGTGTGGCATCTCCCTGGCGGAGGCGTTTGGGCGCCCGACCGCGCCCTACCAGTCTCTGCGTCGGGGCGGAATCACCGGCCATGGCACCTGTGGGGCGATCGTGGCGGGACAGCTGCTCCTGGGGGAATTCTTGGGCGATCCTGATCCCACAGGGGCGGTGACCCCGGCCCTGGTCGAGGCCTCGAAACAATACCAACGGCGCGTGGAGGAGGAGCTGGACCGCGGTTCGAGCCCGGACCTGGTCTGCAATTCGATGACCCAGCCACACGGTGACTTCAAGGGCCCCCAGCGGCATGCGTTCTGCACGAACGTCGTTGCACAGGTCGCTCAGCTGGTGGATGAGACACTGCGAGAACATGGCCTCGAGGTGCAAACCGGGCCCCTGACGTTAAACGATGGGCGCAAGTTTGATCCGAGCTGAGGTCGACGTCGTACACTGTAGACCTCGTCGTTGTGGGTAGTTTGCAGAGCAAGTCGTCTCCAAAGGACACGCCGTTCCGACCTTCGGAAGGCGCGGTTCTGGGTGGTCGCTATCGACTGGAGTCACCCATCGAGAGAGGCTCGGCCGGCGAAGTCTGGCGTGGACAACACATGTCCATCGGCAAGCGGGTCGCCATCAAGATCCTTCGGGCCGAGCACGCGGCCGACAAAGACGACTGGGCCACGAAACGCATGCTTCGCGAGGCCCAGTTGCTCTCGGAGATCGAGCACCCGGCTGTGGTCAATGTGCTCGACTTTGGCGAAGAGGCGAGTTGCCCCTACATCGTCATGGAGCTGCTCGAAGGCCGCACGCTCGCCGCCGCACTCAAGGACGGCGGCGCGATGCCGTGGAGCATTGCCGGTCCGCTGCTGCAGCAGATGATCGAGGGGCTGGCCGCGGCCCACCGAGCCGGGGTGATTCACCGCGATCTCAAGCCGGCCAACATCGTCCTGCAACGGGGTGATTCACGGGCGAAGATCATCGACTTTGGCATCGCCGGTGCCAGCAAGCGGACTCGGATCACGGTGGACGGCGAAGTGCTGGGCACGCCGCATTTCATGAGTCCCGAGCAATCGCGCACGATGGACCTCGGGCAGACGAGCGATATCTACAGCCTAGGGTGCGTCGCGTTTGCGATGTTGGTCGGGCGTCCGCCCTACGTCGGCAAGATCGGTGAAATCCTTCGGCAGCACATCAAGGCTCCGGTGCCCAAGGTGTCCGAGCTGGTGGCCGGGGATGTACCAAGCCAGGTCTGCATTGCGATCGAGCGCTCGATGGCGAAGCAGCCTGAGCATCGCTTCTCGAGCATGGAAGAGCTGCACGAGGGGCTGTTCGATCGCGCGATTGGAGTCAGCCCCGCACAGGCGACCGGACGGACTCGGATTCGCGCCCGGCGGTCTCGCCGCGGCCTCATCACGGCCGTCGTCGCTGGGGCGGTCGTGACGGGGGGCTTGGTCTTGGCGGCCATGGCCGTGTGGCACGCAGATTCGCCCCCTGCGGTCGTGCCTGCGGTGTCGGCACCCAGTCAGCGATCTGTGGCCTGTCTCTTATACACATCTCCGAGCCCACGAGACCTCTCTACATCTCGT
>OJGU01000425.1_pt1 | contig 25488 bp, 20 predicted proteins | sample 1594741 | NCBI WGS metagenome assembly OJGU01 (sample SAMN05416841, study PRJEB24817) | seawater metagenome | isolation source: Sea water | place: Canada:Atlantic | collected 2013-07
TAGATCGCTCGTCGGCAGCGTCAGATGTGTATAAGAGACAGATCTTATTCGCAACCTGCGTGAGCTTCAACCCACTGCAAAAGCGTTTTCCCTGATCACACTGCTTCGCGGACTCGATATCCCAGAGCTCTGTTCTCCCGAACTCACCGGAAACTGGGAATACGAACTCAACCAGATCGAACAAGGCAAGCTTCAGAGAGACGAGTTCATGTCGAAGATCCGCGGCATGACTCAGTCCATGGTCGAAAAGGCCAAGAGCTACGAGAGCGACACAGTCCCTGGCGACTTTGATATTTTGAAAACTCCGTGCCCTAAATGTGGTAAAGGAACGATCAAAGAGACCTACAAGACCTATCAATGTGATGCCTGCGATTTCTCTCTCTGGAAGATTGTCTCTGGCCGCCAATTTGAACCATTCGAGATTGAAGAACTCCTTACCAACCGTACCCTCGGCCCCCTTCAGGGTTTCCGTAGCAAACAGGGCTGGCCTTTCGCCGCTATCATCAATCTAACTGACGAGTTCAAAGCAGAGTTTGATTTTGGAAAAAAAGACGAGGACGAAACGGAAGAAGAGGTCGATTTCTCCGGCAAAGAAGCATTGGGCGCCTGTCCCAAATGCCAAGCCAACGTCTACGACAGCGGCATGAATTATATTTGTGAAAAATCTGTCGGAGCAGGCAAATCATGCGATTTCCGGACAGGTAAAATCATTCTCCAACGTGAGATTGAACCCACTCAAGTAAAGAAGCTTCTCTCGGAGGGGAAAACCGATCTGATCGACCGCTTTGTTTCCAAGAAGACTGGACGTGCTTTCAAGGCCTTCCTGGTCCTTGGAAAAGAGAAAAAAGTTGGCTTTGAGTTTGAACCACGAACCAGCAAGAAGAAGTCAGCGAAGAAAAAGTCAGCGGGAGCGCCTGCTCCTAAAATCGATTTCTCAGGAATGGATAGCATCGGGAAATGCCCTCGTTGCGGTGGCGGTGTCTTCGATACCGAATCCGACTACATTTGCGAGAATTCTCAAAAGGATGAAAAGCCCTGTAAATTCAAGTCAGGCAAGATCATCCTCCAGCAACCGGTCGATCGAGAGCAAATGATCAAGCTGCTCACCAATCGGAAGACGGACATGCTCGACAAATTTGTTTCTCGCAGGGGATTTCCATTCACCGCCGCCCTCATCCTGGAAGAATCCGGAAAAGTCGGCTTTGAGTTCGCCCCGAGAGAGAACGAGTAGATTGATGCCATCACCTTCTCATCGAGAGGCTTCGTCTCGGGGTAGCGGCTTTTGCTAGACTAAAGCCACGCCCCCAATCGCTCATTCAGTTTGAGACAATGGACACGGCAACCTCAGAACCCTGCTGGCCCAACCGTTTTCTCGAGCACCTCGATACTGACCGGAACGCCTCGCCACACACGCAGCGAAACTATCGACAAGCCCTCAAGGAATTCGTCGAGTGGCACCAAGCTGAAGAAGCGTGTGCGCCCCATTGGCCCGCTCTCAAACGGGGCCACTTCAGAGCCTTCCTTCGGCACCTAAGCCGCCGGGATCTCAGCCGTTCGGCAATCCAACTCCGCTTTTCTGCCCTTCGAACCTTTTTTAAGTATCTGGTGCGAATGGGCGTGCTCGACGAGATGCCAATCAAACAGCTCTCAATCCCAAAAGCAAAAAAGCATCTTCCCAAGTTTCTCACGCTGGATCAAATGGCACGACTGCTTGAAGCACCCAGCGTCGCGCTCAAGACCTTAGCCGAAGATTCCGATGCGCTTCCTGATCCGGCGCCATTCATCCGAGATGCCGCGATTCTGGAAACTATCTACTCGTGCGGCCTACGAATCAGCGAACTTTGCGGAATCACCGTTGATGATATCCGTTGGGAGGAACAAATCATTCGGGTAATGGGGAAAGGACGCAAGGAGCGAAACCTTCCCGTTGGCGCACCGGCGCTGGAATCAATTCGGTATTATTGGAAAATCGCCGAGCATCAAGAGCTCCCTGATTCTCCGGTATTCATGGCCAACCACGCAAAGGGCACCCCCATGTATCCACGGCTCATCCAACTTCGCCTTAAGAAGTATCTCGAACAGACTGGCCTCGACCCAGCGATCACACCTCACAAACTTCGCCACAGTTTCGCCACCCACTTGCTAGATGCAGGAGCGGATCTCCGGAGCGTGCAGGAGCTACTCGGACACGCGCACCTTGTCACCACTCAGGTCTACACTCACCTCTCAACCGAGCGTATGCAAAAGGCCTATCAAAGCGCGCATCCACGCGCCTAAGTTCTTTCGGTCGGGGCTCCCTCTTTTTCTGGAATAGGCAAAACTATCCTTTTGCGTGTTCCTTCCACCTGATAGCGTTCCCCCTTCAGTTTATGAAGTGGCTTCTTTCCCTTTTAATCGTTCTTCTCAACCTCAGTTTGACGATTGACCTTGTTCAGGCTGCCGAGACGGAGAACCAACCGAATCATTCCGGAATTCCGTCGCCACGGCTCGATACGTTTCGGGCAGCAATTGAGCCAGCGTTTCGGAAGGCCTGTGTCCCGTGTCACGGCCCAGAGAAGCAAAAAGGGTCCTTTCGAATCGATACCTTAGACCCGGACCTTTACACCGGCGAGGATGTCAGCTGGTGGCTGGAGGTATTTGACGTCATAAGCACGGGAGAAATGCCACCAGAAGAGACCGAAATTGAGCTCATAGATTCAGATCGAAGCTCGATCGTCAATTGGCTCTCCTCTGAACTCCAGGCAGCCTCCCAAGCCCGCCGTAGCGAACAAGGCCATTCTTCCTTCCGACGAATGACTCGCTACGAATACAACTATGCCTTGCAAGACCTGCTTGAACTCCCCAACGAGTTTGCGGGAGATCTGCCTCCCGAAACCAGTTCTGAAGATGGTTTCAAGAACAGCTCCGAAATGTTGCAAATGTCACTCAGCCAATTCGAACAATACCGCGAACTCGCACGAAAAGCTCTGAACACAGCAACCGTTCAGGGCCCCCGCCCCCAGCCTATCTATTATGGCATCTCCATGCGCGCGGCAGCCGAAAAAACCGACGCCAAGTACGCAGCGGACTTCAAGAAGCGGCAAGAGAGAACAAAAAAGACTCCCGAAGAACTCGCCAAAGAACAAGAGCGGGAGATACGTAGACGGGCCGTCAATCGTGGCGATGCTCATTACAGGAACCTAGAAACCGGACAAACAACGAAAGCAAGGTGGTCCTACGCTGGCATTAAGAACAAATGGCATCCAAGCAAACAAAAACCAGCAATCCCATCGCTCTCTCCAGACGTTGCGATTATTCCACAGAATCAGAGAATCATTTTCGATCTCGGTGACCGCCTCCCGGATACAGGCAATCTCCGCGTTCGAATTCGCGCTTCTCGACGTTCTGTTTCAGAAAAAAACATTCCTACTCTCCGATTATTTTTCGGGCATCAAGCGAGCAATAACTCCGCGGCGGCGGAAAAGGTCAAGGGTGCAGACATTGAAATCTCCGCCTCTCCCGACGAACCACAGTTTTACCAGTGGGATATTCAGTTGAGCGAAGTGATACGCAATCCCTTTCGAGGGATTCAAAAACTAGGACAAGTACCAAATCCAGCTGAATACGTCATGCTCCGAAACATCTCAGCCACATCCGTGGATGTTCAGATGGACTATCTTGAGATCACAAGCCCGACTCACGAAGAATGGCCACCAAAGTCCCACACGAAGATTTTCGTCACGAGCCAGCAGCCGGCGAACGAGTCCGGATACGCCCGAGAAATTCTGTCGCACTTTATGGAACGGGCTTGGCGCCGTCCCATCACGCTACAGGAGCTAGAACAGAAAATGAACCTTTTCGGGGCACTTCGCTCCGTCTGCCACGATTTCCACGAGACCATCGTGGAAGTCCTGAGCACGATCCTTGCATCTCCACAATTCCTCTATCTCGTCCAATCGGACGCACCTGACAACCAGTATCTAACGAATCTTGAACTCGCGACCCGGCTCTCGTTCTTCCTCTGGTGTAGCACGCCTGACAATGAACTTCTCACCCTAGCCCGCTTGGGACAACTCAGCGATCCAGCCGTCCTAAGCGCTCAGACAAAACGCATGCTCTCGAATCCCAAATCCATGCGTTTTTCCCAGCATTTCGTTCGCCAATGGTTAGGGCTCCAACTGCTCGATTATTTCCAGGCGGACGAAGAGACCTTTCGAGGCTTCGACCCACTACTGAAAGAATCAATGGCCAAAGAACCGATCGCCTTCTTTCAAGAAGTTCTCAATCAAAACAAAAGTGTGATGAGTTTTATTCATGCAGATTTTGCAATGCTGAATGACCGACTTGCCCGGCACTATGACCTTCCTGCCGTCTCTGGAAGTCAATTTCGAAAGGTCGCGCTGAAACCCAGTTTCGATCGTGGAGGCCTCCTCACCCAAGCCGGATTGCTGGCGATGAACTCCGATGGAAAAGATTCCCACCCACTCAAACGAGGGATCTGGCTCCTCGAAAGAATCCTCAACGATCCCCCGCCGTCGCCGCCACCAGCCGTACCGGAAATCGATCTCACCGACCCCGATATTCTTAAACTAACGCAAAAAGAACGGATGGAAGATCACCGCAACGATCCCGCCTGCATTTCTTGTCACGCCAAGATCGATCCTTGGGGGATCGCCTTTGAGAATTACAACGCTCTCGGCGAGTGGCGAGACGAAATCAATCAGCACCCTGTCGACGCAACAAGCACGCTTTACAATCAACAGGAACTTCGCGGCATTGATGGATTGAAGCGTTACCTACTTGAAAACCGGCAAGATCAGTTTGCGAGGGCCATGGTTTACAAAATGAGTTCCTACGCCCTAGGTCGCCCGTTGGGATTCGCTGATCGATCAAGCATCGATCAGATTTCGTCTGATCTCAGAAAAAAAGGTGACGGATTGACCGATCTTGTTTTTCTGATCGTGACGAGCGATCTTTTTCAGCTAAGATAAGCACAAATACGAGAACACTCGAATGAACACGCCCCTTTCTACCCTCGATCGCCGAAAGTTTCTCCGTGGCACTGGAGTGGCCCTTGCATTGCCTTGGTTTGAGTCCTTTTCGGGACTCGCCGATATCGTCAAACCATCAAGCAATCGCAAACGCCTCGCTTGTTTCTACTTGCCTGACGGAGTTCCTATGCCTCGTGCCGACGATCCGGCCTACAAGGATTGGAGTTGGTTTCCGCACGGGAAAGGAGAGAATTTCACCTTCACCAAGTGTCTCGAACCTATGGATGCGTTACGCCAGGATCTCACGGTCTTCTCGGGACTCTCTCATCCAGCAGCGCGAAATATCCACGGCCATTCGAATGCGGACCAATTCCTTACCGGAGCCCCCACCGGAGGCGCCGGCGACTACTCAAACACCATCTCGCTCGACCAGGTCTTTGCGTCACAGGTAGGAGAGCAAACGCGTCATGCCTCATTGGTGCTATCGACGGATGGGGGCACAGGCTCCCCTCGCGGCGCACAAACGATGTCATTCAACCGATATGGCCGCCCCATTCCTGCCGAGCACAAGCCCAAGCGCATCTTTGATATGCTCTTTGTGAAGAGTAGCGCCAATGCCGCCCGCCGTCTCGCGATGAGTAAGAGCGCCCTGGACGATCTCATGATCGATGCCAATTCGCTAAAACGAAGTCTCTCCAAGCACGATCAAGGCACCCTTGATGAGTATCTCCAATCCGTTCGTGATACGGAGCTCAAAATCGAAAAAGCCAAACGATGGATGAATATTCCACTCCCCCAAGTGAACGTCGACCACTTGCAGCTAGATATCACACCAGAAGATCCTCGTGTTTACCTGCAAACTATGTACGAGCTCATCTACCTCGCCTTTAAGACAGATTCCACAAGAATTGCCACCTATCAGCTTGGTAGGGAGAATGGAGTTGGTATTAGTGACTATCTCGCCCGCGCCGTCGGATTCAAGCTAACCCATCAACTCTCACACGGCACTAAGAAACCCGGAGGCTGGGAAAACTTTGGAACCTACTGCCGTTTTATCAGCGAGGAGTTTGGACGCTTCGCAGCCAAACTAAAGTCAACCCCAGAAGTGGGTGGAGACGGCAACATGCTGGAGAATTCGCTGCTGCTTTTTGGATCCGCTTCGAGCTCATTTCATCTTTCCCGCAACTACCCATTGATTCTGGCTGGCGGCAAAAAGATGGGCTTCAAGCATGGACAGTATCTAAAGTTCGGCCAAGGCAACGAGGACAATCAAGCAGATGCAGGCGTTTCCACCGATGCAGGCTGGCGAGGAGAGATGAACTACGAAGAAGAACCCCTCTCGAATCTTTTCCTTACCATGTTGCATCGACTGGGAGTCGAGACGGACTCCTTCGGCGGGAGCAACGACACCTTGGCAGGAGTCTGATCAAGCCGCGCCGGTTCACTATCGCGTCTGTCCCGCAATTCCCTTCACCGGGGCAGCCGCCAACGCGCCTACGAGGCGCTGTGGCATTGCCGTCGCCCCCTTCTAGGACATGACAAGACCGTTCCTGCGAGACAGGCCTTGTCACTTGAAACAATTCTAATAGCCTACAAACCCAAACATTTTGTATAATAGTGACAATTCTTAGAATTCCCTAGTTTAACGCAGCGAAAGGAACACTGAGTAAGCCACAACACATTGAAATTATCGAGAAAGAGACACAGCGAGTTGTCGACAAGCAGGCTTCGCTGGCCCCAAAACACTGTAGCCCCAGAATAATGACCCTGAATATGCAACACCGCCGATCTTATCTCCTTGGAACCACTGTCACGCTCCTTGGCTTACTCCCCACTCTATTGATGGGGCAAGAACGCTTCAGCGATCTAGTAGGCAATGTTTCCGTCAAGCCAGTAGCTAGCGCGAAGACACTCCAAGTCCCCTACATCACATGGGGTGGCGATATGGCAACCTTCTACGGCAATGGCGGACTCAAAACGAAATCCGGCTCCGTATTTCAAAAGCAAGGATTGGATCTCAATCTCGTCCCTGGAGATGATTTCATCGGACAAGTCAAAGACTACCTTTCCGGCAAGAGCCCTTTTCTCCGCGGCACCTTTCGAATGATGGGAATGGCCTCAGAAGTAATCGGATCCGATCCTCGAACGAAAGGCGTCGTGATCATGCAAATGACTTGGTCCGCAGGTGATCACATGGTCTCTCGCAACGCCATCAAGACGGTCTCCGATCTAAAAGGAAAAACGATCTCACTTCAACAAGGCGGACCTCATGTGGGCATGCTCGATGACATTCTGAAGACGGCGAACTTGACCTGGGACGATGTCACGATTCGCTGGGCCAAAGACCTCACAGCATCAGCCAACTCACCGGCCGAGATATTTAGGAAGAATCCGTCCGTCGATGCCTGCTTCGCTATCACTCCAGATATGCTGGGTCTTTGTGGGGGCGTTGGAAGTGAAGGAACAGGCGCTGAAGGCACAGTCCGCGGCGCCAAGGTCTTAGTATCGACAGCCGAACTTTCTCGCTCCATTGCCGACGTCTATGTCTGCCGGAAAGACTTTTACGACGCTAACAAAGCCACAATCACAAAATTCGTCGCCGGCTACCTCAAAGCGACTGAAGAAATCATTGAACTCAAGAAACAATTTGAAGGGGCCGGTTCCTCCTCGTTCGAGCAGGTTCTCCAGATGACTCAAGACATTTACGGTAAGGACACCATCCCCGTCTTGGAAGAAGCCCACGGACTGATTTCAGATTGCTCATTCGTGGGCTATCCCGGAAACGTTGTGTTCTTTACCGACGCGGGCAACCTCAGCGGATTCGAAGCGTTTCAGAAAAACTCTCTAGAGCTAGCAGTCAGTCGAGGCTACGCCAAAGAAGCTATGGGCCTCTTCCCTTCAGGCTTGGACTACCAAAGTCGTGAATTCAAAAACTACCTTACCAAAACAGACATCCAACGGGGTGAGCGTTTTCGAGCTGAAGCCGTGCGCAACGAAATCGAAATGTTGAGTTCGGGCGACGAACTTGACGAGCGCACCATCCTCTCTTTCACAATCAATTTCGAACCCAATCAAAACGCCTTCAGCGCTGTCCAATACGGAGCGGAATTCCAACGAGTGGTTGAGACTGCAGAAAAATTTGGTAATGCCGTCATCGCCATCCGCGGTCATGCTGATCCAACTAAAACCCTCCTCGAACTTGTGAAAGCAGGCACTCAGAAAGGGATTCTCAAGCGATCTGGATCTCGGGGTAATTATAAGTATTCCCTAAACGGCCGCCCCTTGGATCTAGATTCGACGCCTGACCTGATTGAACACATCAACAAAGGATCCTTCGATGGAGCTCAAGAGTTCAACCCAAGAGAGACCATGCAAGCCGCCCTCAATCTCTCACGAAAACGCGCCGAAACCGTGCTCAACTCAATCATCAAATATTCCGAAGCGAAGGGCCTTGCCATGGACAAGAGTCAGGTCCAGCCCACGGGCGTCGGCATCAAGGAACCCTTCATCGCCAAGCCATCAAACATGGACGAAGCTCGCCAGAATATGCGCGTCGAATTTCGAGTCATCCGTGTTCCGGCCGAGGCAAGTGTCGAATCAGACTTCGACTTTTAGTCCATTTCATTCCCACGCAATTATGAATACATTGAAACATCTTGTTGCCCTACTGACGTTGTCAGTCTCGATATTTCAGGCAAGCAACGCTCAAGAGGTTCCCACGAATTCGGTCGACTATCATGATAACGTCGTCATCGTTCTCGACGCTTCGGGATCTATGAAACAGAACATGCGAGGAACCCGAGTCAAAAAGATGACGGCAGCAAAGGATGCGCTCAAGGCCGTTCTGGATAACGTTTCTCCCAGCACTCATATCGGCCTCCTCGTATTCAGCTCCAAGAATCTCAAGAATGATTGGGCCTACCCTCTTAGCCCTCAGGACAAGCAGGAACTGATCAAAGCCATCGATCTCCCCATCGCTAATCGTGGAACACCGCTCGGGGAGTATATCAAAATTGGGGCCGACCGTCTCTTGGAGGAACGACAGAAACAATACGGCTATGGCAGCTACCGCCTATTGATCGTGACGGACGGAGACGCCAACGATCCCGAGCTCGTAGACCGCTACACCCCGTCTGTTTTGGCCCGTGGGATTACCATGGACGTCATTGGGGTCGATATGGATAAAGACCATACACTGGCAACCATGGCTCATTCCTACCGAAGAGCAAATGATCCCGACTCGCTGAAGCAGGCTATCCGAGAGGTTTTCGCCGAACTCTCTGCCGACTCCGGTGATTTCTCCATGGACGAAGCCTTTGAACTTCTCGCTCCCCTTCCGATCGAATCGGCAGCCGCAGCCTTACAAGCACTGTCGACCTCAGGAAACGAACCAATCGGAAGCTCCAGAGCCAATCAAGCACAGACGAAGAAAAGCTCTCAACGTCAAGCGCAGACAGCGCCACGGGCAAATACCAAGACTCACGTCCACGATACCCGCTTCGTCGAAACCAAGCCTTCAAACCTGGTCAAGATTGGCATCGTTGTCTTCATCATATTGATGGTTCTCGCCAAAAAGTTATTCTAGTCAATGAGTCAAAAACGAGCCAAAGGTTGTCTGGTCGCTTCAGTGCTATGGTGCCTAATTTTGGTCATCCTAGCAATTGCCTATAAATTCCTTGTCCACCCCCAGCTGACAGAAAAACTAACTGAAGAGACAGGCTCAGAGAGCCAATACACCGATGAGATTCGCGTCGCTGCCGACTCATTTTCTGGCTACGCGATTCTTCGCTCTGATGAGGTCAAACAAAGTCTACGACAAGAGGGAATCAAACTCACGATCCAGGATGATCAAGCGGACTACGCTTCACGATTAGCGTTGCTGAAGAACGGCGAAACAGATCTGGCAGTCTTCACTATTGATTCCTACATCGCCGCTGGGGCAAAGGCCGGCGAGTTCCCGGGAAGCATCGTGCTGGTGATTGATGAGACGAAAGGTGGCGACGCGATACTGGCGAAACCCTCGGCCATCAAGAGCCTTCAAGACCTGAACGATCCCACCGCGCAGATGGTCTTAACCCCAAACTCACCGAGCGAATTCCTTGCTCGCGTGGTCCTAGCCCACTTCGATCTCCCTAATCTTCCAAAGGACTGGATTCGACCAGCCGATGGCGCTCAGTCCGTCCTGGCTCAAGCTCGCCGAACGGGACGCAGTGAGAAGAATGCCTTCGTCCTCTGGGAACCCTATGTATCTCGAGCTGTCAACGACCTTGGAATGAATATCCTCTTAGACACATCCAAGCTCGAGGGCTATATCGTCGACGTGCTCGTGGCGCAACGCAGTTTCTTGCGGGATCACCCCGAGAAAGTCTCGGCCGTCGTCCAGGCCTATTTGCGAGCCGGCTTTCATCACAGTCAAAAAGACTCTGGCATGGTACAACTCATTCGAGACGATGCTTCCAAGTCCGGCGGGGAGAGTCTCAATTCTGCCCAGGCCCAGCAGGTGGTTTCAGGGATCCAGTGGAAGAACACCCTTGAGAACTATTCTCACTTTGGAATTCACCCCAAATCAGAAGCCAATGCCCTACCACATCTTGAAGACATGATAATGAACATCGTTGATGTGCTGGTAAAAACGAAAGCGATTGATTCGGATCCTCTATCAGGAAACTACCACACGCTCTTCTACCAAAAAACCCTCGCAGATCTTCAAAGCCAAGGCTTTCATCCAGGTCGCAGTCTCAATGTGCTAAGCGGACTCGACGAAGGTATTGAAACGTTGGAATCCGTTCGAACGACTAGCGAAGCAGGAGCCATTTCAGACTCGCAATGGAATTCACTTCGCCCGGTCGGTGAACTTCGAATCAAGCCACTCGTGTTTGTAAGAGGCTCATCGAACGTGAGTTTGACGAGCAAGCGGGATTTAACGGAAGTCGCCAAGAAGCTCAAGACCTTCCCCGAATTCTACGTACGACTCATCGGTCAAACACGCTCTGAAGGAGATGCGGATGCCAATCAACGCTTAGCTGAGCAACGCGCTGCTGCCGTGGCCCAACGACTCATCGAAGCGGGAGTCGGCTCTCAACGCATCCGAACCGAAGCGGCTCCTTCCGTCGAACAATCAGGGGCCGCCCAGTCCGTACGCTTTATCGTAGGACAACTTCCCTATTAGGTCGAACCGACGGCTATCGGCAGAACATGATATTCGAACTGGTAAATATATACTTATCCGGATCCAGAGCCTGGATTCGGCCGCAGATCGGCCTTGGATCGTTTGAGGCATGCATGACACGCTTATCGCCATCCCTCGTAGGCCTGGAACGATCCGGTCCGTATGTCATCCCATTCATGCGTCCCACACCTTTCGAAACCGGCATCAAAAATCCTGTCCCTCGGACCAGCACTCAGGAATACTCCGACCGAAACATTCATCAAAGCGCAGGGATGATAGATGAGCAACAAGTACAGAAGCAGGTCCTAATTCGGCACCTCGGCAGTCCACTCGTTATGGCGCCCATGCTCCTTGGGGTCACCTCCCTGGCAGCCGCCTGGGCATTCGATTGGCGAAGCGCCGGAATCGCCGCCTTCGCCGGAATCGCCGGAATCTTGGCTTCAGGAGGAATTTTTCTCACGCGTCTAATCCTCACTGGAAAGGAATCGGCCACCGCCATTATTCAAGAGCATGAGGCCGCCAGTATTTCGGCTCGGGAAAAAGATCTCGACCGACTTGAACGCGAGCTCGAATCCTCAGACAATGACCCCAGACCTGAAAAAGCGCTTCGAGACCTCCGCTCTCTCGTCTCTGTTCTTCGCGAAACTACCGATAAGCCCCAAGGGCACCAACTCGCAACGATGGTCGACATCCACGCACGGGTGACTGAATTGTTCGAACATTGTGTTGAGCTCCTTGAGCAAACGATCCAACTCTGGCGAACCGCCGCAAAACTTAATACACCCGCGGCAAGAAAACCGATTCTCGACCAGCGGGAAGCGATCATAGACGAGATCCAGCAAAGCGTTCAGCAGGTAAGCAACACCCTGATCGGGCTTAAGAAACTAAGCGCCACCGAGAGTTCTACAAATCGCCTCAAAGAAATGCGGGCAGAACTCGACCAAAGCCTCCACGTTGCCCGAAATGTCGAAGAACGGGTCAATCAGATGATGCAAGAATCTAGACATTCAATTCACTAAACCAATAAAGCACATAGAAGGAAAAAGTCATGTTTCGAGCACTAGGTAGATGGGTAAAAGCAGTAGGATACCTCCTAACAGGACAAGTGGACTCTGCCCGGCGCGTCCTCGACACCAACCCTCATGTCATTCGAGCCAAGTACGACGAGGTCGTACGCGAAAAGGTGAAACGCATTCAGCAATTCAAGCAAGCGGTCGCTGGCCTCATTGCCCAAGAAGAGGCAAAAGCAGCCAAGATCAAACAATTGAGTGAGGACGTTGCCAACCTAGAACGACTCAAAGCTGGCGCGTTAGCCAAAGCAAAGCAGACCGTCTCAAAACTTCAAGCAGCAGGAAAAGCCAAGGATGAAGTTCACAACGATGAAAGTTACAAAAAGTGTCTCGCTGCCTACAACGATTTTTCATCCACCCTCACCGAAAAACAGGAACGGATCGAAGAACTAGAATCAGACGTCAACGAGTACAAGAAAACCGTTGGAGAACACAAAGTTCAACTGCAACAATTGCTTCGTGAAGTCGAAAAAATCCGATCCGAGGCCGCGGACACGGTGGCCGAAGTCATCTCCGCTAAGCAGGAAAAAGAGATCGCCGACACCATCGCAGGCATCGCCGAGGATGGGACAGCAGAGGAACTACAGTCACTCCGTCAAATGAGACAAGAAGTCCGAGCAGAAGCACGCATCTCTAAAGAGATGGCAGGAACCGACACCAAAGCTCAAGAGGCCGAGTTCCTCGAGTATGCTCGCACCACGGAATCAACCTCTGAATTTGACGCTCTCATTGGCCTGGCTGAAGAGGTGGAAGCCCCAGAAGCGAAAACTGAAGAACCCAGAAACAAAGATAGTGCCTTACCTGAGTGAGCCGCCCTTTCGGTTTAGCCACACAACAAATCTTCCAAACGCGATTCCCGCAACCAAGAAGCAACAATGACAACAAAGACCTTAAAACAAACCGTTTCACTAATCACCTTAAGTATAGGGCTCGGACTGGCCTCCGGCTGCGGCTCGGATAAGGACGGAGCAAGCAGCGCTGACGGCACTAGCGTTGACGAGCTTCCGGTATTCTCACTCGCATGGAGCGAGTATCCCTCATGGAGCGTCTTCGGAGTTGCTCATGAGACGAAACTAATCAATGGAGCAAAGGGACAGTTAGGCTCGATCGAGAAAAAATGGAACGTTGATATCGTGCTCCGAGAAGCAGACTACGATTCCTGTATCACGATGTATGGCGCGTCTCAAGCCGATGCCGCGTGCCTCACGAACATGGACGCACTGAACCCTGCTCTCTCCCGCCCATCGACACTCATTCTCCCGACATCGACGAGCGCAGGAGCCGACGCCTGTATCGTTACGGACAGCATTAACGACGTCAAAGATCTCCGCGGAAAGAAAGTCTACGGATTAGAAAAGACGGTCTCCGAATACTGTTTCGTTCGAAACCTCGAACTCCTCGGCGAGAAAGAATCTGACTACCAATTCAGCAACATGGATCCCGGTGCAGCGGCCATCGCGATGCAACAAAAACAAGAGTCAATCGAAGCGATTGTGGTATGGAACCCCTTCGTGATGGAAACCTTGAATAAGCGTCCCGATTCGAAAGTCCTATTCGATTCAACAAGCATACCCAACGAAATCATTGATGCGGTCATCGTCTCTCAAGAGTCCCTAAAGAAAGAAGGGGGAAAAGAATTCGCCTGCGCTATCATCGAAGCATTCTATGCCGTCAATCAACGAATTGCCGATGAATCAACCCGCGACGATACCCTTGTGGCCCTCGGCGAAAAGTTCTCCCACCTCGACTTAGAGGCCATGAAGACCGTGGTTCAGCAGACAAAATTTTTTAGCACAGCTGCTGAAGGAACTGCGATCCTCACTGGAAGTGAACTGCCGGGTATCATGACCAAGGTCACGGAATTCTGCGTGGCTCACGAAATCGTTGATCGAAGCCCAAGTGTCGCTATCGGAACTGGAGCGACTGGAGATCTTGTCATCGATGCTTCCTACATCGAAATGACCACTACAGGCGGCAAGTAGTGCCACGAAGCGTCGACAGCGGGAATCAAGCCTGTTAGTCTCGACTATCATGTTGTCCGAGACACTCTCGATTCCATTTTCGATTTCCGAAGCCTTCGGCGGATTCGGTACCGCCGAAGGCATCCTCCACTTTGAGAATGACGCGATCAGATTAGAACTCGAACCGAAACTATTCGGCTTTATTGACAACGGAATTCAGGAACGGGTTATTCCCCTTACGGATATTCTTCACGTCGAATTCAAGAGTGGCTGGACCTACCGAATGTTCAGCATTCAGGCAAGGAGTCTCAAGACCTTTACCGGCATCACAGGCGCTAAGCAGGGCAAGCTCGAAATGAGCATTGAAAAATCCAACGCACACCTTGCAGAACATCTCGCAACCATGTTGAGTGCCAAACTGACGACCCTGCAACTCGACCGCATCAAAGAAGACTTAAAAAACATTTAATCTCCTATGATTCGTCGCTCAATCGATCAAAAGACAAAGATTCTTCTCGGAATCCTTTCCGTCATCGCTCTGATCATTGGCTATACCTACTTGTCCCACCGACAGCAGCAAGCCAATCCTCAGGACACCACCATTCCCAGCTGGAGCCAACTAAAGGACGGTGTTGTGAGGTCAATCGAACCCAACAAGCGTTCTGGAGAACGCTGGCTTCTCGTCGATTCTCAAGCCACTGGATACCGTCTATTTCTCGGTCTTACCTATGGCATCGCGGGCTCGCTACTCTTAGGCATCCTCATGGGGTGCTTTCCCAAGATTGAGGCATTCCTCTATCCACCCCTCTCCGTTTTCGCCAAGATTCCTCCAACTGCGGCAGTCGCCGTATTTATGGTCATGGCTGGATTGGGCACGCCTATGTACGTCTCGATGATCGCATTCGGAATTCTGCCAACCATGGCGATCGCAATTTATCTGACCGTGAAATCATTTCCGGATGAGCTTCAATTCAAGGCTTACACCTTGGGAGCGTCCAATGCTGAAGTGATCTGGACCATCATCTTTAAGTTCGTACTCCCCAAGCTCATTGAAACAACCCGACTCATGATTGGTCCGGCGATGGTTTATCTCATCGCAGCTGAAATGGTGTTTGGGGATGTTGGTTTCGGCTACCGCATTCGACTCCAATCAAAGCTTCTGGATATGAGCGTCATCTATCCCTACCTAGCGCTCCTAGCATCGTTCGGATATTTGATGGATTTCACGCTACGCCGAATCGCACTCTGGGTGTGTCCATGGCAACAACAACATTGAGCACGCCAATGACGAATTCTATCGCTCTCGAATGCCGAGGCATCAATCATTGGTTTGGAGCCAATAAAGTCCTCTTTGACGTCAACCTCAAGGTAGGCCGAGGCCAGTTCCTCTCACTGGTCGGGCCCAGTGGCTGCGGGAAGTCAACCCTGCTTCGAGCAATCGTAGGCACTCATTTGCCAAACGAGGGAGCGACTCTTGTTGACCTTGCCCACGGGGTATCTGAAATGACTCCCATCAAAGGCCCGGGACGGGATCGGGGTATCGTCTACCAACACTATTCACTGTTCCCTTTTCTCACCGCCCAACAAAACGTTGCTCTTGGCTTAAAGCTCGACCAGACGAGTATCCCGTTCCGCCTCTTTCAATATCCGAAATGGCGGCAACTAGAAAAAGAACATCTCAAACTCGCCGCGGAATACCTGGAAAAAGTTCGGCTTAAAGATGCGCTCAAGTTATATCCACACGAAATGTCTGGAGGCATGAGGCAACGAGTGGCGATCGCCCAAGCCTTGATCATGAAACCCGAGATTATCCTGCTCGACGAACCCTTCGGTGCCTTGGATGAATCAACCCGCGAAGATCTCCAGCGATTGCTACTACAACTCTACGATCAAAACCGCGAAGCAAAAAAGAACGGCGATCCGCCGCCTTACACCTTGATCATTGTCACCCACGAGCTTAACGAAGCCATCTATGTCGGCGACCGCCTCGTCGGGCTTTCAATGTATTGGGATTGGAAGAAATCAGGACACACGCGGTGCCCGGGTGCGACCGTTGTCTACGACCGCCCTTCCCCCGTTTTTGAGCCTCACGAGATTCGCGAATACGAACAGTTCGAAAAACAACGCGAGGAACTCAGACAACAGGTCTTCGACCCCACACGGTTGCAGCCGATCGATCAATTCGTCACCTACTGGGACGATCAAAAGCACGGCAAGACGACGCCATGAAGCCTCATACCTACGGATTCTTGAAGGAAGCGGGCCGCGTCATCAATTCAGGGCAAGCGCGGTCACTTGCCTTCACGGGGAACATTTACGACATGTTCTGCTCCGTTGAGCAAGAAAGCGAACACTACGTCCCTCTCGTCAACTACCTCAGCCAGAGCTGGAACCTCCCAGGTATTCTTGTTGTTGTCTACGAGCTCAATGGCCCGATTCGATTCCTTAGTGAGGACGCCTCGCAGAAAATGCGCGACGCCTGGCTACGATGGCGTAGTGGCTACGATGCCAATGAAATCGCCGTCAAGCGAATGACCGCCAAAGGCAAGGTCGCAGAAGATCTCGACAATATTCTTAACACCTACGACGACAGTCTTCGCAAGGCGATCAACAATCCCACGTTGGCACTCGAGCTTCTCAGACAATTGTGCCTCTGTTCCCGTACTTCAGTCGACCATAAGCCTTGTCTGGATGAGCGCCTCATTATTATCGTAGAAAGTGCCGATCTCGTAATTCCTGAGGCCCCTATCGTCAGTCTCAATGACAAAGATCGTCAGCGGGTGAGTATTTGCCATGATTGGTTCAGCGATCCCGGCTTCGTTAACGGCGATGACACGGTCGTCCTCATTGCCGAATCAAGAAGCCAACTTCACCACCGAGTCAGCACCTTGCCCCACCTCTTAGACGTTGAGGTGCCCTCCCCTGATATGATGATTCGGAAGCACTTCATATCGTGGTTCAACCGAACGCAACTTCATGATCGAAAAATCAAACTCTGGGGTTCTCAAGAAGATCTTGCCATCTTCACAGCCGGCCTTTCACTCCATGCGGTCATGCAACTCCTCAAGGGAGCCAGCCATGAAAACAAGAAGCTAACGCAGGAGTCCGTACTCGAAAAGGTAGAATCCTATATTCAAAGCCAACTCGGCGAGGACGTCGTCGAATTCAAGAAGCCAAAACACTCACTGAAGGACATCGTTGGCTTCACCGATCTTAAACAATTTCTTAAGGGCGAACTCCTCCCCCGCTTTTCCGCAACAGGAGAAGAATCGCTAGCGGGAGCAGCGGTTGCGGGACCAATTGGCGGAGGGAAGACTTTTATCTTCGAGGCAGTCGCTGCAGAGCTCGATATGGTTGTCCTCGTCATCAAGAATATCCGAAGTCAATGGTTCGGCCAGACCGATGTAATTTTCGAGCGTCTTCGACGCGTTCTCAACGCCCTCTCTAAGGTTCTTATCTTCATCGACGAAGCAGATACCCAACTAGGTGGCGTGGGTGCCGATGCTCATCCGACAGAACGACGCCTCACGGGGAGGATTCAATCGATGATGTCAGACCCGCAGATGAGAGGCCGAGTCATTTGGTTACTCGTCACGGCACGAATCCATCTCCTTTCTCCCGACCTCCGACGTCCCGGTCGAGCCGGAGATTTGATCATTCCTGTTCTCGACCCAGAGGGTAGCGATATTGACGATTTTCTCGCCTGGGTCATAAAGCCGGCCCTAGGTAGGTCTCCAGATGCCGAGCAATTGAAAGCCCTTCGAAAGGCAACTCAAACCTATTCTGCGGCCAGTTATGCGGCTCTAAGATCAGAACTCAAAGCAAAAGCCAGCCGCCTTGATACCAAGCTGTCCTTTGATCAAATCATCGAGATCATAAAGGATCACCTCCCCCCAGCCATTGGGGCCACGCGGCGATATCAAACCTTACAAGCGCTTCTCAATTGCACCCGTCGAAGCCTCCTTCCTAAAGAAGCACAGAACGATGCAGGTAAACGAAATTCTTGGGAAGCAGAGTTGTTTCAACTCGAACGACAAGGAATCTCCTAATCACACCCGCGTTTCTCATCGCAGGGCCGCTATGATTGCCCCCCCTCAACAAGGATCCGTAACTATAAGACTGGACGCTATCGCTTCTGAATAATGAAATACGTGTGGGTTTCAGGATGCTGATCGTATTCAAGATGCCGACAAACGCAGCCAAACCGTTCAATCAGTTCCAACGTTTTTGGAATCCCTAAAGTCGCATAGTAGAGTTCAGGGCCCATTGCTGCATCGGACTTTTCTTCCTCGTAGTCCAACCCTCCCATACTAAATAGGAAAACTCCTCCAGCGTTCAAGGCCAGGCAAAGGCGTTCGAAGACTCCGGCTTGCTCAACCAAGGGAACATGCCAAAGACAATCCCATGCCGAAATGAAATCATAGGCCTCGGGAATATTCCAAGTGCAAACATCGGCATGGAAAAAGCGAACCGCTGTTTGCTCTTCTCGTGCGAAGGCGATCATCTTCGCGGAAATATCGACAGCGTCGATTAGAAACCCCCGGCCCTGCAACAAGGCGTTGAATCGACCAGAACATCCGCAACCCACATTCAACGCCCGTCGCCCCCCCTTCAAAAACCGAAGCGCATTCTTGTGTTGCCTGATTCCGTTGGTCTGATCAAATGAATCACTCAACCAGCGGTCGGCAATTAAATCATAACTCGCACCTATATCGACAAAACCTTTCACCGGCGAAAGCCTGCCAAGGAATTTACGTGGAAGCGAAAAGAATCACCTCCCCCAAAAGAGCCACTCTCGCTCGCAGACGGCGCTACGCAGCCGACAGTTCTTGGCAAATCCGTTGAACGAGCAGTTTTGGGGCGAATGGTTTGGGAATTACCTCCCCGATCCCGAGGCCTTCCAACTTTTCGAGATTCTCTTTCGAATCAAGCCCTGTCGCGACAAAGATTGGCACCGTTGTCGAGATGTCGCGGATCGCTTTCGACAACATCGCGCCGTCCATATAGGGCATCATCAAATCGGTAAGAACGAGATGAATATCTGCTGAATGCTCACTGTATTTCGCGATCGCCTGAGCACCATCGGACGCGGTAAGCACCGTAAACCCATTCCCCTCTAATACAACCTGAGCCGCCTCAAGAATTGGCTCTTCATCATCGACAAGAAGAATGGTCTTTCCCTCCATCGACTCCGCATCCGTTGACACCCCCTCAACAACAGCCGACTCCGTCACCAGAGCCGGAAGTATCAGTTCGATACACGTTCCCGAGTCATCCAGGCTCGCCAAGCGCACAATTCCCTGATGCTTCCTGGCGATGGTCATACACCGAGCGAGTCCCATTCCCTCGTGCACCTCGGAGTTCTTGGTGGTAAAATAAGGATCAAAAATCCGACTACGGTGTTCCCGAGGAATCCCAGGGCCCGAGTCCTTAACACGAATCGCAACTGCATCTACCTTTGAAGGCATAGAAGAATCGTCACCGAGAAACAATTCATGCGTCGTATTCACAGCAGAAATCGTGATCACGCCTTTGTCCCCCATCGCCTCACAGGAATTTGAACACAGATTCTCCAAGAGTTCTTTCAACTGGGAAAACTCACCACTCACGTTCTTTAGGCCCGAAGCAACCCGAAGGTCGACTCGATGATTAGACGAAAAACTCTCTTTCACAAAACGAGACAAATCACCGAGCGTCAAATCCAACTCCACGGGCATCATGTTCCCCTCTGTCTGCATGGCCATAGCCAACAAATGACGAACAATCGTTCCGGCTTTAGAGGCTGCTTGAGCAATCTTCTTAGAGGCCTTGACGAGAACAGGGTCGCTCGCCTTCGATTCAATAATCGAGGCATTGAGCATTACTGGCGCCAGTCGATTATTCACATGATGCGCAATCTCCCCCGCCAAGGCTTCCATTCCTGCGAATCGTTCCGCCATTCGGCGCTGCTCCTCGGAGCGCTTTCGGGCAGAGATATCACAGAGCACCCCTTGAATTCCGCAAACCTCCTCTTCTTCAGCGTCAAACAAAGGAATCTTGATCAACTGAGCATCAAACTCTCTTCCTCGAGCCGTCTTCAACACACGTTCATTCTCAAAGGCTTCTCCTGAATTGATCATCTGGGACTCTTCAGCGTTCAGGGTTTCCGCATCTTCATCAATAAAGAGATCCCCATCGCTATGCCGACGGATTTGATCCGCTTCATACCCCACCGCTTTACAAAACGCTCGATTCACAAATTCGTATCTACCACTCGTATCCTTACGGAAAATGCCAACCGGAAGCCGATCAACGAGGGATTGATAGACCATCTGAGATTGCCGCAACTTATCTTCAACCTGCTTTCTCTCGTAGGCGTAGTACACCGATCGAAAAAGTGTATCGGCGTCGAGGCCTTTCTTTACAAGATAGTCTCTCCCCCCCGCCTCAGCACACTGCACCATAGACGCCCAGCCACTGATGTTGGTAAGAACAATGATCGGCACGTTGGGAACCGACTGAGCGACCTGACTGATCGCTCCGATGCCATGAACATCCGGCAAAGAAAGATCCAACAAGATCACATCAACAAAGAAATCAGCAAGATGATCCAAACACTCTCGAACCGAGGCAGCGCACTCCATCGTCAAGGTCAGATCAACCTCTGAAGATCGGTTAAGCCCTTCGACAAGATCTCTGATGTGACCTCTTACCCGACGGTCGTCCTCCACAAGCAACACCTGTATCCCGCGGTCATCCTCTGAATCAGTCATCTCAATATCGTTCTTTCTAGTGCCTAAACTTTCGGACTCTTGCGTGCTAAACGGCGCCGATGACCGGTTGATGTTGGTCTCCGCTGCCCTGTTCGACGCTGGTTCGGCGAAAGAAACACCGACGGCTGGGACCGAACAAGCATACCAAGCGGCTGAAACGATTCATCGAATGCATCATCAACACTCTCAGAAGAAGGCTGACGCGAATCAAGCGTCAAACAACCGAAGGGACCGATCAATGCCGCCCCGAGAAAATTCGCCCAAAGATCCATATAGTCAAAATTCCGGCCTCGAATCCAAAGTTGAGAGTACTCATCTAGGGCGCCAAACAAGAAGGCAACACCACAACTCAAAAGAACCACCCAGAAACTCGAGCAAGTCAGATGAAGCCGGAGCCCACGATTGATCAGGAACGAAAGGACACCAAAGAATACCAAATGCCCGACTTTATCCATCATGTCATTCTCATGAATGATCCTTGAGATATCAGCCCCCAATCCCGTCATCCCATTGACCACAACGACGACCAGCGTTAGAACCACAATCCCCCAATAGAAACACGCTCGTCGGGAGGGCACCCACAAGCGTCGATTCTTCGAAAAATATTCCATCTGGTCTTCCCTTCTCAATCCTTTGAAACCAACCCCAAAGCACCTCACTCAAAGTGCTTGTCCTCGGCTTTCTTATCGCTCGAGGAATGCTACCGCTCAATCGTTGAACTATATCAAGTGACCTACCATCTGAGGAATGCTAATGAGCAGTTTCTCAACCTTACGCTGCGCCTTCTCGATACTTCTTGGATCCGACTCTGGAACCAACAAGCCCCAACTATCGAGTTCCCGCCATTCCTTCGGGTCAACAGGCACCGAGTTCCCACCACAGCCAATATTAGCAGATCGGGTTGCCAAATCAGCAATCCTGACCGCGGCAGCGATCCGTTGCCCCTCAACGGCACCGTCCGGAGAATGGTGAAACCGAGTCGTCTCCACCAAGAGTTCAGGCATTTTATGCGCTTCAAAGTAAAACGCACCGATCTCAGCATGATCCATCCCCAAGAAATCCTGTTCTAGTTCAATCAACTCCGCAGTCGAATCTTTCAACGCCTTCTGAATCTCTACAAACGATTCCGGGAAAGCGACCGCTATGGCAATCTTGCCAACATCATGAATCAAACCTGCGAGATAGGCCGTGTCGTCCCCGTACATCGAATCACCAGAATCTACAAGATCCTGAGTAATCATTGCGACGGCAACGGAATGTTTCCAAAACTCCTTCCAAGAAAACTTCAGGTCACTGGCAACCCCATCGAAATGATCAATGATAGGACTTGCGAGAACGAGTCGTTGTATTTGCGCTACTCCTAAATAAAACACTGCCTCGTCGACATTCTTGACCGCACCTGAAAGTCCGTAGAAGGCAGAGTTCGTCAATCGCAAGATCCGAGCCGTGAGACTGGGATCATTCCGAACCATTTTCGAGATATCCTGGGTACTGCTATCGTCGCGACTCAATAACTTTTGAAGAGCAATGTTAATGCTACTCAAAGAAGGCAAGCGGTCACATTCAACCAGTTTATTCTTCGTATCCGACGCGGAAAATTTCATGGAACCCACTGCATTCGCTGTTGCTTCGCAAATCATGACCACTCTAAGTTCATCGGCCGTATTGAGAATGACTTAAGCCTGTTGCTCATATTCCAACGCCTCGAAGTTCTACTAACGATCAAACCGCCATTCTTTCTGGAGGATTAAACAAGGAAACACGCGAATCAATCGTCGTTTCCAAAGCGGGCAAACCCAGTGTGATCGTCGTCCCTTGTCCCATCTGACTATCGACAGCAAAGGACCCCCCTAGTTCGTTAACGATCTGCTTGGCAATGAAGAGCCCTAGCCCGGCCCCTTGCTGCTCGAAGTGGCTTCGATCAAATTGCCGAAAGAGATCGATCCGAGCAATTTGTTCCGATCGCATACCCCGCCCGCTATCTTCGACCACAATTTGAGAATTGCCATCCGCATGGCTGATGACGATTTTGACCCCGGAATCGGGGTTCGAAAACTTGAACGCATTGTCAACCAGCTCCTCAAAGGCCTTACAAATGAGCTGGGGATCATGACACATCAACTCTCCGTTCCGATCGACGGAAAGATCACTCGCTCGGTCATAACGCTCCGCACAATCTCTCGCGATGCTCGCTAGAAGCGGCACCAAATTCAAAGTTCCTTCTCTCTTTAGCTCCTCGATTCCACATCCATCGTCCCGCATCACTCGCAACCGAGCAGAGAGCAACACGTTTTCAACCAAACGATGCAATCGCTTGGCTGAGACATTGATATACTCAGCCGCCTGAATCACCTCATCTTTCGAGAACTTTTCAGGACACACCTTCAACATCTCTGAGAATCCTAGAATTCCATTCAAGGGAGTTCGCAACTCGTGCGGCAAGGTGTTCTCAAGGAGCGAAAGCAGATTGGCAACCTTTTCATCAGCTCGTGACGCAACCAAACGATGTTTTCGCAAGCTGGCTTTCACAGCCCGATGAAGTTGTTCCCCCGTGAAGGGTTTCGGCAGATAGTCGTCCGCTCCAAGATCCATCCCTGCCCGGTACCGATCCGGATTATCCACTCCCGTCATGAGAATAAATGGGATGGCAGCGGTGGCCTGATGATCTCGAAACTCACTCAACAGGGTATACCCGTCTTTCCCTGGCATCATTATGTCCGAGACGACGAGATCAGGGGAATGACGTAGGGCCATCGAAAGTCCATCGTCTGCTCCATCAGCATCCAGCGTTTGATAGCCGCGTGCCTGCAGCACCTCAACGACCGACTCACGGACGTTGACGTCGTCATCAACTACAAGGATTCGAATCATATTTCACACCAAACATTCCAAGAGAGATCTCGAATTGTCTTCGATTCTTCCTCCCCTGAATATCTCATCGGTCGCTGAACAGGTTTTCTTAAGACAAACGCCATCTCACGCCTCATTTCTTCCTAAAAACAGCAACGTTCACTCAATAAATGAGAACTACGAAGACAGCTCACACTCCGTTCCTAGCAACCGTAGCAACTCATCGTATTGAAACTTGGCAGCAAGATTTCCAAGTCCCTCAGCCAATCCAGCATCGATCCGAGCCACTTCTTCGATAAGGCCATTCAAGCCTTCGAGATCTGCAATTTGAAGTGCCTCAGCCATCCTGGACCGTAACTCCGACGGAATCTCTTGAATCGATTCAGGGGTTACCTCTCTCTGCGTTTTCACTTCGCTTGGGACGACTCTCCCCTTGCTTTCTTCATTGGAATACACGTATTCAAGGCCTAGGTGAAATGCCATCCGATCGAGGAGAATAGCTTCGTTATAAGGTTTGAGCACCAGATCATCGACACCGAGGGCCATAATCTTGGCTCGTTCCGTTTCGAACGCCCCAGCCGTAATCGCAATCAGTTTCGAACGCCCTTCAGTATCAGAGGCCTTGATTAAACGAGAGGCCTCATATCCGTCCATCACAGGCATCGCCATGTCCATTAGAATCAGGTGTGGTTGCCATTCCCCCCACAGGTCTACGGCCTGTTGTCCATCAAAGGCTTCCTTGAGATCGAACCCAATATCGCCCAAGAGACGCGCTAACACCGCTCGATTCGTTTCACGATCATCCACAATAAGGATTCGGAAACGGCTTGCTCCACCGACAACACTACTGACATAGCCACGTTGAGATCGTTGCAACAACTCTTCATCGTCACCCCGACCAGCCGAAATTTCGAACCGAAACACACTTCCCTGCCCCAACTGACTCTCCAAAGTGATGTCACCTCCCATGAGCTGCACATACTTTCGACTAATGGCCAATCCCAATCCCGTCCCTCCTTCCGCCGCAATCTGATTATTGGCCTGCTCGAACTTGTTGAATAGCTTGACCTGATCCTCGGGCGCTACCCCTACGCCACTATCGTGCACTTCAAAGTAAAGGCGCAGTTTATCGTCGCTCGTGCTGCCAGCATCGGCGGGACACGAAACCTGCCCAACCGTGACCTTCACAGCTCCCTCGTGAGTGAATTTGACAGCATTGCCGAGGAGATTGATCAAGACCTGCCGCAACTTACTTTCATCCGAGACAACAAACTGCACCAATCCTTCCTCGATCTCAGTAACATAGCTCAGTTTCTTGTTCTCGATTCTCCCTCTGAAAATGATTCCGAGATCATCAATTAGAGCCCGAAGGTCAAAGGTAGACGAGGCGAGAGCGATTCGTCCGGCTTCAATCTTCGACATCTCCAGGACATCGTTGATCACGGTCATCAGATGCTCGCCACTGCGGCTAATGGCAGTAAGGTTCTCTCGCTGATCCAGGCTTAGTGCAGCATCTCGTTGCATAAGCTGTGAGAATCCCATAATGGCATTCATTGGCGTGCGAATCTCATGAGACATATTCGCCAAAAAGGAACTCTTCGCTCGATTGGCATTTTCAGCAACCTCCCAAGCATCCTCGAGTTCCGACGTCCGTTGCTTCACACGCCGTTCAAGATCTGTCTCTTATACACATCTGACGCTGCCGACGAGCGATCT
>OJGU01000426.1_pt1 | contig 25482 bp, 32 predicted proteins | sample 1594741 | NCBI WGS metagenome assembly OJGU01 (sample SAMN05416841, study PRJEB24817) | seawater metagenome | isolation source: Sea water | place: Canada:Atlantic | collected 2013-07
GAGATGTAGAGAGGTCTCGTGGGCTCGGAGATGTGTATAAGAGACAGCGTCAATGAACTGCACGTAAGCATTCTTCTCAGTGAAACGCACGCTCATCCGAGGACGCTCACTGGTGCCAGTAATTATCTTGCGAATGCGAAACCTTCGCCGCCGCAACAATCCCAATCGTTTATCCGTTTTCATCTGTGGATCAGAAAGAAAATATCAATTAATAACTGAAGCCTATTGGACGGTCTTACCTTCCTTACGGATAACACGCTCGTCCTTGTATCGAACTCCTTTGCCTTTGTAAGGCTCTGGAGGATAAAAGCTTCTAATTTCGGCAGCAACTCGTCCAACGATTTGCTTATCAGCACCTTCGATCTTAATCTTGGTGCCCTCAGCGACCGTGACCTTAAGATCTTTAGGAATCTCGTAGTTGATCTGGTGAGAATAACCAAGATTCAAATCAATCACGTTACCTTTCACAGCCGCTTTGAAGCCAACCCCTTGGATTTCTAGCTCCTTAACAAATCCCGTCGACACTCCAATCACCATGTTATTCACCAAAGATCGGGTCAGACCATGAAGAGCTTTCGCCTCCTTGTCATCACCATCTCGTGTCACAACAACCTGATTGTCCTTCAACTCAACACTTGCGCGCCCAGGCACATCCCAATTCAACTTTCCATTGGGTCCTTCAACCTCAATGGCTTGCCCTTTAATCGTTACCTTGACCTTATCGGGCAAAGGGACGGGAGATTTTCCTATTCTTGACATACTCTTAATCCTTACCAGACATGGCAGAGGACTTCGCCACCAACATTCTGCTTCTTAGCGTCTCTACCGGTCATCACACCACGAGAGGTGGAGAGGATCGAAACACCCATTCCGCCCAAAACACTTGGGACTTCACTTGACCCAACATAATGCCTCAGACCAGGTCGGCTTACCCGCTTGATCCCGGCAATCACACCGCGTCGTCCTTTGTATTTCAAAGTCATCGCGATCGATTTCTTCACATCGCCTGAAACTTGAAACTCCTGGATATAACCTTCTCGCTTAAGCATCTCCACAACCCCAACCTTTAGGTTAGAATGGGGAACTGTCACTGTCGGCAGCAACGCAGAACTCGCGTTGCGGATGCTAGTTAACATGTCGCCAATAGGATCCATAATACTCTACCAACTCGCTTTCGTTACACCCGGAATCAATCCAGCTAATGCCATCTCTCGAAAGGTCAATCGAGAACAACCAAATTTTCTAAAATACCCATGCCTTCGTCCGGTAATGTTACATCGGTTCACGACACGAGTTGGGCTTGCGTTGCGTGGCAACTTATTCAATCCCTCGTAATCTCGTTGAGCGCGCAACTCAGCACGCTTTTCGGCGTACTTTTTCACTGTCGCCGCCTTCTTTTTATTTCGCTCAATCCAAGCTTTCTTCGCCATAAGGAACTCCGATCATGCAAAGGGCATGCCCATCAGTTTCAACAATTTTCGAGCCTCATCATCTGTCTTGGCCGAGGTCACGATGGTGATGTCCATCCCCTGTGTCCTTTTAACCTTATCCAAATCGATCTCCGGAAAGATCGTTTGGTCAGAGATACCTAAGGAGTAGTTACCCCGTCCGTCAAACGACTTACTAGGGATACCACGAAAGTCACGAATACGAGGCAGCGCTGCTGTGACGAGACGATCGAAGAACTCGTACATCACCTCACGGCGCAACGTTACTCGGCAACCAATCGCCTGGCCAGCACGTAACTTAAAATTAGACACACTTTTCTTTGCTCGGCAAACCACGGGCTTTCGCCCCGTGATGAGCGTGAGGTCCTTAGATGCATCCTCAAGGGCCCCTTTTTCAAGAGTTGTGCTCACGCCCATATTAACCACGATCTTTTCGATGCGTGGGTATTGATGAACGTTAGTGTATGTGTCGTCCGATTTGAATTCGGGAACGACGCTATCGATATATTTCTGATAAAGTCTCGGCTTCATCCAACCTCACTAACTCTTTTGCCCGCGCTTTGCAGCTCGAGCGTCAAATTTTTCCGCCAACATCACGTTTGATGCATGAACCGTTCCCTCGCGCTCCAAAATGGCGCCTTCAGGGTATTGTTGGCTCTTGCGAACGTGTTTCTTAATCAAGTTCAGTCCTTCGACGATCACTCGTTCGGTCTTGGGAAGAACGGCAATAATTTTGCCCCGTTTCCCCTTCTCGGTTCCTGCGAGAACGACAACCTCGTCGCCGCTTTTTACATGAAGATTTGTTGGCATAGACTCAGATTACTTCCGGTGCAAGCGAAACGATTTTTGAGAACTTTTTCTCTCGAAGCTCTCTAGCTACCGGCCCAAAAATACGCGTTCCTCGCGGATTCTTGTCCTTATCGATAATAACGACTGCATTCGAATCGAATCGAAGGTACGAGCCGTCAGCCCGACGGATTGTTGAGCGGGTTCGAACGACTACGGCATTGACAACATCACCCTTTTTGACAGTTCCATCAGGAGTTGCCTCCTTAATGTGTGCCTTGATGATATCACCTACCCGTGCAACACGCTGCCCTTGACCCAGCACACCGATTGCTGCCGCCTTTTTCGCCCCCGTGTTGTCTGCTACATTTAATACACTGCGTAATTGAAGCATTTTCTTAAGCCCTTTCTAATCGAATTACGCAGCCGTCTTGGTCGTGATTACCTCGACCAATCGCCAGCATTTTGTTTTGGACAAAGGCCGAGTTTCCAAGATACGAACTTGATCCCCTACCTTGGCCTGCTCTTTCTCATCATGGGCATAGCACTTGCTAAACACCGTGACCACCTTCTTGTACCGTGGATGATGAATACGTCGCCGAACTCGCACGACTATCGTACGGTTCATGCCCTCGGAGATAACTTCTCCGATGCGTTCTTTGCGATGCCCTCGCTTTGCTGTCGACTCTGACATAGTCTGTAAACCTAATTCTGCTGTTGCCCCTTAAGAATCGAACTCTGGGTCTCGATTCTTGCGATATCTCGACGCAAATCTCTTAAACGAGACGGCTTCTCGAGCTGGCTACTCGCCTTCTGTAAACGCAAATTAAACAATTCCTGACGGGCATCTCGATTCTTGGCACTCAATTCGGCCGAGGAAAGATCCCCTAAATCTGACATTTTAAGCGGCATAATTCGTTAACTTAGCTTGTGTCTCGAGATGAATTTCGTCTTGATCGGCAGCTTTGCTGCAGCCAAGCGAAAGGACTCACGGGCCACATTCTCCGAAACACCTTCAATTTCAAATAGGATCCTTGCCGGTCGGATCACGGCTACCCAACCTTCTACTGGAGCCTTACCCTTACCCATTCGGGTTTCCAATGGCTTTTTGGTATAGCTCTTATCAGGAAATACCCGAATCCAAACTTTACCACGCCGCTTCATATTGCGAGTGATGGCAATACGGGCGGCTTCGATCTGCTTGTTGTTGAGCCAACAACGTTCAAGCGCTTGCAAACCAAACTCACCAAATGAGACAGACTCACCACGACGGGCTAATCCTGATCGGTTTCCCCGTTGCATCTTGCGATGCTTCACCCTTGCCGGCATTAAAGGCATAAGAACTCCTTCGCTTTCTTCCTAAATTTTTCGTTTAACCTAAGAACGACGAGGCTGACGTCCCCGGGGTAGGTTCGGGCGCCGACATGTCGATCTCACCCTTACAAATCCAGCACTTGACACCCAAGACACCTTGAAGTGTTTTTGCTTCTGAAAATCCATAATCGATGTTGGCACGAAGCGTGTGCAATGGCACTCGCCCTTCCAGATATGATTCAACTCGAGCGAGTTCCGAACCACCGAGGCGACCCGCGCAACGAATTTTGATGCCATCGGCGCCGAAATCCATTGCGGTTTGAACCGCTTTCTTCATAGCGCGCCGAAAAGAGATTCGCCGCTCTAATTGGAGGCAAACATTGTCTGCAACCAATTGTGCATCGATTTCAGGGCTCTTGATCTCATGGATATCCACGTAGACCTCCTTCCCCGTTAACAAAGAAATCTCTTCCTTAAGCTTATCGATTTCAGCCCCTTTGCGGCCGATCACAACCCCTGGTCTGGCCGTATAGATCGTGACACGACATCGCGTTGCTGCACGCTCAATCTGAATCTTCGGTACGGATGCTGACTCGAGTTTCGACTTGAGGATTTGTCGAATTTGAAAGTCTTCCGAGAGCAATCCACCGAAGTCACGCTTGTCAGCATACCACTTCGATCGCCAGTCTCGATTGACCGCAATTCGCAGCCCTATTGGATTTGTCTTCTGTCCCATTGCAAAAACCTACTGATCGGAAACCACGATCTTAACGTGGCAGCTCCGTTTTCTAATTGGTCCGGCAGACCCACGCGCCTTAGGCACGAACCGTTTGAGCGATCTCGCTTGACCAGCGACTGCTTCGCGGACCACCAGCGATTCCGGTTTCAGATTATTATTGTTCTCTGCGTTTGCGATCGCGGATTTAAGGGTCTTTTGAACCACTTTCGCTCCTTTACGAGGCACCGCAGACAAAACTGCAACCGCCTGTAGGGCATTCATCCCTTGAATCTGTCGCGCCACCTCACGCATCTTCTGCGCAGACATTCGCACGTTACGAGTAATCGCCTTAACTTCCATGATTACTTGGTTACTTTCGCAGTATGTGAACCGTGCTTTCGGAAAGCTCGCGTTGGTGAAAACTCACCCAAACGATGCCCTACCATATTTTCCGTGACGAAAACCGAATTAAACACCTTACCATTGTGAACACTAAAGGTATGGCCCACAAAATCTGGAGTAATCATCGAGCGTCGTGACCACGTCTTGATCGGCTTCTTGCTTCCCGACTCATTCAATTTGGAGATCTTCTTGAGAAGATGCCCATCAACGAATGGTCCTTTTTTGATCGAACGTCCCATAGTCGCTTCTACTTACGTTTCATCGGTCGACCGTCACGGCGCACCAAGATGAATCGATTCGAGGTTTTGTGTTTGTTTCGAGTTTTGTAGCCCTTAGCCAAGAGTCCCCAAGGTGACACGAGGTGTTGACGACCACCACCACTCTTGGATTGACCTTGTCCACCACCGTTTGGATGGTCGACTGGATTTCGCGAGACACCGCGGGTCAAAGGACGACGGCCCAAATGACGATTGCGTCCGGCTTTTCCTAAAACGACATACTCATGCTGGCTGTTACCCACAGCTCCGATCGTCGCTTGGCATTTTCCATGAAATCTTCGGATTTCCCCTGACGGCAGTTTCACTTGAGCGTAACCAGCATCAAAGGACATTAAAATCGCTTGAGAACCAGCGGTGCGTACAATCTGACCACCCCCACCAGGAACTAGTTCAAGACCATGAATACTTGAACTCACAGGAATCTCTGAGAGAGGCAACGAACAACCAATCTGCTTTGGCGCTCCGGGACCACTCGCAATCTTTGCTCCCACAGTCAATCCCTCAGGAGCAATGATGTAGCGTTTTTCCCCGTCTGCATACTTAACTAGAGCCAAGCGTGCAGATCGAATTGGGTCATACTCAATTGCTTCGACAGTTGCTTCAACTCCGTGCTTACGGCGTCGGAAATCAACATTACGAATCTTCTGTTTGTGCCCACCACCAATGGCCCGAGCAGTGATACGACCGTAGCAATTGCGCCCACCGGTCTTCTTCTTGGTTTTGGTCAGACGCTTCTCCGGCTTCGTCTTCGTGATATCGGCAAACGATGCTACCGTTAGAAAACGACGCCCAGGCGTCAAAGGTTTAAATGATTTTACAGCCACAGCTCTTTACTTCCCCTGGTGGTCTAAGTTAGTTCAATCTTGTCACCCTCTTTCAGGGTCACGATGGCTTTCTTCCAGTCGGGAGACTTCCCTGCCTGGTAGGTTCTTTGACGGCGAGCTTTGCCCCTCACATTAATCGTGTTGACACTAAGCACTTTGACCTTGAACAACTCTTCAACGGCCTGCCGAATCTGAATTTTATTTGCCCGCTTATCAGTCACAACAGTGTACTGATTGCTCTCATCTGAGAGCAGCGCGCCCTTCTCGGTAATTCGAACCGTTTTGACTACATCAAAAGCGTTCATATCTAAGCTTCTCCTCCCTTATCAGCAAGTCGTTGCTCAACCGCCTCAAAAGCAGCCTGAGTGAAGACGACATGGTCATACTTCAAAACATCATATGTGTTGAGTGTCGCCGCCAAGGTGACATCAACATATGGAATGTTGCGAGCAGAGAGAACGAAATTGTCATTGATTCCCTCTGACACAAACAAGGTTGTACCAGTTAAACCAAGAGAATCACAAAGGACCAGGCAGGCTTTCGTACTAGGCTTATCAAAGCTCAAAGCATCGACTAGGATGACTTCACTATCCTTAATTCGCTCACTCAATGCCTTTCGGAGGGCTAGTCGCTTCGTCTTCTTTGAAATCGTCTTAGCGAAACTTCGAGGTCTTGGCCCGAAGACAACACCGCCACCACGCCAGATTGGTGAACGCACCTGCCCTGCTCGAGCCCGACCCGTTCCCTTCTGCCTCCATGGCTTACGCCCTGAACCAGCCACCTCTGCAACCGTTTTCGTGCAAGCGGTTCCGCTTCGCTGAGCCGAGGTATAGGCCACAACTGCATCATGGACTGCTTGTGTCCCTCGCCCATTTTCAATGAGCTCAAATTTGACTTCGTATTCGCCGGCTTCTCCACCGGATGCGCTCTTGATCTTGATATTCATCGTCTGATCCCGTCAGGCCTTAGGCCGCTTTCGCCTTACTTTTTTTCTTGGCACCGCGAATCACTACGTAATCGCCAACAGCACCTGGGATAGCTCCACTGATCAGGAGGACTTGCTCTTCCTCCATCACTCGAACCACTTTCAAATTCTGTACAGTCCGTCGCACCTGTCCCATATGCCCTGGCATCGGCTGCCCTTTACGAACGGTTCCAGGAGTTGACCCCTGCCCGATCGAACCTGGACGTCGCTTCCAACCTTTAGCACCGTGAGTCTGACGACCACCTTTGAAGCCGTGCCGCTTCATAACGCCCTGGAAACCATGTCCCTTGGTCGTCCCAATCGCGTCAACCCAATCGCCAGCTGAAAAGCAGTCGCTCGGCTTCACTTCATCGCCCGGCTTCACGCTGAGCTCGAAGTCGCGAAACTCACGAATCCGCTGACAAGGATCAATCTTGTGCTTCGCAAAATGACCGGTCATGGGCTTGTTGACCCGTTGCGCTTTCTGCGTGCCGAAACCCAATTGAACCGCGCTGTAGCCGTCTGATTCCTCAGTTTTGCACTGCAACACACGATTCGGTCCGCATTGGACCGCCGTGACGCAAAGCAAATTGCCAGCGTCATCGTATACCTGGGTTTGCCCTAGTTTTTTTCCAAGTAAACCAACCATGACTAAATCTTAATCGTAATATCTACACCTGCAGGAAGATTGAGCTTCTTCAACTCATCGACCGTTTTCGCGGTAGGATCCAGAATGTCTAGCAAACGCTTATGAGTGCGCTGCTCAAACGTCTCATGAGATTTTTTGTCTACATGAGGCGAACGGGTTACCGTAAACCGTTCGATTCGAGTTGGTAGCGGAATTGGGCCCGCGACACGGGCACCAGACCGTTTCACCGTATCGACAATTTCAACTGCCGACTGATCAATTACCCGGTGATCGTAGGCCTTCAGCCTGATTCGAATTCGTTGTCCTGACATACTTGATTGCTATAAATCCTGTTCGCCTCTAAGCCCTGACAGCATAGCTCTGTCCCGTGTCCAAAATAGTGTCAACGATGCCTTGAGGCACTTCGTCAAATTTCAAAGGTTCCATTGAGTAAGAGGCCCTCCCCTTAGACAATGATCGAACTGCCGTAGAATAACCGAACATTTCCGAAAGCGGCACCTCTGCGTTCACCAACGCAACCTGCTGCTTTGAATCAATGTTCACAATCTTTCCACGGCGCCGATTCAAATCACCCAAAACATCCCCTTGGTATTCATCAGGGGTACTGACTTCAACCTTCATAACCGGCTCCAACAAAATCATTCCAGCCTCTTTAGCAGCTTCGCGAAACGCAAAAATCGCCGCCATCTTATAGGCCAACTCCGTTGAATCGACATCATGAAACGATCCACCCAGGATCGTCATCTTGACATCAACCATTGGGTAAGCGGCAAGCACCCCACCCGCCACTGACTCCTCGAGACCCGAAATAACAGAAGAAATGAATTCCTTCGGAATTTCTCCGCCGACCACTTCGTCGACGATCTCATTCCCCTTACCAAACTCATTTGGTTCAATGGAGATAATGACATGGCCATACTGCCCCTTGCCACCTGTCTGCCGAATAAACTTCTCATCACCTCGGGCAGCTTTGGTGATCGTCTCGCGATAGGCAATCTGAGGATTACCAGCATTTGCGTCGACCTTAAATTCCTTGAGCAGTCTATCTCGAATAATCTCAAGATGTAACTCACCCATTCCAGCAATAATAAGCTGTCCAGTTTCTTCGTTAGTGAAACACTTAAAGGTCGGATCTTCATCGGACAACCTTTTCAGACCATCACTTAATTTATCACGATCAGCCGTCGTTCGAGGCTCAATCGCCATCGAAATCACAGGCTCGGGGAATGTCGGTGGTTCCAACATCACTTGGTCCCCTTTACTACAAAGCGTATGACCGGTCGCCACATGCCGAACACCGACAATAGCGGCAATATCACCAGCGTAAATGGCGTCAACATCGGTTCGCTTATCAGCCTGAATCATCAAGACACGACTAATGCGCTCCTTCTTACCATTGACAGTATTCAGCAACACACTGTTTTTCTTTAAACACCCTCGATAGACTCGAAAAAAGACTAATTTCCCAACGAAAGGGTCGGTCCACAGCTTAAACGCTAGCCCACAAAACTCGCCGTCATCCCTTGCCTCGACATTCACCAACGATTCGACATCGTTGACAGGATGAGCTTGCATTGCCGGCACATCAAGTGGAGACGGAAGATAGTCAATAATGGCATCAACCAAAGGCTGAACACCCTTCTTCTTGAAAGCAGAGCCACCAATGACAGGAACTAATTCGAGCCCGCAAGTAAGTCTCCGGATCGCCGCCTTCAAGACAACAGGCTCAACTGGCTTATCATCTATCACCAATTCAGCAATTTCATCATCTTTGTCGGCTATGGCAGCGATTAATTGATCTAGAGCTGATTGTGCTCGAATCGCTTGCTCCTCCGTGAGCTCGTTGACAGAGTACTCAACACCCAACGGATCAGAATCGTCATACACGATCGCCTTTTGACTAACGACATCGATGACACCGGAAAGCTGATCTTCACTCCCAATAGGGATCATCACCGGATAGGCATAAGCACCGAGCTTGCAGCGCATTTCCTCGACGGCATTTTCAAAATTGGCACCAACGCGGTCCATCTTATTAACAAAGGCAATGCGCGGCACATTATACTTAGTGGCTTGCCGCCAAACGGTCTCAGATTGAGGCTGCACACCGGCCACCCCACAGAAAACCGCAACCGCACCATCCAAAACTCGCATTGAACGCTCGACTTCCGCCGTAAAGTCCACATGCCCTGGTGTATCAATAATATTGATACGGAATGGCGCCCCCTCAAAGCTCTTCAAGACTCCATCCGGACGCTGCGTCCAGAAACAGGTAATCGCTGCAGACGTAATCGTAATTCCGCGTTCCTTCTCCTGCTCCATCCAATCGGTCACCGTGTTTCCATCATGGACTTCACCCATACGATGAATCAAACCGGTATAGAAAAGGATGCGCTCTGTGGTCGTGGTCTTTCCGGCATCGATATGAGCAGCGATCCCGATGTTGCGCGTACGCTCCATCGGATACTCACGCTCAGGTGAGTTCGCTGATGATATCTGTTCGGTGACCGAGTCCACGTTATATAGAGAATAAAAGGCCCCGCATTAACAACCAGCGCGGGGCGACTTAAGATTTATTTGATTACCAACGAAAATGTGCAAATGCCTTATTGGACTGAGCCATCTTGTGAACTTCATCTCGACGACGGATCGAAGCACCCTGCCCGCGAAACGCATCCATGATTTCCACAGCTAATGCCTGCCCCATTGGAATCCCTTTTCGAGATCCCGCAAATTTAACCAACCATCTTAATGCCAGAGCATTCTGACGTTCTGGTGTCACTTCCAATGGAACCTGATAGGTGGCACCACCGACTCGCCGAGGCTTCACCTCAAGTCGTGGCTTCACGTTATCAACCGCCCGCTGCAACACCTCAAGAGGGGTCGAATCTGGATTCTTTTCTGCTAACACATCAAAGGCACCATAGACGACACGTTCTGCAACGGTCTTCTTTCCCTGGATCATAACCACATTGACGAGTCGAGCCACTAAATGGCTATCGAACTTACCATCAGGGGCAACACTTCGCTTAACTGCTTGTCGACGACGAGACATAAAAAAATCGGCAGCCTATCTATTAATCTTTCTTAACCTTCGGCCGCTTCACACCGTATTTGGAACGGCTTTGACGACGCTTCTCGACACCACCGGCATCAAGAGTTCCCCGAACGATATGATAGCGCACGCCAGGCAAATCCTTAACACGCCCACCACGCACCAATACAATCGAGTGCTCCTGCAAGTTGTGTCCTTCATCCGGGATGTAGGCAATGACCTCATATCCGTTTGTCAAACGCACCTTAGCAACCTTCCGCATAGCGGAGTTTGGTTTCTTTGGAGTTCTCGTCATGACTTGGACACATACGCCACGTCTGAACGGACAGTTCTCCAAAGCCGGTGAACTCGACTTCAATCGGATCTTCTTACGTCCTTTTCGGACCAGTTGATTAATCGTAGGCATTACTGCTCTAAAATAAGTAACAAAAGCACTGTTTCTTCCTTAGCAGGGGAAACGGAAGGCGGATATTATCAAAACCCGTTCCGCGTGCAATAGATTATTCGAAAAAGTTTATATGTTTCTAAAACGACTTGAATTAACCGGCCAAAGGCTCACCGAGTGGCGATGCTTCTGTCTCAGTTTCTTCTTCAATTGGAAGGAGTTCGACGAGGTGTTTAACGCGCACATTCCTGTGATCGTTATAGCCTGTGCCAGCAGGAATGATATGCCCCATGATGACGTTCTCCTTGAATCCTCGTAGCGTGTCCACCTTGCCCATCGTAGCAGCCTCGGTAAGGACACGGGTGGTGTCCTGGAACGATGCTGCACTAAGGAAGCTCTCCGTCTCGAGAGAGGCCTTGGTGATTCCAAGCAGCACGGGCTGAGCCTCAGCAGGTTTACCACCCATCTCATCAATACGCTCATTCTCCCGTTCAAAGGTCGACTTCTCAATTTGCTCTCCCCAAAGGAAGGTAGTGTCGCCTGGATCAGTGATACGAACCTTGCGCAACATTTGACGGACAATTACTTCGATATGCTTATCGTTAATGGTCACACCCTGAAGTCGATAGACTTCTTGAACCTCATTCACCAAATGCTCTTGCAGTTCTTGAGGCCCACAGACATCAAGAATCTCATGTGGCACAACCGGTCCTTCCGTGAGCTGCTGCCCCTTCTTGACGTAATCGCCCTTAAACACAATGACATGTTTCGCAATTGGGATCAGGTGCTCTTCCTCAACGCCAGTATCAGCATCCCGAATGATCACGCAACGCTTACCGCGAACACTAGGACCGAAGTCAACAATACCATCGATCTTGGAAATCTCTGCCGCATCCTTGGGTCGCCGCGCTTCGAACAGCTCGGCAACACGTGGAAGACCACCCGTGATGTCTTTAGTCTTCGACGTCTTCCGAGGAGTCTTGGCCATGAGTGTTCCCGCACCGATCTTAGTGGATTCGTGAACAACAATATGAGCGCCAGATGGAATCGGATAGTTGGCAAGCACTTCGCCCTTACTATCTTGAATCATGATCTGCGGATGCAAATCTTCCTTGTGATCAATGATAACCATCGCTTCCTGCCCAGTGGTCTCATCAACCTCCTGCTTCATTGTCACTCCCTCGATGATATCGTGGAATTTTACTTTACCTGATTTCTCAGAGAGAATTGGCACATTGTAAGGATCCCATTGAACGAAGGTCTCACCCTTCTCAACTTTCTCACCATCTTTGACCGAAACAACAGAACCAATCACCACGGTGTAAGACTCAAGCTCTCGTCCATTATCATCAACGATGGCTATCGTTCCATTTTTGTTTAGAACAATGCTGTTGCCATCTTCCAACTCAACTTTTCGAATATCCTGGTAAACCAGCTTTCCTTCGAATCGAGCCTTGATTTGTGGTTGCTTAAAGATCTGTGATGCCGTTCCACCGATATGGAACGTTCTCATCGTCAACTGTGTTCCTGGTTCACCAATTGATTGAGCGGCAATGATTCCAACAGCCTCCCCTTCTTTCACCAAGTTTCCAGTCGCCAAGTTGCGACCGTAGCAATGACGACAAAGACCGACCTTACTCTCACAGGTGAGGACAGATCGGATTCGCACGCGATCAATACCGATCGACTCAACACTGCGAGCCCGTTCTTCATTGATTTCTTGCCCGGCCTTGACAATGACGTTCTTCACGTCCGCAGGATCAACGATATCCTCACACGATGTTCGCCCAATCAGACGTTCACCCAATTTAACGACTTCATCTTCACCTTCATATATCGCTTGAACCCAAATACCATTGGACGTTCCGCAATCCTCTTCACGAACAATGACGTCCTGAGCCACATCAACCAGTTTTCGGGTCATATACCCAGAATCAGCAGTCTTGAGCGCTGTATCGGCCAGCCCCTTTCGAGCTCCGTGAGTTGAAATAAAGTATTCAAGCACAGTTAGTCCCTCTCTAAAGTTCGAGAGAATAGGACGTTCGATAATATCTCCGGATGGTTTTGCCATCAATCCACGAAGCCCTGCCAACTGACGCACTTGCTGGCGATTACCACGCGCTCCAGAATCGACCATCAACCAAACAGGATTAAACTCATCCTTTCCTTGATTGGTGTGCAGCGTCTGCAACATCACGTTAGCGATTTGATCCGTCGCATGGGTCCAGATATCAATCACCTTATTGTATCGTTCACCTGGTGTGATCACACCCTTACGATACTGCTTTTCAACATCAGAAATCTGTTTTTGAGCAAGATTGATCTCATCCGTTTTCTCTCGCGGAATGATCATGTCATCGATACCAATCGAAACACCTGCGCGAGTCGCTTCACGGAACCCAATTTCCTTCAGGCGATCCAATGTTTGGACCGTGCGGTTGTGCCCACAGTGCTTGTAACAATGCCAGATCAAATCTCCGATCTTGCCCTTCCCAATCACCCGGTTCGCGAAGCCAAGTTCATTGGGCCAAATCTCACTAAACACAACCCGACCAACGGTGGTTTCAATCACCTTCTTATCGGGATCTCCAAAAACAGTCTCCTTGCCAAGATCAGGATTTGAAAGCCGGATACGCTCATGCATTCCAACGGAGCCGTCTTCAAACGCAAAGATCACGTCAACCTTGTTCCCAAACAATTTGAGCCGCTCTTCCTTCTTTCGCCCAATCTCACGAGGTTCGGCAGTAAGGTAGTAACAACCAAGAGTAATATCTTGCGTCGGCGTCATGATCGGACGACCACTTGAAGGACTGAAAATGTTGTTAGGAGCCATCATCAACAGACGAGCCTCCATTTGCGCCTCTACGGACAGCGGCACATGAACAGCCATCTGATCTCCATCAAAATCAGCGTTATAAGCAGTACAAACCAGAGGGTGAACACGAATTGCTTCCCCTTCAATCAATACAGGCTCGAAGGCCTGGATCGAAAGTCGATGCAAGGTCGGAGCACGATTCAGCAGGACAGGATGTCCATGGGTGACCTCTTCGAGAATATCCCAAACCTCAGGCGATTGGCGTTCAATCAATTTCTTCGCGGAACGAACGGTGTGAACATAGCCAAGCTCCTTGAGTCGACGAATAATGAACGGCTCGAAAAGAACAAGCGCCATCTTCTTCGGCAAACCACATTGATTCAGCTTCAACTCCGGACCAATAACGATAACGGAGCGACCCGAGTAATCGACACGTTTTCCAAGCAAGTTCTGACGGAAACGCCCACTCTTACCCTTAAGCATGTCGCTGAGCGATTTCAGCGGACGATTACCTGCGCCAGTCACGGCCCGACCATGACGCCCATTATCAAAGAGAGCATCCACGGCTTCCTGCAACATCCGTTTCTCATTGCGGATAATCACTTCCGGCGTCTTTAGCTGAAGAAGATTCTTGAGACGATTGTTTCGATTGATCACACGCCGATACAAATCATTGAGATCAGACGTTGCAAACCGTCCTCCTTCCAAAGGCACCAACGGCCGTAGATCTGGAGGAATGACAGGGAGAACGGTCAGAATCATCCACTCAGGACGCGTCCGAGAAGACTGGAAGCCTTGAAACAACTTGATTCGTTTCGCGAGTTTCTTACGAATTTGCTTACTTCTCGTTTCAGTCATCGCCTGTTGCAAATCCTCAATCTGAGGCTGCAAGTCAACGAGTGTCAGAGCATTTCGAACAGCGGTAGCACCCATCTCAGCAACGAAGGCATCGTTCCCATAGGTCTCACGCGCTTCACGGTACTCAAGCTCACTCAGCAATTGGTGCTGCTTAAGCGGTGTCGACCCCGGGTCGATCACCATATAATCCTCATAGTAGATCACTCGCTCGAGCTCACGCCCAGTCATATCAAGCATCAATCCGATGCGCGAAGGCATGCATTTGAAGAACCAAATATGAGAAACAGGAACGGCCAACTCGATGTGCCCCATTCGTTCTCGGCGAACGCGTGACAGGGTAACTTCAACACCACAACGATCACAGACAACCCCGCGATGTTTGATGCGCTTGTATTTACCGCAAGAACACTCCCAATCCTTTACAGGCCCGAAGATCCGCTCACAGAAGAGACCTCCTTTTTCAGGTTTGAACGTTCGGTAGTTAATCGTCTCTGGATTCTTAACCTCTCCCTTAGACCAGGAGCGGATTGAATCGGGCGACGCGACGGTGATCGTGATGTGGTCGACTAGGTTGACCTTTTCGAGACCTAACAATTCGCGAGCGGAATCCTTCGTTGTAATCATCTTTTTCTGGATCAGCAATTGTGGGTTCTTCGATCTTTATCCTAATGCAGTCAATGGAGACGGCGGGGTCGATGGTGGTAAGGCTGGTTTCTCGTCACTGTGCGTGTAGCCCACTTCAACATCCATCCCAAGAGACTGAATCTCTTTGACAAGCACGTTAAAGGACTCAGGAACACCAGCGTCGAGCGAGTTATCTCCCTTGACGATGCTCTCATAGATTCGTGTTCTTCCCTGAACATCATCAGACTTAACAGTGAGCAACTCTTGCAAGGCGTAAGCTGCGCCATAGGCCTCCATCGCCCAAACTTCCATCTCTCCGAACCGTTGCCCTCCGTACTGGGCTTTTCCACCCAATGGCTGCTGTGTCACCAGCGAATAAGGACCAACAGCTCGAGCGTGAATCTTATCAGCCACAAGATGGCCGAGTTTCATCATGTAGATGTAGCCAACAACAATCTCTTGGTCGAAACGCGAACCAGTGCGGCCATCGTATAAGTGAATCTTGGCATGCTCCGGAAGCTCCGCATCCTTAAGATAACCACGGATTTCGGATTCCTTAATTCCGTCAAAGACAGGCGTTGCAAAGGACATGCCTAAAATCTTCGCAGCCCAACCAAGATGCGTTTCCAAGACCTGTCCAACATTCATTCGCGATGGCACCCCTAGAGGATTCAAAACAATATCGACCGGAGTTCCATTAGCTAGGAAAGGCATATCTTCCTCAGGAACAATCTTTGCAACGACACCCTTATTACCGTGGCGTCCGGCCATTTTATCTCCAACAGAGAGCTTGCGTTTCGAAGCGATGAACACCTTCACGGACTTGATAATTCCAGTGTCAACCTCGTCACCAGACTCAACCCGCTCCATCTCTTCATCGTGTTGCATCTGAAGATCATCAAACTTCTTCTTAAACGAACCGATAATCTCATTTATCTTGTTGCGAATAGGAGAAGGATCAATATCGATGCGATCGTAAACGCCTGCCAGCTTGCGCAAGAGCGTTTTCGTAATCTTCCGGTTAGCAGGAATGATGATTTCGCCGGTCTCGGAATTGATCACATCGAGAGGAATTTTTTCACCGAGGAGAATATTACTCAGTGCTTCAGTCAGCTGCTCACGCAACTCGTCCATCTTCTTCTTGAAGTCGTCTTCAACTTGCTTGGCATGCTTTTTCGATTCGCTTGTCGCAGTCCGAACAGATCGTTCTGACTCCTTCTTAGCAGAGACCTTCACATCCATCACAATCCCATAAGTTCCCGAAGGAACTTTAAGAGAGGTATCTTTAACGTCGGCGGCCTTTTCACCAAAGATCGCACGAAGCAAGCGCTCTTCTGGCGCCAGCTCGGTTTCGCTCTTAGGAGTAATCTTGCCAACCAGAATATCTCCCGGTTTGACTTCAGCCCCCACCCGGATCACCCCATCAAGGCCCAGGTTACGCAACGCTTCCTCACCAAGGTTCGGAATATCCCGCGTAATCTCTTCCGGCCCTAATTTAGTATCGCGAGCACTGACTTCGAACTCATCGATGTGAATCGAAGTAAAGACGTCGTCCTTGACGATTCGCTCACTGATCAGGATCGCATCCTCAAAGTTATACCCATTCCAAGGCATGAAAGCGCAAAGAACATTCCGCCCTAATGCCAGCTCGCCATTGTCCGTACAAGGCCCATCAGCAATCACATCGCCCTTCTTGATGGCTTGCCCCTTTTCTACCAACGGCTTTTGATTAATACAGGTCGCCGCATTCGAACGCATGAACTTACGAATACCGTAAACATTGACGCCATTCCCTGGGTCATGCTTAAGCTTTCGCTTCGATTCTGGAAGTTTGCCGTCTTCAGTGATAACGATTTGGTTCCCGTTCACGGAAGCCACTTTCCCAGTTGTTTCAGAAACCATCACAGAACGAGAATCTCGAGCGACCCGAGCTTCAAGACCAGTCGCAACAAAAGGCGCCTCCGTCACAAGCAAAGGAACCGCTTGACGTTGCATATTCGATCCCATGAGAGCACGGTTTGCATCATCATGCTCCAAGAAAGGAATCAATCCAGCAGCCACTGAGACCAACTGCTTTGGAGACACATCCATGAAATCAACATTAGGAGGCTCCACATCAATAAAGTCTCCCTTACTTCGGCACATCACGCGTTCGTTGAGAAAGTTTCCTTTCTCATCGATCGGTGCATTCGCCTGCCCCACAACAAACTGTTCTTCTCGATCAGCCGTCAAATATTCAATGGTCTGGGTCACACGCCCCTTTGTCACCTTTCGATAAGGTGTTTCAATAAAGCCAAAATCATTCACGCGAGCAAAGGTAGCCAGCGAAGCAATCAACCCAATGTTCGGACCCTCAGGAGTTTCAATCGGGCAAATTCGACCATAGTGAGAAGGATGAACGTCACGCACCTCAAATCCGGCTCGGTCACGGGAAAGACCACCCGGTCCAAGAGCAGACAAACGACGCTTGTGCGTCAGCTCTGCCAATGGATTGATTTGATCCATAAATTGGGAGAGTTGGCTTCGACCAAAGAAGTCACGGACAACGGCTGAGAGAGCCTTCGGATTGATCAACTTCTGAGGCGTCATCGTATCGAGTCCTTGATCGAACAAGGTCATTCGTTCTTTGACCAAGCGCTCTGTTCGCGCTAGACCGACCCGGCATTGGTTCGCCAATAGCTCCCCGACGGTTCGAACTCGTCGACTACCAAGATGGTCAATATCATCGATACTGCCCTCACCCTTCTTCAATTGAAGCAGGTATTTCGTCGCAGCAACCAAGTCTTCACGTTCCAAGATCCTGGAATCGTTCTTAGCATCCAAGCCAAGCTTTTGGTTAATCTTATAACGCCCCACACGCCCGAGATCATATCGCTTGGGATCAAAGAACAAGCGTTTGATCAAGGCGCGAGCATTTGCAGCCGTTGGAGGATCACCAGGACGTAAACGTCGATAGATATCCTTGAGAGCTTCCTCTTCATTTGTCGTCGGATCCTTCTTCAGACACTTAATGATGATTCCATCATCAGTACTTGTATCAACCACACGGATCTTTGCGACTCCGAGTTCAGCAATCTGTTTAACAACCGCCTTCGAAAGGGGTTCAAACGCTCGAGCAACAACAACCCCTTTTTCAAGATCCAAGGCATCCTCGGTCAGAACCTTGTTCTGAATATCTTCCAAACCAGCTGCTTTTTTCACTGGAATCTCCTCAATATCATAAAAGAGATCCAAAATTTCAGCATCAGACCCGTACCCAAGAGCACGGAAAAAGGTGGTCGTAAGAAACTTCCGTCGGCGTTTTTTTCGATCGAGATAGACGTAAAGCATGTCACTCGTATCAAATTGAGCTTCATACCACGAACCACGATCAGGGATAATTCGGAACGAATGGAGCATCTTGCCATTCGGATGCTGCGTGGCCTCAAATGCGAGACCGGGAGAACGGTGCAGTTGGCTAACAATGACACGTTCTGCACCATTGATCACAAAGGTACCTTGTGGCGTCATGAGAGGTAGTTCCCCCATGAAGACCTTCTCTTCCTTCGTGCCTTGCTCATCCTTGAGACGGAAGGTCACATAGAGAGGCGCACCAAAAGTCAGTCCTTCGCGAAGACACTCGAGCCAATCCAGTTTCGGGGCCCCAATGTCATAAAAGTGAAAATCAAGAACACATTTGCCGTCGTAACTTTCGATCGGAAAAACTTCGGTGAAAACTGCCTGCAATCCGAGATTACGCCGTTTGGTGGCAGCAATGTCTGTTTGCAAAAAGTCCTTGTATGAATCTAGTTGAACTTCAATTAGATTCGGAGGGCTGATAATCTCCTGGATCTTCCCGAAATTAATTCGTTCAGGTTTTTTTGTTGGCATGTCTTATTATCAGACTGTCCCGAAACTTGTCGGAACCAATTAACGACTAGTGTGTCTACGCAAATAGGTCCAAGCCGGCTTGCATTAACCGGACGAGGACAAACCCGTTGTGACGTCTTGCTAAACGTCTGTTCAATGTTTGTTTCTGGACCCACCAGAAACCGCAGAGCCAGGTGCCGAATAACTCGATTCAGCACCTGGCCACGAACTGCAAAAAGTGACTACTTAAGTTCGACGGTCGCTCCCGCTTCCTCGAGCTTCTTCTTAGCGGCTTCAGCTTCATCCTTAGGCGCTGCCTCAAGAATGGTCGTTGGAGCACCTTCAACCAATTTCTTGGCATCAGCAAGCCCAAGTCCAGCTTTGACCTCACGAACAGCCTTAATGACTGGAATCTTTTTGTCAGAAGGAGCAGCAGCCAAAACGACATCAAAGTCACTCTTGGCTTCGGCAGCTTCACCGCCACCTGCATCACCACCACCAGCAGCAGCCACAGCCACAGGAGCAGCAGCACTGACACCCCATTTTTCTTCCAACTGTTTCACCAAATCGGCGGCTTCCATCACCGTCAACTTGCTTAACTCTTCTACGATATTATCTAGATCTGCCATGATATAAGTCTCGTCGCCATGTGCACTAGCACCTGATTTAAACTCCAAAACGGAATCGACGATTTACTTTTTTGTCTCTTGTTTTCCGAATATGAGCTCAACGACTGGTCAAACTCAAAAGTATGTCATTACCCTTGTTCGCTCTTTGCCTTGAGCACTTGAGCCAACTGACGCGCAGGGGTTTGCAAGATCGTTGCAACCTGACGCGCCGGGGTCTGGATCAGTCCCGCAAGTTTGGCGCGCATCACATCGAGCGATGGCAGATCAGCAATTCGCTTAACTCCATCGGCATCGAGCCGATCGCTCCCCATGAAACCAAAAATAATCTCTGGCTTCTCAAATTCACTTGCAAAGGTCTTCAGCGCCTTAGCGGCCCCTGAAATCTCACTATCACCGGTAACAACCGCCACCTGGCCTCGCAGTGGGACACCCAAGTCCTCAATGCCAGCCTCTGCTGCTGCAATTTTAAAAATGGAATTCTTCACCACGTGGATCTCGCCACCCGAAGCACTCAATCGTGCTCTTAGCTCAGCAAACTGATCCACTTTCAAGCCGTTATAATCAACGACAATAAAGTATGGAGACGCTTCAAGACGCCCCAAATACTCAGCACTAATCTGTTTCTTTTCCTCTCGCATATCGACTCTCTCCTTAGTGCCTAAATTTAGCTCGCTTTAACGAAGGGCTTCACATCCAAATGAACCGGAGGGCTCATTGTACCACTTAAGGTACAGCTGAGCATGTAAGTTCCTTTGGCTCCAGCAGGCTTCGCCTTCACCAATGCATCAATTACGACCTGAGCATTCTCTTTAATCTGATCAGGTGAAAAAGAAAGTTTCCCGACAGGAACATGAACGTTTGCAGTCTTGTCAATCTTGAACTCCACTCGCCCAGCCTTCACCTCAGTAACAGCCTTGGCGGTGTCCTCAGTAACTGTGCCCGTCTTTGGGTTTGGCATAAGGCCTCGAGGACCAAGCACCTTACCTAATTTCCGCACTTCCGACATTGCATCAGGCGTGGAAATAGCGACGTCAAAATCTACCCAACCTTCTCGGCATTTCTTGAGGTATTCCTCGAACCCAACAAATTCTGCACCAGCATCTGTGGCCGCCTTTGCTGCATCTGAGCCCTCGGCTGCAAAAACGAGAACGCGAACCGTCTTTCCTGTGCCATGAGGCAAAGGAACAGTTCCACGCACCATCTGATCAGACTGACGTGGATCAACACCTAGGTGAATGGCAAGGTCGATCGTTTGATCAAACTTTGTTTTGGGTAATTTCCCAAGGGTTTCAATGGCCTCATCCAAGCTATATTGCTTTTTGAGGTCAACCAGGCTTAGAGCCTCTCTATATCTTTTACTTGGCATAAAACATGGCGGTAATGACGCGTTTCAGAGAACGCTCCCGCTCACTTGGTTTTAGTCTCGAATTTCTATCCCCATGCTACGCGCCGTTCCAGCAATCACATTGAAAGCTGCCTCGTCAGTCGTGGCATTCAAATCTTTCTGCTTGGTCTTTACGATCTCCATGACTTGATCTCTCGTCACGACGCCAACCTTATCCTTATTGGGAGTCTTTGAACCAGACGCAACCCCTGCAGCCTTCTTCAACAGCACTGCTGCTGGCGGAGACTTGGTGATGAAAGTGAACGATTTATCCTGGAAAACCGTGATCACAACCGGAATCACCATCCCAGCCTGATCCTTGGTTCGCGCATTAAATTCCTTGCAGAATCCCATGATATTCACCCCCTGCTGACCCAATGCGGGACCAACCGGTGGTGCCGGGTTCGCTTGACCTGCAGGTATCTGCAGCTTCACCATTCCTGTGACCTTCTTTGCCATCGCCTCTTACGCTTTCTCCACTTGCCAATACTCGAGTTCAACCGGAGTATTTCGACCAAAAATGTTCACCGTCACCCGAAGCTTGCCTCGCTCAGGTTCAATCTCTTCAATAACACCACTGAAATTAAGAAACGGACCGTCATTTATCTTAACCGTCTCTCCCGCCTCAAAATTGATCTTCGGCTTCTCTTGATCCTCAGAATCGTTTATCTGAGCCTTGATCGACTCAATCTCATCGCCCGGTGTCGGCGTTGGGCGATCTCCGCCCACAAATCCTATAATCCCCTGTGTATCACGGACAAAATACCAAGGTTTATCAACAATCCGCTGCTCCTCATCCAGAAGCACCATATCAATGAAAACATAGCCAGGATACAGTTTCCTGTTGGTTACCGTTTTCTTACCCGCACGAACTTCAGCAACTTTCTCCATGGGCACGAGCACCTCTCGGATATACTCGCCCATTTCTTCGGTCTTCAGACGCCTTTCAATGCTGTCTTTAACCTTCTGCTCCTGCCCCGCTAGGGTATGGATTACGAACCACTGGCTTTTCATGACTACAGGCAAAACGCCAGCTGGCTACATTATGAACTTGATGAGGCGCATGACGACAAAATCAACACCAACGGTAAAAAAACCGATCAATGCCGTCGAAACGACAACAACCACGGTAGACCCCTTAAGCTCATCTTTTGTCGGCCAAGCACATTTCCGTAGCTCGTCGCGAGTCTGTCCCACAAATTGAGACAGCTTTAGCAAATAGCCTTTTCGCCACAGAAACGCAAAGGCTGCTGCAGCAACGACGATCCAAATAATGAATGTATAGTCCACTTAGTTATATTCGTTTGGCGGAGGGAGAGGGATTCGAACCCCCGAAGACTTGCGCCTTAACGGTTTTCAAGACCGTCGCATTCAACCGCTCTGCCATCCCTCCGATGGCTTGCATTTTAAATTACTGGCAGGGCGAGAGGGACTCGAACCCCCAACCGTCGGTTTTGGAGACCGCTACTCTACCAATTGAGCCACCGCCCTTCGCTCCAGCAAAAAATGCCGCGCCACCCGTTAAAACAGGGACGCGGCCAAAAGATTATTCTCCGATATCGCTAATACGACCAGCACCAATGGTTCGACCACCTTCACGAATCGCGAAGCGCTGGCCTTTTTCCATAGCAACAGGAGTAATTAGCTCGATGTCCACCGACACATTGTCGCCAGGCATCACCATTTCTACGCCCTCTGGCAATGAGACAGTCCCCGTCACATCACTTGTTCGGAAGTAGAACTGAGGTCGGTAGTTGTTGAAGAATGGCGTGTGACGACCACCCTCGTCCTTAGAAAGAACGTAGACCTCTGCTTTGAATTTCTTGTGCGGCTTGATGGATCCAGGCTGCGCAAGCACTTGACCTCGCTCAACATCCGTCTTCTTGACACCTCGCAAGAGCACACCAACATTGTCACCAGCAGTCGCTGAATCAAGCAACTTACGGAACATCTCGATGTCGGTAGCAGTTGTCTTTGCCGTGTCACGAAGACCAACAATTTCAACTTCCGTCATTTTCTTCAACTCACCGCGCTCAACACGACCGGTAACAACCGTTCCACGTCCTTCAATATTGAACACATCCTCAATGCACATTAGGAATGGCATATCGACATCGCGAGTCGGCAATGGAATCTTGTCATCAACAGCTGCAAGAAGATTTGCAATAGCTTCATCCCCTTCAGGCTTCGCTTCCATGGCAGCTGTCGCACTTCCGCGAACGATTGCAGCGTCATCTCCAGGAAACTGGTATTTGTTCAGAAGATCCCGAATCTCCATATCAACAAGATCCAACAGCTCATCATCATCAACCAAGTCAACCTTGTTCAAGAAGACAACGATTGCAGGCACACCAACTTGGCGAGCCAGAAGGATGTGCTCACGTGTTTGAGGCATCGGCCCATCAGCAGCACTAACCACAAGGATAGCACCATCCATTTGAGCAGCACCCGTAATCATGTTCTTCACATAATCAGCATGCCCCGGGCAATCAACGTGAGCGTAGTGCCGGTTCTCTGACTCATACTCAACATGCGAAACCGCGATCGTCACCGTCTTTGAATCATCACGAACAGTTCCGCCCTTGGTGATATCCGCATAGGAGATTTCCTGTGCGAGTCCCTTACGGGCCTGAACTGACACGATAGCCGCCGTCAAGGTAGACTTACCGTGGTCAACGTGACCGATCGTTCCAACATTTACGTGAGGTTTAGTCCTCTGAAACGCTTCTTTTGCCATGCGATTTTATCTTCTGATTGTGCAAGTTACTCAGTATGAGACACTAATGTAATAATATGGAGCCCATGACCAGGATCGAACTGGTGACCTCATCCTTACCAAGGATGTGCTCTACCGACTGAGCTACATGGGCTTCCAAAAAACCAATCGGCGCCTATATTAAAGACGAAAATACCCTCGATCCCCGGTATCCCTCAATTCAAACGGACAGAATGAATCCCGGGGGTCAATGGCTTTTTCTCTTCGTCTAGACCCTAAAAACGAGTCGGGAGATTAGGAAGCGTCGATTCGACTGTCAACGGTTTTCATAAAAATATCCCATCTAAATCAAAACCGTCAAAAACCATCAATTTTGGCCTACAATTAAGACTTCTCGATACGGCCTCCGCCCCAAGGAGTGGAGCAACCCCTACCGCCCCTCGTGGATTGAAGAACCTTGGCAGACAATTTGCAGCACCGCCTGACTCACGAAATCCTGAGTTGGGAGGAAAGGTCCAAACCAACGGACGCGTCGATATCATTCACAAGTTGCTCCATCAACCGTTCTTGCAGCACTATGGCATCAGACCCCGCGATATCAAGCTTCGTCGCCGCCGATTCGACGAAACCGCCAACAATTCGTTCACAGTAATTCACCAAGCCCTGCCTGAGCGGAATCGAAAACGCCGCCAGCACAACCCCATAGACCACGGAATGCCACCCATTCGCAGCACCCAAACGAATGGCGTCACAATAACGCCAAACCACCCGATGATCCCTCATCCCCCTCATTGGCCGTGCATGGCACTGCCCAACCCATCGACTCGCCTCCGAGAAGCCCTTTAAGGTAGAATCCTTGGAAAGTTCATGATCCAGAGCCATCAGCTCCCGAAATTCCCCATTAATCACACATCTTGAGGCTTCAATGATGGTTGGTAATTCTATTGGAATGATGAAGCGAACTCGATAATCCTCCAAGAAACGAACCAGAGATACGGAGTCTACGATTTCCTCCCCATCAAATAAGATCCCCCCTGATCGCTCAGGCAACGACTCCTCCCCGCTCTCGCCAAGCCGCCCAGCCAATTGAGAAAGATCCCCAAGAAAGCCCTGCCATGAAGCCTGGCTTCGATCTTCAGGTTCTCTCTTTGCATTCATTGGTTGTCAAATTATCCAAACGTCCTCGCCTTAGCTTGGTCCATGATCCCGAAGGGACCGATGCCCGCTTGCCGAACGCGGCGGACCCTATACCATGACATAAGCCCAGCCAACCGCAAATGAAGGTTTCCGCATAAGTCCTTTCAAGGAACACAGTAGGAACTCGGTTCGAGCAGCATGGAGCAACTCCTGCCCATCACCACTTACGAGGCAAGCCCAAGACCAATAACCCCAATGACCGCGATCACACCACCGATAATGGCCCGCTTACCAGGCCGATCTCCTTCCATCCACAATGAGAGAGGCATAACCACCAAGGGCGCCATCGCTACAATTGGAAGCACCACCCCACTCTTTGTTCCCTCAAGAGCCCACTGATAACACGCCACGCCCAATGTGGGCCCCGAGATCCCGGTCATAAGAATCCATTTTACTGAGGCAGAAGGCGGAAAGACCCCATTGCCCGAGAGAGGCTCTCCGCCGCCCCGCTTTAGAGTCTGACCGACTCGCACCCAAAGAAAGGCAAGAAAACCAATCATTAACCCGCCTAAGATCCGCTGGTAGGCAATCGTCACCCCTGTCTCTTATACACATCTGACGCTGCCGACGAGCGATCTAGTGTAGAT
>OJGU01000428.1_pt1 | contig 25377 bp, 24 predicted proteins | sample 1594741 | NCBI WGS metagenome assembly OJGU01 (sample SAMN05416841, study PRJEB24817) | seawater metagenome | isolation source: Sea water | place: Canada:Atlantic | collected 2013-07
GGCCGGAGTCGTCTTGGGTGGCGGTGGAGCAGGCGGGGAGGAGCACCCAGCAAAGACCAAGGTGCCTGCGAGGATCCTCGAGCGGAACGCCATGACGGCGGACCGTATCACGCGCTCGTGAGCAGTTCGCGGAGGGCTGCGGCGCCCGGGGAGAGCGTCACGCCCCGCACCGTGGCCAAGTAGAACGTGCGCGCCGCCGGGAGGCCGGCGAGCGGATGGACGTAGAGGACTCCAGCGGCGAGTTCCCGCTCGACCGCCCGCCGGGATACGAACGCAAGCCCCAGCCCTGCAAGCGCGCAACGCTTGGCCGCTTCGGTCGAACCGACCTCGACCGTGGGCCCGGGCTCACCGCCATCGAGCGCCCCGGCCAACACATCGGCCACGGCCGCCCGCGTCCCCGACCCCTCGCGCCGCAGCACCAGAGGAACACCGATCAATCCGCCTCCTTCGCCGTCGAACCCCTCCGGTGGGGGTTGCGGGCCGACCAAGACGACGGTGTCCTGCGCCACCGCGGTCTCCTCGATTTTTCGGTCCCCGCTGGGCGAACCGGTGATCGCCAGATCGACGATGCCTTCGCGCAGCGCTCCCACGGCCCGGCTGGTGTCGCCGACGTGCACCGACACCGAGACGCCCGGGTGCGTCCGCCGCAGCCGAGCCAGCACGTCGGGAAGCAAGTACTCGCCGGGAATGGTCGACGCCGCGACGTCGATGCGACCGACCACGCCGGTGTCGAGCGCCCCCAGGGAGGACGCCGCCTGCAAACGAAGGTCGAGCATCCTGCCGGCGTAGCGGGCCAGTGTCGTGCCGTGAACGGTCGCGCGGACGCCATCCCGGCCGCGATCGAGCAACCGGGTTCCCAGAGACTTTTCGAGACTCTTGATGTGGAAGCTGACGGTGGACTGGCTCAGCCCGAGTGCTTCCGCGGCCCGGGTAAAGCCCCCATGCTCGAGGACCGCCAACAGCGTGCGCAGCTGATCGAACTCCATCGACTACTTGGTGCCAAACATGCGGTCACCCGCATCGCCAAGCCCGGGGATGATGTAGCCCTTTTCGTCGAGCCGTTCGTCGACCGCGGGGGTGTAGATCGGCACGTCGGGGTGGTGCTTGTGGAAGTTCGCGATGCCCTCGGGTGCAGCGAGCAGACATAGGAACTTGACCGACTTGGGGCCCGTTCGCTTGACGCGATCGACGGCAGCGATGGCCGAGTTTCCGGTTGCGAGCATCGGGTCGACGACGATGGCCTGCCGGTCTTCCATCTCCCGAGGGACCTTGAAGTAGTACTCCACCGGGTTGAGGGTCTTCGGATCACGATACAGACCGATGTGGCCCACCCGGGCGGCGGGCAACACCTTGAGGAATCCGTCGAGCATGCCGGTCCCGGCGCGGAGCACCGAGATGATGACGATCTTCTTCCCCTGCAGCATCGGCGCCTGCATCTTGGCGAGCGGCGTCTCGATCTCTTGCATCTCGACCGGGAGGTCGCGCGTGATCTCGTAGCCGAGCAGCATCGAAATCTCCTCGAGCAACTGTCGGAAGCCCTGGGTGGAGGTCTCCTTCGACCGCATGATCGACAGCTTGTGGAGGATCAGCGGATGCTCGATCAGGTTCACCATGTTCGTGGGCTCGGTCATCGGACTCTATGGGGTGACGGCAGCGGTGGCGTGATGCGTACCGCTGCGGGGTCACTGGCCCATGTACCGCCTTCGGGCGCGCAACCCAAGGGGAATGCACCACAGCTCAGGGTACGTCGAGTTGCACAGCGGCGTCCGGATCCAACGCGAGCGCCACCTCCAGCGTTGCGCGGATTTGCTGCACCAGGAACTGGAGCAGCACCGTACGGGACAGCTGACGGCGGTCGTGCCAATCGAGCACCACGGCCTCCACGCCTCCGATGTAGTGGCGCACCGCGAGTTCAAACACCGGTCGTGGCGCTTCGAGGCCGACGCCGTGCAAAATCCGCGCGGCCACTTCCTCACGAGAGCGCGCCATCAAGTGTGTGACCTCGGGATCTGACCCGACCCCCCCGCTCAACAACGTGCCGTACGCATCTCCGTGGTGCTCGACGAAGTCGAGGTACGCCGTGATCATCGCGAGCGCGCGCGCTGGACCGACCAAGGCCTCGGGCACCGCATCGAGCGACTCGATCAAACCACCGGCGGCGTGCTCGATGCTCGCCAAGTAGTAGGCCCGTTTGCCGCCGAAGTAGTGGTACAGCAGCCCCTTCGAGACGCCAGCCTCCTCGGCGATGGCGTCGATCGAGACCTCGTCGTAGGCACGGGTCGAGAACAGACGCAGCCCAAGGGTCAGGAGCTGGGCGCGTCGCTCATCGGTTTGCAGACGCGTGCGTCGGGGATCGGCCACACGAAAGCCTGGGCCATTGTTGACCGCGATTCAATGCGGTGCTAAGCCTCTGTTGAACAGGATTCAGTTCGATGCCCTACGATCGCGCTTCCTCAGCCCGCCCGATTCCCGTCCGGAAAATGGGCTTTGATTTCAGCAAGGTACCCAAGAAGTGGTTCTACGACTCCACCGTCGTCAGCCACATCGCCAACGGTCTGCACCTGGTCTTCCCCGCCGGGGAGCAGTTCTTCGTGCGATCCGTCCGGCACTACCTCAAGCAGATCGACGACCCCGCGCTGCGGGCTCGCGTCCGGGCGTTCGCCGGGCAGGAGTCCAGCCACGGCCACGAGCACGAGCGCGCGTTCGAGATGCTGGAGGCCCAAGGCTACGACATCCAGACGTGGCTGAAACGCTATCACCGAATCGCGTTCGAGCTGCTCGAGCCCAGTGTGCCGCCGGTCCTCCGCCTGTCGATCACCGCCGCCCTGGAGCACTTCACCGCAACGCTGGCCGAGCAAGGCTTGGGAACCGAGTTCCTCGACCACGCCCATCCCGTCATGCGCGACCTCTTGCGTTGGCACGCTGCTGAAGAGATCGAGCACAAGTCGGTGGCGTACGACGTCCTTCAGGCGGTCGACGATCGCTATGCCGTTCGGGCGGCGGGCCTGGCGATCGCGGTCACCCTGCTGTTGAGTTTCTGGCGGAGCGCCACCGCCATGCTCCTGGCCCAAGAGGACATCTCGAAGGCCCAGATCGCGAAGGAGAGAAAAGCGGCCCGCGCCCGTGGGCAGAACAAGCGATTCGTGCTCCGCGCATTGGCCTCCTACCTGCGCCCCGGGTTCCACCCGGACCAGGTCGACAACGACCAACTCGCCCGCGACTACCTGCAGAGCATCGGCCGTCTCGCAGGTTAGTGGCAGTCGGCTACGACCCGCAGGTCAGGCCTTCGAAGCTGCCGCACGCACAGCTCTCGGCGGGGAACCAGGTACCGCTCGCGTGGTCGCACCATTGACACTGGCCCGCGGACGGCACGTTGCACGTCGTGCACTCGAAGCAGTACCAGGTGCCAAAGTTGACCGCATCGGCGTTGCCCGAGTTACCGCAGTAGGAGGTCCAGCACCCGTTCGGGTTGAGGCCCCCGGCATCACACTGGTTCGCGCCCAGCGGAATCTCGCACCCGTTCGACCAATCCCCATCGCAGTTTCCAAAGCCTGCGGCGCAGTCGAACTCGCAGCTTTGCGCAACGCAGGATCCCGACGCATTGGGACCGGCGTCGCAGCTGTCCCCGCAGCTGTTGCAGTTCGTCCCGGTGCCGAGGGTGACCTCGCAGCCGTCGGTCGGGTCTTCGTTGCAGTCGGCGCTGCCGGCCTCGCACTCGCTGACCGTGCACTGGCCCATCACGCACTCGCCGCCGACGCACTGCTTCGGCGTGCCGGCGCAGATTCCAAAGCCGTCGCACACATCCCCATCGGTGCAGGGGTCGGCGTCGTTGCATCCGCTCCCCGCCGCCTTGGCATCGAACTGACACATCCCGCCGACGCAGGCGCCCTGCTCCAGGTAGCAGGTCGTGTTCTCGATCACGCAGTCTGCCGGGCCAGAGCAGGTCCCGAGGTCGGGTGGGAAGCCGGGGTCTTCGTCACCTTCGCCCTCGGTGCTCCCCCCGGGGAAACCGCTGGTGGTGCTCTCGGAGGGCGGTGGGCCGTCTGTCCACCAGCCCCCAGCGGTGCTGCCACCCCCTTCCCCAAGGCCGAGGCCGGCCGTCACGCCGCTGTCCACCGGGTCGCCACCAGCACAGCCGACCAACGCGAGCGCGCACAGCCACCCTCCCCGCCGTCTGTGCTCCGCGCCGCCCACCGGCTTAGGATACCTGGCCGGTCGGCTCTGGCGCCAGCATCCGGCGCGTCACAGTGGTACCGTTCGGAGGTCGTGAGGGGGTTGTACAGGTGTGCGAGCGCCGTTATCGCGCTGCTGGTTCTTGGCTGCGCGGGCGGAGATACGTCCAAACAGGGCAGCTCCACCTTCGGGGGCCCCACCGGTGCCACCGCCACGCCGGCCACCAACTCCGGCCTCGACGATACCGATCCACTCGAGACCTCCGGGGGTCAGGGCGGAAGCGGTACCGGCGGCGGGTCCGGCGTGGACCCGGGCTCCAGCGGGGATCCCAGCGCGGGTGAGGCCGTCTGCGGCGACGGCGTGCTCCAGGGCGCCGAGAGCTGCGATGGCAAAGACCTCGGCGCAATGACCTGCGGAGACTTCGGCTTTGCCCAAGGCATGCTGATCTGCGACGCGCAGTGCAACCTCGTCACCGACGGTTGCCGCAGCTGTGGAGACGGCATGTTGGCCGCCAGCGAGCTCTGCGACGGCAACAGCCTCGGCGGAGAAACCTGTCAGTCCCAGGGCTTCGGCGGCGGCACCCTGCTGTGCGACGCCGAGTGTGCCGGCTACGACACCAGCACGTGCACCCCCCTGGCCAGCTGTGGCGACGGCGTGCGCAACGGCGGCGAGGCCTGCGACGGCAACGACCTGGGAGGCGCTAGCTGTGCTTCGGTCGGCTTCGACGTCGGGCAGCTCGCATGCACCGCCAGCTGCACGCACAACACCGCGCAGTGCGAGTTCCTCAACTGCGGCAGTCAGGGAGACTTCTGCCTGTTCGACGAGACCGACCCGCAGGGCTCCTGCTGTGATGCAGGCGTTGGCGGCAACGTGCTCGGGATCTGTGCGCTCTTGGTCTGTCAGTGACGTCGCTTCCTCCCTACCCCGCCTCGCTGTACGCCGCGCTTCACACGGGAACCGAGGGCGACCTCGCGTTCTATGCCCGGGAGTGCGCGGGCGTATCGTCGGTGCTCGAGCTCGGGTGCGGGGACGGCCGCGTCCTGCAGGTGCTCGATGTCCCGCATCGCGCTGGGCTCGACCTGCACGGGGGACTCCTCGAAGCCGCCGGGGCGCGATTGGGCCCCGGGGTCCAGCTACACACCGCCGACATGCGGACGTTTGAGCTCGGGAGGCGCTTCGAGAGAATCCTGCTCCCGTTCTCGGGTGTGTACTGCATGCTCGACGACGAGGACATCGCCGCCTGCTTTGGCCGGGTCCGGGCACACCTCGAGCCCGGCGGCGTGTTCATTCTCGACGCCTACCGAGCCGACGGTTTCCACGCCGACTGCGAGCCCGAGGATGTGGGCGATGACGACTGGTCCGAGCTGACGGTCATCGAGGTCGACGGGCAGCCGTACACCGTGTTTGAGCGCAGCCGCTGGCGTCCGGATACCCAGCGCATCGACGTCACGTACCGCCACGTCCCGCTCACGCAGCGCACTGCATCCGTCGATGGACGCATCGAGCAGCGGTACCTGCTGCGACACCAGCTCGAGGGCCACCTCGCCGACGCGGGCCTTCGCGATGTGGAGGTGTTCGGTGGGTTTGACCGGCGCCCGGTGTCTCGCGCCAGTGAGCACTGGGTTGCCTGCGCGCGCGGCTGATACCGTGGTCGCGATGTCGAACCTGCCCGTGTTGGCTCAGACGCCGAGCCTCGTCGTCAAGCAGCAGAAGGAAATGCTGGAGGTCTTCACCGGCTTCGAGTCGAAGAACCGCTACCTCGTGCAGCTGCCCGACGGTCAGCCTGCGTTCTACGCGGCCGAGGTTGGGCAAGGTGCCGGTGCGTTCTTTGCCCGATCGTTCCTCAAAAACTCACGGCCGTTCACCATGCAGCTGCTCGACCCGCACGGGACCATGAGCCTCTCGCTGCGGCGGCCGTGGACGTGGTTCTTCTCCGAGCTGCATGTGACCGACGGACAGGGTCAGGCCGTCGGCTCGCTTCATCAGAAGTTCAAGTTCTTCGGCAGGCTGTTCGAGGTCACCGACACCACCGGCCAGGTCGTTGCCGAGATTCAGGGCCCGATGTTTCGACCGTGGACGTTCAAGGTCATCGTCGGCGGCCACGAGGTCGGGCAGATTTCGAAGAAGTGGAGCGGGTTGTTGAAGGAAGCGTTTACCGACGCGGATACGTTTGGCGTCCAGTTTGCTCCCGCCATGCCGCCAAATCATCGCGCGCTGATCTTGGCGGCGACGTTTCTGATCGACTTCCTGTACTTCGAAGACAACAACTGACCTCCTCGCTCCGCACCCCTCCTCCGTGAGCGGGCTCCGTCACCGTGATGGATCCGTTTTCCTCGGCCGGGGACAACCATGCTCGTGCAGCGGCGTGAAGATACGACGAGAGCGGGGGCCACGGTCCCCTGTCGCTGGGGCCTTCTCGCACTTGGGCTCTTGCCCGGCCTGGCGGCATGCGCCCCGGACGAGTTCACGACGGATGGACCGCTCGAAGTCCGGGTCGAGCTTGAAGACGGCATCGACGCCGAACGCGTCCGCATCGGGCTCTTCAGCGCGAGCGGGCGGGCGTGGGTGACACAGGACGCCGGGGCGGCTTGGGTGGAGACTGCGGAGCTGACGTTTGCGCCCCGTACACACAGCGTCACGCTTCGGGAGCGGTTCTCGGACGACGTCACGGTCGCAGTGGAGCCTCTCGACTTCGACGCCGTCCGCGAGGGCGAGCAACACAACCTGGAGTTTCCAACCTCCGCGCCCCCGTCCCGGACTCACTTCGTGATCGCCTGGGTGGACGCCAATGACAACGGGTTGCTCGACCTCGTCGACGACGCTGACGGCAACGAGCTCGCGGTCGTCCCCCGAAAGACGCTCGATGGACGGCTCCACGGCATCGTCGATATCCACCGCCGCCATCCCGACAACGTCCGGCACCTCGAGGGGGAATTCCGAGTCAACGCGATGCACGATGGCTTCGACCTCCTCGGCGTCGACCTCCGCGACGAGGACCTCGGTGGCTGGACCGCCACCCTACAGCCGCGGTGAACCAACGGCCGGGAACGGGGCCCACCTGGGGAATATCGAACCCCACTCAGCCGTAGGGGGCGTCCGTGGCGTCCAAGACCCGTAGACGAATCGGCGTGTGCCTGGCGGCAGCGGCGGCGCTCATTCTCCTCCTGGTGCTCGCGATCGAGTCTGGCGTGTTGGTGCGGTGGATGGCGGAGCCGAGTGACTGGGTCCCCGAGCCTTTCGAGTCCCTCGACATGACGTGCACAGACATGTCGAATCCGATCCCGTGGAGTCTCTGCGTCACCCAAGATCCCGCAAGCAGATCGCAGGACCTGCTGGTGCACTTCCACGGGCGACGAGGCACCGCGCGGTGGTGGAACGACAAGACGTACTACACGGCCGAGCTGTACGATCACTGGGCCGCCGATGGGGTCGACGCACCGACGGTTGTCAGCATCTCGTTCGGGCCGCTGTGGGTGTTGACCGACGAGACGGAAGCCGCGTTCCAGGACTCCGTCCTCGACCAGGCAGTTGCCCACGCCGAGTCGCTCGCCGGGCACAGCTTCCCCCGGACCCGACTGGTCGGTGAATCGATGGGCGGATACAACGCCCTGCTCGCCTCCCTCGATCCGGCGACCCCGTTCGACAAGGTTGCAGCCCTGTGTCCCCCGCTGACCACGACATCGCCGTTTGGTGGGGGCGTGTTCTCCCGGTTCACAGAATCCTCGTTTCGCGAGGGCTTCATGCTGCTCGCCTTCTCCCACGCGTTCTTCGATGACGACGCAGACTGGCGCGGCAAGGACCCCGTCCCCCGCATTCTCGCCGGGGAAGAACCCAAGCCCGCCCTGTTCATGTCCTGCGGCGAGCACGACCCATGGGGCTGTTTGAAGGGAGGCCAAGCCCTCGCCGACGCCGTGCGCACCCAAGGCGGTGACATGCAGTGGCACGTCCTCCCCGAGGGGCACTGCGCCATCGACACCAACAGCCTCGCCACCTTCCTGACCGAGTAGACCACCGCCGCGAACCGAGAACACCCAGGGGGCTCGCGATTCGCCTCCGCAGCCCGTCGATACGCCAACAACCAACGGCCCGACAGGGCCGGGCAAGGGAGAGGGGCCCCGCAATTCGCGACCCCGTCGCGAGCGGGGAGAGGGCACGCGTGCCCTCTCCACAAACAAATAGCGGAAGACCGAGGTGGTCGAGAGAGGTTGTAAGCCGGGTTTTGTCCCCGGGTCGATTGCTCTTCCCGGGTGATGACCATTCTTCTACGCGGCACTACCTGAGACAGCAGGACGAGCAGCCCTGGCGAGTTTGGTTTCCCTCCCTCACGTCTACGGTTCGGCCTTGCACCGGATGGGGTTTACCGTGCGGCCCCTGTCACCAGCGGCCCGGTGCGCTCTTACCGCACCCTTTCACCCTTACCCGCGCGAACACGGGCGGTTTGCTTTCTGTGGCACTTTCCTTCGAGTCGCCCCGACTGACCTACGCCAGCACCCTGCTCTGTGGAGCCCGGACTTTCCTCGACGCCATGCACCGGCAAAAGCCGTCTGACGCCGCGATCATCTCTATCTCCTCGGCCACCTCGATCTTCCGGGCGCGGATCTAGCACGGCGGGGCCGGCGAAGCCATGCCGATGTCAGCGCAGCACGCCGCCCTCGGGCTCGAGCAGCGGCGGAAGCTCGGTTTCACCCAGACGCTGACGCACGTTCACCTCGATCATTCGGCTGAGCGTGGCCAGCGGGAGGTCGTTCTCGTCAAACCCGAAGGGCTCCTCGATCTCGTCGCCGATCGCATCGAGGCCGTAGAACGCGTAGGCGATCAGCAGGACGACGACGGGTGTCCAACCGTGGATGGTGTCGACGATCCCCAAGGGCAACGCGAACGCATACGTCGCCACGATGCGGTGGATCAGAATCGTGTACGAGGCCGGGATCGGGGTGGCCTTGATGCGCTCACAGCCGCCCTGAATCCCGGTCATCTCGGTGAGGCTCGCCTCGAGCACCGGCAGGTGCATCGGATGGATCCAGCCGCGGTCCCACAACTCGCGAAGGCGCTCGCCGGTTCGAGCGGAAACCGCCGCTGGCCGGTTGCTCTCATGGTCCAGCGCCTCGACTTCGTCCTGGGGGAGATGCCCGACCACGTCCGAGAGGTCCGGCTCGTCGCGCAGGTGATGCCGGAACACATGCACGTAGGCGACGATGCGGTGCACCAACTCGCGATGCACCGCGGACCGCTCGTCAGCGTCGACCGGCTCGCCGGGCAGCGGCCCCACCATCATCTGAATCTGGCGCGTCAGGCTGCGCGAGACGTTGACCATTCGCCCCCACAGCTTTCGCCCCTCCCAAAAGCGATCGTAGGACGTGTTGTTGCGGAAGCCGAGGAAGATGCCCAGCGCGACGCCGATCAAGGAGAACGGAAGCGGTGAGAGCGACGCGCCGATACGGCCGGTCTCGTAGAGCGCCGTGACGACGACGGCGAATACGACCGTCACGAACAGACGCAGCCAGGTGCGCGGCAGCGATGTGCCTCGCACTGCCGCGAGAGACCTGAACCAGGACCGCTTGTCGATGATCATCGCGCCGCGGACGATAGCGCCTTGGGCTCCGGCGTGTCAGGTGGCCCGGCAGCGAGCTTCGAGGGCGAAGACGTGGGGATCATCGACCCCCATCGCCCGAAGCGCATCGGCGAGCTGCAGCAGGTACTCGACATTGCTCCCGCTGGGACCCCGGCGCGCCGAGATGATGCTCGCCAACTCTGACAGATCCGTGTCCCCCGCGAAACTCGGGTTGTCCTGCGTGGCGATGTACATCAGTGCGCTGGGTCCCGCCCGGTCAGCGAATGTCAGCGGAACCACGCGCCGGTCGTAGCCCTGCTTCTCGCGATGGTCGAGCGCCGCGAGGACTCGGTCTTGGTGCACAGGCTCGACCGCATAGGCGCGGCCCCAACAGGCCTCTCCGGCCGCCTCGATCACGGTCGCGACCCGACCGGGCGCACCGGGCACGCCGCGATGGTCCGTCGACCACTGCCAGAATCTCCGGGTCCACCCTTGGACCGCGGCCGGACGCGCGGCGACGTGCTCAAAGGAGGGACGCCACACCAGCGAGCCGTATCCGAAGATCCACAGCCGGCCGTCGTCGTCTCGAGGGAGCGCGTCATCCACCGGACCGGAGCATAGGACATGTCCGCTGGCATCCGACGGCCGCCCGCGCCGGGATGCGGCCACGCCGCAGGGGTTGTCACGCCTCCGTCACGCCCAGTGCGTCATGACCTGATCCATGAGCGCCGCCTACGAGCCCCGCATCACGGTCGTCTTCCGTCCGGAGATCGTCGCCCCCCTCCGTCGTGGATACTCGCGGTCGCCGTGCAAGCCCGCGCTGTGGATGGAACACGTCCGGCAGACCCCCCTGGGCGAGCACCTCGACACCCTCGCCGACTTCGAGCCCATCACCACCGCACTGCTGGCGTCGGCCCACACCCGTGACTATGTTTCTGCGTTCCTCACGGGCAAGCCACGCGGGCTCGCCGAGAGCTCGGGCAACGGGTGGAGCGCCGGGTATCGCGACAGCGTGCTGGCCAAGGTCGGTGCCCTGCTCGCCGCGACCCAGCACGCGGTCACCAGACCCGAGCGCATTGTGGTGTGCCCAACCTCGGGCGACCACCACGCGCAGCCGAGCCGAGGCGGCGGATTCTGTCCGATCGCCGGACAAGTCATCGCCGGACTGGAGTTGTTCCGCACCCGCGGCATCGCAACCGCGTGGATCGACACCGATGAGCACTACGGCAATGCGATCCCGGACGCCGCCGCGGTCTGCCCGGAGGTGGGCCAAGCGATCCCGTTGAACATCAACCCGTCCGGCTCGGGCGCGGCCTACCTCGCCAGCCTCGACCAAGGTCTGTCCCGGGTCGAGCACGCGCTCGTGACCGGATCGGTGGGGCTGGTCTGCGTCGGGCATGGCGCGGACTCCCACGAGTGGGATGCGCTGGGGGGCTCGGTCACCACCGCCCAGTGGCTGGAGACCGCGCGCAGAACCTACGCCATGGTCGCCCGGGCCTCCCGGCGGCTGCAGCGGCCGGTGCCGATCGTCACCTCGTTCTTCGGGGGCTACCGCGACGACGACTACGCGAGCGTCCTCGACCTGCACGTGGCCGACGTCGCGATCGCCCGTGATGTGCTCGCGCAGGCCCGCACGCCGTTCACCCCCACGGTCAGCCCGCCGCACCCCGACACGTCCGGCGCCACGGCGGTGCATCCGAGGTAGGCTTGGCGGCGTGGACCCCTGGTCTCGTCGCGCTCGAGTCTCCGTGCTGCTGCGAAGCGGAACCCGGGGCAAGCTCGCCGGCGCCGCCGGAGCGGCCCACGTCCTGGAAACCGCGTACGCCCTCGCACACGAGCCGACTCCGCTGCATGCACCGTGGCCAGCCCTGACCGCGTATCGACTCGCGCACGCCCTGCTCGGGCAGCCCGACGACGGGGCGCCCTACCCCCGGATCGCCGCGCTGTTCGAACAAGCGACCGCGTTCGGGCACCTGGGCCCGTGGCCACACATCTTCCGCCTGGCGGCGTTGCACCGCGGCGGCGCGGCACCGAGCGATCAAGAGACGGGCTTTGCAGCTGCGTTCGCCGCGTACCAGTCGTGGATGCGTCGGGCCCAACGCAGCCCGGATCCCGACCTCGGCGGGCTCCCGGTCGAGACGGCGCGCACCGACCTGTTCAATCTCCTGGATCTCGCGGGCTGTTTCATCGGTGCGGATCGGTCGGGACTTCGTGGGCATGGGCTGCGAACCGACTTCGAGGACTCCCAGGGGCCGTTCATGGTGTTGGTGAGTGCCACGACAGCCTTCAGCCTCCTGGCACGCACGCTGGCCGAAGCGGAGTTCGAGGTCCTGCGCCAGCGCAGCCCCGACGCCATCGCGTTCGCACTGCCGCTGCATGGCGACCCGCACTGGTGGCTCCCGGGGCTCGGGCCCTCCACTTCGGGCGATTCGGAGATGCGGCTGCTGGTGTCCCTTCTTCTGCGCGACACCCGGTCCATCGAGGCGCAAGCGACCCGCGTCATCGGGCGAAGTGACCGCAGCGCGCTGGCGACCTTGCGGCAGCTGCGACGGCGGCTCCGCGAGCGGTTGCGAACTGGCGGCCTCGCCCTCGACCCCGAGTCCATGAACGCTCGCGACGAAGACGGGGCGCTCTATCTCGCCTCCGAGGCACCGATCGTTGCGATGGTCTCCGAGCGCCGCTACCGGAGTGCTCCGTAGCGCGGGGTCCGAGTTCGACGGCGGCTGGAGGATAGGAGTGTCTTCGCGGCGGGCTTTGACGATCCGCAAAGCCTTCTGGCGCACTGTCCTGCGGTGTGGCTGATATCCTTCGCCCATGCTGCTGCGACGCTCGAGAGCTGTGTGCTTGGCCCTGCTCCTCCCCGCTTGCGGTGGAAGCTCCGACGCCGGTCAGGGGACCTCGGCGGATACCGACGACGGTGGAGCCACGGACAGCGCCACCGATCCCGGATCCGAGAGCGGCCCCGCCTCCTCCAGCACCGACCCCGACCCGACCGACCCGAATCCGACGACCGACCCCACCTCGGACGACACCGGTGCGGTCCTCCCCGTGTGCGGAGACGGGATGATGGAGCCCCCCGAGGAGTGCGACGACGGCAACCTGGATCCCGGCGACGGCTGCGAGCCCGATTGCACGGTCAGCGTCGACACGCAGGAGTGGTCCCAGACCCATGCCGGTGACGCCGCCATTGCGGACACCGGACTCGACGTCGCGTTCGATGCTGCCGGAAATGTCTGGGCGATCGGATTCGAGGTCGACACCGTGGGAGACAGCAACATCTGGGTGCAGTCCTACGGCGCCGATGGCACCCCGGGCCTCGAGTTGACGCTCGATCCGTCGGCCGGCGGTGAGGACCGCGGGTTCGGCATCGATGTCGATGCCGAGGGCAACCTCTACCTCGCGGGGCGGGCTGCCACCGACGCGTGGTTTGCCAAGCTCAGCCCGGACGGTACCGAGCTGTGGTCCCGCGTCGTCACCGGGACCTCCGAAGGCTCCGACCAGGCCAACGCGATTGCCGTGGGCCCCGACGGGTCGGTCCTCGTCGGCGGGTTCCTGCGCGAGGGCAACGGCGACAACGACCTGTGGGTCACCCTCGTGTCCGGCACCGACGGCACCGAGCTGTGGACCGACAACGTGGATGGGCCCGACGGGCTCGATGACCGCGCCGAAGGCGTCGCGTGGAGCCCCGATGGACTCCCGGTCGTCGGTGGGTTCATCTCCAACCAGGACTTCAACGGCGACATCTGGGTTCGAAGCTACGAACTGAGCGGCGACGAGCGATGGACGCAGGTCTACGACACGAAGCCTCCGCAAAACCAGCGCGCGATGGGCCTGGCCGTCGCGCCCGACGGTTCGGTCGGCATCGCTGGCACCACCCCCTCCACCGTCAATGACACCGACGTGTTCTTCGCCAAGTTCGACGGCGAAACCGGGGAGCTGGTTCAGCAGAAGCGCTTCGGCAGCCCCGCGATCCGCGACGACGCCGGCCTCGCGTTGGCGGCCGATAGCGACAGCGCCTTCATCGTCGTCGGGTTCAAGGCCGTCACCGACACCGACGCCGACATCTGGATGCGAAAGTGGGACGCCCCCGGCAACGTCATCTGGACCCAGAACGTCGCCGGAGCCGGCCTGGGCGACGACGCCGCATACGGCGTGGCCGTCGATGCAAACGACGACATCGCCGTCATCGGCGAGATCCGCCCCGAAGCCAACACCAACGGCGACATCTGGGTCGCCAAATACAGCGGCAGCGCCGAGTGATCGCCGGCGCGGACTCCGACCGTGAGGGGCCGACGACGATGCTTCGGCCCAAGAGAGCGAAGCATCCCGAAGGGATGCGCAGCGCAAAAGATAGAGAGTCCCGAACGCACCCTCCCGAACCAAGGGTTCCGGAGGGACCCCACACCCGAAGGGGGGGTCCCTCCGGAACCCGGCGCGGACTCCGACCGTGAGGGCCTACCCCCCGAAGATCGTTCGCTCGCTGCCGAACAGCTTCGTCGTCCCGAACAGGCAGACGACCGTCAACAACAGCACCACCGCCGTCGATGCGAGCGCCCCCCAAAGTGGGATCGCATCCCCGCGAAGCACCCCGAGCAGCAAGACCTGCTGCCCGAGCACGGGAACCGCCGAAGCCCATCCGTCTGGGGGCAGCGGCTCCAGCGTCAAGAAGACACCCGGCAGCGTGGGCAGCATGGTCAGCATCGACAGGTAGGTCTGCGCTTCACGGAAGCTCTTGGCGAAGCTCGCGACGAACATCTGCATCGCCGCGGCCATCGGCGCGAGTGGCAACAGCAGTCCCAGGACCCACAGCGCGTCGGCGGGGCCCAGCGCGACGTTGAGACCGACCTCCTCCAGCGGCAGCTGAGCCATCGCGATGGTGCTGCCGATCAGCGTGATCACCAGCCCCATCGAGGAGAACACCGTCGTCGCCGCCCACTTACCGAGAACCAACGCGCCACGGCCCGTCGGGGTCAGCAACAGCGGCTCTAGGGACTTGCGCTCCCGCTCGCCCGCGGTCGCATCGGTCGCCATGAACATCCCGCCCACGAACACGGCCAACATCACGAACATCGGGACCATCGCCAACAGGTTGGCGGCCTTCTGTTGCGGTGTCGCCGTGTCGACCTCGCCCACGCTCACCGGCCGTGCCAGCTGAGGATCGATGCCGCGAGCCAAGAGCCGCAGCGTTCCGACCTTCCCGGAGTAGGTCTCGATGGCGGTACGCACCTTGCGAACCGGGACCCTGCCTTCGCGCCTGGATGTGTCGACATACAGCGAGACCGGTGCAGGCCGGCCCGCCCGAAACTCGTCGTTGAACTCGGGGTGAATCTCGAGCACGACGTTTTCATCGCCGGCCGCCACCGCGCCCCGGGGGTCCTCCGGAGGGGCCACCACCTCGATGTTCTGCGACTCGAGATGCTCGATCAGCGCGACCGCGTGCTCAGGCCCCACGACCGGGAGCGCAACCGGGCCATCGTCCGCCTCCTCGGTGAGGATGATGCTGAACATCACCGCGATGAGGATGGGGCCGAACAACGGCAACAACAGCGCGGACAGCACCGAGCGACGGTCTCGCACCCCATCGAGCAGCTCCTTGCGCCCGACGACGCGCATGGTCCTCCACAGGCTCATGCGACCAAGCCCTCCTCGGTTCCGATCACCGAGACGAAGGCGTCCTCGAGCGAGTCCGTTCCCGCTTGGGCGAGGAGTTCGTCGGAGGTGCCCCGTGCGACCACCGTCCCCCGAGCCACCACCACGATGGTGTCGCACAGCGCGGAGACCTCTTGCATGACATGACTGCAGAACACGACGGCCTTGCCCTCATCGCGGAGCCCGCGGATCAACTCCCGCATGGCGCGGGTGCTCATCACGTCCAGGCCGTTGGTCGGCTCGTCCAACAAGACGTTGCGGGGTTCGTGCACCAGCGCCCGCGCGATGGCGACCTTCGCTCGCTCGCCCTGCGAGAACCCGTGGACGCGGCGCTTCGCGACATCGCCGAGATCCAGTCTTTCGAGCAGTCGGTCGACCCGAGCTCGAAGGGTGGCTTCGTCCAGTCCCTGAAGCCGGCCGAAGTATTCGATGTTCTCTCGTGCAGTCAGACGCGGATACAGCCCGCGGGCGTCGGGCAACACCCCGAGGTGCCGCCGCACTTCGGACGGTTCCGTCAGGGCGTCGCGCCCATCGACACGGACCCGGCCGCTGTCTGGCTTCACGAGCGTGGAGATCATCCGCATCGTGGTCGTCTTGCCAGCGCCGTTGGGGCCAAGGATTCCCGTGATCTGTCCGTCCTCAGCGGACAGCGACACGGAGTCGACCGCGACGACCTCTCCGAACGTCTTGCGAAGGTCTTCGGCCTCAATCATGGGTTCACCTGCGGTCCTGCAAAGTCGATGAAGAACGGTGCGCGGCGGCGTGATTCCAGGCAGCTCGCATCGACGGCCTTCGCATCGCCGTGCTCGAAGAACTCGGCGAGGACCTCGTCCGCACACGGCAGCATCACGATGCCGTGACCCGCCCCCGGCACCACCACGTGGCGGCCGTTGGGCAGTGTCTCCAGCGCGTGCTCCCCCCAGCGCGGCGGCGTGACGGGGTCGACCTCGCCGGACAGCACCAGCGCCGGAACATCGCTCGAGACCGGCTTGCGAAAGCCCGGTGGAATGGGGCCTCGAACCCAGTGTTCGCAAGAGGCGCGAAGGTGGTCGATGAACATCGTGCCCATCAGCGTGCCCGCGGTTTCTTCGGCGGCGTGGGCTTCGGTGATGTACGGGACGTCCTCGCTGCAGATCACGCTGAGAAACATGCCCTCGGCCAAACTCCCGCCCATGCCATCTCCAAGCAGCGCCGCTTGGGCGACCATCGGCCCAAAGTCACCCCGCGTTGCGGAGGCGACCGACAACGGCAACAACGACGAGAGTTCGGGGGCGTAGAGCATGCTCCGCATTCCGCCGGCGAGCGCCCGGCCGCTCAACTCCAGCGTCTGTGGAGCGCCGGTCCGGGGGTGCACGACCGTGACCTCCGAGGCCGGCCTCGTCGCCAAAGCCCGCAGATCAGCTCGCAGCGTCGGGAACGATGCGTTGCAGCCGGCATGGGCCGCACAGTCGCGGACCATCGCGTCCATGGCCGCCTCGGCGTCCTTGGCGAACGACACGGGCAGCGCAAAGTCGGTGGGGGCCACGCCGTCGATCACGATCGATGCCGTCTGCCGTGGATACGCCCGAGCGAACGCCAACGCGACGCGGGTGCCGTAGCTGCCGCCGACCAGGTGACTCTTCTCGTAGCCCAGTGTCTGCAGGACGTGCGCGAGATCGTCGATCGCACGCGCGGTCGTGTACTGGGTGAGGTCCGCGTCCTGAGCGTCGCGGCACGCCTCCAACCTCGGGCCATCGATCTCCAGGGAGACGGCCTGCTTGAGGTCGAGGACTTGGGTGTTCTCGCAGTTCAACGCGTGCGATTTCCCGGTTCCACGCTGGTCGAGCAAGACCAAGTCGTGGTGGTCGCGAATCGCATCGAAGGCCCGAAGCGCTGCGCCGTACGAGGACTGTGCACCCTGCCCGGGACCGCCGGCGATCAACACCACCGCAGGACGTCCCTCAGGCTCGCGCGCCGGGACGACCGCGACCGAGAGCGACAAGGTGCGGACCTCGGGCGCATCGGGGTTCTCCGCGACCTCGATGGTCATGCATTGCGCAGCCACCCCGCCGGGGAGGTCGCAATCCGTCGGCTGGGGTCCTGAGGACTCCGCCGAACCGCGATCGCACCCAGCGGCGAGGGCGAACAGAAGAACCAGCGCCCGCTTCATCGGAGGCGGAGCGTAGCAGCGCGGCATGCTGCATCCGACACGGCCGGACGAGCTCCCGCTTCGGTGGTTTGCGCCGAAGCGTGCGAGTCAGCGCACGAACGACAACGCCCCTGACGGCCGTGTCCCCGGTGGCTAGAGGATCCGTCTGGCCACTGTTCTAGCCAGGGGGCGAGGTGTCGTGCGGGAACGACGCGGGTCAAAAATGCTGAGAATTGCACGACTAAGTCATGCGGACACACTTGTGCCTACATGGCACCACAATTGCTCACGTGTCTGCCATGGTCCGGGTCGCTCGACACACGCTCACCGCATCGCTCCTCCTCGCGCTGTCCGCTTGTGGCGAAGCCCCGACCGCTGAACTCAGCGACGGGGAGTGGGACGCGATCCCAACCGGCAAAGCCGACGGCGCGATCGACCCCGACTCCGACGAAGCCAAGGCCGTCCTGTTGCTGGTCAACGATCCGGCGGTGGATGTGGATGAGCTCGACCACGACGCTCGCCTCGACGCCCGCGCTGCCCGCAACATCATCGCCCATCGCAACGGCTCGGACGACATCCTTGGAACCGACGACGACGACAGCATCGACTCGATTCCAGAGCTGGACGACATCGGCTACGTCGGCCGGCGCGCCTTCGGCCGGCTCGTCGAGTACGCAGTCGCCCAAGGCTACCTCGAGCTCGTCGTCGGCACCGACGATGGCGAGCAAGTCACCGACGTCATCTTCTCGCCCCAACCCAGCGATTCGACCCACAACCAACGGGTCGCGGACCTGATCGACGGGGCGCAAGAGACCATCGACATCGCGATGTACAGCTACTCCAACGGCACGGTCCGCGCCGCCCTGGAGGACGCGACCGCCCGCGGAGTCGAGATTCGCTTCCTCTACGAGACCGCCTACGACGACCGCCGCCTCGAGGGGGACGCGCTGCTCGCATCTCGCTCAGGCCAGCTCGAGCAAGCCGGCGTCGATGTCCGCTGGGTCAACAAGATCATGCACCACAAGTTCATGATCATCGACGGCCCGCGCGCGGACCTTGGGCTCGCCAAGACCGCGACGATCGCATCGGGCAGCGCCAACTGGTCCAACAGCGCCGGAACCCGCTACGACGAGAACACCTTGTTCCTCCAAGGACACGAGGAGGTCGCGCTTCGACTGCAGCAGGAGTTCAACCACCTGTGGGCGCACAGCCGGGCGCTGGACGTGAACGAAGACCTGAGCTGGGAGCTGTCCGAGGTGGACATCTCCGATGCGGATATCATCGACGGGCCCGACAGCCACGCTTTCTTCACATCGGAGAACTTCGACGTGTCGGTCGGCGGGGACACGTTCCGCAAGAACCGCGGCAACGAGGTCTCTGACGCGCTCATCGAAGCCATCGAGGCTGCAACGGACTCGATTCACATCGCCTCTGGTCACCTTCGCCACCGCGGAATCTCCGAGGCGATCATGGCCAAGCAGGCCGACGACCCAGACCTCGACGTGCGCGTCTACCTCGACGCCCAGGAGTACATCTCGTCGTACAGCCACAACCTTCAGCTCGACGACCTGCAGGAGTGTCTCGACGAGGCCAACACCGAGACCCAAACCCGCAACTGCATGGACAAGGGCTTTCGCTTTGGCTACCAGCTCGGCGAGTCGGGCGTGGACGTTCGGTACAAGTGGTACTCGTACCGCTGGCACTACACCTACGCCGCCCAGATGCACCAGAAGTACATCCTGATCGACGGTGACGAGCTGTGGACCGGTAGCTACAACCTCTCGGACAACGCCGAGCACAACACCTTCGAGAACATGCTCGTGTTCCGCGGCGATGCCTACGCCGACCTCGTTGCGTCCTACGAGGACAACTTCGCGACGATGTGGGAGACCGGCCGGGCGGAGGACCTGCTCTCTGACGTCCGCGATGAGGTCGCCAGCGACGACATCATCCCGCTCGTGTTCGACTCGATGGCCCTGGACCACGAAGAGGTCCGCCAGCTCAAGTCGCTGATCGTCGCCAACTGTCCCGCCGTCAACAGCTCCGAGTTCCGCAGCAACCCCGAAGACCACCTCATCTGCGAGCGATAGTCGCCCGGTGGCACCCCCCAACCCCGCCGCCCACCTGGGCCGCGGGGTTGTTTGATTGCGCGTCGGACCGACCCCGTCAGTCGACGCAGGTCTCGGGCTCCCAGCCGCCCTCGAGGACGGCGTCGTAGACCAGGTCCATGTGCATGAACTCCGGCAGCGGGTCGATGCGGTAGCGGTAGGCCAGGAGTTCTTCGGTCGACAACCCGCAGCTGGTCATCAAGTCGGCCGCCTCGACGCCGACGAAACGAAGGTGCCAGGGCTCCGGCTTGTACTGGTGCACATGCACGCGCCGCGGTTGATACGTCGTCACGATTCCGAAGCGGTGCGCGTTGGCTCGGATCCACGCAAACGCCTCGGACGCGTGAAGGTCGGCCTCCAACGGATCGAAGGGACTCACCATCTGCCCATCCAGGACGTACCCGACATCTGCAGTGGTTCCCAGCTGGTGCTCCGAGTGGGCCGGCCAGGCCGAGTACACGGCGGCCAAAGACGGATCCCCCTCGACGCCCGAGTAGTACTCGAACAGATCCGCTTGCGTCCCCATCGAGCGGAATCCGCTCTGGACGAACAATCCGATGCCCTCTTCGGCCGCTGCGGCGAACATCGGTGCAAACCCGACCTGCCCTTGCCGCCCCACCGGTTCCCCATCCAACGTTTCGGGGTAGTCGACCGGTGCCGGACTCGACCACGCGTAGGAGAGCAGCTGGTCGCTGTCGTTGGTGAACGCAGGCGGGATGCCGATCATCTCGATCTCGTAGTCGCCACACTGCTGCAGCATCTCCGGCTCGAGGTCGTCGACCGCGTTGATGTAGGTCTCACGCACGTTGGCCAGCAAGGTCGAGGGCGGCGTGAACGGGAAACACGGGTCGATCGAATACCAGCGGTTGGCGTAGTAGAGCAGGTCGGTGGCATCCAGCGGACGCTCCGCAGCCTCGAGTAGTGGAGGGTCGAAGGCGCACAGGCACTGCACGATTCGCTCCGTCGTGGTCTCCGCCGGTTGGCAGATCGCCATCGAGTCGTCCTCGTAGATGTCGACGCCCTCGCCACACGCAGGTGCCGTGGTGCCGCCCGTGGTGCTCGAGGACCCGAGCGTCCCCGAATCACCGCTTTGCGACTGCGTGTCGGCCCCCTCTTCGCCGGAGCCCGTACTCGTCGCCGAGCCATCCTCTTGCGGATCACCGCCACTGGTCGAGCCCGACGCCGAGTCCGTGTCGGTCTCGCCATCGGTCCCACTGCTTGCGAAGTAGGACTGCGCGCATCCACCCAGGACACACGCGCTTATTAGAAGCAGCCCGACTCTGTGCGGCGTCACGACGCGAGCTTACCCGACCGCAGCGGCTTCGCGACGCGCGATGATGTGGACCATCTTGAATACGGATCCGTCCGCATTCCGGCGTGCGACCGGAATCTGTCCCCAGTGCAGCGACGGCGGCACCTCCGCGCCGATCCAAGGTCCACTCGGATCGTCCGCCCGCCGGCCCGCAGCGCGCAACGCATATCCTCGGCGAGCGAGGGCGCCGAGCGCAGCCTGCAGCGGTCGACCTTGGGAGCGATGAAACTCGATGGCCCATGCCTTCACATCGGGCATCGCGTCCAACGCCTCGTCGAGGATCGTGTACTCGTGTCCTTCGACGTCGAGCTTCACGACCGTGGCGTGGGGCACAAGCGTGGAGAGGCGTCGGCCGGGGACCTCTCGGTCGCCACCGGAGCTTCGAACGACGCAGTTGTGTCCGCTGAGCCCCTCGTTCTCGACTCGCACCGAGCGGGTCTCGTCGCGGTCGGTGAGCACCACGGGGTGCACGTTCCACCCTGCCCCCTCGGGCATCCGCGTCCGGAGTTTGGCGATGTTCTCGTCCAAAGGCTCGACGGCGTGAACCTCGAAGCCGCCTCCGACGGCATCCCACAACGCGCCGAGCAACGCCCCCTCGTTGGCACCACCGTCGACGAACACCGATCCCTTGAAATCGATCTCGGCCGTGTACCAGCCAATCTGCTTGTCGAGCGCGTCTGCCACCGGGCCCCGATGGTAAGTCGCGGGGGCCCTGCAAAGCTAGGTTCGCGAGCGGCTTGGTCTCACCGCCCGTGGTGGCCGCGCGGCTCCGGCTACTCGGCGTAGTACGGGGCGCCCGCGTCGATCCATGCGCCGAACCGGTCGGTCTCCTCGACGGGAAACTGGGCGCCGAACTCGTTGGTGATCTGCAGGTACGTCTGGCTGGCGTTGCGGTCGAGAGGTTCGACGAGCAGCAGCCCGGTGTTCGCGGTGATGCCCTCGAGCGCGAGTCTCACATCCTCATAGCTCAGCTCCGCATCGGGGAGAATCAGCATGCCGTTGGCGTCGGTGGCGTGGCACGCGACGCAGTTGGCGAGCATGAAGTCGGCGACCCAGATGAACTCCTCGTCGAAGGCGACTTCGCCCGTCGTGCTGCCGCCCTCGGACCCGGCCTCGCCTTCGCTCGTCGAGCCCCCCTCGCCGGAGGTTTCTGGCGGGCCGCTCTCGCCGGTGACCGAACCCGCACCGGTCTCGCTGCTGCCCGCTGCCCCACTGCTCGTGCTTGTCCCGCTGCCCTCGGCGCTCGCGCCAGAGGTGGGTGTTCCGGTCGTCTGGGCAGCTCCCGTGCTGCCGCCGCTCTCATCCTCGGGGTCGTCATCACAACCCCCAACGAGCAGGCCCATCGACAGACCCAAGACGCTCACGATACGGACAGCGGTCAACATGAACCCACCGTTGTCGCGACCGGGCGGAGATGTCAATGGATCCGCCGGGTTCATCGCGCCCAACTGCGCGGGGCGTAGAGCCGCTGACACGATCGGCGCCGAGGTCTCCGAGCGCATGCGACTTTCCCCGAACCGGTCGTCCTCGGCGACCAGCCGCGGCGCTGGCCTGACGAGAAGACCTGGCAGCGAGCCGCCGGTCCCCGCGATGATAGGTTCGCGGCATGGGGCACGTGTACGTACTGGGCGGCGCACAGACGGACTTCGCGGTGAACTGGTCACGCCAGGGACAGGGTGCGTTCGAGATGATGAACGCCGCCATCGAAGGCGCGCTGGAGTCCGCCCAGGTCGACCCAGCCCAGGTCGCAGTGGCGCACGTGGGCAACTTCGCCGGCGAGTTGTTCGCCGGTCAGGGACACCTGGGAGGATTCGTCGCGAGTGCACGTCCCCAGTTCGACGGTCTACCCACCGCGCGGCACGAGGCGGCCTGTGCCTCGGGAAGCGTTGCAGCCCTGGCCGCGGCCGCCGACATCGAGTCGGGCCGATACGACCTCGCCCTGGTCATCGGCGTGGAGCAGATGCGCAACACCTCGGGCCACGACGCTGCAGCCCACCTCGGGGCCGCCGCGTGGGCCGGACGCGAGGGCGAGGACGCGACGTATCTGTGGCCGTACATGTTCTCGCAACTCGCTGCGGAGTACAGCGAGCGGCACGGACTCGACTACGCCCACCTCATGGAGGTCTCCAAGCAGGCCTTCGACAACGGACGCCGCAACGAGCACGCCCAGACGCGACGCTGGGCGTTCACCGATGAGAGCTTCACGGAAGACGAAGACGCCAACCCCACCGTCGAGGGACGGATGCGCCGGCAGGACTGCGGCCAGATCACCGATGGTGCCGCCGCGGTGCTCTTGGCCTCCGAGTCCTTCGCCCGACAGTGGGCGTCTTCCCAGGGACGCTCCGTCGACGAGACCGCACGGATCCTCGGGTGGGGACACCGGACCTCCACGATGCTGTTCGAGGAGAAGGTCGCCCGGACCCGAGGCGAGCGCTACATGTTCCCGCACCTGCGCGGCACGCTCGAAGACGCGTGGCGACGCGCGGGGGTCTCGGGGATCGACGCGGTCGACTGCATGGAGGTCCACGACTGCTTCTCGATCACCCAGTACATGATCACCGATCACCTGGACCTCGCGGAGCCCGGCCGACCCGGGGACGCGATTGCCTCGGGCATGACCGCGATGGGAGGACGGCTACCGATCAACCCCAGCGGCGGGCTGATCGGGGGCGGCCATCCCGTGGGTGCGACGGGGGTGCGGATGCTTCTCGATGCGCAGCGCCAGGTCACCGACACCGCCGCCGGGACCCAGGTTCCGGGGGCCCGAATCGCCCAAACGCTCAACATCGGGGGCAGCTGCACGACGACCGTCAGCTTCGTTGTGGGCTGCTAGCGGCGACCTCCCGCGAGCGGTGCGGGTTTTGTTGACCCACATCCGGGTGCACCGACCACAAGTCGAGCGAACCGGAGACCGTCCGCATGCGCACCTCGAAACACACCCTGGTCCTGATCGCGTCCGCCCTGTTGCTCGCTGCGTGTGACGAGGTGCGCGAGGTGGGCGATTCCGAAGGCGAGGTCATCGAGTGGCCGGGCGAGCCGTCAACCCCGGACGACCCGGCCCACGAACCCGACTCTGAGAGCCCGGCTGACGACGCGGAGGCCTGCTCTCCCGCTCCCGAAGCGTTCGCCTACTCGCTGTGCTCCTGTGAAGGCCTCACGGGGCTCGGCAACCTGTCGGTCCGCGGCGATGGGGTGACCGAAGCGTTCGTCGGTATCAATGGCCACAGCGAACTCGCCGGTGCGATCGAGATCGACGGGTCGGGCATCTTCTACGACGGCCTCACCGTCGCAGCGTCGCTCGACGCCGGTGGACACGTCGCCAGTGCCGGTCGCGTTGCCGTCTTCGGCGAGGCCAGCATCGGCGGCAATCTCGACGTCGGTGACGATCTCAACGGCTACGGCGTGATCGACGTCGGCGGTGCGCTGCGGGTCGACGGTGTGGAATCCGTGCTGGGAAGTCTCGACATCGAGGCCCGGGGCCCATTCCAAGCGCCGCCGCAGCCGTGCGGTTGTGACGAGCCGCTCGTGGATGTCGCGGCGGAGGTCACCTTGGCCTCGCAGTCCAACCACAACGCCGCGATCGGACTCCCGCAAACGCTCGACGAGCTCGGCGGCGACACCTTCAGCCTGCCGAGCGGTCGCTACTACCTGTCCGATCCGCGGACGCTGGGCGCCTCGAGCTTCGAGATCGCCGGCGCCGTTTCCCTCTACGTGGATGGCTCGCTCGAGAGCCTCGGACACACCGACATCGAGCTCGCCGAAGGCGCGACGCTCGACCTCTACATCTCCGGTTCCCTGCGCTCCGTCGGCAACTTGAGCATCGGGGACGAGGCGCACGCATCGAGCGTGCGGATCTACGTGGGCGGCTCCGACTCGGTCACCGTCGCGGCGGGCAATCAGACCTTCTACGGCTCCGTCTACGCGCCGCAGGCGTACCTCGAGACCTACGGCAACACGACGGTCGTCGGCGGGCTGTTCGTACGCGGACTCTTGGGCGCGGGGAACCTCGAGGTCGTCGGCGTCGCGCCGCGAGACTTCGCGAAGGACGACTGCCCACCGCCCACGGACGACTGCGTCGCGGACCCCGACCTCGGTGGTTGCGGCACACCTCCGGCGCATGTTCCCGAGGGATGATGGCTCGCCGCTCGCAGACTCGCGCTAATCGCGCACACGCTCAGGCCCGGGCAACGCGAGTCGCCACCTCCCCCTAGACGGGCCCTAGCGGGGCCTCTAGCGGCACAATCGGCTGGCAGCTGCTGTGGCCAGTTGACCCGTATGGACGTGTGAACCAATGTGCCGTCATGTCGCACCTTCGTCGCATCGGCTGGTCCTGTGTTGTCGCCGCCACGCTTGCTGGATGTGACGCGCCCGATGCAGTCCCCGAAGACGAGGCCCCGCTGAGTTTTGACCTGTCTCTTATACACATCTCCGAGCCCACGAGACCTCTCTACATCTC
>OJGU01000429.1_pt1 | contig 25369 bp, 21 predicted proteins | sample 1594741 | NCBI WGS metagenome assembly OJGU01 (sample SAMN05416841, study PRJEB24817) | seawater metagenome | isolation source: Sea water | place: Canada:Atlantic | collected 2013-07
CCCTCGCTGTCCCATGGTCGCTGCGACCCACAACGCATCGCTGGTCGTGTCCTGGGGGCCATGGGCAAGAAAGTGACCGACCTCGTGTCCGAACAACGCCCGCGCCGCGCCATCATCGAGCAGGGCAAGCAGACGCTCGGAGACCTCCAGCAACACGGGCGCTGCGACCCGATGCACCGCGAGGTTTTCGTGGGTGTCGGCTCGAAGCAGCTCATGCGGAGCCTCCAGAGCAAAGGTCTGCTTCACCTCCTCGATGCGCTGGTGCGCGGCGGGGGCCATGGACGGCGTGATGCGCCGGCCCTCTGCCAGCAACCGCTGCCGAACCCGCTGCGGGTCTGACGGCACGATCGCTCGCCGGTGGGCTTCGTAGTCCACAATCGCGGCCGCGAGTGCCTGGGCGATTTCCCGCTCGAGGCCGAAGCGGACACGGTCTGCATCGAGGTCGACAAGGACGGCGCGAACGCTCATCGAGCGCAGCGTACGTCACAGCGGGCCGCGCATGTGCACGAACCGGAACGGGACCCGAGCCCCCGCCTCGATCAGGCGCAGGGTGAACGCATCGACGTCTTCGCTCACGACGCCCATCTCGGGGCCCGTCGCGTGCCGCCGGAGGGCGTGCAGCAGCGCGGTTGCGGTTTCCTCAGACTCCGCCCGAAACGGGAACGATCCCTGCCGTGCGTGCTCGAATGTCGCCACCCCCCAAGATCCGACCTCCTCGCCGAGAAGCGCGAGGACCAGCCCGCTGGGGTGGGCACGGGACGAGGCAAGCTGCCCCGTAGGGAGTTCGAAGCGTTCCTCGAGCCCTGAGATCTGATCGCCATCCGGCGCCACGACATCTTGCGACCGCACCCCGGTGGCCAACCGATCGACCAGCGCGGGAGGAAAGCGTAGCGAGGTGCACGCGTGATGGACCTGCAAGCCCAGCGACGCATACAAGGCCAGCGCCGGCGCGTTGTCGTCTCGCACATTGAGCCGCCAACTCGAGCATCCGGCCGCGGTCATCTCCGAGGCGACGTGGAGCAGGAGGGCTCGACCCGCTCCGGTACGCCGCGCCTCCGGCTCGACCACGAGGTGGCGAATGTAGCCGTCGCGGCCGAAGACCTGCGCCATGCAGTACCCAACGGCCCGACCGTCAAACTCGGCAACAGTGCTCGACCCACAGAGCTCGTCTCGCCATCGCTGCGCCGACGGTGTCGGGTCACCCGATTCCAGCATCGGGAACCACCGCTCGAACCCGGGGTAGTCGGCAGGGAGCCCGGGGCGCAGACGAATTCCCACGGCCGCAGGATACCTCCGACCCGGGTCTGTCGAGCCCGGCCGCATGGCCTGGGCAGGGCTGATAGAATCCGCCCGTGCCCAGACCGAATCCAGGGGGTCCGGCGAGCACCGAGCACACGCTGACCGACGCGGGGCTGCGGCGCCGGGTCACCCTCCAGGCCGGCGACCGCGTCGGCCGCTATCGGATCTTGCACACGCTTGGTTCGGGCGGCATGGGCACCGTCTATGCAGCGACAGACCCCGACCTCGATCGGAGCATCGCGATCAAGGTATTGCACGACCGACCAGGCCGGAAGGTCCGGGCCGAGACGCTGCTTCACGAGGCGCAGGCGATGGCGCGGTTCTCCCACCCGAACGTGGTCACCGTGCATGACGTCGGAACGCACGAGGGTCGGGTGTTCGTGGCGATGGATTGGGTCCGCGGACCCACGCTCCGGTCCTGGATGAAGGGTCGGCCTTGGGACGCAGTCTTGCGGGCTTTCTTGCAGGCCGGACGGGGTCTGGCCGCCGTCCACGCTGCTGGCCTCGTCCACCGAGATTTCAAACCTGCCAACGTCATGCTCCACCCCGGCGGTCGTGTCGTCGTGATGGACTTCGGCCTCGCACGACCCAGCGACGACAGCAGCGGGCAGGCGAGCGGGCCACCCGCTCCAAGCGCTCACCACACCCACGACGACGACGTCAGCCGGGCCGGCTCCGTGCAAGGGACTCCCGCCTATATGGCTCCGGAGCAACACCTCGCGTTCGACGTGGACGCGCGCGCCGACCAGTTCAGCTACTGCGTCTCGGTGTTCGAGGGCCTGTTTGGCAAGAGACCGTTTCGTGCCCGGACCGTCACCGAGTTGGTCATGCGGATCTCTGCGGGCGAGTTTGCGGACGTCCCGCGCAATGGCGTGCCACCCCGCATTCGCCGGACCCTCACCCGAGGCCTCGCCGAGCTCCCCAAGGACCGCTGGCCGACCATGGAGCGCCTCCTCGATCGTCTCCAGCCCGCTGGGCGCGCGACCTGGATGCTGTGGGGCGCGGGCGCTGCGGCACTGTCGACGGCCGCCTTCGCAGCCGTGCCGCCCCCCGACCCGTGCGAGACCCGGGGGGACGCGGTCCGAGACCTGTGGTCTGAGGACCGGCGCGACTCGCTGCTCAGCGCCCTGAAGTCGTCGCCAAAACCCTTCGCCGATGAAACGGCCGGCCGGGTCGACAAGACGATCGCAGCCTACGTCGAGACCCTCGCCGATGCCCACGATGAGGCGTGCCAGGTGAGCATCGACCCGACACTGCTCGACCGGCGGACAGCCTGCCTGAGCCAGCGCGCGGGAGCCCTCCGGGCCACGACCGACGCGCTCACGGCGTCGGCCGCAGACGGGTTGCAGAAGGCCGTCCAGGTCCTCGGGCATCTCCCGGACGTGCAGACCTGCCTCGACCCCGAAGCGCTCGCCCGGACCCACGAGCTGCCCGCGGACGAAGCACGGCGAGACGAGGTTCGGCGGGCTCGCGATGCGATCAGCGAAGCGCTCGCGATGAAAGAGGCCGGGGATCTCGACGGCGCGTACTCCCGCGCCAAAGAAGCCTTGGTCCTCGCGCGTGACACCGGCTTCTCCCCGGTCGAGGCCGAAGCGCTCAACGCCCGAAGCGCGGCTCAGGAAGCACGGGGCGAGTACGCCGAAGCTGCAGAGACCTCGGAAGCCGCGTTTCACCTCGCCCACTCCAGCCACCACGACATCGAAGCGCTCCGGGCGACCGTGCAGCTGGTCTACGTTGTGGGCTATCGGTTGCAGCAGCGCGACGCCGCGGATGAATGGCTACGACACGCAGCGGCATTGCTGTCGCGTATCGACCACCGCGGGCTTGAGGCACGGCTGATCAACAACGAAGCCACGCTGGCCTACAGCGCCGGCAACTACGAGGCGGCCACAGAGGGGTTCGAGCGCACCGCCGAGCTGCGCGAATCCCTGCAGGGACCGGAGCACCCCGATGTTGCCGCCGCGCACAGCAACCTGGGCTTGGCACTCACCCGACTCGGGCGCCTCGACGACGCGCTGGCGCACCACGCTCGGGCCCGCGCGTCCTGGGAGGCATCCCTGGGCCCCTCGCACCCCATGGTCGCGATCTCCGTCCACAACCGAGCGCTCGTGTTCGAACAGATGGAGCGACTGGACGAAGCAGCGGCCGAGTATGAACGCGCGATCGAACTCCGGATTCGCAGCCAGGGCCCGCAGCACCCGTCGGTGGGTCTTTCGCTCAACAACCTCGGTCACGTGCGCAAGGACCAAGGACGCCCGCTCGACGCCCTCGAGCTGCACCAAAGGGCGCTCGCGTTGTGGCACGAAGCCTACGGCCCGCAGCACCGCCGGGTCGCCGAAGCGTTGGGCGGGATCGCCGAAGCGCTGAGCAAGCAGTCACGCTTCGAAGAGGCACACCGATTCGCAGATCGAAGCCTCTCAACCTTGGCTGCGGTGATGGGCACCCACCACCCCGACTACGCGCTCGCGATGGTCACGCTCGCCGAGATCCAGGTTGCAGAGGGTGATCCCAGCGGCGCCGAAGAGCACTACCGACAGGCCCGCTCGATTCTGGTGGATGCGCAGGGCATCGACTCGGGGATGGTCGAGTACATCGATGCCGGGCTCGAGAAGATCGCGACACCGTAGTCATCTCAGCCGCGCCGTAGCGTCGAGATCGTCCCACCAGCCATCGGGAACGACAAACGCCCGCTCGACGTCGCTCGAGACATGCGCCGCCAAGCACGGCCGGCGGAGTCCTCGGGCCAACTCGCACGCCGGCGTCGTGGGGAGCCCACGCGCGTGCTCCGGGCTGAGCCACCACGGCTTGTCGAGGGTGCACCACGGAGCATCGCCAAACCGGTCCGCGAACTCGGAGGCGAAGTACCAGTGTCCGTGCTCGGCTTCGGTACACGCGCCCTCCGGGAGCCGCCGCTCTGCGGGCGGAGAGAAGAACGCCCCGAGCAACAAGACCTCGGTGACCTCGGGGAAGGGGAGGTCTTCGGGCCACGCGTCGAGGTCGCGGGCCTGCCGCGCCACCGTGACCTGATGCGTCGCGAGCCGGGTGAGTTTGAGGTCGAGGCGGTCACGCTTGCCAGGGCCAACCCACGCGGAATGATGCGTACCGGCTCTCGCCGCGAGGTAGTACTTCACGGCAACCTCGCGGTGCACGACGCGGCCCGCCTGTCGATACAGGACATCGAGCTCCCCGATCGTCCGCCCGCCAGTGCGCAGCGGTTCGTTGGCGACCACAACCTCCACCCCCGGCGTGCTTTGTAGGCCCAACAGGTGCACCCGTTCGAACCACCGGCCGACCTGACGAATCGGCTCCGCGCCCCGCCCTTCACCATCGCCCAAACCGGCCTGGGATGCGGCCTGGGTTCCACACTGCGCCCAATATGCGTCACTCATCAGCGGCGTTGCACCGGCCAGCCACGCCAGGTCGAGGTGCAATCGGGACGGCACACGACAGCGTAGCAGGGCCCGGAACCCCGTATCCCGAGCGTCTTCATCGCTTTGTCGGGTTGGCGGGGCCCGGTTCGTCTACGCTACGAGCCCCGACTTCGGGCCCCCCTCCCATGCTCTACGCAATGCTCATCTATCACGCCGAGGGCGCATTCGACCACGATGGGGCGCAGGAGCGCGAGGCACTGTTGGCGCAGCACCGAACACTGCAGGCCGACACCAAGGCCGCGGACGCGTTCGTCGTCGCAACCCAGCTCATGGAGCCCCACACCTCGAGCGTCGTGCGCCGCAGCGGAGACGCCATCTCGGTTCAGGAGGGCCCGTTCGCGGAGACCAACGAAGTGTTCGTCGGCTTTTACTTGCTCGAATGCGAATCGCTCGAAGCCGCTGCGCGCTGGGCAAAACGCATTCCACGCGCGACCGTGGAGATCCGGCCGGTCGCCTACTTCGAGGACCACAGCGGAAAAACCGTCGGTGAGTGATGCTGTCCACCGGGCGCTCCGCAGCGCCTACCCGCAGGCACTCGCGACGCTCAATCGGATCGCGGGGGACTTGGAGGTGGCTCAGGATGGTCTGCACGTCGCCGTCGAGAGAGCCCTGCTGCGATGGGCGGACGAACTACCCACGGAACCAGTCGCGTGGCTCGTTCGTGCCGGGCGCAACACGATCATCGACGGGCTCCGGCACCGTGCGATGAAGGAGCGCAAAGACGGCGCGCTGAGACATGAGTTCGAGACGGACCCGGCGTTCGGCGACGAGGTGATCCGCTCGGCGTTCCGGGACGACATGGCGCGACTCGTGTTCACCTGCTGCGATCCCAGGCTCAAGCCGGACACGGCCGTCATGCTGACGCTCCACACCGTCGCCGGACTGTCGATCGACGAGATCGCGCGGGCGTATCTCATGAAGAACACAGCGATCGAGCGCCGAATCACCCGAGCACGTCGGGCGGTCCGCGAACTCGAGGGGGGATACCAACCGCCGACAGAAGCCGAACTCCCCGCCCGCCTCGACGCCGCGCTCGCAGTCTTCATGGTGCTGTTCACCGAGGGTTACGCCGCCCGGGATACCGCGCCCTTTCTGCGTCCGCAGCTCTGCGACCTCGCCATCCGATCGACGCGGATGCTGGCGCGCTTGTTTCGCAGCGAAGCCGAGGTGCAAGGCCTGTTGGCACTCATGCTGCTGCAACACGCCCGAGCCAAAGCACGCCTCGTTCCACCAGACCACCTGGTGTCGCTCGAGCATCAGGACCGCACGCTGTGGGATCTGGGGATGCGTAACGAAGGCCTGGCACTCGTCCAAAAGGCGCTCCTACGCAAGCGTCTGGGCCCCTACCAGATCCAGGCCGCAATCGCGGCGGTGCACGCAAGCGCCCCCGACTACGAGTCCACCAACTGGCAGGAGCTTGTCCTCCTGTACGACGCGTTGCTCCGGCACCGACCCAACTCCGTGGTTCGGCTCAACCGCGCCGTCGCGGTCTCGCGCGCCCGTGGAGCGAAGGTCGGACTCGCCCTGCTCCGCGAGCTGGCCAGCGAGCCCGGCATGCGTTCGTACTCTCCCTTCTTCGTGGTTCAAGGGCACTTGCTCGCGGAGTCTGGCCGGGCGACCGACGCGGTCTCCGCGTTCGAGCAAGCCCTTGCGCTGTGCACGAGTCCCCTTCAACAACGACATCTCGAGCGCCTCCTGGGCGACCTGCAAACAAACTAGTGTCGTGGCGTGTCGGGTTTGTCGAAGCCGACTCGTCGAGGAGGCATGACAACACCAGCCAAGGTCTTCTCCGCCTATCTCGACGCGTTCACGGGCGGTGATCTCGAGCGCGCGTTTGCCCTCGTCGCAGACGACTTCGACTTTCACGGCCCGATGCTCCAGTCCAAAGGCAAAGCGGCGTTCGTCGAGGGTGCCTCCGGCCTGGGACCGATCGTCAAAGGACATGACATGCTCCGCCAGTGGAGTGACGGGGACGAGGCTTGCTCGATCTACGACTTCAAGATCGAGACCCCGCTGGGGAAAGCCTCGATCACGATGACCGAATGGGTCCAGGTGCGGGACGGAAAGCTCGCCCGATCCCGCCTCGTGTTCAACACGCCACAGTTCGCTGCGCTGATGCCGAGCGAGTAGCCGGGAGCACCGCCACTCAGTCCTCGCCGGCCGTAATCCGTCGCAGCAGCGCATCACTGCGGGGGTCGGCGGGGAACTGCGTCTCGACCCTCACCGAGGACAGCACGACGTCGGCCGACGTGCCCAGCATCGTCATGGTGCTGAACAACGTGAGCGGCTCCCCTTCCACATCCAGGCACAGCGGGATGACCGGCGGGTACGGAGTCGCGCTGTTGGGCAGCACCCCCACAACCCGGCGGATTCGGGCCAGAACATCCTTCGCCCCCGAATGGGTTCGCGCAGCGAGGCCCACATGCGTGAGCACCATCGCCGCAAACTCGGGAAGATTGCGGACGCGCCCCCGAAGCGACTCCTCCTCGAAGAGAGGAAGCAGGGCGTTGGAGCCCTGGACGGGCGCGCCGCGGTGGACCTTCTTCGGGTCCGTAGGCGGGCCCTGCGACCCGCGAAAGAAACAACCGAGCTGGACGTAGGCGTCATTCGCCATGACCACGTTCCACGCCTCGTCCACGACCAGCGATGGGTACGGATGATGGCGGAGTAGAAGAAACTCGACCGCAGATCGCACGTGCTGGGCAGTGCTGTCATCGAGCTGCGTCGAGGGATATTGCGGAGCCAACCCAGCGGAGCGCAGCATCTCGTTGCGATGCGCCAAGGGGACGTCGAGCACCGAGGTGAGCACCGCGATCATCTCGCGACTGGGCTTGGCTCGACCATTCTCGAGATAGCTCAGGTGGCGCGTGGAGACCTCGGCCTCCAGTGCCAACGACAGCTGCGTGAAACGTCGCCGTTGCCGCCAGCCTCGCAGGAGCGCGCCAAAGCTCGAGCTCGCCGGCATGACCGTGTTGGACTCGCTCACCGACACAGGTTCCCGCAGACCGATGGCACCCGGCAACCCTGTCACGAGGGCCTCCGCCCCGGACGTCGCGCTAGCACGCGACCGCTGCAAACCTCCGGCGGACTCCAGCCGGCTGCGTTCCTGGACTCGAGTTCGCCGCGGAGGCCATCGTCGCAACGAGGCTGCTCATACTGCGACGGACTCCGGCGGCCATCAGGGCGACGAGAAGGCCACCCCCAAAGCGTGCCTTGGGAACCATGTCCCACCAGATTCGAACGCTCGCGCCCTCGCCACGCGACTCGACGACCCACCCTCCAACGAGCGCTCGGAACGGGAAGGGAAAGTCCGGCGCATCGGCATCGAAGCGCAGCGTGAATGCATGCCCGGGTTCCCACGCAGTGCACGCTTCGGTCCACCCCTTGCCCTGCTGATTCACGCAGCGTCGCGCCACACCGAGGCCCGGTGTGTCTCCCCGGACCAGTTTCGAACTCTGGAGGTCCGGGCTGTGCTGCGCGATCGACCCCAGGTCGCTGATGACGGCCCACAACGCATCAGCCGGAGCATCCGTGGGGACCTCGACACAAACCCGATGCGTGTACGGGCTGCTGCCGTCCGGGTGCGCGTACTGACGCGCGAGGCCGACGAGTTGCCCGGTCGCACATGCCGCCACCACCGCGGCGACGCCGAGCATCAACGCGTGGCCGGTGGTGCTGAACTGACCGGGAAGCAGCAGCAGCAGCGGTACCGTGCCCACGACCCAGGCTGCGTCGGCCGCGCTGATCAGCATCACAGGAAGCGGCCGGACTGTGCGTGGGCGGCCGACAGCTGCGACGACCGCCGCGAAAACCAGCAGCTGGACACCCACGATCCGAACCTCTCCGACCCCGGTGGTTCCCAGCCAGGTGGCAACGATTCCGGGAGCCCAGGCGGCCAACAGCCCCGTGCAGGCGCTAAAGAGGGCGTTTGAGTGCAGTGCGATCCGGACGAGCGACATGCCTGCAGTGTGTGACCGGCCCGCGGTGCCGCCATTACCTCACAGGTCATGTTGTGCCGACCGGGGCTGGTAATGTCCGCGACTCCATGTCCGCTCGAACCGCCCTCATGCTCGGCCTCGCCGCCACCTTGTGTGCCTGCGCCAACCCCAAGGGCGCATCGACCGAGCCCGCCTCTCCGACCACCCCCGACGCCGCCGTGACGACAACGAACCCCCTGCTCGCCGACTGGACTGGACCCCACGGAGGCGTCCCCGACTTTTCCGCCATGGACCTGGCGCAGGTCGAGCCTGCCGCCCGCGAGGCCATGGCCGCCCACCTCGCGGAGCTCGACGTGATCGCCGCCAATCCGGAGCCCGCCACGTTCGACAACACGATCGTGCAGATGCAGCGCGCCGGCCAGGCCATGGATCGGTTCGAGGTCTACATCGGCATTTGGTCGAGCAACATGTCCACGCCCGAATTCCGCGACCTGTTCGCCAAGCTCGCGCCTGTGTTCTCGGAATACGAGACCAAGATCATCCAGAACGCGCCTCTGTTTGCCCGCATCAAGGCGGTCCAAGAGAGCCCCGATCTGGCATCGCGGCCGGCCAGTGAACAGCGCCTCGTTCAGCTCGTGTACAACCGGTTCGCGCGCGCCGGCGCCAGCCTCGATGCGGACGGTAAGGCCCGGTACGCGCAGATTCAGTCGCGCCTCGCCGAGCTTCACGACGCCTTCGGCAACAACGTGCTCGCCGACGAGCAGAGCGCCATCGAGCTCGGTCCCGAAGACCTCGGGGGCCTGCCCGATGCATTCAAGGCTGCAATCAAGAAGCCGGATGCGGACGTCTGGGTGCTCCCCAACACGCGTTCCGCGATGGATCCGTTCCTCACCTACTCCACCCAGCGTTCGCTACGGGAGAAGGTCTGGCGCGAGTACTACAGCCGTGGCGACCACGGCGACACGCACGACAACAACAAGCTGATCGCGGAGATCCTCCAACTCCGGCACGAGCGGGCCAAGCTGCTCGGTTACGCGAACTACGCCTCGTGGCGGTTGGAAGACCGCATGGCCAAGACGCCCGAGCGCGCCCGTGAGCTCATGATGGGTGTGTGGCCCGCAGCCACGGCGACGGTGAAACAAGAGGTCGCCGCGATGCAGAAGGTTGCCAAGGCCGAGAAGGCCGGCATCAAGATTGAGCCCTGGGACTACCGTTTCTACGCAGAGAAGGTCCGCCAGAAGACCTACGCGCTCGACTCGGACGAGGTGAAGCAGTACCTGCAGCTGGACCCGCTGCGCGAAGCCATGTTCATGGTCGCCGGAAAGCTGTTCGGCTTTGCGTTCACGCCGGTCCCCGAAGGGTCCGTCCCGGTCTTTCACGCCGATGTGAAGGTGTGGGAAGTGACCGACGCGGCCAGCGGTAAGCACATCGGCCTGTGGTACCTCGATCCCTTTGCCCGCCCCGGCAAGCGCTCGGGAGCATGGGCTTCGACCTACCGGTCCAGCCACACCTACGACGGTGAGGTCACGGTGCTGGTCTCGAACAACTCCAACTTCATCAAGGCCCCCGAGGGCCAGCCCGTGCTGGTCTCCGCCGACGATGCCTCGACCTTCTTCCACGAGTTCGGCCACGCCCTGCATGCCCTGAGCAGCAACGTGAAGTACCCCGGCCTCTCGGGCGGCGTCCGGGACTACACCGAGTTCCAATCACAGCTGCTCGAGCGGTGGTTGTTCACCGATGCCGTCATCGATGGCTACCTCCGGCACCACGAGACGGGCGAGCCCATGCCCAAGGCACTCGTCGACAAGATCCGCAAGGCCGCCACATTCAACCAGGGCTTCGGGACCGCCGAGTACTTGGCCTCGGCGATGATGGATCTCGAGTTGCACACGATCGATCCCACGGGCATCGACCCCGATGCGTTCGAACGCGAGACGCTTGCGAAGTGGGGCATGCCCGCCGAGGTCGTCATGCGTCACCGGACACCGCACTTCGGCCACGTGTTCTCGGGTGAGGGCTACTCGGCCGGCTACTACGGGTACATGTGGGCCGACGTTCTCACCGCCGACGCGGCCGAGGCCTTTGCCGCAGCGCCGGGTGGGTTCTACGATGAGGGTGTCGCGAAGAAGCTGGTGGAGCACCTGTTTGCGCCGCGAAATGCGGTGGATCCGGCCGAGGCATACCGGGCGTTTCGTGGGCGGGATGCGGACGTTGGTGCGCTGATGCGCGACCGCGGTTTCGCGAAGTAACGGAGGGCGGACCCCGCCCGCGGAGCGGCCAAGCGTCGCCCCACCCGAGCGGCGTCCGCGCTGCCGCGGCGACGGTCTGCAGCCCAGGAGAACCCGCGCTGCGGGAAACTCGAATTCGAGAGCAAGACGCGGGGTGCCGGCGCGCATCGTCGCGCGTACGTTCTCAGGGCACCTGACCGACGACGCCCATGCCCTCCCCCTCGCAACTACGTGCCGCCACCGTCGAGCGTGACCCTCGATGGGCGGCGATTCTCGCTCGGGACGCGGGTGCCAACGGCCGGTTTCTCTACTCGGTCCGGACCACCGGGGTCTACTGCCGGCCCTCGTGCGGATCGCGACGGCCCCGGCCAGAGAACGTCGCGTTCCACGAGAGTTCACAGAACGCTCGAGCCGCGGGGTTCAGGGCCTGCAAGCGCTGTGATCCCGATGGACCCACCCGGGAGCAGCGACAAGCCGCGGTGGTCGAGGACCTTTGTCGATGGATTGAGCGGAGTGACGAACCGCCGTCACTGCAACAACTCGCCAACCACGCGGGCCTCAGCCCGTCGTACACCCACCGGATGTTCAAAGCCGTGACGGGTGTGACACCGAGGGCATACGCCGCGGCGAACCGGGCTCACCGTCTGCGGCGCGAACTCAAGGGAGAGGCAAGCATCACCTCCGCGATTTACGCCGCGGGCTACAACTCCTCCGCTCGTTTCTACGAGGAGTCCAGCGAGCTGCTTGGGATGACCCCCACGCAGTTCCGCAAGGGTGCAGCAGAGCTCCCGATCCGGTTCGCGGTCGGCGAGTCGTCCTTGGGTTCCGTGCTCGTGGCCGCGACCGCTCGAGGGGTGTGCGCGATTCTCCTTGGGGACGACCCGGAGGCCCTCGTGCACGAACTGGAGCGCCAGTTCCCGGCGACCGAGTTGGTCGGGGCTGATCCGGCGTTCGAGGAGCTGGTCGCCAACGTTGTGGGACTTGTCGAAGACCCGACAGTTCCGAGTACCGTCTCGCTCGACATCCGCGGCACCGCCTTTCAACGCCGCGTTTGGGATGCGCTTCGCAAGGTCCCCGCGGGTGAGACCGTCAGCTACTCGGAGCTTGCCCGCATCATCGGGGCTCCACGCGCCGCTCGAGCCGTCGCCCAGGCTTGCGCGCGCAACCCGTTGGCCGTCGCTATTCCGTGTCACCGAGTGGTCTGCGCAAACGGTTCACGCTCTGGCTATCGATGGGGCGTTGAACGCAAATCCGCTCTGCTCGACCGAGAAGGCAAAGAGTGACCTCCGCGCTCGAGGCGTCCAGGAGCGAACCCAACATCGCAGCTCGACGACAATCCGCGAACGGGGTCCGAATCGCTGGCGAGCTCGACGCGTACGGCCGCGCGACGCTCGCTTCTTCGGCGTGGTGCGATCCGCAAGGCGACATGCCTTGGGCGTCATTTTTCACGACGCCAAATAGTTGAAGTGTCCGCGCGTGCGCCCGGTCGCCTCCGTCGCCGCTGAGTTCGCGAGCAAGAAACGGAGCGTCACCGCCGAGCCCCGGCGGTAGACCCCAGACCATGGTTCGATTCAACGACAAGAGAATCCTCGTCACAGGCGGGAGCAGCGGCATCGGGTTCGCAACCGCCCAACGACTCGTCTCCGAAGGGGCTCAAGTCCTCATCACCGGGAGCAACCCCGACAGGGTCGCAGCGGCAAGAAAGGAGCTGAACGTGGTGGCGATTCAGAATGATGCAGCGGACCCCGAGGCGTCGCTGGCCCTGGCAGAGTTCGCGAAACGCGAGTTTGGTCGGCTCGACGGCGCCTTTCTCAATGCTGGGTTCGGCCAATTCCGGCCCCTCGAGGAGGTCACCGCCGAGGACTTCGACTCCCATTACGCCGTGAACGTGCGCGGGCCCTTGCTGCAACTCAAGGCGCTATCGAACACGATGCTCGACGGTGGGGCCGTCGTGCTCAACACCTCGATCGCCCGGACGATCGGCATGGCGGGGTCCGTCGTCTACGCATCGACCAAAGGTGCGCTGCGGACGATGGTCCGTGTCCTCGCCAGGGAGTTCGCCGCAAGGGGTGTTCGCGTGAACGCGGTCAGTCCGGGGCCCATCGAGAGCAACTTTCTTCGGCGCTCCGGGATGGACCCCAAGGACATCGAGGACTTCACCGCCCAGCTTGTCCCGCAGGTCCCTCTCGGGAGGATGGGAAGACCATCCGAGGTCGCCGCCGTGGCCGCGTTTCTGTTGTCATCCGACGCATCCTTCGTCACCGGGTCGGAGTACGTCGTCGATGGTGGCTTGACCGAGCTGTAGTACGCATGCGGATGGTGGTGCGCGGATGCGCGACCGCGGCTTCGCAGAGCCACGAGCGGCGAGCCGAGGCCAGGAGCCGGTCGACGGACCGGTCGCCAGGAAGTCAGCGCCGCGGTCCGTGCTCGCACGCCACGCTTGCTGTGCCGTTCGCGAGTGACTACCGTCGGGCGTGCGAAGGATTCGACACATTCTCAGCCTCTCCTTGCTGGCCGCGGCAGCCTGTTCTTCGTCGGACGGGGCGTCCATGGACACGGACGGGACCGGCGGCGCGGATGGGAGCGCCGGTGCGGATGGGACCACCGGCGTCGCGGCGTCCGGCGGGTCGACCGGCGACTTCGGTGAAAGGCGCCCGGTCCGCGGCAGCTGGTCGACCGTCATCGACCAGCCATTCGCGACCTACGCTGCCGACGGCACGCCCGCGATCACCAGCCTTCAGATCGGCGAAGAGGGTGGCAACAATTTCCGCAACCGCGGTGACGTCATCGTGCAGTACATCGATACCGACCGGATCACCGTCGAGATGCGGCCGTTCACGTGGGGGTCCAGCCAGGCCCAAGTTCAGGAGGACTTCGACCAACTCTTGATCTGGGCATCCACAGCGTCCCTGCCTCAGCCACCATACGACCTGGATCCTGCCGACGACTGCGTCGACCCGGCCGGGCAGACGCCGTGGCGAGACGGCTGCCAGGTCGCCGTCTTCTACGACGACCTCACCCAACTCGAACGAAGCGGCGCAGACCTTCGCGTGACCCTCCCCTCGGACTTCATCTTCGATCTCGTCGTCGTCACCGAGGACAACAACGCCGACTCCGACTACCAAAACCGCGGCAACGTCTGTATCGAGAACCTTCCCGGATCCGCCGACGTGACGCTCGACAACGGCCAGGCGTGGGTCATTCTCGATCCCTCAACGCCCGAGATGCCCGAGTGCCCCGAGGCACTGCGTACCGAGTGCGAGGCCTCCGGCTGGGAGCCAGCCACGTGCGGGTGTCTCGCGCAGGGATTTTCGTTTAGCCAGGTTCGGGTGACGTCGAACGACGGCCAAGCCTCCGAGGCCACGGTCGACATCCCGGAGGACTTCTGGGTCGGCTACAACATGCGAAACGATGGCCCGCAAACTGTGGGTGATGACGCCCCCGGGGCGGCATGCGAGGCGAGCGTCGATGACAGCACCGGCACCGTCCAGCTCGCCCAAAACGTCGACCTCGATGCAGCCCCCTGGATCAACCAGGGCTCGATCAACTACCCCGGTGCCCCGGCAACGGAAGGCGCCGGTTTCGCTATCCAACTCGTGTCCGACCGTTGCGCCGCGATCCTCGGCACCGAAGACCCCGCGGACTTCGTCGGCAGCGGGCAAGGTCCGTCGCAGGAATCCAAGGAGAGCGGCAACCTCACCATCTGCTCGGGCTGTGCACGGCCCCAGGGGTGCGCCGCACTCGTTCCCGGCCTGTGACCGAGCATCAGCGGCGATTCAGCTCCGGCGCCGCCGCCAGGCCCAGAACCCAACGAGGACAAAGAGCGGCGCCCCAGTCCCGCCGCCAACCCGGCAGCCTCCGCCGGATCCCGAAGCACCCGCCGACGCGCCGTCGCTCGATCCGCCCGACGCCGCGCCGGTGGAACCAGGCTCCGGCTGCGGACCCGATGTGGTGTCGGCGTCCCCGGTTCCGCCTCCCGTCCCCACGCCCAGCCCCGAGGAGCCATCGGCCCCGGTGGTCGTCCCCACAGGCGGCGTCCAGCCGACCTCCAGCACGACCGCGTCGGAGTTGCCCTCGACGTCCCAGATGTTGGTGGCCACCGCCACGACTTCCCAGGTGCCGACGGGAAACACCACCTCGACGAACGAGAACGGTGGCACCTCGTCGATGACCGCCTGGAGCTCGCCGTTGATCGACAGCTGCACGAAGGCGGTGTCGCTGCTGGCCTCGACATCGATCGTCGTCGCCAGCGAGGATTCCTCGGTCTGCGTCGAGCCGGGGTTGCTGATCGTGACCGACGGCGGAGCGGTCGGTGGTACCAAAGCGGCTGCGATGGCGGCAGGCGCTTGGGGAAGAGGACCGACCAGGCCGGTGTCTCCGACCGGCTGGGGCAAGCCGGTCCCGCGAAGCACCGTGCGCATTTGCGCCGAGTTCAGGGGCTCGCCACCGTTGTCCTTCACGGCGCCCTGAACCAGCGCCGCCACACCAGCCACGACCGGACCGGCCGAGCTCGTCCCGTTGAAGACCGCCGTATAGCTCTGGTTCGGGTCGTCGCCGTACATCGCGTACTGGCCGTACCCGGTCGTAAAGACCTGCTCGCCCCACCCCTGGACGTCGAGCCGCGCTCCGTACGTGCTGAAGCTCAGGCGCTCTCGGGATCCTGGTTGGCCCGCGCCGACCATGATCGCGCCGGAGTCGCCTCGCTCCCGGTAGTAGGCCAGCTCGTCGCGGTCGAGGTCGAGTGCACCGTTGCCCGCCGTCGCCACGATGACCACGCCGGCGTCCGTCGCCATCCGACTCGCCACCCACACCGGCTCGTTGAGCTCGGCCGGCCCAAGCAGGCCCGTGATCGGATCCCCGGTTTGCATCTCCAACAAGATGACGTCGCCCACAGCGGCGTCGGAGGCCGCGGAGATGATGGCTTCTGGCCGCCGGGGCCCTGACTCGATGGTGAGCTCGGGGTACACGCCCAAGGTGGAGCTTGGCGCGATCCCGGTGGTGCCGTAGCCGTTGTCCCCTGCGATGAGAACCCCAGCCACACCTGTGCCGTGGTTTCCGTCGGTGATATCCACCAGCGCCTCGAGGTCGGGCGTCTGGTTGGGCTCCGGCGTGAGCGCGCCTTCGTTCCACTCTTCATGCTCGAGAATCCAGGCGTACTCGATATCCGCGAGGCCGACGTTTTCCCCCCGATACCCCATCGCCCAGGCCCCGATGGCATCCACGCCCGGGTCCGGGCCCAGATACCCCTGCAACGCCTGTAGATCGGGCGTGGGTGGGGCGATGTCGACCGGCGGAGGCGTCCCGATGCGGCTGATGCTCACAAACTCGACGACACCCAGGGCTTGAAGCGCCCGTGCATGCTCGAGCGAAGCCCCGTGCACCTCAAACATTCCGAGCAGATCGGGCTGCGCGCGACCACTGCGGTGGAGCGCTCGCGCGGTGAGTCGCTTCACCCGCGCGGCGTCTGGGAAGATCGGCGTCAGGCTCAGGCCGTGCGTCCGAAGCAGGGCGTGCAACGAGGTGAGATCATGCCCACCACCGCTGCGGGTCGTCCCCCGCGCCTCCCCCCGAACCGCGGCTGCATCGACGAACTTCACGACGATCCGGTGCGGACCGCGGGCAGCCACAAGTGGCGCCTTCGCCAGCGGGGCCCGAGGTCGGGCAGCCGCGGCGGGGAGCGAGAACAACGCCAGACTCCCCGCCACCGCGATCACCCATGCTCGAAGTGCCATCCCCACGACTGTACATGCACGCCCCGGCACGGCGGCACAGCAAGGGATGAAGCGTCCACAGTACCCGGCTAGCCCTTGGGTCCCCCGGTGGTCGTGCCCCCGTCCGTCGCCCCCGCCGTGTCGGTGTCGGTGTCCGTGTCGGTCATCGCATCCGTGTCTGTGTCGGTGTCGCCGGTGCTGGTCCCGCACCCCGCCGTGCCCCCATCCTCGCAGGGGTCTCCCGTGGTCGTGCTTCCACATCCCGCCGTACCCGCTTCGCACGGATCGGTATCGGTTTCGGGGTCGCCGCCGCTGCATCCTGCCGTCCCACCACCTTGGCTGCAGGGATCGGTGCTGCTGCACCCAGCGATGCCGTCCGACTCGCACGGGTCGTCGGCGCAACCCGCCGTCGCGGTGCTCCCCGAAGCACAAGGATCGGTGTCGGCGCTCTCGGTGTCGTTCTCGTTTGGATCCTCGTCCGCCGGACAGCCGGTGAAGAGCAAGAGGGACGCAGCAAGTAAGGAAAGAGTGGTCTTCATAAGTTCGGTCTCCAGGTCGTTCATTCGAGCTCACAGCTCGCATAGCTAGGGTCCGCCGCATGTGCGACGAACGGCCTTATCTGTTTGATCTTCAGGTCACCGGCCGCATCGATCTTGAACTCCATGTCCCACAGGACCTCGGAGTCCCCTGCACCGGCCGGACGCGGATGCTTATCCATGACCCCAGCCACGACGCCTCCAAGTTCACGCAGCTGGTCGTCGTCCAACACCGACTCCTCGCCTTGTGACAGCGAGGACACCGACACCCGCTCAATCTCGGTCACCTCGCCTTGCGAGAGCGTGAGTCGATTGAGTTCGGCGGTCACGCCGGGCGTGCTGCTGACGACGTCTTCCTCTCCGAACTGAACGTTGACGGTCACGCGGGGATCGGTCGGATCGAGCGGGTTGCCCGAGAAGACGACTCCATCTGCCTGCTCATCGGCAAACCGGCTCGACACAAGAATGCCCATCGCGACCCGAGTTTGGTCGATCTGGAAGTACTGGCGCTCCTCGAACGCCCCAAAGCCCCACGCGCTGGCCCACACCTTGCGCAACGCCCGAGCGATGGAGCGCGCCTTGGAGTCGGGGTCGCAGGCCGAGGGGTCCTCACGGTCTTCCGTGTCGAGCACACAGACCCGGGTCGACTCGTAGAGACCTGCGCCGTTGAAGTCGACCCCATCCTCCGCGTTGGAGGACGAGCGGAACCGGACCATGACCGAAGGATCACCAAACACCTCGGAGACCCTCGACTCCAGGTCGGCGACGAGCGCCTCGTCGATGGTGGACTCATCCTCCATGTGCTGCACCAACGCATCCAGCCGTTCCCGGCGCAGCTGCGTATCCGTCCGAAAGTCGTCATCCTCGAGCCACAGCGCGATGGTGTCCGCGTAACTCAGCGTCATCACGTCGCCGTCGACGTCCACGTCCCACGCGTTGTCGGAGAGAAACTCGAAGTACCGCGACACCGGAACGCCAAACCCCGTCACTTGGTACTGGGGGTCCAGATGGGTGTACAGAGTCGCGAGACCCGTCGCCTTGCCCCCAAACCGTGAGACCGAACGAGCGCGCGCCTCCTCGTCTGCGGTGTCGATATCCTGAAGCGATAGCAGCTCGTCAAACGTCGCATCGGGCTGTCGATCGATGTCGGCCTGCGGACGGTTGCTTGCCCAGAACGCCTCGGCTTCATCGATGGTGGCGGGCGCGAGCGTATAGGTTCCATCGAGGACATCGAGCCGAACGAGTTCTCCTTCGAACGGTGCGAAGGCCTCGAGCGCATCCGCGACGAACGCGTTGGGCGTTCCGCGTTGTCCCGCCAACACATTGAGGTGACTCAAGACGTCTTGCCTCGTGCTGGTGATGACACCGGCGTTTGCGCCCTCCAACGCGTTGGTCGCAGCCTCGAGCACCAGCAGGTCTTGAGCGCCAAAACTTCCGGCGATGTCGTCGACCTCATCGGCGCCGTAGAGTCGAACCCGGCCATACGTCGCACCGGTGGAGTACGGCTCGAAGGTGACGAGCTCATCCCCGGAGACCACCACCTCGAAGGGCGCGTCGGTCCACGTCGCGGCGCGTTCGATCTGTGCCGCGGAGTACGGCAGGTAGGCGAGTTCCCCGGGACCGAATCGGTCTTGAAGCCGCCGGTAGACCGTGTAGACCTCCTCCTCGGTCAACAGTTCTTCGGCGTCTTGCGGTGTCTCGATCAAGAACGCGAAGGGAGCCGCCACGTCCTCACCGCTGAACTCGTAGATCGAGCCCGCGTACATGCGGCGTCGCTCGCGAAAGTAGACGTCCCAGTTGTAGTCCGCGTAGCGGTAGCCAGGGAAGATCGGCTCGAACGCCTCCTGCAACATGCAGAAGTGAAGCCGGTAGAAGTTCGTGTCGGAGAACGTAGGGGGCAGCGGCGAGTTTGGCTCAACCGGGACCAAGTACTTCGACAGCCGCTTGACGTCCGCGCGTGACGCAAACGGAATCGATGAGGCGTTCCACTCGGAGTCGTCGGCGATCGCGTGGGAACAGACGCCGTGTCCAACCCGCTGAGCCGCCATCTCGCACAGGTCCTCTTCGGGAAAGCACTGGGGCGCGGGCTCCGTCTCGGTGGGTGCGGGGCAGATGCAACTCTGCGTTCCGTCGTCACAGCCGTCCTCGACGCACGCGTCACCGGCACAGGATCCGGCGCCGTCGCCCCCGCCGCCACAGGCAAGCAGGCACGCCGCCAACGCTCCCACAACTCCGCTCGAAACCCCTCTCCAGCTCACCGGTGTTCTGGAAGAGCAAGAAGCAAGCCAGGGGACATCCTCACCCGTTTCAGCTCCTGCACCAGCCGCGCGGCACGACATCCGCGTCGCGACCGAGGCGCCGATGTCGGACGACCGCGACCGTCTCCGGAGTCTCTCGCCGCCAACCACGCAAAAGCCCACATTCCTTGGCGGAATGCGGGCTCAGGGAGCGCGGGCGGTGGGACTCAGGACCGGGCGGCGGGCTCAGCCTCCACGACCCTCAGCGTGCGGCCAGGAGCCGGCAACGGGTGCCGTCCGGTGTTGGACTCCTCATCGAGGCTCGTCTCGCATTCGACGCGCTTGAGGACCCAGACACCGTGCTCGGGGCGGAACTCGCTTTGGTAGTCGCTCATCTCCTTCTCAACATACGGATTCGTGCGCGCGAATCCATGTCGATGCGATTTCAGCCCGCGGCCGCGCCGCCCGGAACGAGAGCTGGCCTACGAAAACAGATCTTCGAACAGCTCTTCGTTGAACCCCACGATCAGCGTCTTGCCGACCCTCAGCGTGGGTGCACGGAGGTTTCCGGTCGGCCCCAGCATCGCGGCGACCGCTTCGTCAGACCGCAGCGCCTCTCCCTTGAAGCTGGAGAGCTTTTTTCCTTTGGCCACGTGCAGCGTCGAGGCTTCGGCGAGCATTTCGGTGGCCACGTCTCGGCCGAGTTTACGGCTGGCCGGAACCTTTTCTTGGGCGGCGAGGCCCCGTGCGTCCATGAACTTGGACGCTCTTGTGCAACTCGTTCAACCGTTGCGGTGGTAGTGCCACTGGATTTTTTTTGCCATCAGAGGTCCTTTCGAGTTCGTGTCTACAACTCGTCGCAAGCGCATCCCCAACTCTCGGGGAGCGATGGGCAGGTGACCTGAGCGATCACGCGGTGCCCTTCGGAGTTGGGGTGAATGTAGTCGAATCCTCGCAACTCGGGGCGCATGAACCACTGCGGAACCTCGGACGCCCGCTGCGCATCAGCAGCCAGCGCGGCCTCGTAGGCGTCGGGGTCGAGATCGGCGTGGGCCTTCTTCCAGGCCCGGTCCTTCTCGAACAGCCGGCGCATCGCGTCTACATCCCGGGGCTCGGCGTCCTTGTCCCGGAGCTGGGAGTCGTAGAGGTCGATGCCGATATCGACGATCTCCGAAGCGACCCAGTCCACATCTCCCTCGACCGAACGCTTGGCGGCGTAGCGCCCCAGAGCATCCTTGGGGTGGTTGCGACCCATGACGTAGTCGACAACGATTCGTGTTGCCTCGGCCTTCGCGAGCCCCGAGAGTCCCTTGAACTTGCTGAGCCCATCCTTGCCCCACGGGGTCGGACTGAGAACAAGCGCCTTCATGCCCTTGCTGTGGGCGAGCTCGACCAGCCCCTTGACGTAGTGGTTGGTCATCTCCGGCATGCCGATGCTGTTGAGACCGGTCGCCACGAAGGCCCAGTGCTCGAACTGCTCATCGCTCAGCTTGATGTTGCGGTTCTTCAGGACCTGACCGCGGAACCGCTGCTTCATCTGCAGCGCGCCGATACCCGTCTTGGACAGGTTGCGGATCTCGACATTCTCGCAGACGCCGCCGAGCCGCTTGTGGAACGACTGCCCCGAGAACGCGCCGACGGAGCCCGCGATGACGGTGATCTTCACCGGCTTGTCCGCTTGCTTCCAACGCCACGTCGGGGCCGGCTCCTCGCTCTCGGGCAGGGGCGGCGTCGCAGCAAGAGCGGTCATCAGACCGAGTGGGCCGAGCAGGGAGAGAGCCACGAAGGGAGTGTGCGGCGGCGCCCGGCAGCGCGTCAACGATTCGACGAAAACGAGGGGCGGTTGACCTAGCGAGAGGCAGCCGAGGCCAGGACCGAGTGTCGGAACGCCCCACCTCGGGGCGCGCGTTGTCGCCGCATCGTCACCCGGCGGATCGGCGCCGCTCGACGTAGCCGGCCATCAACGCGTCATACATCCACCCGCCGAGCACCTCGCGCCCGGCATGGTTGAGGTGTTTGCGATCCGGTGCCGCCAACGGAGGCTTCTTGCGGCGCCACGCGGCGAGGCTGCCCTTGCCCCCCATCGCGGTGAAGCTGTCGAAGAACGCGCAGCCCGCTTCTTCGGCCGCCTGCCGTTGCGCCTCCACGACGTCACCCAACACCGCGGTCACATCGAAGTCCAAAGAGCGCGCCCGGTCGGTCATCGCCGTGACCAAACAAGACGCATCGGGTTTTCCAGCCCGGACCTTCTTGATGCCCTTCACGAACTCGGCGGTGTACTGCGCGGGCTTGAGCTTCTTGTTGGCGATGCGGCGGGTGTCGTTGCCGCCGAACGTGAACACCAGCAGTGCAGGGTCGCGCTGCTTCACCTGGGCCGCGATGTGCTCGTCGTTCCATGCATGCATGCGCTTGGTGAACGCCCCGAGCCAGCTGAACTGGTCCCACACCATGCCCTTGTCGGTCTCGAGCACCACGCCGTAAGCACGAACCTGACCACCGCCGCCGGGACGGACTGTGACCGAGTGACGTCCGTCCTCGACCTCGATCGTATGAAACCTATCCTCGAGCGCATCGGCTGCGGTCTCGACGATGACCGCCTCGGCGTCGTCGACCTGTACCTTGAGCCTCCCGCCGCGACGCTGTCCCGCGTACCAGACCTCCAGATGAGAGGAGTGGCTGCCCAGCCCCTCCTTGCGGTTGGTGATCTTGGTGCTGGCTCCCCCGGCGCTCCAGAACGTGGCGCCACCGAGGCCGTAGTGGCCGTCGCCTTTGCACAGGTAGCCGATGTAGCACTGCTCCCACCCCTTGCCTTTGAGGTCGACCCAGCGGTGGATGTAGTTGGTCATGTAGCGCTGCAGCAGCACCAAGCCGGCTCCACCATCGCCGAAGCGCGTCTGAAACTTGTCTCGCATGACCGAGGGCAGGTCATCCATCCCGATCATCGACGCACCCAGGTGCACGACCCGCACGACCTTGGTCTCACCGTCGTCGAGGCCGGCGAGCTGGTCGAAGAAGTAACTCAGCGCCTCGACGTTTTCGATGGCGTGGTGCGGGGTGACGTCATCCCCGGGCCGGGGCTCCCACCCGGGCTTCTCGGGTTCGGGCGCGACCTCGGCCACCGCCGGTTCCGCCGCCACCTCTGAGGGTTCCGAGGGGGCAGGTTCTGCCTCCGGCACGGACGCCGCAGGGGACTCGGAACCGCTCTCCGGCGCGGGCGAAGAACACCCGACAAGCCACAACGCAGCAGCGACAAACGACGCACGCATCATCGATCAGTCTTCCTTCTTGAGGCGGCCGAGCAGCAAGCCCAGCTCGTAGCGGCGACGAGCATCCTCGTCGTTCTCTTCTTCTGTAGACACAGCGTCGTAGCCCAGGCGTTCCAGTGTGGGGTTGCAGACGCCCGCCAGCATGGTCTGCGAAGCAGCCGGCAGAGACTTCCACCGCGCGACGCTGCGGGTGTCGACCTTGGCTCGCGCGTACGTTTTCCAGTCGCCGAACCCGACGTGTTCACTCGAGCCCAGCGCGCGCTCAACAATGCCGTCGTCATAGGGTTCATCCACAAAGGCGAGGACTTCCGCGAGCACCGCCTCGGGGTCTTCGGTGAGCCGCTCGTAGCGGATGCTCAGCGCGTCGTCGTCTTGCTCGGCGAGGTCTTCGATCGCGCTCGCCGTGTCGACCCAGGCATGGGCGAACGCCTCGAGAGGCTGCGGGTGACGCGTGACGTACCGGTGCAGCTCCTCCACGTAGCCACCGGTCTTGTCGGTCAGCTCCCCGAGACTCGCGGCGACGTCGAGGCCGTGACGATGCAAGCAGATGAACTTGACGTGCCCCGCGCACAGCCGCCGAATCGCAGGAACGTGGAACGCATCGAAGGCGGTCTTCTCCGCCCAACGAGCCTTGCCTGCCTTCGCCGCGTGCTCCTCGAAGAACCCAAACGCGAAGCGCCTCAGTCGGGCGAGGACTTCGGTGTCTTCGAAACCCGCGTAGCCCAGTCCGAACAGGGCGCCGATCTTCAGGCCCTGCGCAAAAGACTCCTCATGCAGGAATCGCGCGGCGCCGCTGAGCACGTACGTCTCGGGCGGGCAGGCGATATTCGGGTGGGCATCGAGCAACCGTCGCAGCAACGTCGTGCCCGATCGCGGCGTGCCGAGGATGACGATCCCGGGCCGCTCGCTCATGCCGTCTGTTCCCGCGCGAACGCGAGGATGCGGCTCACCGAGTCGAGGTTGTCGAGCGTGATGTCCTCGGGGCCCATCTTCGTGCCCGTGTGCTTCTCCAAGAAGACGAGGAGATCCACCATCGCGAACGAATCCACGAGCCCGGTGGAGAACAGCTCCGTATCGTCTTCGGCCTGGCTCAAATCGACCCGAGCCTTCTCTTCGAGGTACTGAATCAGTGCATCCCGTGTGAGCGCCATGACGGCCGGACCCTACCAGCACCTCGCGCAGGTTCGGAACAATCCGCGGGCACGAGCCCCCAACGCGCGAACACCACCGGTCCGGTGACGCAGACTCGCCAAAATTTGCCCTTGGAGGCGGCAATCGCGTTGCGGATCTCCGCTGGAGAATGCGCTCCTGCAGCCGATGGCTGTGGCACGGCAGGCCTTCGCTGGTCCACAATCGGCGGCATCGCTTGGGCCAACGCGCCGCGCCGCATCGGGATGAACGGATTCGAAATCAAACGCCGGCTCGAGCTTCGCCGATGGTGCGCGCCCGTCTTGGTGGCGAGCCTGGCGTGTTCCCTGGGCGGTGGCTGCTACATCGGCCTCGACGCGGGCGCCCTCGAGACCGACGGGGCCGACGAGGGAGACGAGGGCAACGACGATGATGGCGAGGACGGGGATGACGATGTGGGTCCGGACGGCCAGCTGTGTCGCGCCCACGAGAGCCCGCTGCGGCGCCTGACCGTCCGGCAGTACATCAACACCCTCGAGGACCTCTTCCCCGGGCAGAGCTTCTCCGAGCTGCAGAACCTGCTCCCCGCCGATCCCCAATCACATGGGTTTGAGAACGCTGCCCGTCTGCAGGTGCCCTCCGCCGCCCTCATCGAGGGGTACCAGCGAGGCGCCCTCGAGGTGACTCGAACGGTCTTCGCCAGCGGCGAGGCCTTCGAAACCGCGACCGGTCTACCCCTTCCCAGTTCGGTGCCCGAAGCCAACGTGGCCGCCGAGACCGTCATCCGAGATCTGGGTCGCCGGCTGTTCCGTCGACCGGTGGCCGATGGCGACGTCGCACGCTACGGCCAGGTCTTCGCCGCCTCGTTCGAAGACACCGGCGCGCTGCAGGACGACTTCTTGGTCGCGATCTCGCTGACCGTCTCGGCCATGCTGCAGTCGCCCAACTTCGTCTATCTGCTCGAGGAAGGCATCGGCGCCGAGGATGCTGCGCCCGGCGAGCTCGTGCCCCTGAACGCCTACGAGGTCGCGTCCAGACTCAGCTACTTCCTATGGGACTCCACGCCCGACGAGGCCTTGCTCGCCGCCGCCGAAGCCGACGCGCTGTCCAAGGCCGACGAGATCGAGGCGCAGGTTCGTCGCATGATCGAGCTGCCGCGTGGACGCGCGGCCGTGGTCAACCTCCACCGCCAGTGGCTTGGATTCGACGACGTGTTGTTCGAGATGAAGGACCCGGCGACCTATCCGCAGTGGTCCGAGCAGACGCTCCTCGACACCCACGCCCAGATGGAACGATTCGTCGAGCACAACTTCTTTGAGGGCGATGGGACGCTTCAGGGGCTGCTCACTTCGACCGAGGTACCGGTCAGCCCTGCCCTCGCCGAGCTGATGGGCGTGTCGGCTCCCGGCACTGATTGGGAGATCGTCGACGTCGACCCGGCACAACGTCGCGGTGTTCTCACCCTGCCTGGTTTCCTTGCCGGCCACTCCCACCCCGTCAATCCGTCCCCCGTGCTCCGCGGACAGTTCGTGCGCGAGCGAGTGCTGTGCTGTCTCTTATACACATCTGACGCTGCCGACGAGCGATCTAGTGTA
>OJGU01000430.1_pt1 | contig 25269 bp, 14 predicted proteins | sample 1594741 | NCBI WGS metagenome assembly OJGU01 (sample SAMN05416841, study PRJEB24817) | seawater metagenome | isolation source: Sea water | place: Canada:Atlantic | collected 2013-07
TCTACACTAGATCGCTCGTCGGCAGCGTCAGATGTGTATAAGAGACAGTGATGAGACTGTGCTTAAGGCCATCGAACAACGGCTTGAAGGGTATCGGAAGGGGCAAGCCTATCGCTCCTCATCATCCGAAGAGCGCTGAAGAGTAGAAATCTGAGTTGAATTGTCACTAGTCATGCTTGATCTATATCGACGGAACCCAACCTCTTTTGCAATCGCCTCTCTAGTCTTCACCACATGGATGGTCAATGCTGATGACTTTGCCAAGAAAGTTCTCAGTGATCGTTATCTTTGCGATGGGATCTCCTCCGGGGACATTGACGGGGACGGAAATGTCGATGTAGTCGCTGGTCCTTATGTCTATTATGGTCCGTCCTTCGAGGGAAGGACAGCGCTGTATCCTCCCGTTTCACTTGATCCTGCCTTGAGTCCATCCAATAGCATGTTTTCGTTTGTTGCGGATTTCAATTCGGACGAAAGACCAGATGTCTTAGTGCTCGGTAGGGTTCACCGCCATCAGGCCTTTTGGTATGAAAACCCTGGCCACAAAGATGGGCGCTGGAAGAAACATTTCGCGTTTCACCGAGTGAAAGGAGAGTCGCCCTGTCTTCAAGATATCGATGGAGATGGCACTGTTGAGCTGCTGACTCACAATGAAGTCCAATGGGGATGGATTGCGGCCAAACCCGAGGCTCCCTATGAACCTTGGGAGTTTTATCCGATTTCAGAGCTCGGTGAATGGCCACAGTTTTACCATGGAATGGGGGTAGGAGATCTTGATTTGGATGGGCGTTTGGATGTTCTTTTGAATGAAGGGTGGTACCGTCAACCGGAACGAGCGGGGGGCAAAAAAGAGTGGACGAAAGTTGAGTATCTTTTTTCACAGGATCGAGGCGGAGCCCAGATATTCGCCTATGATGTTGACGGGGATAGGGATTCAGACATTGTGACGAGTCTCAATGCACACGAGTGGGGCTTGGCATGGTTTGAAAATCGAGGAGGGTCGGCTGGGGATTCGTTCAAGCGACACATGATCATGGGAACCCGGGAAGAACAAGAGAGATACGGAGTCGCCTTTTCCCAGCCGCATGCCATTGAGATCGGTGACCTCAATGGCGACGGTCTCCGTGACATCGTCACGGGGAAACGAATGTGGGCTCATGGACCGAAAGGGGATGTCGAACCAAGTGCGGATCCCGTGCTGTATTGGTTTGAGCTTAAGCGTCCAGCCTCTGGTGAAGTTGAGTTCATTCCGCACCTTATCGACGATGCTTCAGGAGTCGGGGTTCAACTCAACCTAGCCGATCTGAACAGCGATGGCCGACTTGATGTCTTGAGTGCTTCAAAATTAGGCACCTTCATCTTTCTTAACCAAATGTGATCCCTGGTGACAACAGTTCACAGAGGGCGCCGGAAAGAGCTGTTAGGCAGATGGGGCAAATTGTTCCATCCCCTGACAGGTGCAAATGGGATTACGATCCCCATACACGTTGTCGATTCTCCCAACCGAAGGCCAAAACTTGTGAGAGCGGAGGTAGTTGAGAGGGAAGGCTGCCTGCTCTCGTGTGTATGGGTGGTCCCAATTCGAGCTAGCAATCATTTCCGTTGTGTGTGGTGCGTTCTTGAGAAGATTGTTGCTTGGGTCAGCTGTCCCTTCTTCGATTTCGTGAATCTCCTTAGCGATCTCAAGCATGGCATCACAGAATCGATCAAGCTCTTCACGGCACTCACTCTCGGTCGGCTCGATCATCATTGTTCCGGCGACAGGCCAACTGATGGTAGGCGCATGATAGCCATAGTCCATCAATCGTTTTGCGACGTCTTCGACGGAGATGAGCTTGAATCGGCGAAGATCGATGATGCACTCGTGGGCAACAAATCCGGCTTGGCCTTTGTAGAGAATCGGGAAGGATGGTTCGAGCCGCTTGGCAACGTAGTTCGCGTTAAGAATTGCCACCGTAGTAGCCCTGGTTAGGCCTGCCGAACCCATCGCAGCAATATAGGCCCAGGAGATTGTCAGGATGCTAGCGCTGCCATAAGGAGCCGATGCAACGGGGCCAACGCGCTTATTCGAGAGAAGATCATTCCCGGGATGCCCTGGGAGAAAAGGGGCAAGATGGGAACGTGCCGCGATCGGGCCAACTCCTGGACCGCCGCCTCCGTGAGGAATGCAAAAGGTTTTGTGTAAATTCAAATGACAGACATCGGCCCCGATTTCACCCGGCGTGCAAAGTCCGACTTGAGCATTCAAGTTTGCTCCATCCAAATAGACCTGACCTCCGTTGGCATGGATGAGGTCAGTAATTTCAATGATTTCTTCTTCGAAGACTCCATGGGTAGACGGATAGGTGATCATCAGGGCTCCAAGATCGTCCGCATGCTTCGCGACCAAGGATTTCATATGCACGACATCGATATTGCCTTTGTCGTCGCAATTGACCGGCACGACATCAAAACCAGCCATAACTGCGCTGGCAGGGTTTGTGCCATGCGCTGATCTGGGTATCAGGCACACATTCCTTTCATTGCCGCCCATTGAATCGAGGTAGCCCTTGATCGCTAGGAGTCCCGCATATTCTCCCTGGGATCCTGCATTGGGCTGAAGGCTTACGGCATCAAAGCCTGTGATTGTTGCGAGCCATTCCTCAAGCTGTTTGAAAAGGATTGCGTATCCCTTGGCGTGATCGATTGGGCAAAAGGGATGAAGATTCGCCACCTCTGGCCAACTCAGCGCCTGCATCTCCATCGCGGCATTGAGCTTCATGGTACACGAACCTAAGGGGATCATCGATGTTGTTAGGGAAAGATCCTTCGACTCAAGTCTCTTTATCAAGCGGAGTAATTCAGTCTCGGAATGGTAACGCTGAAAGGCAGCATCGCTAAGAAACTCAGAGGTGCGATGCAGAGCAGTCGGAACGCGGCGCTGGTCGAGGGCGGGAGATTGGGCGTCGAGACTCGAGCTTGTAATCTCACTTTGGGCGTCGAATGCACTGAGGATATCGTGCAGATCTTTTTCGGTTGTCGTCTCATTGAGCGTGATTCCAATAGAATCTGTTGGGTCAACCCTAAAGCATATCCCTAACTGGGTTGCTCGCTGGACGATCTCGTGCTTTTTCTGAGCCGATACGTTGATTGAAATTGTGTCGAAGAAATGTTCGTGCTTCAACGCATAACCAGACTTAGAAAGGACTTCTGCGAGCCAAGCTGTTTTCTGATGGATCGTGGCGGCGATTTGTTTCAGTCCTTCTGGGCCATGGTAGATAGCGTAGAGGGCAGCCATGTTTGCGAGGAGTGCTTGTGCTGTGCAAATATTGCTCGTTGCCTTTTCTCTTCGAATATGTTGCTCGCGGGTTTGAAGGGCGAGGCGATAGGCCGCTCGGCCTTGAGAATCTTTCGAGACACCGACAACCCGTCCGGGAATCTTTCTCTTGTAGCGGTCGCGAGTTGCAAAGAATGCTGCATGTGGGCCCCCATATCCAAGTGGAATTCCAAATGGTTGGCTCGATCCAACGACGATATCTGCTCCGAGCTCTCCTGGTGCCTTTAACAGTGTCAGAGGGATGAGTTCGGTTGCAACAATCGCTAAACCACCTAGCTGGTGGATTTGGGAGATAGTGTCTGAAAGATCCGTCACCAGTCCCTGAGAACCGGGATATTGAAGCAGTACCGCAAAAATACCGGCATCTGCTCCTGGCGTAGTCTCCCCAAACTCTAGTTCAATACCCAATGCGAGGGCTCGTGTCGTAATAACCGCCTTTGTCTGGGGGTGGCAATCATTCGCTACGAAGAAGCGTTTCTTCTTCGCATTGCCTTTAATGGAGTATGCTAGCGCCATCGCTTCAGCAGCTGCAGTTCCTTCATCGAGTAGCGAAGCGTTAGCGACTTCCATGGCCGTTAGGTCACAAATCATGGTTTGAAAATACAAGAGCATCTCCAATCGTCCTTGCGATATTTCCGCCTGATAGGGCGTGTACTGGGTGTACCAACCGGGATTCTCGAGTACGCCTCGCTGAATCACGCTCGGCGTTAATGACGGATTGTAGCCCATCCCGATGAAAGGGCGGGTTACCGTGTTATTTTCCATGATTCGCCGCAGCGCGTGTAAGGTCTCTGATTCCGTAAGGGCCGGCGGTAATTCAAGTGGTTTCGCCGTGCGAATCGTCGACGGGATTGTCTCCGAAAGGAGAGCGGCAAGTGAAGCCATACCAATTTGGCCTAGCATCCCAGCAATACTGTCGGAATTTGGACCTATATGGCGCAAGCTGAAACTAGAATGCCCAGTGCGTTCTTCGCTTAAGTTAAGAAAACTAGAATTGTTCAAGATCGTATGAAAGCGTGGTCGCGGCTCAGCCCCTCTCAAGGGCAAGCACCAATGGTCGACCCATCAATAACTTGAAAGTTGTCCATTCCCTAGGAATAATTCAACTCTTATTCCCCTCAAACCAATGGTTTTATTTGAGTCACAGTTCAGGCATGATCACTGCTAAGGCCGATGCCGTATTTCGAACACCGATAAGTCCAATTGTGACTCGGGTGAAACCAGAATTTAATTGTGAAACGGTCGGAATTAAATTAATTGTTAGATGTTGGCCCAAATACTTTTAGGCGAAATGTTCTTCCTAGATTCTGTTTCGGTAGTGTGTCCAAGTAAATGAGGTATATGAAAGAGTATCAGCGCATCCCCCTTAAGTTTGCATTTGTTGCAATAATAGCATTCTCCTGCATCGAGAGTTTTGCCAGAAGTTGGCGTCCCCCTCAGGTGCCAAATGGGCGAACGTTCAATTGTGCCTTGTGCCATCGAAGCCCATCCGGAGCAGGCCCTAGAAACCCGTTTGGCGAAGCCGTTAACGCAGTAGTCGCGCGCGGTAGTCGCGAAGAGTTTTGGTCGGCAGCACTGGCACAGATGGATTCGGATGGGGACGGTTTCACGAACGGAGAAGAAATGGGCGATCCTGATGGCGATGGGACGCCGAATCCCGGGGCGCAGATCACTCATCCAGGCGATGCAAATAGCAAACCCGAGATCGTCTTCAAACTCGCGAGTGCCGAAGATGTTGGGCTCAATCGAATTGTCCCCGATAAACTGATCTTTGAAACCGATCAAGATAATCTTGATAACTGGGAGCCGTTTACTTCTGTTGTTGGCACGGATGTGTTTGTCGTGGAGGCAAACACCTTTGCTGAGCCGATCGCTGATATGAATCAGAATTATGCGGTGGCGATTCAACCGGTTGACGGAAGTACTGCTGTCTTCACCCAGGGCTTTTTTGGTGATGATGGCACGCCCTATCTCGAGCAAATCAATGCGTCACGCCAGAATGGCAACCCTGGTCGTATCGCCGGTGATCGGCGGCCCGGCGCTAGTCACTATGTTGTTGGAGGAGAGGCTTCTCCCCATGTGTTTGATGCCTTTCAGTCTGATGATCGTTGGTCCCTTGGTTTTGATCGACTAGAAGACGGTCGATATGGGGCCGTGCAGGTATTTAGTCTCGAACCTGGGTCACTGAGTCCGACTCCAAGTTCCCATGCGATCGATGCAATCAATGGCCGGTTGACCTCAGGTTTCGCGCCCGGAAATCAGATCGGACGGTTTGGTGGCGACGTTGCTGTGCTCGACAATGGGAATATCGTCGTTGTAGTGGATGATCGTTCTGGTGTCTTGGATCCAGCCAGTTCTTCCACGGCGGTGATTTTGGCCCCAGATGGTACGGTCGTTAAAGAAAGCTGGGTCGTTGATCCCAGGGATATTTGGTCCAATGTCTCATCTTATAAGGGAGGGTTCTGCGTCCGGGTTCATGATATTCTTTATTTTCATAGCAACGACGGCGAATTACTTGGTCAGGTGCATCAAGTCGATGACCTTCCCGAGGACTTGGCCTTTGATACGGGGCGGGGTGATGCAACAAGGATCGCGTCGCACATCAATAGCTCGCTCGTCTTTTTAACCGGCACCACGGATCTCTTTGACTCCGAGGGTTTCGAGCTCGAAGATGAAGATGGTCAATTCCGAAAAGGCGTCCAGATTGCCGTGTTCGATGCTGAGACTCAATCGTTCTTGTCCCATCGCTCCGTGAGCGAGGTGTCGTCTGAGGGAGACGGTCCCGACGATACGGATTTGATCGGCTCTTTCGGACGAGCTAATTTGGCAGTCGATGCCCTCGGTAGAGTGGCAGTTGCCTTCGAACTCGATCTCCCTGACGCCGATAATCCACAAACGTTCGTCCGGGTGCTCTCCTTTGACAAAGAGTCTGAGGAATGGACGTCGTTGACTCCAAGTTTCTTTGCCTTTCAGAATCAATCTGATTTCGAGATTCGAACCTTTCGGCCATCAGTGGCAATGACGACGAAAGAAATCTTGGTGGCTGCAAAGGGAGAGATTAACCGATCGAACGATCCCGAGTCAGGAGTCGATTCCGTAGCTCTCTCAACTTTCTACACGGTCTTTAGTCATCCCGATCCGCAGGAGGATCCTACTCCAGGAATTGCCCCTGTCGCTGCTGATCCAATCGAGATCAGTGCTGTGAACTTCAATGAGGGTGTTGTCACCCTCTCGTGGACGGGCGGGAACGGTCCTTTTCAGGTTCAGCGAAAGACGAGACTTAATGAGCTAGTCTGGGGAGGCATTACTGCCGTGGCCGAAAGAACGGCATCCATAGCTGCGAGCAGCCCGATGGGATTTTATCGCGTGGTCGATTTGGGAGTGAGCGATTCCGCTGCTTTTACGGCCGCACTCTCGGGGGCTCATGAAGTGCCAGATCCCGTTGAAACGATTGGGAGCGGACTTGGAACCTTCTTTCTCCAAGGGGACACTCTGTCTTTTTCCATCAGTTACGTGGGGCTTAGCGGAGCTGCGACTGCCGCTCACATTCACGGGGCGGCGAGCACGGCAGAGACCGCTGGTGTTCTCATTGATCTCGCTCCCTTTAGTGTGGGAGCGTTCGCTGAGGCCGGGACCTTCTCTGGATCGCTCACTCTTAACGATGAACAACTCCAGATCGTCTCTTCAGGGAAAGCCTATGTCAATATTCACACGGAGGACAATCCGGCCGGAGAGCTTCGGGGTCAGATCGCGCCAGTTTTCATGCAAGTCTCTTTGAATGGGGCGGCAGCTCGCCCGGAGGCAGTGACGACCCAAGGAGTGGGGCAAGGAACCTTATTTTTACAGGGGGGAACGCTCTCAATCAATGTCCACTATAGTGAATTAAGTGGTAACGCGACAGCAGCGCATATCCACGGGCGGGGTGGAAAGAATGAAACGGCTGGCGTTCTTCTTGATCTCGCTCCGTTTGGTGGCGCTGAATTGGGAAGCTCGGGTCAGTTTGTTGGCTCGGCCGAATTGACGGCTGAGCAGTTAGGGGCCGTGATTGATGGTCAAAGCTACGTGAATATTCATACAGCAGAAAACCCTTCAGGCGAGATTCGAGGACAGATAGAGGGCAAGAGCAAGGTCTTCCCGTTATCTGCGGCCATCAGTGGTCTCTACGAGCTTCCTGATGCCATCTTAGGAACAGGTAGTGGTTTTGGGGGGCTCTATGTTGAGGGGAATGATCTGGTCTTCAGCATTGGATACAGTGGGCTAACGGGTGATGCCACGGCAGCCCATATTCATGGGGCGGCTTCGGTTTTTGAGAATGGCGGCGTTATGATTGATTTATCGCCCTTCAATGGGGGGGGCTTCGGGAGTTCGGGTTCGATTGTTGGACGACTAAAACTGACAGCCGAACAGAAAGCTCTTGTGCTCGATGGTTCTACCTACATCAATATCCACACGGCGGAGAATCCAGGAGGAGAAATTCGCGGTCAGATCGCTCCGATTATCTACAAGGGAAATCTGAGCGGGCTTTCAGCAAGACCTGATCCAATTCAATCGAATGGCGGCGGCATTGGTCTATTGACGCTCGTCGGAAATCTGGCTTCGTTCAATATCGCCTATCAGGGACTTTCAGGGCCGGCAAGTGCAGCTCACCTCCATGGTCCAGCATCGGACGCTGAAACGGCAGGGGTTCTAGTGGATCTAGCTGAATTCAATGGCGGCGGCTTTGATGCGGCTGGTGGTATCCATTCCACTACGGGGAGCCAGCCTCTCTTGGTGCCCTTGATTGTGGGGCGTGCGTCCTATGTGAATGTCCATACTGAAGCAAATCCCAGCGGCGAGGCCCGCGGACAGATTCATCATTGATCCCTCGGGGAGTGTGATCGAACAAAGCGACCTTCGATTTAGTCGAAGGTCGCTTTTGTTTTTCATAGGCTCTTGTGATCGGAAACCTTGAAATGCCATCTGTTTTGGATTCCGCTCTATTGCCGATTCTCGACATGCCACCAAATTGGCATTCGGAGGCAGGTGTGAGCGGAACTATTATTAGCAACGGAGCAGTCGATGTTTTTGCATCAGGTAGCCTTGAGTTGCCCGTTCATTCTAGTGGACGACCGGAAAGCGACTGCAGTTTCAATCCCGATTCGCCAATTTGGCACTTCTGTCTCATTCCTCCGGAAGCAGGGCATTATTACGGAGAGGAAAGATTCAAGGCGAACTACAGAAAGAAGCGGGAGAAAAAGCGAGATGGGTGTTAGGTCTGGTTTTTCCGTTGACCTGAAATCTAATTGAAATTTTAATAAGGTATGACCAACAACTTCCGATCGAAAGGTGTCGTTTCGAATCGCTGCCTCCAGCGCTTTTTCTCCATTCTAGGATTTGCGAGTCTTCTGGGGGGGGCGCTTAATGCGCAAACCGTCATTCCTGCAAGTTCCGCTGCTCCAGAAAGCTTGATTGATCAATCTTCTCAGGGATTTCTGGTTCGCATGAACCAGTTGCCCGACGGGGTACAACGCAATCCTCGACATAGCATTGCCGTTGTCGAACAGCAGTTGGCTGGAGACTTGATTGACCCAGAGACAGGTGATGCTTATCTCAATGAAATCGACGAGGCTGACTCGACCTACGAACGAACCGATGACGGTGGCTTTATTGTAGAGGGTCCAATCAATTTTAATCAGGATTCGGATCCTGCATTTGGTGATATTGGTGAGGCCGGAAATTTTATACCGGATGATAAGTATCCCGGTATTCCCGGATTCGGCAATGGCGGAGGTCTTGATGATTTTGTCATGTCGGCTGAGGGCTTTCTTCAGCTCACTGCTGGAAGCTACCGGTTCGGCGTGAATTCTGACGATGGATTCCAGGTCATATTCGGCGTGGGAACAAATCCTAGAGATGCTTTCGCCCAGATTCCAAATGGGGCTGTGTTTGAAGGGGGCCGAGGGGCGGCTGATTCTGAGTTTGATATCATCATTGAATCCGATGGACTGTATCCGGTTCGAATACTTCAATGGGAAGGCAATGGTGGAGCCAGTGTCGAATTCTATTCTGTCGAATCCTCTGAGACCGGCGGTGTCCGTGCTCTTGTGAACGATGCAGATGATGCCAGCGCCATTAAGTCTTTTTGGAAAGCCAGTGGTGCGACTCCCAGTGTGTCGAGTGTCGTGCCTCGTCCCGGTGCTTCTGGAGTCTTTCCTCGTCCAACGATCAGTGCCAGCCTATCGGATGGAGATGCGAGTATTGAGGTTTCAAGTGTTAAGCTCACGTTCGATGGTGCTCCCGTGGAGGCAACCGTTAGTCGCAGTGGTTCGAATGTTTCTGCAAGCTTCGAAACGAGTGATTTTCTCGAGGCTGGCTCTGAGCACTCGGCTTCATTGAGCTTTGCTGACTCGAGTGGTATTGAGCGAAGTCATTCGTGGACGTTCTCGGTTGGAGGGTTCGTGACAGTTCCCGCCTCTTATGCTTTTCCAATTGATTCTAAAGACGCAAGCGCTCCTGGCTTCCTGGGCACGATTCATCAGGCGCGTCAAGATGCCGGACTCGTGCCTTCCGTGGAACGAGCAGATTCCCATGTACGCGGGACGCTAGTTGATCCTTTTACCAGCGTTCCCTTTGATAATCAGGTTTCTCGATCCAATTTCACCCTTGAAGGCGTGGTTAATTTTGAGGAAGAGGCCCGAGATTCGGGCGTTTTTGACTCGACTAACGGGAAGCAGGATAGTGGATTTCCTGGTATTCCTGGGAGTGGTGACCATGACGACCAGTTTTCTGTCGAACTTGTTGGATACATGGAATTGTCGGCGGGAATTCATGTGTTTGGGGTGAATAGCCAAGATGGCTTCAGCTTGCGAGTTGGGCCGGATGCCCGCAGCCTTTTCGGGTCGCAGACTTTGGGAGAGTTCAACGGTGTGAGGGCAGAGTCGGCTGAGAATCTAATGGTTTTTCTGGTTGAAGAACCGGGGCTTTATTCCTTCCGATTGCTTCAGTTTGAGAGTGGCGACGACACCATTGATAATGGCACCTTGAGTACAGAGGGATCTGCTCTGGAGTTTTACTCTATTGACGCAGACGCCTTTGCCGCCAATCCGGATACCGCGCCAAGGGTTCTCATCAATGATCCTACGACGGCTGATTCAATCAAGGTTTGGCAAGCGGTCTCGGTCGACGGACCAGCCTATGTTAGCTCGGCATTTCCTGCTCCTGGCTCAGCGTCAGTGCCAGTGAATACCGGTATCAACATCGTGATTCAAAATCTGGGAGCGGATGATGAGGTGAGTCTCAAGGTTAACGGCGAAACCGTCAGTGTGAGGCCGCGGCGGCGAAGCACTGGGACGGAAGTGAACTACACACCTCAGGATATCTTTGGCAAGGGCGAGACTATTGCGATCGAGCTAAGCTACGGAGACACAACGGATCGTTGGGACTTTGCTACCTCGACAGGTAACCTGGCGATCATGATCGTGAATGGTGATGAAGCATCGGAGTCTGACTTTGCCATGCGTTTACGATTGCAGGATGTCTTTGGCTTTGATGTGTTACTGGTTGATGACACGACAGTAGAGAATGGTGCATTCTCAGCAGAAGAGGCTGATGGCCTAGATCCTGCCTTGATTTTCGTTTCTTCCACGACGCTTTCGGGTAGGGTCGTGGCTCAGCCCTGGCATGAACTAAGTGCGCCGATCGTCAATGTCGAACAGGCCGCTGCTGATGACTTTCAGCTCGTGACTGGCAATGGACAAGCCAACAACATCGAAGGAAAGGTAGAGATCGTGAACGCTGACCACCCTCTCGCAGCGGGCTTTGCCACAGGAGAACTAGCCTATATGGAGGGGCAGATTAGAACGGGCGTTCATTGGGGGGCGCCGGTTGAAGATTCAACGATTGTGGCCCACGCTCCTGGGAATCCCGGACAAGTGTTGATCTATGGCATCGAAGAAGGGGCTGAGCTTCTCGACTTCACATTGGCCCCAGCAAGACGCGTGCAGTTCGGGATCACCGGAGATAACAACTTCACCTCATTCAATGACGCGGGCACGAAGCTCTTCGACGCAGCGATCTCTTGGGCCTTGGGAATCGACCCTCCAGTGGTCGAGGCTCCTCCAGTCATTGATGATACGCCGGCACGTCTAAATCACCCTGTGCTGAGCGGTGGACAGGTGACGATTTCCTGGGAAGGGAATGGCGTGCTTCAAACAAGCAACAACATCACAGGAGACTGGACAGACTCGGCCAACCAGTCGAATCCACAAACGATCGATGCCTCGGGAACTGTCTTCTTTAGAGTTCTGAATTAGTGTTGCGCGGGTATTCTCCCTGAATTCAAAACAGGGCGAGCTTCTTTCTGATGAGGCGGTCTAAAGTAGGTTCGCCTCCTCAAAGGGAGCTCGCCCTAAAAGTTACAGTTATTCTGGCGCCTCAGTTTTTCCCCTCTCCTTGGCCTCGAGGAGGCGAATAACCAGGGCTGTCCAGCCTGTTTGATGACTCGCTCCTAGTCCGCGGGCATTGTCACCGTCAAAATACTCGTGAAAGAGGAGCAGGTCACTCCAGTCGCCCGATTTCGTGTATTTCTGAAGCGGTCCGTGGCAGGGGCGATATCCACTCTGATTAAATCGAAAGATATCGATCAATCGGTTTTGGATGGCAACGGCAATCTCGCCGCAATTCATTTCGGTCCCCTTGAGTGCCGGAAACTCGTTCGTCAATGATTCGCCATAGAAGTGGTGATAACGCTCCAAGGCTTCGAGGAGTAGATAGTTCACAGGAAACCAGATAGGGCCCCGCCAATTGGAATTGCCGCCGAAAAGGTGGGTGTTCGATTCACCAGGGGTGTAGCGCACTTCTAAGGTTTCGCCAGCAAGGGAGAGTTGTGAGGGATTCGTCTCATGGAATTTTGATAGCGATCGGATTCCAAAACTCGATAGGAACTCATCTTCCGAACAGACATAATTCAGAGTTTTCTTGAGCCGTTCGGGGGTTGTGAGCATGAGCAATATCCGCTCATTATCGCCTTGTCCCTGGCGTATGAGGTGAGACGAAAGCTCAGGTTGGTGTTTTACGAACCATTGAAACCTTTTGTAGAATCCAGGAAGTTTCTTGATCTGTTTCATTTCAACGACTTCAACAGCAATCAAGGGAAGGAGCCCTACCAGAGAACGGGTCTTAACCTTGATGGTTTCTCCATTGGTCTGTTTGATACAGTCATAGTAGAAACTGTCCTCCTCATCCCAAAGTCCATTACCATTTAAGTGGTTAAAAGCCTCAGAGATTTGAACGAAATGCTCTAAAAACTTAGAGGCCATGTCGCCATAGGCGCTGTTGACTTGTTCATCATCGTTTGCAAGTTCCAGAGCGATGCTAAGCATGGTGAGGCAATAGAAGGCCATCCAGGCGGTACCGTCGGCTTGGATTAGTGTGCCGCCTCCCGGAAATGGCTTTGATCGGTCGAAAGGGCCGATGTTGTCGAGTCCAAGAAAGCCTCCCCCAAAGAGATTGTTCCCGTTTTCGTCCTTTCGATTGACCCACCAGGTGAAATTCAGCAAGAGTTTCTGGAAGGCACTTTCCAAGAAACGACGATCACGCTTTCCTGCTTGTCCCGTGATTTTGTAGATTCTCCATACGGCCCAGGCATGGACTGGTGGGTTCACATCGTCAAAGGCAAATTCATAGGCGGGAAGCTGTCCGTTAGGATGGAGATACCACTCTCGGAGAAATAAGCTCATCTGCGACTTCGCGAATTCAGGATCAATCTGTGCGAAAGGAATCATATGAAACGCAGAATCCCACGCGGCGAACCACGGATACTCCCACTTGTCCGGCATCGAAAGAATGTCGCGAGCATAGAAGTGACGCCACTGCTTGTTTCTGCCTTGCCTGCGCTCATCGGGCGGTGGAGGACCGGCCGGGTCTCCATCCTGCCAGTGTTGGACCACATAATGGTAGAATTGTTTTGTCCAGAGGAGACCGGCATAGCCCTGACGTACGATTCTCTGTTCGTCGGTAGAAAGCGTGGGGTTTTGGCGAGCTTGGAAAAACTCGTTTGTCTCTGAGATCCGGGCTTCGAATGTTTGATCAAAGTTCCTCCCGAAGGGAGTTGCCGTCGTTTCGCTCTCAATTGTTAGTCGAAATCGATATTCCTTGGTCGCTTTAGCTTCAATCTCGATCTTGTAATGGGGGCTCGCTTTCGTTCCCGATGGATTTTCAGCAAGGGCTTGGTTGGATGCTTCGATTATGTGTGTGTGAAAGGCATCCTTGGTGAAGGCATCGTTGACTGGAGCATTGAAGAGTCGATGTTCGTTCGTTTCGTTTTGGGTGATGAGAGTTTCGAATGGAGCTTCATCGCAGACGAGGTGAAAGGTGCCCAGGCTTGGATGAGCCGCTTTGATTGTCTGCGAAGACACGCGCGATAGAGAAGGGCGAACGGAACATCCTTCATGATTACAATCCCACGTCCATGTGTTTCGAAACCAGAGGGTAGGGAGAAAGTGTAGGACAGCAGGACGGTCGGCGTGATTCGTTATTCGAACACGGATCAGAATATCGTTGGGACTGTTTTTCGCATATTCGCATTGCACGTCAAAATATCGGTCTTCGTCGAAGACGCCGCTGTCCTCCAACTCGAACTCACGCTCCGTGCGATTGCGTCGTTGGTTCTCGGCGAGAAGGGATTCATAGGGAAACTCGGCCTGTGGGTATTTGTAGAGCGCCTTAAGATAGCTGTGAGTCGGGGAAGAATCGAGATAGTAGTAGAGTTCTTTGACATCTTCTCCATGATTTCCCTCATTCCCATTGAGGCCGTAGAGTCGTTCTTTTAAAATCGGATCTTTTCCGTTCCAAAGAGCAAGCGCAAAACAAAGACGCGCTTGCCGATCTGTGATTCCGAGAAGACCATCTTCACCCCACCGATAAGCGCGTGAGCGTGCATGATCATGGGGGAAGTAATCCCAGCAGGTGCCATAGGGCGAGTAGTCTTCTCTAACAGTGCCCCATTGGCGCTCGGAAAGGTAGGGCCCCCATCGTTTCCAATTCTGAGAACGCTGATGTGCTTCGGTGAGTCGTTTTTCTTCGGCGTTGGGCATCTATTTTTAAAGTCGACTGGTTAAGAGTTGCTTACTCTGCTGTCACGACTCCGCCGGTCGGAAAATCGAAGTAGGTATCGGGAAACGGTTCATCACGGAGTCTGAAGTGCCACCATTCTTTGGCATAGTTCACGAAACCATGCTGTTCCATTAGCGTCTTGAGTAAGAGGCGGTTGCTCCGTTGCTGCGGAGTTGGCTCTGGCGCCATGGTCCAGGAGCTTTTTCCAAAGAAATCAAAGATCGTTCCCATATCGAGTTCTTTCGGAGTCTCTCTCGGGCCAGAAGCTCGGCTTGCGAGGGTTAGGTCGACGGAGCTCCCACGCGAGTGTCCAGAACGTTTGGCAATGTACCCCTTGGAGAAGAGGTTGCGTTTATCGATGTGAGGATAGTGTTGGGACTTGCGCTTCTGTGACTCGTGATTCTCTGCCCATCTCACGAAATGATTGACAGCCGATTGCGGACGGTAGGCATCGAATATTTTGAGGCTCAGACCGAAAGGACGTAGCCGTGCTTGGACTTTTTTGAGCTGGGTTGCTGCTGACCTGCTCATCCAGCAGCGACGGGCGGTGTATCCTGCAATCGGCTCGCCAACAAAGTTTTCGGATCCATGATATTTGAGGTCCACGATAATGTCAGGAATCGACTGCGAAACATCGACAAATTCAGGAGGGACGCCGATGGGCGTGGGTTCGGGCTTGGTATCGGCCTCTGCCACAAGGAGCTCAATGCTAATACCGAGTGAGATTGCAGCTAAGGCTAAGCGGGGTAGATCGAATGTTGTCCACATAGAATTCGCGATTTACCGGGCTGTTGTGAGTGTCGACTAAGAGGCTGTGCTAGGCGATGATCTCATTGATGACCCGGCCTGAGACGTCTGTCAGACGAAAGTCTCGTCCAGCATGCCGATACGTGAGTGTTTCGTGCTCGATTCCAAGGAGGTAGAGGATCGTGGCATGGAGGTCGTGGACATGGACTTTGTCATTAGCCGCATAGTAGCCGTATTCGTCTGTTTCGCCGTAGCTTACTCCTGGTTTTGTCCCTCCACCGGCAAACCACCAAGTGAAGGCATGAGGATTGTGATCACGCCCGTCCTTGCCTTGAGCGGTTGGCGTGCGTCCGAATTCGCCTCCCCAGATTACAAGGGTCTCATCGAGCAGTCCGCGGGCTTCTAGGTCTTTGAGGAGTCCACAGATCGGTTGATCCACCTCGTGGGCTAGTTTGAAATGCTGTTCCTTGAGATTAGAATGTTGATCCCAGTATCCGTGGCTGCACTGAACAAATCGAACCCCGGATTCGGCGAGTCGCCTGGCAAGGAGGCATTGCCGACCGAAATTGTCCGTCTTGTCGTTCCCGATCCCATAGAGATCCTTGGTGGCCTTCGATTCCGTGCTGAGGTTCATGAGATCCGGAGCAGCGGACTGCATTCGAAAGGCCAGATCGAACGAGTCGGTTCTGGCTTTGAGGGCTTGGGATGGGCCGCGACGCGCTTGTTGGAGCTCATTCTGTTTGCGGAGAAAGGCAAGCTGTTCCTTTTGAACCGTTCCAGTGATATCTGGATTCGTCAAATTTGCGATCGTGATTCCTTTCACGGACTGTCCACGCTTGCCAAGTCTAGTGGCTTGATGAATCGGGGGGAGAAAGGCCGAACCGAAATTCTGCACCCCACCGTGGCCAAGCGTGGGATTAATGGTAATAAAACTCGGGAGGTCGGGGTTTTCGGAGCCGAGGCCGTAGCTGATCCAAGCGCCCATACTCGGCCGGACGAAGGTGTCGGAGCCTGTGTGCATCTTTAAAAGCGCCCCTCCATGGGCTTCATTCGAGCCGTGGAGTGATTTAATGAACGACAACTTATCGGCTTGGCTAGCCACTTTAGGGAAAAGGGCACTCACCCATGCGCCGCTTTGTCCATGCTTGCTAAAGGCCCAGGGACTCTTGAGGAGATTCCCAGTCTTAGCGAACTGCACTCTCGGTTTCGCAAAGGGAAGGGCCTGCCCGTTTTCCCTGTGCAGGCGTGGTTTGTAGTCAAAGGTGTCGAGATGTGAAGGTCCCCCGTGCATAAAAAGGAAAATGACTCGTTTCGCTTTGGCAGGTATCGTTGGGGGGCGTGCCGCAAGCGGAGAAGGTTTTCCTGCCAACACCTTGGACCCCGATCCAGAAAGGAGCATCGCGCCGAGTCCGGACATCTGGATCGCTTGCCGTCTCGTGTATTTAGTCGACATAGATGAATTCATTAGCAGCGATGAGGCTTTGAATGAGGATGCCTAATGGGCTTCGTTCCGATGGCGCTTCGGTTTGTGACTCAAGCGTGTCGAAAAACTCGGAGGCCTGTCTCGATTCGGTGGGTGTTGGACGACGAAAGAACAGATGCTGATAGAGTGTTTCAACTGGGGCTGCCGCCAGAGGGAACTGACTCGATCCAATAGTTTTCGCCAGCGCCTCAGCAGAATCTCCAACAAGTGGGGCGTTGAGCATGAAGAGCGCCTGATGCGGCACGGTTGTCGTGGTTCGCTGACTAAGGTGAGCCCCAGAATCAGAGTAGTCGAAGGTATTGAACATCTCGTAGCCTCGGCCCCGAATCACGGGCAAATAGAGAGCCCGGCGAGTCGATGCGAATTCAGCACCGCTGCCTCGATAGTAGGTTTCATTTCGGTCAGCCTTCTCGACAACCCCTCCGATCATAGGGTTCAGCCGATCGCTTACGAAGAGGATGGCATCGCGGATACTTTCTGCTGAGAGACGCCTTTGATTCTGGCGCCAGTAGAATCGGTTATCGGGGTCGATGTCTGCTGATCGTTGATGATGCCGGCTAGATTGCTGGTAAGTCGCCGACGTTACAATCAAACGATGGATGTGCTTCAGAGACCAGCGGCTCTCCAATAGCTCACTCGCTAGCCAGTCGAGGAGTTGAGGGTGGGATGGCTTCTCGCCTCGCAGCCCAAAGTTTGATGGCGTTGCGACCAGTCCGATGCCGAAGTAACCTTGCCAAATTCGATTCACGATGACCCGAGCAGTAAGAGGATGATCGCTAGCTGTTAACCATCTTCCCAATTCAAGCCGGCCACTGCCAGTTCGAGGAGTTTCTGCTGACGCCATTCTTTCCGAGATTTGTTTCGGGAATCCCCTTGCTGTTTTCGTTTTTGCGAGGTTCAGATGGTTGCCTCGTATATGAACTCGGAGGTCGGTGGCGTCACCGTCGATCACAGCCATTGCCCGCTGATATCGAGGGCCTCGTTTGGTGAGTTCCTTGAGCTGGCTCTTTGTTCGTTTGAGCTCCTTCGTTTTATCTTCAGACCTGTCGCTCGCTTCCAACGTCTTGATCTGAGCTGCTAGATCCTCTAGCTCTCGTTGATGTTCCGCTTTGATCTTCTCGTTTTCCGGATCAGGAAGAATGGTTTCAGTCCAATAGGAGACGTGATCGGTATTGGCCATTGTTTTGGTTGACCGAAATATCCCGGCCAAGGCGTAGTAATCTTTGGTGCTGATCGGGTCAAACTTGTGGTCATGGCAGCGGGCGCAGGCAATCGTCAGTCCCATTGTCGTCTTGGATACGATATCAATCTGTTCATCGACGATATCAATAAGGAGTTTGTCTTTGTCTTGTTCCGCCAACATCTTGGGGCCGAGCGTGAGAAAGCCAGTCGCCGTGATTCGGTCTCGTTGTATGGACAAAGAGGGGGAAGGCGCTAGAAGGTCGCCTGCGATTTGTTCCATGAGAAACTGATCGTAGGCTTTGTCTTGGTTGAGCGATCGTACGACATAGTCTCGATATCGCCACGCCCGCAGATAATTGTAATTCTCATCGAATCCGTTGGTGTCGGCGTATCGTGCCAGATCTAACCACTTGCGCCCCCAGAACTCCCCGAATTGTGGACGGGCAAAGAGTTCGTCGACTAACACAACAAAGTTTAGGGCTGATTCGCTTCCACGTTCGAAATCGGTGGCTCTCGGGGGCAAGCCCGTGATATCGAAATGAAGCCGCCGCATTAAGGTGTGAGTGGCTGCCGGAACACTTGGTTCCAGCCCCTGAGTTTCGAGCTGATGCAAAATAAAGTGATCGATTGGGTTTCTGACCCAATCCTTTTTTTGTATGGAGGGCAATTTCGGGCGCTGAATCGATTCCAATGACCAGAGAGCGTCCTTATCGAGCTTATCGCCCGCACTTTGGTTGCCTTCTCGATCGAACGAGGAGGGGACGGGGGCGCCTTGATCCAACCAAGCGGCAAAGGCCTGAATCATCGACTGACTTAACTTGCCCTTGGGAGGCATTTCAATTTGATTCTGATTGAGTGCCTTAAGCAAGAGACTAGACGACGGGGCATCGAGTTTGATAGCCGGGCCGGAATCACCCCCGTTGAGCATTCCTTCCCGTGAATCAAGCCGAAGGCCTCCCTTGAGTCGCTTTGAGCTAGCGCTGTGGCACTCGTAGCAATGCTCAATAAGCGCTGGTCGAATCTGACGCTCGAACAACTCTGTGTTCAGTGATTCCGCGAGGGCGAGTCTGCTCGTAAGATTGAGAGCAAGGAGGAGAACAAGGGAGGGGATCCCCCTCAGCGCTCCCCCTGGAAAATGATTGGGCAATAGAGCACGTTTCACTCTCTCAAGCGAAGCCGGGCCCTGTCGAGTGTGCCGATTCAGAATCGCATCTGAGGTCTCTTGCTCTTGATTCACTACATTCCTGTCGGTGACGGAACTGGCGCTCATAGACGAGAGGCAGCCAACCGCGCTCAAGGCCGGGAAGGAAAGGGAGCAATTTCTTTGTTGGAGACCGACGGAGCCCAAATCTTTATGTTGTCTATCATGCCGGTATCATCGAAGGAACCAAAGCCAATATGACCTTCCCCAAGGGTATCGTCGCTCGCTACCATGATTGGCGTTGTCATATCATCAAAATATACCCTGATGAGATCCCCCTTTCTCACTAGTCTGACATGATGCCAAACTTCCGTTCCCCACTGGACTCCTTGGGTCGTTCGTTTTGTAATCTTGATTCTGGGGGCATCATTAACGATGAAAATATTGTGTGCATGATCGTCTGTTGCGGTGGCCATGTGCACATAGTAAAAATGGGAGGGATCCTTATACCCGAAAAAGAGGCACATGTCGCGATGACCGTATTCCTTGCCGGTCTGGAGTAAGTCGACGTCTAAGACAAAATCTCCAACCACAGTCGACTTGATGTAGGCCATGTTGAATGGTGAGCGGTGAGGTGGCTTGTATTGGCTCTTTCCAAAGAGTTCGAGTGTTTTGGAGCTTGCACTGCCCCTGTGCATGCTTCTTGTTCGCCAGGCGATTTCGTCAGTTTTGGTAAACTGCGTTTCAGGATGCGGACCTTCAAAGTTCTGGGAATAGACCAAGCGGTAGCTGTTCGGCAGCTCGGGTGCTTCTGCTTGACCAAGGGTTTTAGAGGCCAAAGGGAACAACGCGTAACAGCTTATTGTGAGGCGGATCGCTCGGGAAAAGATTGATTTCATCATGCTCAATTTCTCGTCGTGACGGAATTCTGAACCATGCGCCTAATGAGTTGTTTGGTATCTCTCGTAGCGCTCTGCCACGCCTGCTTCCGTGGTGTTTCCTTGGTGCATAAAGAAGCGATAATTCCAGCTTACACTCGCCCCTTCTGTGACCTCAAAATCTCCGACGCCTTTCTTCTTTCGCTCAAAATTGTGGACGCCAAAGGGATTGGCAGCGAAGAGTCCGTAATTGCGCACGTGCCACCAAGTGGGATGGCGAGGATTCGTGGGGTGGTCGAAGATGGCAACGCCGACTGTCTGGTTTTGAATGGGACCATAGTAATCAACCCATTTGGCACGTTTGCCCCAGGTCTTATCATCGGTGACGCCTTCACTATTAATAATGTGCCCTTCACCGACCTCGCCCTTGAGTCGGAGCGTGGGAGCGAGCCGAATGGCCATGGATCCTTCTTTTGTATCACCGAGCACCAAATCTCCATGAGAGGCGTGAATGGTGATTTTGAAATCCAAGACCCGTTCGGTGTTAGGACGATTGTGAATGGTGATTTCTCTCGTATCCGTTCCAACGATCGTGCCGTCCTTTGCGACGAGCTGATTGACGGAGACAATCTTACCTTCGGTGGGGCCTGAGCTTATCTCTTTGAAATAGACGTGTTGGGTTGCTCCCGCTTTATCAGATTCAGACCAGAAGTCGTGACCATTGATTTCTCCGTGAGAATACCAGAGTGAACGATGGTGAGGGTGATCTTTCGCTTCCCCCGCCTTAAAACCCATAGGCCAGTTTCGAGTAACGGGACGTTCGTTGGGGCCGATTACCGGGTAGAGAAAGGGTCGCGAGACGTCTTCGTAGATATAATTCGAAAAGAACTTCCCATTGATCTCGATCCGAAGTTTGCCCTTATCCGGGGATATTCGAACGCCGTTCCATTCCGACGCTGCTGTGGTAGGCACAACACTAAGCAAGGTGCAGGCTGCCAGGGAGAAAAGGAGAGAGGGAACTGATCGATGGAACATGAGAAAACGCTAGAAGCTCGCTGCTCAGATGGCAAACAAAAAGCCCGAAACACCGGCGGCGTTTCGGGCTTTCAAATTGAAGAACTAAGCCGGATTAACGGCTGTTGTCGTCAAGCCACTGAGTGTCGTAATGCCGTGGTTCTTTCGCTTGCTGTGGGGAGAAGGATTCCACGTGCCAATCGGCGAGCAAGACATTGCCTCGACCGCGGTTTCGATAATCGGCTTCATTCGCTGCTTTTTGCCCGCGTGGAATTCGGTGTCTTGCCCCGAGCCAGTTGCCGGGTGTAAAGCGCCCGTCATCGATCACTGGAATTCCATTTTTTGGGTCTCCATTTTCGTCAACAATCACCATTTTCTGTGATGGCAGTTTGATTGCCGTTTGCTTGAATGGAAGATTGGCTGGGGGATCCAAAATTGAACCAGGGCCATGATTCTTCCCGCCTTCTAGGTGGCTCACCATTGAGTAGGAGTAGATATTGGCGTCAACTGGTCTCGCTCTGCGTCTTGCGTTCCAGTCCTTGTCTGAGCCGCAGCGAAAGAGATTGGTGGTAAAGCTCCCGATATACGGTCCAATGGCGCTGTTTTGAGGGTTATTGATATACTCTTTGCTCATACCGTTCGCAGCCGGTCGATTGAGATTCCAAAAAATCCAATCTTCTCGCTGCGGATTGTAGGCTCCTCGGGAGGCGACGCCAGGAAAGGTGTCGACGTTATCATCAAGGTACATTGCAAAAGCAATGCCGATTTGCTTGAGATTGCTGAGGCAAGCCGTTTCGTGTGCTTTAGCTTTGGCCTTAGACAATGCTGGGAGAAGCATGCCTGCCAAGATGGCGATGATTGCAATCACCACGAGTAGCTCAATCAGGGTGAATCCAAGGATTCGATCCTTCGATCTCGAGTGAGATTTGTCAGACGACATTATAAGTTCTTTCATGGCTAAGCGTGAAGTGTAGTTGCATCGTGTGGGGGAGTCAATGCGGTAGCGTCCCTTAGGAGTTGGTAGGACCTCGCCTGGTGCTAGATCGAAATTCAGCGGCAGAGGGAAAGGCCTTTCTTCGATTCTACGTCTGAGAAAAGATTTGTATCCGTGCCGTTCAGTAGGGATAACCAGGGGCGAAAAAAGATTGATGGAAACAGAGATTGTCATTTGGTTTCAGAAAAACGCGTCCTGGCTTTATTTGCCGATGCGGGTCGCGAGTGAGCTCGGTCCTTCGACAAGCTTCGGTATCCTGCTCGCTGGCCTTTACTGGTGTTGGGACTATCGGGTGATGAGCCGCGTTTGGATGATCAATATTTCGGCAATGTGGTTTACGAGTGTGCTGAAACTGGCCTGTCACACGCCGCGCCCCTACTGGGTAGAGGCAGATGTGCAGGGACTGACCCGTGCTTCCGGCTTTGGAATGCCGTCTGGGCATGCGCTCGTAGCGACTGCTGTATGGAGTTATTTGGCCCGTGAATTGAGCCGGCACCGAGTGACCTCGATGTGTGCTCTGATTGTCGGTTTGGTTGGTTTCTCTAGACTTTATCTAGGGGTCCACTCGTTGGCGCAAGTACTGGTGGGCATCGGTTTAGGCCTTTCGCTAATGTTTGTCTTTCCTCACGTCGACAAGCGTCTGACGTCCGCGGCGTCTCAGTGGACTTTAAAGAAACAATTGCTGTGCCTCTTGGCTTGCTCCACGCTCGTGTGCGCGCTGGCGGTGCTTGTACGCTCATCCTTGCATAGTTTTGAACTGCCAGCTGCTTGGACGGACATGGCTCTTGCTAAACGACCACAGGATGGAGCGATTAATCCGAAGAGTGTTCATTCAGCAGTATTGAGTGCTTCGATGGGGCTTGGCTTCCTCGGTGGCTACCTGATCCTCGTGAATCGAAAACTGAATCGAGGCGCAGTGTCCTGGCGGAATCGGGGCTTTCGTGCGCTGATCGGTGTCGGTGTCGCTGGGCCTTACCTGTTGGTGACCCGGGGCCTTCTTCGCGGCGATTCCATGGCGGAGTTGTCTTTCATGGCCTCGCTAGGGGTGGATTCAGTTTACGGTCTAACGACCGGTGGCTTGATCTCGCTCATTGTTCCGCTGATTTTTAATCGCTTTCGTGTGTAGGTCGTCCACTGAGGATTGCGTTACCAAGCGTTCCAACGAGAGTATTCCCCCTTGCTCTTCAGAGACCAGTTTCAGTAGGAGCGACGGAAAAGTTCTGGGCGGAGTTCTTGGCAACGAGCAATCGGCGTTGCTCATCGATGGTCTATGGCCCATTGACGTGAATATCATGACAGATCAACGAGCCTGACGGATCGGTAGGATGGCATGACGGCCGAGCGCCCTCCACTCGCTCCACCCCAAGGTCGTGCGCCATGGAAATTAGAATCCGTACCACCTCTGAGTTGTGACGAGTAGCGAAACGTATCGACTCGGCGTTCTCCAAATACAGTTGAGACACCAATTTCGACGACACGTGAATCTGCCTCGAATGCCTCCGCAATGAGGGGGGGGGCATTGGAAATCCGAGTGAATGGATGCCGAGGAACCAGGATTGCGAGAGCTGGAGGACAATGACCTTTTCTCTTAACCCGACGAATCTGATTGGTCTTGAGAGGGATCCGATATTCTCAAGGGCAACACTTGTGTTGCGCCCGCATCATCAAGACCAAGATGGATTCTCACTTTCGTCCGAATTGCTATCACTAGCTCCCGGTGAGTGATGAGATCGGCAAAGCGAAAACGAGGCAGCCCACTCTGTTGTTGCCCAAGGAATTCTCCGGGGCCTCGGTGTTTAAGGTCGTTTTCAGCAATAGCAAAGCCGTCGCTGTTTGATTCGAGAATTTGAAGGCGTTCCCAGGCCTCGTCTTTTGCTCGATCCGTGACCAAGATACAATGGGAATTGGCTTCACCTCGTCCGATCCGTCCCCGCATTTGATGCAGCTGAGCGAGCCCAAAGCGTTCCGCGTTTTCGATCAGCATGATGCTTGCGTTGGGCACATCAACGCCAACTTCAATGACTGAGGTAGCGACGAGAATCTGGATCTGATTGTTGCGGAAAGCCTCCATAGTGGTTGCGGTCTCCGCCGGATCAATTTGTCCGTGAAGGCAAGCGACGTTGTGATTTGGGAATCGGCGTTTGATTTGCAGAAACTCCGACTCGATGGATTTAACCTGATCTTCGGATTCGGCAGCGATACGGGGGTAAATCACGAATGCTTGGCGGCCTTGGCAGACTTCTCGATCGATGAAATGCCAGATACGCTCCATACGATCGAAATCTCGGACGTAAGTCGTTACCGTGCCTCGGCCTTTAGGACGTTCATCGAGAATGGAATGTTCCAGGTCCCCATAAACGGTCAAGCCTAGGGATCGGGGGATTGGGGTTGCGGTCATGGTGAGGAGGTGAGGGTACACGCCTTTACGGAGGAGGCGATCTCGCTGAGTCACGCCGAAGCGATGCTGTTCATCAATGATGACGAGCCCGAGCCGCTTTGGTTGATAGCCATTTTCTAGTAGCGCATGCGTTCCGATAGTGATTGTCGGGGGCGTGCTAATCTCGTTGATCTTTTGATTGGCTGTGCAGTAGGCCAAATCCACGCCAAGCGATTTTAGCCAATTTGAAAAGGTCTTGTAGTGCTGTTCTGCGAGAAGCTCTGTTGGCGCCATGAGGGCAACGTCATGCCCGCTTTCCAAAATCATGAGGGCCGTCAGTGCGGCAATAATCGTTTTCCCGGATCCAACGTCACCCTGGAGAAGGCGCCGCATTGGGGAGGAATTATTGAGATCGCTGCGGATTTCCTTCATCACTCGTTCTTGGGCCTTAGTGAGACGAAATGGTAGCTGTGACAAGAGCGGCTGCACGAGGGAGTTGTCATTGTGACATGGCGGTGCCGTTGCTTTCTCGTTAAACCTGAGCCGGCGTTTTTGAAGTTTGAGTTGAAAGGCAATCAGTTCTTCTTCAGCGAAATACAATTTGGCGGCCTGCGGCTCGTCCATGTCATCTGGAAAGTGCAGAGCAAAGAGCGCTGTTTCTCGGGTTAAGTTGGATTGAGAGCTCACTGCAGTCGATTGCCTAGGAACCCGGCCGGCAAACTCGTGGCACACTTTCCACATCAATTGTCGAAGCCAACGTTGCGTGACTCCTTGAGTGAGCGGGTAGATCGGCACAATTCGATGTACATGAATATCCTCCGCCTCGCCACTTTCGAGAATCTCGACTTCGGGTTGATCCATCGTCAGAGATTTGCCTATCGCTGGTTTTCCAAAGGCGAGGATTTCTTGAGCTTCAGAGAATGAGCGAGCCGCGTATGGTTGATTCCACCAGCGGCACGTTAGCTCGCCAGTCTCATCTGCGATCACGACTTCGACCAAGCAACCCCGGCGGTGCCGGAAGCGTTTCGTCGTTATCGATTGAATGA
>OJGU01000435.1_pt1 | contig 25047 bp, 28 predicted proteins | sample 1594741 | NCBI WGS metagenome assembly OJGU01 (sample SAMN05416841, study PRJEB24817) | seawater metagenome | isolation source: Sea water | place: Canada:Atlantic | collected 2013-07
GATGTGTATAAGAGACAGAGCTCGTCGGAACCACGACCAACCGCAGCGCGATCGGAGCCCGCATCACCGCCGAGGTCGAAGGCAGCGAGCGGCGCACGATCGTCCGGTGGGTCACCTCCGGCGGCTCGTATGGGGGCAACCCGTTCACCCAGCTCATCGGCATCGGCAAGTCGAAGCGACTGACGCGACTGACCGTGCACTGGCCGGGCAGCAAGGCCGACCAAGTGTTCGAGAACGTCGCCGCCAACGCTCACATTCAGATCACCGAGGGTGAGACGGACTTCGCGACCTTGGACGTCCCTCGCTTCGACTTCCCGAACGCCCCCGTTGGGCCATAGGAGTTCCAGATCACCATGAACACCTTCTGTATCGTCTTGGGCCTCCTTCTCGCGCCGACCGACGCAAACACCCCCGTGGAGCCAGCTGTTTCGGACGCACAACCCCCGAGCCAACCGGCGGAGGCCGCCAAGCCAAAACCATCGGCTGTCCGCCGTCCACTGCGAGAGGGCCCCTATCATCTCGAGCTGCAGCTGCAGACGGACTTCCCGGTGTCCGTCGGCGCACGCATCAAGGCCGAGTTCCCCTACCGCATTCAGCTCTCGACCGGAGTCGGCACGCTGCCCGGTGGCTACGTCGATGTGATCAACGCCGTCGTCGTCGCGGCGGGGGGCTACGACGACGCAACCGCGGACGTCATTCGCAGCACGCTCGCGTCATCGCTGGTGTGGCGGACCCACCTCGGCTGGCGTCCACTCTCCAAGCGTGGGTGGTACTTCGAGGGCGGATACGGCCTCGTGACGCTCGGCGGCGGCATCACCGGACAGGAGGCCATCGTGCTCCTGACCGGCGGTACGGCTCCAACCGGCGGCGGCGGTGGCGGCAACACGCTGCTCAACTACGACGTTCGCTCGACGCTCCACATGCTCGACGTGGAAACCGGCTGGCGATGGCTGGTATGGCGCGACCGGATCGTGCTCAATGCCGCGCTCGGGTTCGCCGGAACCGTCGCCTCGAAGACCACCTTGGAGCCACGGGACCCCTCTCCTCTCACGGACACGATGGCGCTTCGAACCCTCGCCAACGAAGGGGAAGCGTATCTCGACGACATCTACACCGACTACGTGTTCACGCCGGTGGTCACGGTTGGCATCGGCTATCGCTTCTTCTGATCGAGCTTTCGCGACATCACGCAACGAGCGCCGCTGAGCGGCTCGGGAGTCGGTTCCGAGTGTGTGATCGGAACGACAGGAGGCCGGATCCGGCGTCGCAACGAATGTGGGGACGTGCCAAGCTCCCGCGATGAATTTTCGAGCACAAGGGGTCGCGCAGACGCTGAACAAAGTCATGTCGCTGGCGGATCCCGAGTCCGCCTGCCGTGAGTTGCTCGGTCTCGCGGGTGTGCCGATCGGCGGTGACGAGCCCCATGCGATCCACGTTCACGACGCTCGCTTCTACCGCAAGGTGTTGGCCGACGGCCTGCTCGGGCTCGGCGAGGCGTACATCGACAACTGGTGGGACTGCGAGCAACTCGACGAAGCAATCTCTCGGATGGTGGTCGCGCAGCTTCGCCGGCACGTCCTGGGCAGTCCCCGTATCGCTTCGGGGACCGTCGTCGCCAAGCTCACCAACATGCAGTCGGTCGCCCGGGCGTTTGAGGTTGGGCAGAAGCACTACGACATCGGCAACGACCTCTACGAGGCGATGCTCGACAGCCGAATGGTCTACACCTGCGGCTACTGGAAAGACGCCGACAATCTCGAAGACGCCCAGGTTGCCAAGCTCGATCTCGTCTGCCGCAAGGCTGGCCTCAAGCCGGGCATGCGGGTGCTCGAGCTCGGCTGCGGCTGGGGCAGCTTCGCCAAGTACGCTGCCGAGAACTACGGCGTCTCGGTCGAGGGCTACACCGTCTCCAAAGAGCAGGTCGCCCTGGGCATGGAGCGCTGCAAAGGCCTACCCGTCAAACTTCATCTCGCCGACTACCGCGAAGCCACGGGCGAGTACGACGCCGTGATCTCGATCGGCATCATGGAGCACATCGGGGCCAAGAACTACGAGACGTACATGAAGCTCGCCCACCGTTGCCTCAAGCCAGGCGGTGTGGCGCTCATCCATACGATCGGCTTCCACTCCAAGCAGGCGCTGATCGATCCGTTCTACCACCGCTATGTCTTCCCCAATGCGCAGCTGCCCAGCCTCGCGCAGCTCGCCGAGGCTGCGGAAGACCGGTTCGTGGTCGAAGATGTCCACAACTTCGGCCCCGACTACGACCCCACCCTCATGGCGTGGTTCGAAAACTTCGACGCCGCGTGGCCCAGGCTGAAGGCCACGGGTCGCTACGACGACGACTTCTACCGGATGTGGAAGTTCTACCTGTTGTCGTGTGCCGGCGGTTTCCGAGGCCGAACGACCCAGCTGTTCCAACTCGTCCTGACCCCACGCGGTGCGCCGCAGCCCGACTGCAGGATCGCGTAGCGACGAGATCGCCGTTGGCGTGACACCAACCTGCGCCGGAATGTCGTCGAGCCAGGGCCAGGGCCCCGCACCATGACTGATGAGGTAGACCGGTAGCCGGCGGGTGCTCATCGATGGCCTCCCCGCCTCGGGTCAGGCCCCCGCCATGGTGTGGCAGGAGAAGCAACCAAACCCTTGATTCGTCTCCATGTTGTAGGGCTCCGCGGCGAGAAGCTCGGTCATCTTGGGGGTCAGCTGTGCGCCCATGAACTGCAGCCAAGCGCCGTCGTCTTGGTGAGCCGCGAACTCGTCGGCAGGATTGAGCACAGGAAGCGCCGCACTAGGCATCGTGAAGTCGCCCTCTTGGGCGGCGGGTCCATGGCAGGTCACGCAATTCACTCCCGCATCGGGCGTGGGCGACTGCGCCCACAGCTCGGCGATCGCAGGCATCACTTCAACCTGCATGAAGGCGGCGCGCTGCTCCATCGACTTCTCCTCCCACGCAACGCCCTCCCCAACGTCAGGTGCCTGGTCCCCCGCGGCTGGGGCAGCGGGATCGGCCGTCCCCGACGGCCCCGCCGATTTCGGACCGCATCCGAGGGAGAACGCGACAACACAACAGCAACCGAGACGCTTGGACCAGTTCATCGAGAACCATGGTTCATCCTCCCCTCGTTCCGCGAAATGGCAGAATACAGAATCCAACGTTGCGCAGATCGAACGAACTCATCCGGCCGGGGTGTGACAGGAAAAACAGCTGAACCCCTCGTTGGTTTCGAAGTCGAACGGTTCCGCATCCAGCAGCGCCGTCATCTCCGGGGTCACCTGCGTCATCATGAACTGCAAGAAGTCAGCGCTGTCCTGGTGCGCCTCGAACTCGTTGGTGGGGTCCAGGGGGGTGAGTGCGGCGTTGGGCATGGTGAAGTCGCCTTCAGCCGCGCCCGGGCCATGGCAGGTTGCGCAGGTGACGTCCTGATCCGGATTCGGGGACTGCTGCCAGAGTTCCGTCATCGTCGGTAGCACAACGAGTCCCATGTAGGCGCCACGCTGCTCGGGTGACTTATCCGGCCACGCAACACCTTCACCGATGTCCGGGGCACCACCGCCTTCGGTCTCCGTGTCTCCATCGGTGTCGGTCTCTTCGTCGAGCCCTCCGGTCTGTGCTTCGGAGGTTCCGGTTTCGTCGTCGGCATCAGGCGCGGACGAGGAGTCCTCCTCACAGCCGACGAGCGAGAGCAAAGCAAGAGACAGCGGAAGCACGACGAGACGGCGATTCATCCCGCGATACTCCCCGAAGCCATCGTTCGGATAAACACGCGATACCGCAACCCTGCGTTGCTACAATCGAACGATGGAGCAGTGGGATGACCTACGCTACTTCCTCGCGGTCGCGCGGGCAGGAGGGCTTTCCTCGGCCGCGAGGGACCTCGGTGTCGAAGCGTCGACCGTGCACCGCCGTATCGGTCAGCTCGAGGATCGCCTTTCGACTCGCCTATTCAATCGGTTGCCCCGGGGAGTGCGACTGACGACCGCGGGGCAAGACCTCATGAAAAGCATGGAGCGAGTCGAGTCCGAGATCTTTGCGAGCGAGCGCCGCGTACTCGGACATGACGCATCACTGGCGGGTGTCGTTCGAATCGCCGCCGCTGAGGATGTGGCCTCGTACCTACTGACGGAAATTCTGCTCGAACTCCGCACGAAACACCCCGCGATCAGTCTCGAGATCGTGATCGGCAATGCGCGACTGTCCCTCTCCCGAGGAGAGGCCGACATCGCGATCCGCATCGGTGGAGCTCAGACCCACGACCCCGATGTTGTCGCCCGAACCGTCGGAGAACTGCGCGGGGGGCTGTATGCATCCGAAGCCTACTTGGAGCGTCATGGTCGACCACGACGCTCCCGCGATCTCGCGGGGCACGCTCTCGTCGCGGGGCACGGCAACCTCCAGGCCATCTCGGCTCCCCTCGAGGCGTTGATCCAGGAGCCGAGCTCAGTCTATCGAGCGGACACCGTTTCCCACCTGGCGGTCGCGACCGCCGCGGGCTTCGGCATCGCGCTGTTGCCTTGCTTCATCGGTCCTCACTTTCCGACACTGACCCGATTGTTTCCCAAACTTCCACTGGCGATGGCGCCCCTGTGGGTCCTCGTGCACCACGAAGTCCGACGTGCACCGCGGGTCCAAACCACGGTTCAGCACCTCAAGGAGGCCCTGCAAACACGGCAGGTCGAGCTCGAAGGACGAGCCTGACCCGAGCCGGGTTGTTGGAGCGATGGTTTTGGGTTGAACGCTTGGAAGCGGTCGACGCCCGAGCCGACCCCTGCCGCCGAGGGTTGAGCCCGGACTCACCCCTCGAATCGCTTCGCGCGCTCCTGCCAGTACGCCGCCACCCCAGACTCCCGGTGCACGCTCTGTCCCATCATCGGGCTGAGCAGCTGCACGCCAGCCTTGTCCGCCAACTCCAGCAGCGTGGCGATCGGCTCGTCCCAGTCGTGAAGGGCCAGGCTAAACGTGCCCCAGTGCACCGGCATCATGGTCTTGGCCTTGACCCGCTGGTGCGTCGCCAGGGCGTTCTTGGGTCCGAGATGGATGCTTCCCCACGCTTCGTGAAACGCACCGATCTCGATCATGCTCAGGTCGAAGCCGCCGAAGCGCTCTGAGATCTCATCCCAAGCGTCCTCCCAGATCCCCGTATCGCCCGAGAACCAGACCGAGTGCTTGGGGCCCCGGAGCGACCAGCTCGACCAAAACGTCGCCTTGCTCGCGGTCGGCCCACGCCCCGCGAAGTGACGACAAGGACATGCGGTGATCTCGAGGCCGGCGATCTCGACGCTCTCCCACCACCCAAGCTCGATGATGCGTTCGGCGGGTACACCCCAACGCTCCAGGTGAGCACCCACGCCCAAAGACGTGACCCACGGGGTCTCCCGCGCCGCGAGCCGCTGCACCGTGGGAAGGTCGAGGTGATCGTAGTGGTCGTGGGACACGAGAATCACGTCGAGGTCCGGCAGCTGCTCGGGCTCGATCGGCGGCGCATGAAAACGCTTCGGTCCCATCCACGTAAACGGACCCGCCCGCGGACCGAACACCGGGTCGGTCAGCACCAACGCACCATCGATCTCGACCACCGAAGTGCTGTGCCCAAGCCACGTCACCCGAAGCGCCTCACCTTTGCCCGCGACCAACGACGCAGGCTCGGGCCGCACCAGCGGGTGCTCTGCTTCGGGGACGCGACCGGCCGTATCCGAGATGAACTCCCAGGCCAATCCCAGGCTCGGTCGCGCTTGCGGAGTCTCGACCGGGTTTCGAAAACGTTCCCCGTCGAAGTACGGACTGTCCTGCAACTTCTCGAGCCGAGCGCCAACGCTGTGTCCGCCAAACACTTCCATCGTCATGACAGCGAGTCTAGAGCGAATTCCGCGGATGGATGCGAAGTTGGCGTTCGCGGGCCAGTCCCGGCAGTTTGAGCGGTCACCCGACTCGTCGCGGACATCCTCGAGACTCATTGATAGAGTCCGCGCATGCATCCACCGCCCAACGCTCCAGGAGGCGCTCCCCCACCACAGGGTTACCCGCCGCAGCAAGGGTTCCCCCCGCAGCAGGCCTATCCCGAGCAACAGCCTCAACAACACGTACCACCTCAGGCTGAGCCCGCACGTGGGTTCCAATCCGCCGCCGCCCGGAAACGAGAGCAGCGCGCCGAAAAGAAAGCCGAAGGCGGCAGTGGTGCTCTGGAGCTGTTCTTCGACAAGTCCATCGACTTCGCGCTCATCTTCGTCGGTCTGTACGCGGCAACCTCGCTGCAGCGCTGCCAAGACGCCTCAAAGGAGAAGGCGGAGTATGTCTCACTGCTCCACGACTTCAAACGAGAGCTCGACGCCAACGTCGCCCAGGAGGCATCGATCGAGAAGGACCTCGGGTCCATCGACGCCACCACGCCCGGCGAAAACCTCGGCCCGATGGCGGAGACGTTCGTTCACTTCTTCGAGGAGCTGAAGGAGGACGAGAAGATTGTCGCCTGTCTCCACGACGAGTTTCTCGCGAAGCACGAGGACGACGGAAAATCGCACGCGCCCGAGGGGTGCCACGACCTCTACAAGCAGTTCGACAAGGGCCACGCCGGCCACGACACAGGGTTCTCGTTCCAACCCGCCGTCCTCACGCCGTTCTATCGACGGGAGGTCTGGCAGCTGTACCTCGCCGATGGGGTGAAGACGTTCCGCAACAAGGAGCTTGCCGTCAGCATCGCGGAGGTCTACGCCAACGCGGATCTCATCGAAGAGCAAGTGCAAGACATCGAGGCGACCTACAACGACGCCTTCATGAAACAGGTCGGACGCACCGCCGCAACGGACATGGAACTCGCCGAGATCGTGCACGACGAGGAGACCCAGAACGGGCTCTCCGACGCAGACCTGACCCTTCTGCTCCACGTTGACGAAGCGATCAAGGCCGAGCACTACGGCGCGCTCGAGGCTCAGCGCGCGCTGGAACTCAAGGTCGAACGCATGAAGAAGACGGTCCTTGTGATGCGGGACGAGATCAAAGCCGTGCAGACCGCGGTCGACACCGAGCTCGAAGCGCAGGGGGACAAGTCCGAGGACGCTGCGGAGTCCTAAGTAGCGTCTTGGGGCGACAGAGCGCGTTCCAGCGCCTGTCGCTCCTCTTCGCACTCCGGGCAGATCCTCCGGTGGTGGTCCATCAACGCTTTGAGCTCGGGCTCGACGTTGCCTTCCACCAGGGCGGCCAGGTGCTCCGCGAAGCCTTCGCAGTCGATCTCCTCGCCGCGGGTCAGCTCGAGCATGCGGGCGAGCGAAGCCCGGGCAGGGTTGCCGGTGGAGTCGGGCGTAGGTTTGGAGTCGTTCATACGGTTGCCTCCTCCGCGGTGAGTAGATCTTCGGGGCCGTAGCCGGCCTGCTTCAGGTGCGCGAGCAATCGCTTGCGGGCATCGTGCAGCAGCTTGTAGAGCGCACCTCGATTACGACCGGTGCGACGCCCGATCTCCATCATGGAGAGCCCTCCGAGCTTGGCCAGTAAGGCTTCGCGTTGGGCTTCGGTGAGTGCGTCTTCGATGGCCCCGTACAGGACAGTGCGGGCGGCATCTTCCTGAAGCGACTTCGGTGCAAGAGCTTGCTCGAGCGCGTCTCGCCCATCGGCGAGGACCTGATCCATGGCGCGCGTTGCATGCTTGCGCTTGCGGATCTCGCCGAGCACCACGCGGACCCCGATCGCCGTAGCCCACGTGAGGAACTGGCTCTCACCACGGAACTCCTCCAGCTTGGCCAGGGTCCGCACGACGGTGTCCTGGGTGAGGTCGTCGAGATCCGCGTCGGACAGCTGGCGCCCGAAGCTTCGCCCAAGCGCTCGACGCACGCGATCGCGCAACCGCGTCGCCGCATCATCACGGCGCGCGGGGTCGCGGAGCGCGACCACCCAATCGCATTCGATGGCCGCGGTTCCGTCCACGCGGGCACTTTGGCCCCGGGACCCCAGAGGGTCAAGCGCCCGGTCCCATCTCCGAGACCTGACACTTGATCCGCTCCCCTTGGTGGAGGTTCGCCCGCAGGTCGACCAGCGCCGTTCGGAGGCCTTCCTCGATCACGGGGTGATAGAAGGGCAGCTCCAGCACCTCGTGCACGGTCAACCCCCGCTGCACCACCCAGGCCAACAGATGGGTGAGGTGCTCGACCGCGGGACCGAACAACTCCGCACCGAGTAGGACCCCGGAGTCCTTGTCCGCGTACACCCTGACCCGCCCGGCATTCTTGCGGTGCACGCGGGCACGGCCCTGCTTGCCATAGTCGACCTCGCCGGCCACGGCCGCGCAGGACTGAAGCTCGGCGTAGCTCTGGCCGACCATTCCGATCTGCGGGGCGGTGAAGACCACCCCCATCGACACTTGACGCGGTGGCGATTCGATCTCGGGGAACAGGGCGGCGTTGCGACCGGCGACGCGCCCTTCGTGGGCCGCTTCGTGCAAGAGAGGCCGGATGGAGTTGACATCACCAGCCACGAACACTGGGTGGTCGCCCAACTGCATCGTCTCAAAACCGATCGCGTACTGTCCCCAATCGTCTGCCTTGACCCCCATCGTCTCGAGCCCGAGGTTTCTGAGGTTGGGAGAACGCCCAGCGGCCATCAGAACCTTTTCGAAGAACTCGTCACGCTCGACGCCCTGGCTGTCTTGGAAGCGAACCTGGACTCCACCGGCAACGGGTTCGATGCCGTGCAGCGTGTAGTCGCCATGAACGTCCAACTCGCGACCGAACACATCGAGGGCTTCCTTCTTGACCGCGGGATCCGACAGTGGTCCGACCGTGCCGCCCAATCCCACGAGCGTGACCCGAACTCCCAACCGTGCGAATGCCTGGCCGAGCTCCAGGCCGATGACACCCAGTCCGACCACAAGCATGCTGCCAGGGAGGTCGTCGAGCTCGAACACCTCCTCGTTGCTGAGCATCGCCTGCTCGAGCCCGCGGAAGGGCGGCGGGGTGAATGAGCTGCTGCCGGTCGCGATGACCAGGCGCTTGAATGTGACCTCGGTGTGCTCGTCGACTTGGAGCTTCCCAGGACCCGTCACGCGGCCTCGGCCCACGAGAAGCTCCCCTTCTTGCTTGGCGGTGTCGATCGCATCGTTCACGAAGCCGACGAATCGGTCGCGCTCCGCCTGAACCCGCTTCATGACGGCGGGGCCGTCGATCTTCACGTGCGGGATCTCGATGCCGAAGGGTGCCGCTTCGGATGCGTTGTGGGCGACATCGGCCGCCGCGATGAGCAGCTTGCTCGGCATGCAGCCCACCCGGGCGCAGGTGGTTCCGAACGGCCCCGGGTCGATCATCAGCGCGGTCGCGCCCGCTTTTTTGGCGGCGCGCCGGGCCGACAGTCCAGCCGTGCCAGCGCCCAAGATTGCTACGTCGACGTTGCGGTGTTCCATGTCGGTCTCCAAGTCGTGCTCAGCTGGTTCAAGCCGCGGCCAAGCCGCGGAGGTATTCGATGATGTCGCGGGACTCACCCATGAGGCTCTCGCCGTCGTCGCTCGGGATACCGAGGACGGGCACCGTTCCGCGCCCCCGCCGCTCCATCAACATCGCGCGCGCTTTGGGATCTCGACCGATGTCGACGAGCTGAAGCTCGATGCCGAGCGATTCAGCGCTTCGGCGGACGTCGATGCAGAAGGGGCAGTACTCGAGGTGGTAGAGGGTCATGCTGTCGGGTCCTTCACCCGTTGGATGCGCGAGCTGAGCATGTCTTACCTAGGGCCGTTCGTTTTTCTTCGGCGCCGATCGCTCCACTGCGGCGAACTTTCGGTACGCTGTCAGAATGCGTAACGGATTCTTGCTTGGATTGGCCCTGATCACCGCCCCGGCCTGCGGAAGCCCCTCGGTCGCGTTCGACTCGGACACCGACGGCAACTCGGGCAGCAGCTCGACCGGCACCCCGATCGACATCGACACGATGACGACCTCGGCGGGCAGCCAGTCTGGGACCGGGCAGGGCTCGACGGGGGTCGCGGACAGCTCCGGCGGACCCAACACAGACACCGATTCATCGGGGCCAACGGACCCGACTCTGGACACAGACACCACCAGCGGCGGCAGCACCTCCGGCCCCACGACGGACGATACGGACTCCACCACCGACGCCGAGTCCTCCAGCAGCTCCTCGACCGGAGACGAATCCAGCTCCAGCAGCTCCAGCAGCTCCAGTGAGACCACCGGAGGTGGCGGATCCGACTACGCGGGGGACTACGATGGAACCGTCAGCGCGCTGTGCGGAGGTGCGCCACTGAACGGCACCGTCGAGTTCACCGTCGAGGACGATGGCACCATGACGGGCACCGTGACGGCGGCTGCGATCGGGACCGGAACGATCGACGGAACGGTCGACGACGTGGGCGACGTTGATGCGACCGCCGACGTCATTGTCGACACGTGCGACATGGTCGGCTCGATCGACGACGCCGGAGATGCCAGCGGTACGTTCACCTGCGCGGCTGTGATGTGCAGCGGAACCTGGCAAGCGAGCCTCATCTGAGGGGTGCGCGCTCAGCCGTCGGTGCCGGAGCCACCGTCGGTGTCGGAGCCGCTCGAGCCACCGGTTGAGCCACCGAAGCCACAGGCTTCCTCAGCCGCGTCGAGCGCTCCCGCGCACGCGGTGGGCTCCTTCTTGGCGTTGAAGTCTGCGCAGTCGAGCGTGCTCGCGCAGGCCAGCGCCTCCTCGTATGCCGCAACGCAATCCGCACCGTACTCCTCGAGCGCAGCGAAGAGCTCGACGCAATAGTTCAGCTCGCTCTTGTAGTCGTACTCGGGGACGCACTCCGCAGACTTCGCTGCGAGCGCTGGGCACACCCCGTCACCGCCGGCGGTGGCCGTTGTGGGCTCGCCGGTTGCGGTCACCGTTCCGCTCACGGTTCCGCTGGTGTCCATCGTGGCGCCAGAGCCCGTTGTACCCCCGGTGCCCGTCGTTCCCCCGGGGTCCGTCGTTCCGTCGGTCCCTCCATCCGTCGCGTTGCTGGCCGTGGTCTCCGTGTCGTCGGAGTCGGAATCGCAACCCGGCATCGCGAGCGCAGCGAAACCGGACAAGAACAGGAGGTTCGACAATCGAGGCGTGCTCATCGCGCCTCAATAGAACACTCCGGCCGTCGGAGTCACGGTTTTTCACGACCACTGCAGAGTTGATCCGCTGGTGGTACGGGAGGTGGCGCGCTCAAACGCTCAGGACGTGGGCGCATACTCGGTCGCGAATTGTTCGAGGGCTTCAGCCCAGTTCGAACGGGTCGGGTCCGCGAGCGAGGTGTCGCTCTTGGCGAGCAGGTCCACGGCGCTTGTTGCATCCGACACCACGCCGGTGATGATCCTCTTCGGCTGAACCATGATCAGGCTGGTGACCAGGCTCCGCAAGAGCGCACCGACGAACGAGTCGCGGCGAATCCAGATGGCGCACACGTCCATCTGTTTCGCGATGTCTTGCCACAGTGCCCGAATCGCCTCCCGCCCCTCCGCGTCGAGGCGGGGTCGCGGTGCCGACGGGATGAAGACACCCAACAGCGGCTCTTGAACGACGCCCCGGCGCTCCTCCAGCACCTCGCAAAACCGCCGCATGGACACTCCGGACGGAGGCTGGAACGTGAGCGCGGCAAACAAACGCCCGTTCGCGCCGATCGCCATATGGGCGTCGCGAGAGAGGAGTTCGAGGGTGGCGGCTGTCCCGGACGTCATCGTCGGCGCAGGCCTCAGAATACACCTGGTACCATTGCGCCGTGGGTTGGTGCCGAAATGGGCTCGTAGCAGGGCTGCTCCTGGCAGGTTGTACGAACTTCGTCGGCGCAGATCGGGACGGACCGGAACCGATGGGTACGGGCACGGACGACACCACGGGTGGTCCGACAGCGACCGAAGGCACCAACGGCGGCGCGGAAGGATCAGGGGGCGGCTCTGGAGGCGGCTCCGGAGATCCGCCGACCAGCACGACCAACCCGTCCCCTACGAGTTCATCGACTTCCGGGTCAACGACCAACGATGGCCTGGATGGGTCCAGCGAGAGCACCTCCGCGGGCGGGTTTCCCTTCGAGGCGGAGTACACCGGCTCCTTCAGCGCCAGGTGCCAAGTCTCCGTGCTCGGGACTCTCGACATCTCCGTCGACGCTGCAGGAAACCTGATGGGGGGCGCGACCGCGTTCGGCCGTACCGCGGGTGTGATCGGCACCGTGGATGCGCTCGGCATGGTCGTCGGAAGCGCCGCAATCGAGGGTCTGGGAGAGTGCAGCCTCACTGGCACAATCGGTGAGGGCGACCTCATCGGGAGCGGCACCTTCAGCTGCCCAGCCGCGCCGTGCTCGGGCAACTGGACGCTCGTGGGAATCTAGGGGCAGCGAGACAAGACCCTACATTCGACCTTGAAGCATGCCGTTCCAGTACATGGGCGGCAGACCGTAGGCCTTGAGCGCATACATGCTGTAGCGCTCCTTGGACTGGTCGAACCCAAACGTCTCCGTCGGATTTCCGTTGTAGTCGAATTCGGCCAGGATCACGGTGCCGTACCCTGTCACGAGAGGACACGATGCGTAGCCATCGTACTTGGCCGGCAACGGACGCTTCGCCCGGTGTGCCAAGAGGTTCTCCACCAGGACGGGCGCCTCCTTGCGAACCGCCGCGCCGGTCTTGGACGTGGGCAAGCTGCTGCAGTCGCCCAGCGAGAACACGTCGGGATAGCGCACATGCTGGGTGGTGTGCTTGTCGACGTCGACCCAACCGGCGCCGTTGGCCAGCGACGAAGACTTGATGAAATCTGGCGCGGACTGAGGTGGGGTGACGTGGATCATCCCGAAGTCCATCTCCACCTTGTCGCCGGTGTCGACGTTCTCGAACGTGGCGATCTTCTTCGCACCGCTGACCGCGACGAGGTTGTGCTTGAACGCCGTCTTGATGTTCCGCTCGTCGATGATCTTCTCGAGTGCGGCTCGATACTTCGCGATTCCGAAGATCGCACCACCGGCGCAGCCGTACTTCACCTCGACATCCTTGCGCACGCCGACCTTCCGGAAATGGTGCTCGGCCAGGTACATGATCTTTTGCGGAGCGCCAGCGCACTTGATCGGCGTGTTGGGATACGTGAACAGTGCCCGGCCGCTCTTGTGACCGCGAATGCACTCCCACGTGTACTCGACGATGTCGTACGAGTAGTTGGAGGTCACGCCGTTGGTGCCCAGCGTCTCCTTCAAACCATCGATCTTGTCCCAGTCGAGTTGGATACCCGCCGCGACGACGAGCTGGTCATAGGTGACCGCTTCCCCCTTCTCCAGCTGCACGGCCTTGCCGTCCGGGTCGAAGCCTTTGACTCGATCTTGAATCCACGTTGCACCGGCCGGGATGTAGTCCGCCTCGGGACGGGCCGACATCTCGCGGTCGAAAACGCCGGCACCGACCAGCGTCCAGATCGGCTGGTAGTAGTGCGTCTTGGCCGGCTCGATGATGGCGACGGAAGGAGGGTTGTCGGTGTTGCGGAGACGGGCTGCGACGGACAGGCCGGCCGTTCCTCCGCCCACGATGACGACGTTGAAGTGTTGGCTCATTTGGATTCGCTTCCTGCCGGGAGTGCCGACTGCTTGAGGTCTTTTCCGAGGGTGCGTGCGAACTGCAGGCCGAAGCCAAAGGCCCGGCTGACATCGGGGTCGCGCAGTGCCCCGAGCACGGCGAAGAGCCCGGGCTCGTCGACATGGGTGCGGGCCTGCTGCATGGCGCGAAGAGAGGACAACGCCATGTTGGCCAAGTCCGGAACGAGGGCTCCGAGGTCGAGCCCCTGGTCACGGGCCTGCGAGGCGAGATCGTCGACCGTGCCGAGGATGCCAGCGAGGTGATCCGGAGCCGCGTTCGCAAGCTCGACGAGTTGCTCGAGCTTCTGCAGGGTTTCAGGCCGAGTCAGCGTCTCGACCAACACCAGCGCCCTCTCCATGCGCTCGTGAAGCTGATGGGTTCGGGCCAGGTCGTCGGCCGTCGACACGCCGGCTTCGAGCACTGCCGGCATCTGGTCGAGGAACGCGAGGCGTTGTTCGAGCTTGTCGAGCTTCTGCTCGACGCGAGTGAGTGCGTTGGCCGGACTGGGGGCCGGTGCACGAGGAGCAGTCGCGGGTGACGTCATGGGATGGGCTCCGGTTGAGCAAGCGGCGCGCCACCCAAAAACGTCCCGAGTGTGCGCGCTTAGCGTGGTCCGGCCCGACCCCGACTGCCATATCCGGCGCCCGGCTGCCATTTTTGACGTACGCTTTGGCAGTGGATGAGCTCGTCCCACTTCGGCGCCCGGTTCCGAGCGAGCTGGTCGCTCAGCTCGAGTGCAAGGAGGGCCCGGCGATCCTGCTCTCCTCGGACTACGAAATCGTCGCGACCAACCAGGCGTACCGCGACCACTACGACAACGAGATCCACCTCGGGACCTCGCGTTGCTACGAGGTGTCCCACGGGTACACCACCCCGTGCGACGACAACGGCGAGTCGTGTCCGTTGCGACAAGCGACCGACTCCCGCCGGCGCGCTCGAGTCTTTCATGTCCACCAGTCCCCGGCCGGTCCGGAGCACGTCGATGTGCAGCTGACTCCGATCATCGATGGCGAAGGAGGCATCAGCTACTTCATCGAAGAGATCCGAGTCCTCGAGACCACCAGCGCCAAGACCGGGTCGTTTGTCGGACGCTCGAGCGCGTTCATGCGGGTGATCGAGCTCATCGAACGCGCCTCGGGGTTCGACGTTCCTGTCCTCATCCTCGGCGAGTCCGGGACCGGGAAGGAACTCGCCGCCAAGGCTCTGCACGCCGCCGGGCCTCAGCGAGATGGGCCGTTTGTGCCGGTGGAATGCTCGGGGCTTCCCGATGCGCTGTTCGAATCGGAGCTCTTCGGGCACACCCGCGGGGCGTTCACCGGGGCCGACCGACACCACACCGGGCTCGTCGAAGCCGCCAAGGGGGGTACCTTGTTCCTGGACGAGATCGGCGACGTACCCCTGAGCATGCAGATCAAGCTCCTGCGGCTGATCGAGTCTGGAACCTACCGCCGGGTCGGGGAGACGGAGCGTCGACCGCTGGAGGCCCGCATCGTGCTCGCCACCCACCGGAACCTGGAGCGGGGCATTGAAGATGGCTGGTTCCGGGCGGACCTCTACTACCGAATCAACGCGTTCCCCATCGAGCTTCCGCCCCTACGGGAACGTCGAGACGACCTGCGACTCCTCGTCGACGCGATCCTGACCAGCAGCGGCTGCTCGAAGACCCTCGACGAACGTGCGTTCGCATGGCTGCAGCGGCATCCGTTGCCCGGCAACGTTCGGCAGCTCCGCAACCTTTTGGAGCGTGGGCAGATGCTCGCGGATGAGGACACCATCCGGCTCGAGCATTTCACCGCGTCACAACGCACCGAATCGGAGCCTCCGACGCCTACGAAGATTCGTACGCTGCGCGAGGTCGAGCGCGAGTACCTGCGGTGGGCCCGAGACAGCTTCCACGGGGAACGCAGCGACCTCGCGAGCAAGCTGGGCCTCTCCGAACGCAGCTTGTATCGGAAGCTCAAGACGCTGGAGAGCTGAGCGGTTCCGAACCGGACACGAGCGTCGCGTTCCACGCCACCGCGTGCCGAAGCGCGATCGTGTGGGGTTGCGCTCTACCCGCAACTGGATCCATCCCGGGCCTGGAGGCGTCACGGATCTGCGCACTCGGGGGGTTCTGCGCCCGTTCGGACACCCGATCGGACTACGCGGGTAGAGCGCTTTGGCCGTGAAAGGCATTTCGCGTAGACGAATCGCTGTTCTGACTTGCTAGACTCCAGGTCGAGTTGGGAGAGCGAGAGAAGACCGGCAAGTACGAGCTCGTACGTCGCACCGTGAGCCACGGTGCCGCCTACGCTCGTGGACTGCTTCGGGGCAACCGGTTCGCCGGTGACATGTCCTGGACCCAGCCCGGCCAGCCTCCCGTCATCCTGTGCCACGGCTTCCTGGGAACCCGAGGGACGATGCTCCCGATGACCAAGCGCTTCCAAGCGGATGGACGCGTGGTCTTCAGCTACCACCACGGCACGTTCCAGATGCGCTCGCTCCGATCGTCGGCGCAGAGCCTGATGGACCAGCTCGAGCGCCTGCAGAACGAGCTCGGCGTCGAGCAGTTCGACGTCGTGGGCTTCTCGATGGGCGGGCTTGTCTCGCTTCATGCGGTGAAGTTTCTGCAAGCCAGTCGTATGGTCCGTCGCCTCGCCCTGTTGGGCGCCCCGGTCGAAGGCACGTGGGCCGGTCTGGCCGGCGCTGCGGTCATCGGTGCGGTCAGTCAGAGCGTCTGGCAGGTCCTGCCGATGAGCCCGTTCCTCCGGGACCTTCGCGAAGCTCCACTGCCTGATGGACTTCCGGTGCGGATGATCCAGGCGTCCGACGATGGACTCTGCCCGCTGGCCAAACCTCTGCATGGGGTCGACTCCGACAACGACTACATCGTGATGCCCGGCGGGCACTCCTCGCTGGTCGTCGCGCGTGCGTTCTACTCAAAGACGCGAGAGTTCTTCGACCGCGAGGAAGACTACGTCGGGCAGACCACGCGCGTAGGACAAGCCACGGCCGACTTCGCTGCCGAGTAACGCGGGCGTCACTTTTTCGAGTCACAACCGAAGTTCGCTGGGTCTCCCTTGGTGAGCGGGACACGACGTCTCGCACCAGACCATGCGCGAGCCACGTCCTTCCCCGTCCTTCCCAAGCGGCCGCGGTTTTCGGATCGCGGCGCTGTTGGCCTTCGCCGCCGGTGTGGCCCTGGTCGCGGCGCCTGCGATCGCGAAGCGTCCGAACGTCACGCGCAACCGAGGCTTCTCGGCCGAGGACGCTCGGGTCTACGGAGCACGCGGGAACAAGAAGCAGAAGAAACGGCGTGAGCGAAAAGGCAAGAAGGCCAGGAAGAAGCGTAAGGAAGCGCCGGTTCCGAAGGCAGCCTGCACCATCGGAACTGAAGATCTCATTCGTCAGCCGATCCACGCCAGCGCCCGGACCTCGCTGATGCGGAAGATGTCCGGGAGCGAGACAACACGTGCAGAGGCGTCTTCGATCTATCGCGCGATCGTAGACGGAACGCTGGCCGGCATTTCCTTGGAGCCACCCAAGGCGTCGACTCCACGACAACGGGTGCTTCCGCCCGGGGCGCTCTCCGCCTGCCTCACCCACACGGACGGAAAGCCCCCCACGATTGTCGTCCGAGAAAAGCTGAACAAGGACCAGATCGACACCGCGATCTCGTCGGCGTGGAAAGCGTGCGGACTTCCGACCACCCACGCATGCACCTACGCGTCGCCGCTGAAGCGTCCCTCGAGCAAGGCACGGCAGCGGACGGAGCCATGAGCCCGAGCTGGGGCTCCATTCCCTCCCACGACCTGCGACGAGCGTGAAAGCCCGCCGCCCCTGAAGCGTTGTGGTGGCATGCGTCGACTCGCGCTGCTTGCCCTTGTGACATGCGCCTGCGGCGTCCCTCGGACGTCCTCCGTCCCCCCCACGCCTTCCGCTTCGCCCTCTGTCCTCCCCGAAGCCAAGATCACCTATGACGCGGAGGTCACCGGCGCCGTCAACGGACACGTCCGGCACCGCACGACCGACGCGCCCTTGGGAAACGCGATCGTCTTGCTGCAATCGAGCGCGATTCCCGACCTCGAGATGACCACCGATGACTTCGGCCGCTACAGCTTCGAGGGGCTGCCGTCCGGCACGTACACGGTCCAAGTGTTGGTCGGGCAAGCGGACGTGGCCAAGGTGTTCACGCTCCCCGACAGCGCGAAGTTCCGGGCGAACTTCGCGGTCGACCCCGAGCGACCGTTTATCTGTGGGCTTCCTGTCATGCCGGACAACCGGATGGATCAATCGTTGTTCTCCGTGACCAACGCCCCCGAAGCAAGACTGCTGCAAAGCCCGATCACGCGCGTCGGCTTGTAGTCCGCAGCGGGACCTCGCTGTCGTAGCGCAGGAGGTATCCTTGCCTGGACGTGCCCGCCGAACCCGATGAGCTGACCGACGCGGAGATCGAAACCCTCCGCCTGGAGCTCGTCGCTCAGGAGCACCGCCTCGTGGCTGCGATGGACGCGGCATCCGAGGGCACGAAGCCCGTGGATCTCGATGAGCCGATCGGACGCCTCTCCCGGATCGATGCGCTCGCGCAACGGGAGATGAACAACGCGGGGCAGCGAGCGCAGAAGCAGCAGCTGGCCGAGGTCCGGATGGCCTTGGAAGCGATCGGTTCGGGGGAGTACGGGGAGTGTCGAGCCTGCGATGGGCCGGTTGGGTTTCGCCGGCTGCGAGCGCGCCCGTTTACGCCCCTGTGCCTCTCCTGCCAGAGTGCCCGCGAGCAAGCCTGACCGCGGTACCCTCCGGTTCGTGCGTCTTGGATTCTCCCTTCTCCTGGTCAGCGCCCTCGTTACGTTCGGCTGTTTCGACGAGCCACCTCCGAGCTCCTCCGAGGGAGGAACAAGCGTGGGTTCGGACAGCACCGGACGTGACGTCGGTCCGACAACGGGAACCATGCCTGGGTCGACCGGGGCCCCCGGAAGCACGTCCTCGGTCGGAACGACCGACGCTGCGACCACCGACGCTTCAACAACCGAAGCTTCGACAACCGGCGTTGCGACCACCAGCGGACCCGCGGGAGCGCTGCTGCTGTATCCGCTCACTTGTACGGAGGCGGACTGGCAAGCTGGCCCGGCGAGACTCGAGTGCATGAGCAGCGAGGTTGGCCCGTTCGTGGAACGCTACGCCAACTACACCCTCGGCGGGCAGGACTTCGAACGCGTCATCGAGGTACGACCACCCCCGAACATCGCCATCGCTCCGGTCGACGGCATCTACACCATCGACACCAGCGACTTCTCCAACGCCCAGTTCCGGAGCCGAACGGCATGCGTGGAGGGCGATTGTCGACTCGACTTTCTCATCACCTCTGAGCGCGATGGCACGGTCTTGTCGGACTGGGGAGGCGGTGTTGTCGGAGGGGACGAGATTGTCGAGGTGGTGCTCAACCTGCCCTCCGAGCCAGGCCTGGTCATCCACCTCAACGTGAACGCGCCCGAGGTCGGTGGCGACAACCGGTTCCTGTGGATCGACCCTCGCGTGGTTGAGGCCGGCCCATAGCGGCGCCTACACCGCATTCTGCGAGCCCGAGACCTTGCCGCGCGCGGGACAACTCCCGAGAGGTGCAATGATCTCCAACTCTTGAAGCGACGTCGCCTTCCGCGAGCTTCACATTTGTCCGACATGTGGGATAGTCGGGCACCTCTTCGCAGGAACTTGTACTGATGCGCCTCTCTACCGTCGCCCTCACCGCTCTGTTCAGCCTCTCCCTCTCCGCATGCGGGGAAGACTCCGACTCCTCGGAGGGCGCAGGTCAGTGCGACGGGGCCAAGTGTGACGGCACCGACGACGGCAAAGACTCCGACGAGTTTGCGCAGCAAAGCTACTGCGTTGGCGTCCGGGGCAACGGCGAGCTCATCACCGCTCACTTCGCGTCGCTCTCCCGCATCATCGAGCACTACGGCCTGACCTCGGGCGTTTCAGGTGGCAGCTCGGCTTCCATCACCTCTTTCCTCCTCGAGTCCGTGCAGATGAACCCGGCGGTCACCCGCTGCGGCGAAGAGGCCTGCTCCGACGCCGAAGCCGCGAACCGAGCCGCGCTTCTGCTCAAGAGCCTTCAAGGCTACGTCGTCGTGCTCTCCGGGACCCCCGAAGCCGCGGCCATCTCGCAACTGATTCCCGTCGCACAACAAGCTGCGGCCCAGGACATCGCCGCGCTCGCGGAGACCGACCCCGTCGCTGCCCAGGCCGCGCTCGAGGAGCTGCTGGCCTCCGAGGACCTGCGTGACTTGATCAACCCCGAGCTCATTGGCCTGCTCCAGAGCTCGCCCAACCCGACCTACCACGTCCAGGACATCTCCCAAGCCATCGTCGGCCTGGCCAGCTTCAACGCCACCGACCCCCGGATTCTCGTCCGTCCGGGCCTCATCGACTTCTCAGGAGTCGCAGAGAAGATCGGCCGCATCGGAAGCTTCTACGCCGGCTACGGCAACTACGACGCCGCAGGGTTCGAGGGCTTCATGCAGGCCTGTGCGACCCCGGGTGCCGGCCTGAGCTGGTCCGAAGTTGCCGCCCTGCCTGTTGGGGACACCGGATTCAACTGCGGCGAAGCCTTTGGCGGCCTCGCCGTCCCGTGGCGCACCGACTTCCTCGCCAACGAAGACCAGTACGACTCCCGCATCGATGACCAAATCGGTGCCGAGCTTCCCGCGCTGATCTCCACCTCGGTCATCACCGGTCCCAGCGTCGAGCGTTGGGCCGGCGCTCGCGATGCCTACTTCGCCGGCGTAGAAGAGATCGAGCTCGGTGTTGACTTCGACGATGTGAAGTTCGGCTACTTCGGCGCTCAGACCGACCTCGACACCGCGGGTCGCAACAGCTCCGAGTTCAGCGACCTCAAGACCGAAAAGTTCCACGCCATCGGCCCCGCCTCCTGGCGAACCGCCCTGTCGTACAGCCCTGCCGAGCCCGGCCTCGCCCGCGCCCTCGAGCTTCCCGACGGCACCGTGTCCGCCGGCGGCTGGTCCGACCTGCACCCCACCCTCGCCCTGCGCAACATGGGCTGCGACAACGTCGTGTACGTGACCCGCACCGACGTCGAAGTTGGCGGATTCGCCGACGGCGTCGCCACCCTCCTGGGCATGGACGACGACTCCCGTACCAAGCTCTACGACTTGGACAACGACAGCTCCATCGCCAACTCCGTCGCCGAAGCCGACGCTGTGTGGTGCACCAACTGGAACGACATTCCAGCCACCGACATCGTCGCCATCTCCGAAGACAGCTACAACGCCACGCTGATCACCGAGGACCCCAGCTTCACGATGGGTGCTCAGGCGTACGAGAACATCGACCCCGAGTTCACGGCCGAGGGCTGCTCGGTTCGGTAAGCGAATTCTAGTCGAAGACGGGGAGCCCGGCTGCAATGCGGTCGGGCTCTTTTGCGTGGTGACTATGGTACGCACGACGCATGCAGACTCGTGCCTTGCTCGCCATGACGTTGACCCTCGCGAGCTGTGACGACGCTTCCAAGCCCACGCCGGCGAAAGACTCACCGCCTGCCACCGTCAGTTCGAAAGAGGCACCCGCGAAGACCGCCTGCAACGTCGCCAAGCTCGACGCGCTTGCCGATTCGATTCGCAAAGAACGCGCCACATGGACGCCCGCCTTGGGGAGACCCGTCTCCCGCGCCCAGGAAGTCGTCAGCGGGTTGGAGGACGCTTGCGAACCAGTCGTACTCGCGCCGTTCGAAGGGTACCTCGACCGGTTCGAGGAGCGCGAGGACTCCGTCTTTCCCATCTACGCGAACTCGAGAACGGGCCCAAGCCTACGCGTGTGTCCGACGATCGATGTGGTGTCGAGGAAAGTCCTCGAAGCGCAGGGCGATGAACGCCCCGGTCACATCTTCCAAGGGTGCGACCTCAGCCGCTTTTCCACGATTATCACCCGCGATGAATTCGTCGGAGTCCAGGCCAACACTGGCGCCGTGCCCCTCATCGGGTTGAGCCTGTCGTTGCAGGACGCCGGCATCGCCAAGCCGAGCAGCGAAGTCTTGGCCCGCGAGCTGGTGCTTGCCTCTGGGCTGTTCCGACTCCTGCCCGAGGCGATGAAGCTCCCTGCGGCTGATGGAGGAGAACAGCTTGCGCATGGCTACTCGGTCCTCCTTTCCCCCAAAGGGTTGAGCGTAGGGGGAACAACCGGCGCTCGACAACATCTCGAGGTCCCCGCCGTGCTTTTCGACCTCGTCAGTGAGGAGAATGACCGGTGGCAGCAGATCGCCCGAAAGCACCCCGACTCGGGCACGTCGATGGCCGTCCTCCTGTTCGTAGATCGACAAACCGCTTGGACAGAGCTCGCCTCGGTCGCTGCGACCGTCAAGCGTGCAGCCCCCACTTCGGTGCCCCGGCTCGTCGTCCTGGGCGATGCTGAGGGCAACCCGTTCCGCTCCATCCCTCTGCCCGAGGTCAAAGACCCCGGCTCGAGGACCGTGCAAGACGTCTTGAAACCCGCACCGTGACCTCGGCGAGCGAGAGGCCCGTCTCCTAGGGGTCGCCGCTACGGCAACGGCATCGGCTCGCCGTACTGCAGCAGGTCGTCGCGCATCGATCGGTTCTGGAGCTCGAACCACTGGGGCGGCCGAACCTCGAACGAGACCCGGACTTCATCGACGACTGCGGTCAGCTGGCTGCCGATCCGAAAGTCGGCTTGGCTTTGGGCTGGTTGGTAGTCCGCCGAGTCTTCCCTGGCAGCCTCGACCCCGTCCAAGAAGAGCGCGGTCCGAACTTGGCCCTGGGCCATGTTGCGCTCGAATGTCGCGGCCGCGTAGTTCCACACCCCAGGGCCCTGGTTCCAGCTCTCACCCGACGCCTGGGTGTAGCGAAACTCCGAGCCATCGTGCACCGACCAGGCCGGGCTCGTCAGGGGCTCAGGCTGGTTTCGCGAGCCTACGAGCTCATACGTATCCGCCTTGCGGACGATCCAGCGGAACGCACTGGGCGGAACCTCCTCGTATTGCACCCAAGCCTCCACCGTGAAGCGGTCGCCGATGTTCGAGTCGGGCCACTGAGAGTTGGTGATCTGCAGCTCCCGGTCCTCGTTGAAGCGCGGAGCTCGGCCTACGATGCCTGGAACCATGTCCCCGCTGGGGATGCTGTCGTTGTCCGGGTTCGTGATGTGGCGACCGTTGCCGGACGAGTCGAGATACTGGGGCTTCCGGTTGCCGGGATCTTCACCCAGGTGCCACACCGCCTCGTACGCAGACCAGACATCCCCGGGGGTCCACACACTGGGCCTCACACCCATCCCGTACTCGACGCGAAATCTGTCTGCTTCGCTCGAGACCTCCGGGACCAACACCCACAGCTGGGCCCACTCGTCCCCAACACCACCGACCTCGAATGGGAGCTCGATGTCGTCTCCCCCGGCACGACCAACGAATCGTAGATTGGAGAGGTCCGGCGCAATCGCGTTCCACCGGCTGTTCTCGGCGGTCAGCGTCACCAGCAACGGAACTTCCGGGAAGTCGTAGTCGCTTGCGCCCTTGAGCTCGAGTTCCTGCACGAAGGCCACAGCATCCTCGGTGTCGTCGGACTCGGCGTTCGTCGTCAGCACCGGATCGGTCGCCCCGATCGTGCTCGAGAATCCGGTTGGACCAGAGCTCGAACCGGATGTCGAAGCGACGGTCGTAGAACCCGGACCTGTTCCGGTGTCGGTTTCCATCAGGTCCCCCGACTCCACCGACAACGCCGCCGACTCGAACGAACATGCGAGCCCGGCGGAAACCAACAGCAACAACGGCCCACGCATTAGCGAGGACGGTACCGCGTCCGGGGTAAGAGGAGAAAGACCGCAACCTCTCAGAGGCTCCGGCGCCATCCGGACCGTGTCCTCAGGGGCTTCAGCTCGCCCCACCGCAAGCCCCATTCCCTCGGCGCTCCGCCTGAATTGAGAGCGGCCCGGACCGTTGTCGATCCGAGCCGGTCCTTGGCGGCACGGCCGCCAGAGGTCAGTAGACGTCAGCCGGGCTGTGCGTCGCCGCCACCCTCGTCGCCGCCACCCTCGTCGCCGCCGCCCTCGTCGCCACCGCTGTCATCGCAGGAGCACTCGTCGTCGTCGTCGTCGTCCGAGTCGTCGTCGTCGTCCGAGTCGGAATCATCGTCGTCATCTGAATCGTCGTCGTCGTCATCATCCTCGTCGCCGTCGTCATCACCATCGTCGCCGTCATCATCATCGTCATCGTCATCGTCGTCGTCCGAGTCGTCGTCGCCGTCGTCATCGTCGTCGTCCGAGTCGTCGTCGTCATCCGAATCGGAATCCGAGTCGTCGTCGTCGTCGCAGCTGCACTCATCGTCATCCGAATCGGAATCCGAGTCCGAATCCGAATCGTCGTCGGCGTCCTCTTCCTCGGCGAGTTCGCCGTCGCGGTCGCTGGCGTCATCGGTACCGGCGTCACAGGCGACAGCGCTACCGAAGAGGAGGAAGGATGCGGCCGCGAACGACGCGGCGAGTTGGCGGAGAGAAGCGGTTTTGGTGTTCACGGGTACAAGTCCTTCGCAGAGGCCGGGGCTCATCGCGGCCTTCCCTATCTTGTGCCCGCTACGATTCCCCCGTTACAGCGCCGCCGGCTTCTTTTTCACTCGCGGGCGGGCCGCGGATCCCGGACCGAGAAGCCCACCATGATGTCGTCCCCGGACGCCTCGAAGTCCTCCGCGATCTTCTTCCGCGGAAGATGCGTGTCGCGGCGCCGATTCGGCCCGAAGGAGTACAACAGACCGCGCCCACCCTTCTTCGTGACGATGATCCAGTACGGGTTGCTCCACGGGTCGAGGAAGTATCCCTTGCGGTCGCGCCGCGGGTCCGGTGCGTCCGCGATCGCCGGGGTCGTGCGCTCGCCCAGATAGGTGCTCTTGTCTCCAGGGTCGAAGTACCCGGCTTGCACCGCCGTGAAGACGCGCTTGTGGATGCGCCTCTTCTTTCGCAGTCGCTTCTTCATCACGCCCCTGCGGATCAGGTCGTCGGCGAGCTGCTGGAGCTCGAGTTCGCTTTGCGCCACCAGCTCTTCGTCAGCGCCGTAGACCAACGCCGAGACGAGCGGTTGGGTCAATAGGCCCAGCCCGATCGGCAAGAGAATGAGTCCCGCCTTTCGCCGAGCATGATCCGGTGGCTCACGGCGCTGCAGTGCCGCCGCCAGAAACAGGAGTCCCAAGACGAGTTCGCAGGCCTCTCCCGCAAGCTTCGCGGGGTACGACAGCTCGACGAGGGCGATCGCGGCGAAGTAGGGGGCGAGTTCCCACGGGGGCGCAACCGCCTCGAGCGTGGGTTGGAACCACCGAATGCGGTCGAGCTTTCGCAACAACGGGACCAGCCCGCCGTAGGCCAACGCGATGACAGCGACCAGGAATCGACTGTCCAGCTTGAAGCCGGCGAGCTCCTTGTCCTTGAGCAGGTTGTGAACGTTGAGTTCCTGCTGGAAGTTCTCCTGCAAGAAGATCTCGGGTGCTGTCTCTTATACACATCTGACGCTGCCGACGAGCG
>OJGU01000436.1_pt1 | contig 25040 bp, 22 predicted proteins | sample 1594741 | NCBI WGS metagenome assembly OJGU01 (sample SAMN05416841, study PRJEB24817) | seawater metagenome | isolation source: Sea water | place: Canada:Atlantic | collected 2013-07
GGGGGGGCGCCCGAGCCCAAGAAGGTCGCCGAACTCGAGCCGGTGGTGCAGCCGAGGGTTCGCCCCGAGCGCGAGGGCCCGTTCCGCAACCCGAAGACACAGACGCCCGGCCCCCGCGCTGGCGAGCAGCTCTCCGAATCCGAGCTCGAGGCGGCGATCGCTCGGGGAAAGGCGCTGCGAGCCGAAGGCCGCGCGACCGTCGCGATTCAGGCGTTTCGGAAGTGCGCGAACAAGATCCCGCAGAGTGTGACGTGTGAGGCGGAGCAGGCGATCACGATGCTGGGCGCGAAGCAGCAGCTCGCCTTCGCCAAGCACTTCTTGCTCGAGGCCGCCAACGGACAGCCCGCCTCCCCCGACGACGAGCTGTACCGCCGCATCGGCGAGACCGCCATCGCTCACTCCCAATACCCAGCGGCCCGGTCCGCCTTCGGCGTGTTGCTCGCCCGCGACGTCGCGACCGCCGACGACCTCGAGCAGCTCGCCCAAGCCCTCCAAGCCGAACGGGGCAACGCCGACGAAGCCGCGGATGTCTATGCCCGCGCCTACACGCTCGATCCGACCCGACACGAGCTGCTTCGCAAGCGGGCCACCCTCTTGGGGCAGAACGGGGACCACACGCGGGCCGCCGATCTGTTCCAGTCGTATCTGGACAAGGCCAAGCCAGAGGAGAAGATCAAGCTCGCGCTGGAACAACGCATCGCGATGCTCCGCGAGGAAGCCAAGGGCCGCGTGTCCGAGCCTACCGACGACGACGCAGCGAACGCGCCGGCCAAGTCAAAGCCCAAACCCAAACCCAAGTCAGGCAAAGCCACAAAGAAGACCGCGCCGGGCAAGACGACCAAGCCCGGCTGAGTTCACACGCTCAGCAGCCGCGCCCGGTCGGCCCGAGTTCGCACCGCGGCCTCGTGCAATGACCACTGGCCCCGCGCCCGCACCAAGTTGTGGTCGCCCGCGCTCGCGTACCGGTCTCGATTCCAGCCGAAGTACGACTCATGGAGGGCATCGGCGAGGAATCGAGTCGAGAGCTCCAGCGAGATCACCTCGACGCCGTAGGTCAACGCGTCTCGCTCCGCGGCCGCGAGCTGTGGACCTGCTTCGGTGTAGCCGAGGACCGAAGCCTCGAACACCTCCAGGTCAAAGACGGCCTGCGCCTCGTCCTCGCCCTTGGGGTTGCACCACGAGCGCCACGCATCACCAAGCTCGAGGTGCAGCGGCATCGGGGCGACCGTGTCGAGGTCGATGAGCCCAAGCGCCTGCTCGGCGGCGTCGCCTTGCCGTCCGGCGAACATCACGTTGTTGAGCTTGGGATCGCCATGCGCCACTCGGTTCGGCAGGCCGTCCAACGCGGGAAGCGACTCCGCCGAGCGCAGCAGCATCTCGGCGAGGGGCGCGACGACATCGTAGAGCCGATGCCCAGTGTGCTCTGCGACCGCATCCCGCAGACGTTGAAGGTGCGCAGGCGTGTCATGAACCCCGGTGCGCAGCCCGACGAAGTTGTGTTCGAGGTCCTCGAGGGCACCATGGAACCGACCAAGCGCGGCGGCGGCCGCCCGGGCCTGCCGGGCACTTCGCATCGCGTCGAACGTCACGCCCGGCATTCGAGTCATCACGCGCCAAGCTCGGCCGGACCGCTCGGACCACAGCGCTCCGTCTCGCGTCGGCCGCAGGGTCGGCGTGGCGATCCCTTTGGAGACGAGGTGCTCGGTCACGGCGGCGATGTTGTGGTGGATCTGCGGGGAAAACACCGTGTGCACTCGTTGCAGCACCCAGTCTTGCTCCCCCTCACGGACCGCGAACGTGTCGTTGATCAGCCCAGAGCCCAGCGGCTCGACGGAGGCGCCCGGGTCCAGCCCGAAGTCCTCGAGCACCGCTGCCCCCTCTTCACTCGAAACGCCGTCTCGCACCGCGGTCCAGCTTCGCGGAACCCGGCGGGACACACAAGAGCCCCAGGCGACCGTTTCGGGTGGAGCGAAGGACGGCTTCGCCGGCCGCAGCGGGAGGGGCCTTTGTGAAAGGCCCCTTGAAGCCGAGCCCGACAGGGCGACCGTTTCGGGTGGAGCGAAGGGCGGCTTCGCCGGCCGCAGCGGGAGGGGCCTTTGCGAAAGGCCCCTTGAAGACTAATACCCCCAGCTACGCAGCCGTCGGCGCTCGTCGAGGATCTGGGCCTGCACCCATCCGGGCAGAGTGTCCTGCTGTTCGAGGATGTCGAGATCAGCTTTGGCCCGCGCGAAGGCGCCACGCTCCCGAAGCGCCTTCGCCCGCTCGACCCGGATCACGGGGTGGTCGGGGCGCAGCTCGATGGCGCGGTCCATGGTGGCGATGGCGCGGTCAGGCTGGCCCACGTACCGCCAAGCGACCGCGAGGTTGTAGTAGTGCACCGCGGACGGGTCGGTCTTGCGACTCCGCGGCCAGAACGATGCGCCCAGGAGCAGCGAGAACCCAACAAGCACGAGCCAGCGGCGTGAGCGGGCGGCCGCTCTCAGGGCTCGAACCCCTTCGGGAAGGGCGACCGCCACCGGCACCAACAACGGGAGCCGGTGTTGGGCCGAGGTGAAGTACAGAACGTTCGCGGCGACCGTGCACACGACCAAGCCCAGCAGCGCCCAGCCGATGACGCCAGAGCCCCGAAGCCGCCCCACCCCGAACACCGCGAAGGCGAGGGCGACGCCAAACGGAACCCCGATCGAGGGCGAGCACCACAGCATCTCGCGCTCCCCGAAGTGGTCGTAGTCCTGGGTGAGTTCGTCGTTTCCGACCATCAACCAGACCTTGCGAACCTCCAACCAGAGCCAACGCCCCGGGCTCTGCGCGATCTCGGAGAGGCCCCGGCGATACAGCGCGCCGCCGATCGCAGCGATCTCCTCGGCATCACTGCCCGCGGGCACGCCAAGGATCTCTCGGAGCTCTTCCCGCTCGCGGGAGACATCGCCAGAGAGGAGACCCCCGGCGTCGTTCCACACCCCGCGGGCGTGCGCGTTGTTGCCAATATAGAAGGACGTCCCGCCGCCATGGGCAGGCAGGACCGTCGCCCGCCCAGTCACCGCCGCGTTTCGACCCGCCATGGGCAGCAGAGCCAACACGACGCCAACGGCGAACGCCCCGATCCGCTTGGCCCGGTGGTCCGCGGTCCGCCAGGCCGCCACTGCCAGCAGCGGGACCAGCAGCGCAAAGTTGGGGCGTCCGAGGACCGCGACCCCAACCGCAAGCCCCAGGACGAGCCACCGCCTCGGGGAGGGAGACTCGTGCACCCGTACCGCGGCGGCCAAGACAGCCACGCTGACCGTGACCGCCAGGCTCCCAGTGAGAAACTTGTTCTCGTAGAACGCCAGCATCGGAAACGACAGCAACGCGACGGTGGCCCAGCCCGCCTCGGTGCGCCCCCTCCATCGGGACACGGCGCGGAAGAACCACGCGTGGGTGAGACCTGCGAGGACGAGCTGCAGCAGGAGGGCAAACGAAACCCACGCCCGGATCGTCATCGGAGCGGCCATCAGGTAGGCGTACAGCCCCTGCAGGTAGAATGGTTTCGTCCCCAACGGGGCATGCTCGAGAAGGTCCCGGGCGGCGAGTTCGTACTGGGCGCCGTCCGAGAACGTCGCGAGCGCAAACGGAACCTCCGCGAGGTACGTGGAGTGGTACAGCACTCGGAGCACGACCAACGCGAGCAACGCCGCGGTCAGAACCGGGCTCAATCGCTCGCGACGCGCGTCCAACCTGGCGACGATAGCAGTACACTGCCGCCGTGCCGATCGACGATGCCGAGGTGCACCGCATCCATGCCCGATACCTCGAGGAGGTCGTCGAGGATCTTGGGCTGTGCCCCTTCGCGCGGCACAGCCGGGAGCAGGGCCGGGTTCATCGGCCCTTGTTTCGCGTCGGAGAAGACCCGCCGGACCCCGAGGCGGTCGCTCGGGGGATCGCCGCGGTCACCACCGGACACGACGACGCTGAGATCATTCTCGCGACGTTCGTCGATCCCGGCGGCCGCTTTGCCACCCCCGCCGCGTTCGAGACCTTCGTGACGAGCGTGCGCGCCGCGTACGATGGCCTCGGAGCGCCCCTGTATTTCATGGTCGCCTTTCACCCCCGGCTCGACGAGACCATCGACACCACGCGTCCGCTGACGAAGGACACGCTCGTCCCCCTCATCCGGCGGACACCGGACCCGGTGATCCAGTGCGTCAACGCGGCGGTGCTGGAGCGAGCCCGGGCCAACGCCCAGCAGGCGGCGAAGCGCAAGCTGATGGAGGCGCACGGCCACGACCCCGTCCTCCGGGCCATGCTCGAGCGCAGCGTCCAGACCGACTCCGAGCTGTCCGCAGACATCGCCCGCGCCAACTTCGACGCCTGCGGGACCGGTGAGGGACACCAAGAGTTGCAGGCCCGCATCGCGAGCATCATTGCGGAGCGTACGAACGATGACAGCTCGGCGGACCCCTCAGGGGACCAGGGGTAGCATCTCGCCCAGGACGACGTCGGTCATCAGCGCCGCGCCCGCAGCATCGGTCGATGGGTGCAGGCCGTCGCCAATCTCGTCCGCGGGCACGACGGAGTAGAGGTCGACCCAGTAGATCGACATCCCCTGCGCCGCAAACGTATCGACGATCTCGACGTAGGCGGCGTTGATCTCTGGCACCCGGTTGGGGTCGCCGCCGAACGAGCCCTGATAGCGCATGACGCTGTTGACGAACACGAAGCAGTCCGGCTCCGCGTCACGGATCGTTTGCACGATCGAGGTCATGTTGGACGCGATCGTGTCCGTGGGGACACCGCCGCGAATGTCATTGACCCCGATCAGCAGGTTCACGATGTTGGGATCGTGCTCATCCAGCCATGTGGGCATGTTCTGGAGGATGAAGGAGGTCTGCTGGCTATCCAGCCCCGCGTGATGGTGGCCGGCCGCGTCGGTGTACGGACCCACGGTCTCCACCGCGAGGCCTGCAGTCTGCAGTCCGGTCACGATCCCCGAGCGCCACAGCTGCCCCCGGTCGGTGATCGAATCTCCCGCCATCATGTACCGCCCATCCTCCGGCAGCGTGGCGCCCTGCTGGGGGAGGTCCAAGCCGGGCGATGTGTCGCCCGCCGATCCGGCGGTCTCATCACCGGAGGGGTCGCCGGATGTCGTCGCCCCGGCGCTGCCCTGAGTGGGAGAGGACGTCGAACCGCCGCTCTCGGCACTCATGCCCCCTGAAGACACATCCGCTCCGGTCGCTTCGGTGGTCGCGCTCGTCGCGGTGGGCATCGGAGCGGGAAAGGGTGAGTCCTCCCGGGCGGTTCCGGATTCGCAGGCGGCGAGCACCGCGAACATCCACAAGACTCCTTGGCGTCGCCTCATGGCCCGAGTCTGCCGACCCGACGCGCGGAGTCAACTGTCCATTGCGTAGCCGCGGGCCCCCCAACACCAGCCCATGTCGCTTCGCGGCGTTCTCGCGGTGCCGGATGACGGCGCCGGAAGCCGCCGATACACTGCGCGCGCATGGCGGATCGATATGCGCTCACCCGACGCGGGCTCTTTCGCGGGATCGGCTCGGCTACGGTCGTCGCCGGTTGCACGAAGGCCCCCCCCGGCGCCAAGACCACGACGCCCTCGACGGGCGCGGCCCTCGTTCCCGGAGAGATCGGGCCTGCGCCATCGCGGCTCTCGTTCGAACTCAACGGAGCCGCCGTGAACGTGGATGTCGAGCCGCGAACAACGCTGCTCGACGCCCTTCGTATCGACCTCGATACGACCGGGCCCAAGAAGGTCTGCGACCGGGGTGCATGCAGCGCTTGTACCGTTCTCGTGGATGGCGTCCAGCGCAACAGCTGCATGATGCTGGCCCACGACGTGGAAGGCCGGAAGGTCACCACCGTCGAGGGCCTCGCCAAAGACGGCCATCTCACCGTGCTGCAGAAGAAGTTCGTCGAGCATGACGCGCAGCAGTGCGGATTCTGCACCTCCGGCATGCTGATGAGCTGCGTCGCACTGCTGCAGCGAACCGCCGGTCGCGGCTCCGCCGTCTCCGCCCACGAGGTCAACGAGGCCATCAAGGGCAACCTGTGCCGCTGTGGCACCTACCCCCATGTCGTCGCCGCGGTCGTCGCAGCGAGCAAGGAGCGCGCCTAGTGGCCAAGACAAGCATCAAGGTCGGTTTCCGCGACCAAGTGAAATCCGCCGACGTCGAGCTTCCCGAAGGAGAGGCCAAGCCCTGGGACGCGGACGCCAAGCTCGATGTGGTTGGCAAACCGCTCGCCCGCCGCGACGGGTCGCTCAAGGTCAGCGGCCGTGCCAAGTACACGTACGACATCAGCCTGCCCGGCATGCTGCATGCCGCCGTCGTGCGCTCTGTGCTCCCCGCGGCGAAGGTGCTCTCGGTCGACACCAGCGCCGCCGAGAAGATTCAAGGCGTCAAGGCGGTCCTCACGGTCGCCGAGGAAGGCGACTCGATCTTGTTCGCCGGACAGGACATCGCGGCGGTCGTTGCCGAGCGCCCCGAGCAGGCATGGCAAGCCGCCAAGCTAGTCAAGGTCGAGTACGAACAGCGCAAGTTCGTCACGCGGCTCGCTTTTGCGGCCACGCCCGACGCACCGCAGGTCCATCGCGAAGCCGTCGAAGAACGGCAGACCGAAGGCCACGTGACCGCGGGCGGTGGAGGCGAGGCCAAAGGCAACGTCCGCCCGCTTCGCCCTATGCAAAAGGGTGACATCGACAAGGGCCTGGCCGGTGCGACGGTCCACGAAGCGGTGTACGAGACCCAAGTCCAGACCCACTCTGCGCTCGAGACCCACGGCATCGTGGCGCGTTGGGACGACGACGAGCACCTGACGGTGTGGGCATCCACGCAGAGCATCTTCAGCGTTCGCGACGAGCTCGCGGAGGTGTTGGGTCTCAAACCAGCGAACGTTCGGGTGCACACCGACCACGTCGGCGGCGGGTTCGGGGCCAAGTTCGGTGCCTCCGCGCCCGGGTCGCGACTGGGAACGATCGCCGCCAAGCTGGCAAAGAAAGCCGGCGCTCCGGTGAAGCTGATGTGTGACCGCCACGAGGAGCAGGTCTGCACGGGCAACCGTCCCGACTCGATCCAGACCGTCAAGGTCGCGGGCAAGAAGGATGGGTCCCTCACCGCAATTCATGTGAAGTCCCTGGGCACCGCCGGCATCGGTACCGGCGCAGGCGTCGGCCGCAACGCGTTCGCCGTCTACACCAAGTGCCCCAACATCCTCATCGACAGCAGCGACGTGTTCACCAACGCCGGGCCGGGCACGGCCATGCGAGCGCCCGGACACCCGCAGGGTGCTTTTGCGTTTGAGCTGGCCATCGACGAGCTCGCAGTCAAGCTCGGGGTCGACCCCATCAAGTTACGACTCGCCAACGATGAGCACCCGGTCCGCCTGTGGCAGTTCGAAGACGGGGCCAAGCGCTTCGACTGGGACGCCAAACGAGCCGAGTCCAAGAAGCTGCGTGAGGGCAAGGCGCGCATCCGCCGGGGCTATGGCGTGGCCGCATCGATTTGGGGTGACTTCGGCCGTCCCAAAGCCGCGGTCGTCACCTGCTCGGTCATGCGCGATGGCTCGATCGAGATCCGCAACGGCGTGCAGGACATCGGCACCGGAATCGCCACGGTTCTGGCCCAGATTGGAGCCGAAGTATTCGCTCGCCCACTCGATACGATCGTGGTCCGCTACGGCGACAGCGAGTTCGGGAGTTCGGTCGGCAGCGGCGGCTCGCAGACCACCTCGAGCGTGACGCCGGCGGTACGCAACGCCTGCGAGGACGCCAAGACGAAGCTCATCGCCCACGCGGCGGAGGTCCTCAAAGCCAAGCCCGCCGAGGTCACCTGGTCGAAGGACATGTTCTCCGCCGGGGAAAGACAGCTCACGTTCGCCCAGGTCTGCCGGAAGATCGAAGGCGAATCGATCACGGCCACCTCGACCCGGCCCCGAACCTACGGCGCCCACCCGGTGTCGTTCCTCGGAGCCCCGATGCCCCAGATCGCCGGCGTTCAGTTTGCCGAGGTTGAGATCGACACCTGGACCGGCGTCGTGCGAGCCAAGCACATCCTCGCCATGCACGACTGTGGTCGCGTGATGAACCGCCTGACCTGCACCAGCCAGATCAACGGCGGGGTGATTTTGGGGACGAGCTACGCCCTCATGGAACAGCGGGTCATGGACCACGACGTCGGTCGCATGCTCAACCCCAACCTCGACTCGTACAAGATCTGCGGCGCCGCGGATACGCCGGAGATCGAGATCGAGCTGACCGACGTCTACACCGGCGCCAACAACACCGGTGCCGCGGGCATCGGTGAGCCCTCCACCATTCCCACGGCGGCCGCCCTCGCGTGCGCCGTCTTCGATGCGCTTGGCGAGCCGGTTCGCCGTCTCCCGATGACCCCCTCCCGCGTCCTCACGGCGATGGGACTCACGAAAGGCCTCGGATGAACCCGTTCACTCTCGTTCGTCTCCCCACCCTCGACTCCGCCCACGATCACGTGGCGGCCGAGCCCGCCGGGCGCCTGTATCGTGCCGGGGGCATCGACCTCCTCGATCGGATGAAAGAGGGCCTCGATGCCCCGGACGAGTTGGTCGAACTGCACGCCATTGCCGGCGAGCATGGAGCCCGAATGCGCGGCATTGCGGCGACCGAAGACGGTGGCTGGCGCATCGGTTCGCTGGTCACGCTCGGCCAACTCGCCGGTTTTGAGGACCTTCCCTCCGCCTATGGTGCGCTCCGAGATGCGGCCAGCAACGCGGCGACCCCGTCCATTCGCAACGGCGCGACCGCGGGAGGAAACCTGCTGCAGCGACCGCGATGCTGGTACTTCCGGCACTCGGACCTGTTGTGCCTGAAGAAGGGTGGCTACGAGTGTCTCGCGGTCAGCGGAGACAACCGCTTCAACGCGATCCTCGGCGGCGGCCCGAGCTTCATCGTGCACCCCTCGAGCCTCGGCTCTCCGCTTGTTGCGCTGGGCGCTTCGGTTACGGTCGCCGGCGCCAAGGGGTTGCGGACGATGCCCATCGAAGACCTGTTCGCGCTGCCCACCGTCGACCCGACGAAGGAGCACACCCTGGCGGATGGAGAGGTCCTCGTCAGCATCGAGTTGCCCCCTGCCCTCGCGGGACAGCGCTCCGCGTACCACTTCGCCAAAGAGAAGCAGTCGCAAGACTGGCCGTTGGCCGAAGCGAGCGTTCGGTGCACGGTCGAGGCCGGCGTCATGCGGGAGGTCCGGGTGGCGTTGGGCCACGTGGCCCCGGTCCCGTGGCGCAGCAAAGAGGCCGAGGACGCGCTCGAAGGTGTGGCGCCCTCTGCAGATGCATTCGCCAAGGCCGCCGCGGCGGCACTCTCCGTCGCCAAGCCACTCGAGGGCAACGCGTACAAGGTCCCCCTCGCGCAGGGGGTGCTGCGGTACGCCCTTCACTTCGCCACATCCACCCCCCTGCCCGCCTGAGGAGGACGCCATGCCCAACTTCGACGATCTCTCCGACCAGATGTCCCAATCTGACGCACCCGTGTGCCGGCATCTGCGCACCAAGGCGCTCCACGTGTACGGCCAGGACACCCCCGACGCCTATTTGACGTCGCACTCCAGCAGTTACCACTGCCTGCGGACCCAGTTCATCGTGGGGCCAGACCAGTCCCCGTGCGTTCCTGAGTCCTGCCAGCCCTCTCGGCGGTGCTTCGAACAACGGTGAGCCTCCGCCATTTCCGCGCGCCGAGCGTGGACAGCGGCCGGACACCGCCCAGGGCTTGTCAGCTTTCGTTTGCAGTGGGATACGTTCGGCAACGATGGCCAGCGACAACGTGACCAACACCACCGACGGCAGCTTCTCTTCCGACGTGTTGGAGTCCGACACGCCCGTGCTCGTGGACTTCTGGGCCACCTGGTGCGGACCCTGCAAAGCGATTGCCCCCCACGTCGAAGCCGTGGCCGAGGAGCTCACCGGCAAGGCGAAGGTCGTGAAGATGGACATCGACTCCAACCCTCAGACGCCCGCCAAGTACGGCATCCGCAGCATCCCCACCCTGCTCGTGTTCAAGGGCGGCGAAGTTGTCGACCAGCTCGTGGGCAACCCCGGTAGCAAGTCCAAGATCGCCGACCTTCTCGGCCGTCACGTCTAGGCCCGACCCGACTCTCTCGGCGCAGCCGATGCGCCTCGAAGCCGCCCGACCCCTTGGGTCCGGTGGCTTCTTGCGTTCGACCCTCAGGACCCAGCCAGATACGCCGTGTCCAGAAGCGACCACGCGGTCTCGAAGTCGGGCTCCCCGCCTTCGCTTTGAACCTGGGCCTCAATCGCGATCGTGCCCTCACCGCTGGCCTTGAATGCCCGCAGCACGTACACCGGCCCGCCGGACCCCCCGTCAGTCTCCTCGACCCCGAACGTTGCGGTGCCGTTCGTCAGCGCCCGCTGTCGAGGATCGGCCAGAGGTGGCGCATCCGCGGCACTCCAAACCGTAATCTGCATGGGTGACCGGAGGCCACCTCCCTGGAGGAACACCGCCCGGGAGTCATCTCCGGTGCGATCGAACCCCTCTGGCGGGACGATCCGGAGGCCGCCAACAGCGGTCATCGAAGCGTCCCCCTGGGCTGTTGGCGGAGTTGAGCCGCCGGTATTGCAGCCTGCGCCAAGCGCGAGAACTGCGACCGCGGATACTGCGTTCGTAATACGCTTGAACATTCTACGCTACGGGTAGTCAAACAGGGCACGTGTGGGCTGAGGAACATCGAGGACAGGAAGTATAGCTGGTGACCGCCACATCTGAGTTGATTCTCGAGCGCCTCTCGTTCGGGCTGAGTAACCTTCGCATCGGCGCCGACGACCAAGCGGCGGTCGTGCAAGCCCTGCGCGCCGATCCCAACGTCGATGCGACGGCAAGAGACCTTGGGGACCAGGGGCTCGGCATGATCTTCAACCGGATGGGGAATGCTCGGCATCTGTGCGATGCAACGCAGGCGATCGCGGGCCGGACACAATCCCAACGAACCCGGGCCCGAGGTGCACTCCTACGGGCGACCCGGGGCGGCGGGGCTCCAGGCTCTGTACACCGAAGCTCCACCTGGTACCACGGGTCCGCTCTCCAGTTCTTCGATGTCTGTGCCGGACTCGGAGACGCTGCCCGCCGCCATCGGTTCGACGGGACGGCCGGATGCGCGCCACCATCCCGTAGCTACTCGGGCCGCACCAACACGTCGCCCTTCTCGGGAGTCGGCGCAACCGGCGTCAACGCGACGACTCGGTCCATCCCGCTCACCGATCAGGCAAGCATGGTGCTGGGCGACGAAGCCGTACGGAGCGAGTACGAAAACCCCTTGGGCGGCCTCGCGACGTACCTCGCCGCGCTCAGCCCGGCACAGCGGCTCGGCCAGGCTCGTCAACTGATCTGCCAACCGGTCAGCACCATCACCGGCCATGTCTATCGCCATGGACCGCCCTCGCGCTCGATGGTCATTGGCGCCGCCGGCCGGCTCTACCGCCTCGAGCCTGCGTTGATCGCTGCGATCTCTCTTGCCGAACAGCGTGACCAGACCGCGAACGAGGATGCAGCGGAGTACGGCGGTGCCGCGAGCATCCTCGAGAAAAACACGTCGATCGGCTTGTCCCAGGTGGTCGTCTCGACCGCGAAGCGCCACGATCTGTTCCGGGACCTCGGCACGTCTCCGGCCAGTGGCCTGTCCCATGCGTTCGTAGCATCCCTGCTCGCATCCGATGAGTTCAGCATTTTTGCGTCCGCCAAGTACATCCGGCACGTCGCAGATCAGGCCTCAAGACTTCCGCGCAGCAGCCAATCCAACGTCACCCCGTACTTCACCGGTCTCGATATGGCAGCGTTCGCCCGTCACTCTCGAGACTGGCCCTTCGACAACATTCGCGCGATCGGTATGGAGTACACATCCCGCCCCTGGGACAACACGCTGATCGGCGCCGCGTGGGGAGACTTTGTCAGCGAGGGCTACACGACGATCAAGGGCAGCGGAATCCCGTTCCCACGGTGACGCGAGGCTGCATCACCTGAGCGCCCCCTACGGCTGATAGCAGAGCACCCGGCTGCGAATCTCTCCCGAGGGGAGGTTCGCACGTCCGCAAGTCATCCACGCCTCACCGGCATCCGTGGGACGAGACACCTCAAACGTCGCCGAGATCGATCCGCCGTCGCCTCCGCCGGCGATCGCAATGCCACTCGGACAGACGGCTTGAGCACAGCCGAGCGTCACACTATCGACGAGCTCGATCTCCTCGGCCAACTGGATGCTCGCGCCGGCTGGTAGCACCGCGCAGTAGGCATCAACCTCCACCTCCGGCCCGTTGCCCAAGCCACGGCCGCAGACTTCCCAATGCCCGTCCCGAGTCGGCCGCGACCCGGTCACCTCAAAGTTCGGACCCCATCGCCCACCCCCTCCGACGAGACTCGTGTCCGCAGGGCATCCGGCGTCCACACAGCCCAGGAAGTCGTCCGCCAGGGCGTACGGCTCGGTCTCGGTGAAGACGTCGCCCTCGGCAACCGCACACCGGGCGGAGACATCCCAGGTATTGGGTTCTTCGCCTGCGGCCCCGCAGATGTCCCAAGAGCCCGCGCCGAAGTTGGCGTGGCTCGAATGCGGCGCGACGTCCGTGACCTCGAAGCCGCCACCGAGCGGGAGGTCCATGCCGCACGACGCCTCCAGACAGGGCATCGCATCGTCGAACGCGCCGCCCCCGATCCCACCGATGACACTGAAAGCGTTGGACACCGACAGCGGCGTCAAACACATCTCATCGATCTCGACGCGGTCCGCCTCGCAGCCAGCAGCCGCGGTCGACTCGCCGGACGAGTCTTCGCCCGACGTGTCGAGCACACCAGTGCTGCTGGTCGCATCCGACGAAGACGATCCGCTCTCGCCTGCGGTGCTCGACGAGGTTGCGTCCTCGGAGGTGGAGCCCGGCGGCATGGTCACGCCCGAGGTCGGCGACACACTCGTCGCGGACGACGTCGAGCTGCCGGTGTCATCGCCCCCGCTGTCCAGAACCGGGGGATTCGAGAAGCAACCGGCGAGCAACCCCGCGGCCCCCCAAACGACGTAGCGCATCCCCCCGTCCATACCCGAGGACTCTACCAGCGGCGCCCCAGCGGCGCCCGGATTGGGATGGGTCAAACCACGCAAGAGGGCCCGCACGAGACGGGCCTTCTTGAAGCCGGCCCCCCAAAACGAAGGTCTCGGAGCACCTCGTGAACCGAGAGGGCGCAGCCCGAACTTGGAAGGGGGAGCGAAGGGAGCTCCGCTCCCGCAGCGGGGGAAACCGAGAGGTTTCCCCTCAAGACTAGTTGCGCAGACCGACGAGCTCGAACTCCGAGCTGGCGGCGTATCCACGGACCATGACGTGGATGACGCTGGGCTCGGCCAGGCTGACCGAACACGTCTCGGTCGACCCTGATGCGTACGGACGGCAGTCGAACGCCGAGGTGGTGGGCTCGGAACCCACGCGGACGTAGAGGTCGGCGTCGTTGGTGCCAGTCATCGAGAAGTCGTAGCTGCCCGCGGGCACCTCGATGGTCTCGAAACGGAGCTCTTCCTGCCGAGCCACCGTGCCGGCCTCTGCCATGCCGTCCCAAGTTCCACCGCTGCCGCCGCCGTCCCCGACACCGGTGACCGTCAGGCGGTAGTGGTTCTCATCGCCGTAGCCGTGGACCAGTGCGAACACGGTCGCCGGGGCGTCGAGCGTGACCTCGCAGATCTCGTCGCTGCCGTTGAGGTACGGGCGACAGTCGTAGTCTTGCAGCGTGGGCTCGGACCCGACCCGGACGTAGAGGTCGGCGTCGCCGCCGGGGTTCGTCGGGTGGTGAGCCAGCGTGAAGGTGTAGCGGCCCGCCTCGAGATCCACCGAGTGGGTCTGGCTGCCTTCCTGAGCCACGAAGTCGGTGGTGTTGAGGAAGACCTCCACACCGCCGCCGCCTTGCTCAGCCGCGCAGCTCGCAGGCTCGTTGGCGCACTGAAGCAGTGAACGAGCACGCGAGTATGAGATGAACGGGTTGTCGCTGTTGCCCCCGAGGTCGTCGGCGTTCTCGCCGTAGCCGACCGAGTCGACAGCCATCCAGATGAAGTCGGGGTGCAGTTCCTTGCTGTTGGGGCCCCAGTTGACGGTCGGATCTTCCACCCACTCGCCCCCGAGGATGCGGTCCTCGGCATCGAGCTCGAGCACGTAGTTGAGCTCGACGAGGTGGGGATCGATGTCGCGCTCGTCGGCGCGGCGCATCAGCTCTCCGGCGGGCACGCCGTCACTGATCATCGAGTAGGTCATCGAAACGAGCATGAACCGCTCGGCCTCGATGTTGAACTCGTAGTCGCTGCCCGCGGCTCCGATGAGCTCGTTGGCCGCCTCAGCGGAGACTTCCTCTTGGCTGTCGATCGTGTAGGAGACGATCGGGAAGTTCCAGACTTGGTAGTCCCAGTTGTGGTCGATGATGAACGCCGGGCGAGCCTCGGGGTTGTTCGTCGACAGGTTGCGAGCGCCGCGACCGAGCATACCGGTGATGGCGACGTGGAAGGATCCGGGGTTGAGGTCGCGGCATGCCACTTCGGTGGGCCGACCGAACTCATCGCGCTCGATCTCGTCGGGTCGCGTGTTGCAGCGCCGACCGCTGAAGGTCGCCTGGTCGCTGAAGTACAGCTCGGTCATGAGCGCCTCGATGTCGGCCATGCGCCAGGTCATGCACCCTTCGTCGCCGTCGGCGCATTCGACCACTTGGCCTTCTTCCATGCGCACGGTGACGTCACGCTGCGGGTAGCCGAGCGGCTCGGTGGTGGCGTAGGACGCCCAACCGTTGCAATGGCCCCACCAGCTCTCGGGCTCGACCCACTGGTAGACGCCCTGGTTTTGAAGCTCCCATGCGGTGGCAGGACCGGCGACCTCGACTTGCGGGTGCTCGATCTGCTCGCAGTTGTCCGGGTCGTCGGCGTAGTCGGCGTAGGTGCAGTGCGACACCGCCGGAACGACTTGCTCCTGGCCGGGGTGGAACATCAGGTCGTACTTCTCCATGGGGGAGAGACGGTTGATGTCGGATCGGTCGTTGTAGTCCTGGTTGGCGCCGGGCTGCCAGCGCCACGCGGTGCCGTTGTCGGACTGCGGCCACCATGTGGAGGCGAACACGTCCCAGTCGGTCTGTCCCTCGGTCAGGGCGGCGTCGTACAGGTGGTACTCGCTGTCGCGCGTGACGTCCGGGTGGAGGCGAGAGACGCGGTTGGCGTCGTCGATCGCTTCGGTCTTGCCGGCCTCGTCGAAGCCCACCACGACGTGCGAGCCGCCACGGATCTGCTCGCCGTCCGGACCGGAGTACCCCAGCACGTAGAAGTACGAGCCGTCGCGGAAGTCGGCTGCGGGCTCGTGGTCGGAGGGCGAGCCGCCTTCGTTGGCACAAGCCGCGATCAGGGTCAGAGCAGTGAGAGCGGTAAGGCGGAGTTTCATGCGAACGACTCGGTACGGGGCGCCAGCAAACTTCCATCAACGAGGGGCGCGCCCGCCACGCCTCGTCGACGCGCTAGAAGGCAATGTGTGTGCCAAGACCACAAAAAGTGCGGTCGCCGTAATCCCTGAACTTTCTCCGTGCGGGCGCACACGACCCTGACCACAACCGTTGCCGATGGCTGGCAACTTCACTTGCCAGCGCGGTCCATCACATCGGAACCACGGCATTTTTTGGGGCGGAACCGCAACCGCGGCCCGCCCCAAACGTCGGTCCTCCTCCGGGCGCGGCTTCGCGCTACTCGACGTCGATCGCCAGGTCGTAGACGTTCGAAGCGCCCGCGTAGCCCTGGACCGACAGATAGAACGTGCACGGTGCACAGCCCGCCTGGGTGATCAGTCGCTCGACGTGCTCGTTGGAGCTGGCGCTCTGCCCGTTGGTGGTGCTGCACAGCCCCGGGGCATCCGGGGTGCACGGGGTCAGGTCGGTGCCGTCGGTGTCGTGGAAGTGAAAATCGAGATCTCCGCTGGCGTGCACAAACGTGAGGTCGGCGACCAGCGTGTCCCCTGTGGACAGATCGACGGCGTGGTAGTCGGCGTCGCCCGAGCAAATCTCACGGTCGTTGGAGACGAACGGCGCGGACACATCGGTCGCGCTGCCCGTGCCGTCGTCGTCCTCGAGGCTGTCGTCTTGGCAGATGCCCGCACAGTTCTCAGCGTCGAATGTGTACAGCAACTCGTAGTCGCGGTTGCCATCCCCCGAAGAAAACACCCGCGCGTAGTACGACCCTGGTGACAGACAGAGCTCCAGCACCTCATCGCTGCTACCCGTCTGTGCCGTCTCCACCTCGCCGCCGCTCACGTCATACACGCCCAGGTCGAGGTTCGCGCCCCCGGATCCGCCGGCGATCAGCACCCCGAGGGTCCCGTCTTCGGTGACCGTCATCCGGAACCAGTCCTCGTCCCCTTCGCAGTAGGTGTAGTCGCCCGACGCCTCAACCTCCAAGGCGGGTTGCGATGCAGCTTGTGCCCGGGTGTCGTTCGGTTCGGAGTCGTCGTCGGTGCACTCGGGCGGGGGCTCGTCGCTGCACGCCGGAGGTACACACTGCTCGGCCATGGTGCCGCCCGCCGACATCACCTGGACGCACGAGAACCCATCGGCACACCCGCCGCCACACGCCTCGGTGCAGTGCATTGCGCCGCGCTCGCCCACCACGACGCAAAGGTCGGCATCGCCGCCACACTGGACGTCGGCACTGCACGGCTCGCAGACCCCCGCGCCCCCGGTGCCGCCGGGGTTGTGGACCTCGATCGCAAACGTCCCAGTGTCGGGCAGGTCGGTGAGGTGGTCGCACTCGCCTTCGGCGTCGTCGTCATCGACCGCAGAGAGCAAGTAGAAGAGGTTTGCGGTCGTCCCCTCCGGTTCTCCTGCGACAGGGTTGGGGACAGTCGCGGTCCAGATTCCCAGCTGCAGGTCCCCGCTTTGCAGCTCCATCTCAACGAGCGAGAGTTCGCTGAAGTCGATGGGCTCTTTGGGCTCCTCGAGGCTGTAGTACAGCAGCGGCGGACCCTTGAGGCCCAGGTCATCACTGACTTCGGCGCTGATCTGCAGATCGAGAAGCGTCGAGAGGTCGGCCGGCTCGTGCTCGATCGCCGGACCCTTGCCGGGGCACTGAGCGTTGTCTCCGGGCCGAAGCACGATCAGGTAGTTCTTCAGGACGGGCTCGTGGTCACCGTCGTCGGCGAACAGCGTCAGCGGGAAACGGTCCTCGGCGAGCTGTTCTTTGCTCGGGCACCACTGCCAGCGGGCGGTGAGTCCGGTGTCCTGCTGGAGCACCGCATCGGTGATGAGCGGCTCAGCCTGCCCGATGGTGACCGCGGCATCGTCCTGGTCCTCGATGACGACCCCGAGGTCGAGGCAATCGGCGGTTCCGAGATCGAGCGTCGTTCCCGATCCCAGCGGTTCGCGGAACAAGGGCGCGGTGCCCTCGAGCGCGGTCCGGATGTCGACGGTGGCGGTGACGGTGTCGGCGTGCGTGCCGTCGCTGGCCGTGAAGTCGAAGGGCCACACCCCCACGTCGGCGCCCAGCGGGGTGAACCGGAATACGGCCGTGCCATCGGGGCGCTCGGAGATGCTCGCCCGCGCGTCGAGGTCGTCGAGGTCGGCGGTGAAGTCGTAGCTGAGGTCATCCCCGTCGGGGTCAGTCGCCCGAAGCGTGATGACCAACTCGGTGCCCACCGCCGCCACCTGATCGTCGATCGTCTCGAGACGAGGCGGCCGGCTGTCCTCACCACACGCTGCGGCCACGAGCAGCCCCAGAAGCGGAGCGACAAGGCGGACGCGGAGATACGGCTCGGAGGTCATCGAATCAGGGGAGAGCGATCGGACGCACGAGCGCCGACCGACACATCGAGCCCATGGTACGCCACCGGCAATCGATGCGGCTCCCGACGCTGGAGCCAGGGGCGCAAAACAGCCCGCAGACGCGCCCTAATCGACAGTCCGCAGGAGGCTGGACCGCTTGGGTCCGGTCGCGGAGAGCTTGCTGGTCTCCATGGCCGCCTGTGCCGCAATGGCGGTGAGCGCCTTCGCGAGTTCGCCGTCCGGCGCGGTCTCCACGATGGGCTTGCCCGACTCGCCGCCAAAAGCGACCGCGGGATTGATGGGCACCTTGCCCAACACCGCGACGTCGAACTCCTCCGCCAGGCGGTTGCCGCCACCCACCCCGAAGATCTCGTCATGGTGTCCGCACGACGGGCACCGGTAGTACGACATGTTCTCGACAACCCCGATGACCGGAACCTCGAGCTTCTTGAACATGTTGACCGCCTTGCGCACGTCGATGAGCGCAACCTCTTGCGGGGTGGTCACGATCAACGATGCGGTGATCGGCACGAGCTGAGCCAGCGAGAGCTGGGCGTCGCCGGTACCCGGCGGAAGGTCGACGATGAGGTAGTCGAGCTCGCCCCACTGCACGTCTTCGAGGAACTGCGTGAGCAGCTTGTGGATCATCGGGCCACGCCAGATGACCGCTTTGCCGGGCTCGACGAAGTAGTCGACGCTCATCACCGGCATCCCTCGATACAGCGCCGGGGAGATTCCGCTGCCTCCTTCGGCCGTCCCCGCCTCACGATCGGCGGCCCCCAACATCTTCGGGACCGAAGGCCCGTAGATATCGGCGTCGAGCAGCCCGACCTTCGCCCCCAAGGCGCGCAGCGCCATCGCCGTGTTGACGCTGAGCGTGCTCTTCCCCACGCCGCCTTTTCCGGCCGCGACGGCGATCACGTTCTTGACGGTGGGCAACCGGTTGAGGTCCGCGCGCGCCGGCTTGTGGGGGACCTTGAGTCCCCAGGACAGCTCCAGGCTCGGCAGCTCCAGCGGCGCCAGCGCGTCCCGGATCGAGGTCTCGAGGCCCTCTCGCAGCGGGAATCCCGGCGAGACGAGGTCCACGCGGAGCGACACCGAGGCGTCGTCTGCAACGTTCACCTCGGACAACTGGCCCGTGGCGACGATCCCGTGGCCCGTCGCAGGATCCTTGATCGAGGCGAGTGCGGCACGGATCTTCTCGGCGTCGATGGCGGTCATGGGAAGGTCGCGTCTAGCACCCGCTTGACCGCCAAGCTACCTTTACGTCAGGTTTGCCCCTGAAACGCACCGGACGCGTAGCTCATGGCCGTACTCGACGTCGTCAAATATCCCGATCCCCGTCTCCGCGAGCCCACCTTCGAAGTGGAGTCGGTCGATGACAGCATCCAAGAGCTCGTCCGCGACATGACCGACACCATGTACGCGCTCAATGGCGCGGGAATCGCAGCGATTCAGGTGGGCCGCCTCGAGCGTATCTTCCTCATCGACGGCCGAGTCGGTGGCGGTGATGACGACAGCCCGCCCGTCGTCTGCATCAACCCCAAGATCGTGGAGAGCGGCAAGGGTCTCGCCGTCGCCGAAGAGGGATGCCTCAGCTTCCCCAACGTGTTTGTCGACGTGAAGCGCCCACGCTGGGCCAAAGTCGAAGCCACGAACCTCGAGGGTGAGACCTTCACCATCGAAGGTGAGGGCCTGCTGGGTCGCGCGCTTCAGCACGAGTTCGATCACCTCACCGGTCAACTCCTGATCGACATGGTGGGCATGGTCAAAAAAGAGATGATCAAGCGCAAGATGAAACGCTTCCACGCATCGGAACAGGCCGAAGCAGAAGCCTGACGCGCGGCCTCGCCGGAGCCCCTACAGGTCGACGGTCGCAAGCCATAGCGACGCGGCGAAGACCACGAAGCCGACTTGGGGGTCGGCGAGGCCAGCGACCACAACCCGGCCGCGCGTATCCAGGGTGAACGCCAAGCTGAGATCGCGCTCGGTCCCGAAGCCGAACGACCGAGACCAAAGGACCGTGCCCTCCGGGGACACACGCAGCAAGTTTGCATCTGCGCCGTCGTCCTCGACCCGCGACCCGAACAGCACGAGCTGCCCCTGAGCATCAAACTCGATGTCCGAGACGGTCAGCGCAGCATCGCCCGAGTCCACCGTCAGCGTCCCCAGCGGATTGCCATCGGCGTCCCACCGCACGAGCTGGATGTCGCCTCCTGCAGCGGCCGACTGACCGTACCCGAGCACGACGTCGCCATTGGGCGCCGTGACCGAAGCGCCCACGTGGAAGTCCGACAGGTCGACCTCGACCGGCAGTGAGGTCTGCCAAGCCTCGGCCCCGTCCGCGGCCGCGATCTTGTGAACCGTCCATGTGCACGGATCCCCGGTGCACGTGAGTGCGTCGAGCAGGATGTCGCCACCGGCGTCCGAGGACATGTGCGTCGCTCCCAGGTCGGAGACGTTCCAAGCGACTGTGGGGACCTGCCAAACCGGAAGCCCGGCGGAGATCCGGCTGAGCGTGTCGCCGGGGCCGTGCAGGATGATGTCGTTGTCCGGACCGGCGACGAGCCCGGGGATGTTGAACGAGTTCTCGTCGTCCCCGAGCTCGCTGTACGGCACCGTGGCCGAGCTTCCATCGAGCGCCACACTGACGACGGTCGCCTCGAATGCTCCGCCGACCGAGGTGATGCTGGTTCCGGCGATCAGCAGACGGTCTGCCGCCTCGATCAACAAGGGCTCACCGGTGACGAGGATCTCGTCTCCGTCTGGCGTGGCGACCGCGGGGACGCGCACCTCCCAGTCGAGGGTGGAGAGATCCGGTGAGACCCGCGCGGCGCGAAGACCAAAGGCGTTCTCCGTCTCGTCGAGCGTCGAGGTGGCCACGTACACGCTGCCGTCCTCCCCAAGCTGCACACCGCCGCCGGGCGCGTACGCCAAGCCGCCCGCCGCGAGGAGGTCGGTGGCCACATGCACGATGTTCGCGCCGATGACGTTGACCTCGAGCGACACCGTCTCGCTGTCTGTGGACTGGTCAGCGTCGTCGTAGGCCACCGCGTGAAACTCGATGGATGCGTTGTCGAGGCTGGTGAGCAGAACCTCAGCCGCGTAGGGCGCCTCCTCGTCGGTGGAGAGCAGTTCGCCATCCCGGTAGAACTCCACGCGATCGATCGCCACGTCGTCGCTCGCGTCAGCTTCGAGCGGAACCAGGTCCGCCCCCGCGAGCGTCTCAGGACGGGCCTGCCCGGCGACCGTCAGGGTGATCGTCGGCGGCTGGTCGACGGAAGCCCCGGTGCTCGTGCTCCCATCCGCAGGCTCGGTGGTACTCGACGTCGAGGGGTCGGTCGCGGTGCTCGGATCCCCGGTGCTCGAAGACCCGGCCACGGTGGTGGACCCGGTCAGCTCCACCGAGGTCGTGCCGACACCATCCGTGTCCGTGTCCAAACCTGGGCGGCTGGTGTCGTCACCACAGCCGAGAAGCAACACACCCGACAACGTAAGGACGCCGAACGAACCCGCGCGAAGAGAAGCCATGCCCAAACCGTCGCACACCGCTGGGGCCGGAGCCAACGCGAATCGGGACCAATCGGGAACGGCTCAGTTCAGCAGGGCCTTGGGAATGCGGCCGTCGTCGAGCAAGCGTGCACACAGCTCGGCCGCAAACTCGCTGAGCACCTCGACGCGCGCGTCGGCATCGGCGGAGTCGAGGGTGGCCTGTTGCATCGTCAACATGCTGGAGTGCTGACTCGATGCGCTCGAGGATGTGAGTCCGAGTGTGGGAAGGATGGCCGCGACCGCATACGAGAGCACCCGCGGGTCTGGAATGCGCAGCACCGAGTCGACCAGCTGTGCATCGTCGGGCCGAAGCGTGGCAGAGATGCGCTCGAGCTGCGCCTTGAGGACGTCGAGCCCGGACCCCTGCCCCGGCATGCCCTCTTCGAGGAGCTCGCATTCAACCAGCCGAAAGCTCTGATCGGGCGGCAGCTCCCGAACCCGCCGCAGACGCCGAGCCCCCGCGAGCCGAATGAACCGGCGGCCGTCGGGCAGCTGCTGGTGCGAGGTCAGCCGGCCGACACCGAAGACGGCCTCAATCTCGGGCCGAGCGTCGTAGTCGTCTTCGTAGCCGGGTCGAAGCAGCGGCACCCCAATGTACTGGCTGCCTTCCAGCGCGTGGTCGACGAGCTCGAGATAGCGCGGCTCGAACACGTTGAGCGGCAGCACCATCCCAGGCAGGAGCACTGCGTTGGGGAGCGGGAAAATCGGTACTGCGCTCAGCAGCTCGGCCCCGAGGCCTTCATCGTCATCCAGCATCCCAAGCACAGCCTAGATCGAAACGGCCCCGGTGCGAGCGCCCACCACCACAACGCCCGTCCTCGGCCTCACAGCGGGGTCATACCGCGCGATTGCTGTACACGACAGCGCTGCGCGCCCACACAGATTCGTCCCCCGCCTCGACGCGCAGGCGGTTGACTGCGCCATAGCGTTGCTCGAAGCGCACGTAGCCCTGCGGCCCGAGTCCCGCCGCCGCCGCGAGGACGAGCCGGGCCACCGTGTTGTGCACATAGAGCACGATGTCTCCATCCCGGGAGAAGCCCTCGCGCACCACCGCCTCGACCGCAGGCAGCGCCCGGGCGGCGACCTCTCGGACGCTCTCGCCGCCTTCGGGAAACGCGAAGTCGAGCATGTCGGCGTAGGAACGGCCGGCCAGCTCAGGCATGCGTTGCAAGGCGTCGGCGATCGGGACGCCCTCCAACACACCCACGTGCATCTCACGCAGCGCGGTGTCGGTCCGCACCGACAGACCCTGCTTGGCCGCGATCGCAGCCGCTCCGGTCGTGCAGCGGGTCAGGTCGCTGCTGACAATCGTCCCCAGCGGCCGGCCGGCGAAGAAGTCGGCCTGCGCCTTCACATGCCCGTGCCCGCGCTCGGAGAGACCCACGTCGAGTTGCCCATAGAAGATCGTCCGATCTTCGGGCTCTCCGTGGCGCAGCACGTACAGCGCCTTGGAGGTCATGCGAACAGACCGTCCTGAAGCGCAACCCGCTCGCGCAGCTCACCGCGGAACGACGACGTCACAACCGACGTGCTGTGCCGCTGCTCGGGAATCCGCAGACACATGTGCTCGCCCTTCATGACGCAACCGGCCCCACGCGCGCCGACGTGCGCCATCAGAGCAGAGACGACGTCGTTGCACGCGCGCTCTTGGAGGGTGAGCCGAGCCGTGAAGCAGCGAACGAGATCCGCAAGCCGGCCGAAGCCCAGGAGGCCCTCCCCGGGGAGATACGCGACGGTTGCCGTGCCGAGGTAGGGCAGCAGGTGATGCGGGCACATGCCATGAAAGGGAATATCGCGGACCACCACGAGCTCGGTCGGGGCCTCCCCTTGCACGAGGTCGCCGAGGATCTCGGCGGGGTCCATCGAGTAGCCATTGAGGAAGGACGACTGCCACAGCTTCGAAACCCGAGCCGGCGTGCCGTCCAAGTCCTTGTGGGTCGCATCCAGATCGCACGCATCGATCAGTGCACGCACGGCTCCCTGTAGGGCGGCGTCGACGTCCTCGGCCATCGCTCGCTCATACCACGCCCGCGCGTGCCGTCAGTCGTCCGCGAGGCTGTCTTCAAACAGCGGCGCGCCGCGGCCGAGTTCTCGGGTGCGCCAGATCTGACGGAACGGGCGGGGCAACGAGCCGAGTTCTGGCAGGCGGTCGCATCCCTCGCACGAGACCCGCAGCTGCACCGCCGTGCACGTCCCGCAGATCGACAGCAGCTCAGCGGTCTCCCCAAACTCGTCCCGCAACCGCTGCAGGAGTTCGAGCTTCCGATGCAGCGCGTCGATCTGTTTATCGAGGAGCGTCCGCAGGGACGCGGTGGCGTCCCCATCGCTGGCCGCCGAGTCGCGCATCTGGAGAAGCGCGGTCACGTCTTCGAGCGACCACCCGGCCTCGCGAAGGGCGATGACGAACTCGAGACGCTCCAGTTCCGGCGGCGCAAACTGTCGATGTCCGCCCGCCGTTCGCTCCGCGGTGAGCAGCCCCTGACGCTCGTAGTATCGAACCGTTCGCGGCGTGCAGCCGGCACCGTCCGTCATGTCGCCGAGCGACAGTCTGTGTTTGGAGCCCGACACGCAGCTTTCGACGCTGGCGCACCCGGGCCGTGGTGTCAATCGAGCGTCGCCGCCGTATCATGCGGCGATGTCTCAGAGCCCCCTCGCGCTGGTCACCGGCGGCGCCGTTCGGGTGGGCCGCGGCATCGTCTTGGCGCTGATCGAGTCCGGCTACCGGGTCTGGGTGCACTGTCACCACTCGCAGGCGGAGGCCAAAGCGCTCGCTACCGAGCACCCCGATGGGATCGCCGGCGTCTGTTCCGCGGATCTCCTCGATGCGAACGCCCGGGCCAGACTCGCTTCGGTCATCGGGCCGCGCCTCGATCTCCTGGTCAACAACGCGGCCTCCTTCGAGCGCGGCGCCTTTGTCGATCGAAGCGACGACGACCTCCGCCGGGTCCTGGAGCTCAACCTCGTCGCGCCCCTCTCCCTCGTCCGTTCCTGCCTGCCCGCCCTCCGCAACGCGCCGGCCGCCTCGGTCGTCAACATCGTCGACCTCGGTGCCCGCAACCCCTGGGCCGGCCTGCTCGACCACAGCATTTCCAAATCCGCCCTCGAGACCGCCACCGCCGGCCTCGCCGCCGAGCTCGCGCCACTGCGCGTCAATGCAGTGGCGCCCGGCACGGTGGCCTGGCCCGCGGACGGCAGAGCGCCCGAAGGCTCCGAAGCCCGGGCTCGATTGCTCGCCCGCATCCCCCGAGGGCAGATCGGCAGCCCCGAAGATGTCGCCCAAGCGGTGTGTTTCCTCGCGCGCGCATCCCACGTCAGCGGCCATACGCTGGTCGTCGACGGCGGATCGACGGCCGCTCTGGGCGGAGCCCACGCCTGAATCAGGCCAGAAGCCGGCGGGGGCCCCTTGACCGGCGCCGCATCCCCTCCTATATGTGCCGGCCTCTCATCATGACGACGCCGCAAGAGCAACCCGCCGAAGCCGCCGAGACCGAGGTCGGCACGGACATTCAAGCCCAGTACGAGCCCGTGCAGGGTCGCCCCCTCGAAGTGAAGGTCGACGACCGTGGTGTCGAGCGTGCCATCCGCAAGCTTCGTCGCCTCCTGGCGAGCGAAGGCGTCCTTCGGGAGATCAAGCGTCGTCGCCACTACGAGAAGCCCCTGTCTCTTATACACATCTCCGAGCCCACGAGACCTCTCTACATCTCGT
>OJGU01000437.1_pt1 | contig 25027 bp, 17 predicted proteins | sample 1594741 | NCBI WGS metagenome assembly OJGU01 (sample SAMN05416841, study PRJEB24817) | seawater metagenome | isolation source: Sea water | place: Canada:Atlantic | collected 2013-07
ATCGTTCCCGAAGACGAGCCTGCTCGGATGTGGATTCGCTCACAGTTTGTGACCGCGGGTGAAAGCGAACAAAACGCCCGCCGTTGGGTCCACATGCGGGCAGGAGTGTTGGCGTGGAGTCTCGTGTTCATCTCGGCGGCGATCGGCGCCTTCACGAATGCTGCGCGGGTCGCCGAGGCCCCGTCGAGTCTGCAGGCGGCGGCACAACCTGCGACGACCGGGCAGGGGCTGGACGCAGCCGCGGCAGAGCTTCCCCATCGGTAGACACCAAGAGTCCCGCCAGGCTGTTGCCCGCGCGATCCTGCCCAGGGCGCTGCGGTGCCCGGCACGCGGCGACTCGCTTCGAGGCCTCGACCATCCGCGGTGCCATCGCGACCGTTCGAGCGCACCCCCGGGGCGGAGGCCAAGCCCCGGTGCTAGGCTCCGCCTCGATGGACACCCCGTCCGTGCCGCCCAAAGCCCTCGCCAAGCGCGAATCGGCGATCGCAGAGCCTGCACCCGATCGCACCGATGTCGGAGAGATCGGCGGATGGGGCCGGGTCATGCAGCCAGGTCGGGAGGTCCGCGACGAAAACCTCGAACGCCTCACCCGCGATGCGGTGTTGTGCCGAGGGCTGGGACGATCGTACGGCGACTCTTCGCTTCCGCCTCCGGGGGTCAGCGACGTGGCCGGGACCACGCTGGCCGATCGGGTGCTCTCCTTTGACCCGCAGACCCTCTCGTTGCGCGCGGAGGCCGGGCTGTCGTTGCGCGAGCTGCTGCGGGTGTTCTTTCCGCGGGGCTACTTCGTCCCGGTGACCCCCGGCACCACGTTCGTCACGCTGGGCGGCATGGTGGCCTCCGACGTTCACGGCAAGAACCACCACTGCGCGGGCACGTTTGGCGAGCATGTCACGGCGCTCAAGATGCGCGTGGCGGACGGGAGCATCGTCGAGTGCACCCCCGAAGTTCACTCCGATCTGTTCTGGGCGACCGTTGGCGGCATGGGCCTGACCGGCCACATCCTGGAGGTCGAGTTCACCATGGTGAAGGTCCCCTCGCCGTGGATCTACATGGAGAGTGAGCGGGTCCCCAACATCGACGCCTACATGACGGGGCTCGCCCAAGCAGCGGAGCAGTGGCCGATGACGATGGGCTGGATCGATTGCCTGTCCTCCGGAGACAATCTCGGCCGCGGCATCCTGATGCGCGGACGCTGGGCGACGCCACAAGAAGCGCCGGAGTCGTTCCCCGAGCCCAAGAAACGACCGGGCGTGCCCTTTGTCTTCCCCCAGTTCGCCCTCAACCCGCTGAGCGTCAAGCTGTTCAACGAGGCGTTCTATCGCAAGCACTTGCGCAAGCAGGCGTCGGGCATCACGCACCCGGAGGCGTTCTTCTGGCCGCTGGACGCGATCCTCGATTGGAACCGAATCTACGGGCCCAAGGGCTTCACGCAGTATCAGTGTGTGCTTCCCAAGTCGGCGGGGCCCCAGGCGGCGCGGCGGTTCCTCGAGCTGCTCAGCACCCTCGGCGGCGCATCGTTCCTGTGCGTCATCAAGGACTGCGGAGCCGAGGGCAGGGGGCTGCTGTCCTTCCCGATGGACGGCATCTCGATCGCGCTGGACATCCCGGTCCGCGACGACACCCAACAGCTCGTCGACAAGCTCAACGAGCACGTGATCGACGACGGTGGCCGGATCTACCTGACCAAGGACAACTACACCCGGCCGGAGCACTTCGCCGCCATGGAGCCGCGCCTGGAGGCGTTCATGGAGGTTCGCAAGCGCTGGGATCCCAAGCTTCGCTTCCGCAGCGCGCAGTCGGTTCGCATCTTCGGCGACCCGGTGGGCTGACGGCCTGCACTGCCGTATGCTCCGCGCCGATGAAGGCCGTCATCCTCGGAGGCACGAAGGGCATGGGGCGCGCGCTCGCCCGACAATCTGCGGGGCGCGGGGATGCGGTGTTCCTGCTGGGCCGCAACGAAGCGGACCTGCAGCGCTCCGCCTCGGACTGCGCGGCCCGCAGCCCCGACTCCAAAACCGTGGGGCATGCGCTGTGCGACCTCGAGGACCCCGACTCTTTCGCGGCGGCACTCGACGCGGCGGACGAAGCGCTGGGCGGTTTCGACACGGTGATCGTAACCGCCGGGATGTTCGGAACGCAGGAGCAGCTCGAAGCCGACACCGTCCGGTTGCGGGCCTTGCTTACGGTCAATTTCGCCCACACGATCCTGTTCTGCGAGGCCGCGCGGACGCGGATGATGGAGCGCGGGGGTGGGGTGCTCTGCGTGTTCTCGTCCGTGGCCGGCGATCGCGGCCGCAAGCCTGTCGTGCTCTACGGAGCCAGCAAGGCTGGGTTGTCGGCCTATCTCGAAGGGCTGGACCATCGTTATCGCGACGCCGGTCTCGTCACGATCTGCGTCAAGCCCGGGTTCGTTCGTACAGGAATGACCGAGGGGCTCAAGCCCCCACCGTTCGCCGGCGAGCCGGGGGCCGTGGCCTCCCGTGTTCTTGGCGCGATCGATCGAAAGCGACCGCAGATCTACGCGCCCGCGATCTGGGCGTGGGTGATGTGGGTGATCCGGCTGATGCCCCGATTTGTCATGCGCAGAGTTGGTTTCTGATCGGGAGTTGAACGCCAGCGCCTGGCCGGGCAAGATCGTCGTGTTGGCGGGGTCGGGAAGCGCGGAGATCGAGGCGGAGTTTCCAGACCCCGTCCATCCGACGCGTGTCTACCCCGCGCCGTCTCAGGGCGCGCCGACCGAAGCCGGCGATGCGGCGCAGCCTCGAATCCTGCCCGAGAGTGGACCCAGTGGAGCCCCCAGCAAGGTGGGCCGCTACGTCGTGCTCGACGTTCTCGGCATGGGCGGCATGGGTGTCGTGTGCACGGCGTACGACCCCAAGCTCGACCGGAAGGTCGCGCTCAAGCTGCTGCGGCGACGCGTGGGACGGACCTCGTCGAGAAGCTCCACGGGGCGGGCTCGTTTGGTCCGCGAAGCCCAGGCACTCGCCAAGCTTTCGCATCCCAATATCGTCACCGTCCACGACGTCGATACCACTGAAGACGGACGCATCTACATGGCGATGGAGTTCGTCCGCGGCCGGACGATCACCCAGTGGCTGTTCGCCGAGACCCCGCACTGGAGGGAGATTCTCGGCGTGTTCGAGCAAGCGGGCACCGGCCTGGCCGCTGCACACCAAGCCAACATCACGCACCGCGACTTCAAGCCCGCCAACGTTTTGATCGGTGAAGATGGCCGGGTCAAGGTGTTGGACTTCGGGCTGGCGAAGTCGGAGACCGGGCCGCTGAGCACCGACTCCGACGACGCCCGCAGCGAGCCTGGTTCGGGCGAAGACATCATGCAGGTCGTGCAGTCGACCGGCGACATGAAGCTGACCATGGCGGGCCGCATCGTCGGCACGCCCGCGTACATGGCCCCCGAGCAGCGACGGGGACGTACGACGGGGCCGGCGACAGACCAGTTCAGCTTCGCCGTGGCGCTGTACGAGGCCCTGTACGGACGGCTGCCGTTTCGCAGCGAATCCCACAGCCGAGACGCCGCTCGGGGCCGCGTGATCGATCCTCCAAGCGAAGCGGAGGTGCCCTCGTGGGTGTTTCGGGCGCTGAAGCGGGCCTTCGCGCCTCAACCTGGTGACCGCTACCCCACGATGGAGGCGTTGCTCGCTGCACTGCGGGCCGACCCTGTGCTCCGGCTGCGAAAGATCCTGGTGTGGACCGCCGGGACGCTCCTCATCGGAGGGGCAGGGGCAGCGGGGGTCATGGCGCTGACCCCCGACGACGAACTCTGCCGCGGCGCGCGAGCTCGGCTCGACGGGGTCTGGGACCCGCAGCGGCGGGCCGTCGTGGATGCGTCGCTACGGGACACCGCAACCGCCTACGCCGCGTACACCGCAGATCGGGTCCTCGAAGACATCGATGCGTACGCGGACAACTGGGCGCAGGCTCGCACCCAGGTCTGCGAGGCCACGTGGGTTCACGGCGAACAGTCGGAGAGCACGCTCGATGTTCGGATGCGCTGCCTCGATCAACGACAGGGCGAGCTGAGAGCGCTCGTAGACGTGCTGGCGGACGCCGATTCCGATGTGGTGGAGCGCGCGGTGCAAGCGGTGTCGTCGCTGACCGGTCCGGGCTCATGCGTCAACGCGGAGCCCGCTGCGTCCAACCGACTGCCCGATGACCCGACGACGCGCAGTGAGGTCCTCGCAGCACAGGCTCGAATCGACGACGCCGAGGCGCTCCTCCGAGCGGGGCGTTACGCCGTCGCGCAGGATGCCGCCCAGGAGGCACTGTCCTTGTCCACCGGTACCCAGCACGAGCCCACCCACGCCCGGGCCCTGTACATCCACGGGCTCGTTGCGCAGCGCGTGGGCGATGCAGAACTGGCCCAGGCACGCTTCGAAGCGGCGGCCCAATCGGCCGCGACCGCGGACGACCCGGTGCTGGAGGCGAAGGCGCTGACGTCCCACGTGCGGGTGCAAGGCGTGTACCTGCACAATCGAGAGCGTGCTCTGGGAATCGCGGTCGGGGCACACTCTGCGATCGCTCGGGCCGGCAACCCGTCCGACTTGCAAGCTGAGCTTGCCCAGCAGCTGGGTGCCAGCGCGATGTCGGCTCGAGAAGACGCTGAGGGCATCGAGCAGCTCCGAGTCGCGCTCGATGCCGCGGAGAAGGCCTATCCCCCGCGGGACGTTCGGTTCGCTCCCATCCTGGCCAACCTCGGGGTCGCGTTGGCCCAGCAAGGCGAACCGGTCGAGGCCGAGGCGTACCTCCGCCGGGCTCTCGATCTCCGGCAGGCCAACCAGGGCCGGCTGCACCCCAACGTCGCGAGCGTTGCGCAAAACCTGGCCAACGTCCTCGCGTCGCGACCCACCGGGCTCCCGGAGGCCATCGAACTGATCGGTCGCGCGATGACGATTCGGCGGGCTGTGTTTGGGGCTCACCACGCCAAGGTCGCGGACCTGTGGTCCACGCAAGGTCGTCTGAGGGTGCTGACCGAAGAGACAGAGGCCGCGCTGGGGGACTACCGCCGCGCAGCGGCGATCTACCGAAAGACGCAGAGCGCTTCGCGACTGGCCAGCACGCTGTTCCAGATCGCGAAGCTCCACCAGGACAACGGATCACCCAGTCTCGCGGCCGAGGCGGCTGCGGAAGCGCTCGGGCTGTTCTCGGGCACGTCGAAAGCCGACCGGCAGCGGGCGGGGAAGGCGGGCATCGTGCTCTGCCTCGCCGAACTCGAGCTTGGCGAACTCGATGCAGCCCTTGAACACTGCAAACAGGCGGCGGAGGCGATCCGCGAAGCTCGGGGAGAGCGCAACGACGACTTCAGCCACGCGCTCACCGAACTCGCGCGGGTCTACAAGCGACGGGGAGAGCACAAGCTAGCCCTCGACGCTGCGCGGCGAAGCGTCGCAGCGGCCGAAGGCGAGAGTATGCGAGGGGTCGCCACCGACCTCCTCTCAAGTATCGAAGCAGCCCGCTGAGGCGCCCGTTCCCACGGGCTCCCCAACGCTCCCCAACGAGGCCAGCCTGCTGCGGCCTAGTTCTGCGGACCGGGAGGGGTGGTCTCGGGCACCCCGGGGCTTCCGCACGCACCGCCATACAGCGATGCGATCAGGAGCTTTCGCATGGGGCTGGCGCGGTGGAGTTTCTCGGAGCTCGTGCCGGCAAGGTCGCCTTGCCACCGCGGCCCGTCATAGATGCTCTTGCCGTAGAACTCATACTCGAGCTGGGAGTAGACGAGGTCCTGCCAGGCGGAGGTGCCGGACTGAGGGAGGGATTGGACATCGCCGGCGAAGACGTAGCGGCCACGCGTCGCGGTGTAGACCACGGCTCCATCGAGGCCTTCACGCAGCTTGTAGAGCCCGTCCTCGTACCAGGCGGTGCACTGCACGTTTCCGTCCCCATCCAGAACTTGGTTCTCCACCGTGGACAGCACGATCGACCCCGCGGGATCGAAGACGTCGCTGCCTTCTCCATCGCCGTCGATGTCCCAGATGATGATGTCCGGCGGCGTCATTCCGCCTTCATCATTCAGCTGAACGGGGCCGTTTCCAGGGTTGTTGGGCCGCAGATTCCAGAAGTCGTCGGTGTTGGCCGAGCGAAGCTCCGCGTCCGGCCCCTCCAACCCGTCGTCTGTCTCTGCACAGGCCGCAAGACCTGCGCATGCCATCACCACTATTGCTATTCGAATCGATGCCCGCTTCATCGTCGTTCCTCCATCGCGGAGAAGACCCGCGGACCCAACGCTACCGTGCTCTCCGCCCGGAGCGCACCCGTTTCTGTCCCTCCAAGAGCAGTTTTGGGAGACATGACCGGACATGTCACAGGTCTTTCGTGTAGCTGGGCTTACCCAGAAATCGAGCCATCGCGACAGTCGATGAGCAGGGTCACCGGGCCATCGTTCACGAGCGCGACCTCCATATGGGCACCGAAGCGCCCTGTCTCGACCGGAATCCCCGCCTTCCGCAACGCGTCACAGAAGAACCCATAGAGCTGATCCGCTCGCGCGGGATCTTCAGCCCGATCGAAACCGGGCCGTCGGCCCTTCCGCACGGAGCCCGCGAGGGTGAACTGCGAGACGACGAGCGCGGAGCCATCGATGTCCCCCAGGGACCGGTCCATGGGCCGTGTGCCCGGGAAGATTCGCAGGCCAGCGATCTTCGTCGCGAGGACGGTGGCATCCCGTTCGGTGTCTCCCCGCTCGACCCCGAGCAGGATCAAGACGCCCGCGCCGACCGAGCCGACGCACTCGCCCTCGACGGTGACCGAGGCTTCTCGGACCCGCTGGACGACGGACTTCATGGGCTCGCGGGGCTTTGGGTCGGCGTGACCGCGGGCGGGGCCGGCGTGTCTTCAGCATCGGCAGCCTCGAGTGCGTCCGCGCGCGGCGTGGGCGGCAGCGAGGGGCTCAGCGACTGCGGGCGAGAGAGGAAGCCCGAGGTGTGACGTACGGAGAACACCTCCGATGACTTGATCGTCGTGCGGACCAGCAACTCGCCGACCAGGCCCACACCGATCAGCTGGATCGCAGTGAGGGTGAGCAAGACGCCGAGCAGCAGGAGCGGGCGGGTTCCGATCGCACCGCCGGCGAGCTTGACGATCGTCAAGTAGGTGAGGATCGATAGCCCAAAGAAGCCGCTGATCATGCCCGGGATGCCGAAGAAGTGCACCGGACGGGTACGGTAGCGGGTGACCATCAGGACCGTCAGCAGGTCCAGGATGCCGTCGAAGAACCGCTTGACGCCATACTTGCTCACACCGTGCTCGCGGGCGCGGTGGTTGACGACCAACTCCTCGACCCGGAATCCGCGGTGTCCGGCAAGGACAGGCAGGAACCGGTGAAATCCGCCGTAGACCGAGAGCTCCTGGATGCACTCCCGGCGGTACGCCTTGTATCCGCAGTTGAAGTCTCGGAGCTGCACGCCACTGAACTTTCGCACCACGGCGTTGAACAACTTCGACGGTGCCGTCTTGCCCAGCGGATCGTGGCGGCGCTGCTTCCAGCCCGAGACGAGGTCGGCGCCCGCTTCGATCCGCTCGACGAAATCTGGAATCATCGCGGGGTCGTCCTGCAGGTCGGCGTCGAGCGTGAGCACGATGGCGCCGCGGGCCAACTCGAAGCCGGCGTTGAGGGCAGGGGACTTTCCGAAGTTGCGGCGGAAGTGAACCACGCCGACCACGCCGGGGTTCTCGGACGCGATCTTGTCCAGAAGCTCGGTCGTCCCGTCGCTGCTTCCGTCGTTGATATAGATGACCTCGTACGAACGCCCGGTCTGCGCGAGGCCCGCAGTCAGCTCTTTGTGCATCTGCGGGAGCGAGCCAACCTCGTTGTAGACGGGGATGACTGCAGTCAGCTCCGGATCCGCGCCAGCGGTAGGCGTCGTCGTCATAGCGGCGGAGGCTACCGCATCCTCCGGCGGCGGGCAGCAGGCCTGGACGCGCGCCGGGTCACAAAGGCCACCACACTCGCTTGGCGCGGGGTTTGCGTTTGTACCAAACTCGCCCGCGTGACCCTTCGCCGTCATCGGAGCATTCCGCGCGCTCTCGGGCTTGCCGCGATTCTGGTTTCCGCGCCGCTGCTCTCGGACGCAGAGGCCAAACCGCTCCCGGGTCCAGTCGCCGCAGACGTCGACCTCGGGCCCAACCGCTGGGATCTGGAGCTGGACCGGCGGGTTGTCGCCTTGAAGAAAGTCCGCGGCAAGGACCCTGCGGCGATCGTTCCACTCCTGGGTTTGCTGCCGGAAGTCCAAGGCGATGTCGACCCGCAAGCGCTGCGGCGCGTCCTCGCCTCGGTCGCGGATGCTCGCACCCGACACCCACTGGTCCGATCCTACGCGCGCTTTCTCCAAGCCAGGGTGCTGGAGTCGCGTGGCGATCTCGTCGGCGCCGCCGGAGCGCTTCACGACGAGGGCTACGTCGTGGGCTGGCAGATCGTCGGGCCCTTCGACAACAGCGGTCGCAAAGGCGAAACCGCGGTCTACTCCCCCGAGACCGATGCGTTCGGGTCCACCCAAACGTTCACCGGAAAACTCGCTGGCGAACCGCTGGCGTGGCGGGTGATCGACTACACCGATGCGCCCCGAGGCGGGTACGTCAGTTTCGACGATCGGCTCCGCCCCAACACGGACGTGACCGGATACGCGACCGCCTGGGTCCATGTGGACAAGGACCAGGACGCGGCCGTTCATGTGGGAACCGGGGGTCCGTACGAAATCTGGGTGGACGGGGACTCGATCGGAGGCGAGAGCGCCTACCGAGGTGCGCATCCGCTTCAAGAGACCCACGCCGCGCGGCTGCAGGCGGGATGGAATCGAGTGCTGGTCAAAGTCAGCGCCCAGTCTGGGGCGTGGGGGTTCTTCCTGCGGCTGAGCGCGCCCGATGGATCGCCGATCTCCGGACTCAGAGCCTCCGCCGAAGCCCCCGCCAACTGGGCCCGGCGCGCCGGCGCTCGGCCCACCGGAAAAACGCCGGCATCGTTGCGCTCGGCCCTCGAGGGCCGGTTTGAAGAGGGCTCATCCGCACGCAAGGCGAAGCGCGAAGGCATGGCTTTGCTCGAGTTCTACCGCTCCGTGCATCCGTTCGACCGTGAAGACGAGACCGCGGTAACGCTGTCCAGGCGCGTGTCCGAGGAGGCCCCGTCCGCACGCAGTCACTGGCTTCGGGCGCTCGTCGAGCGAGACCCGGGGGAGAGCCTGACCGCGCTGCGCAAGGGCATCGAGCTTGGGCGCGCCGAGGGCTCTGGCAGCGCGCCGCTGCTCGCCCAAATGCTGCTCGAGATGGGCTGGCGTCACCAGTCGATGGGGCTGCACAGTCGGTATCGCGCCAACCTCGAAGAGGCGCATGCTGTTGCACCCGGCGATCCGGTCGTCGAGTTGGCGATGGTCGACGAAGCCGCGACCGCCGGTTTTCGGTGGTGGTCCCTCAAGTGGCTGGCGGCGTTGGTCAAACGCAATCCGCACGCCCAGCGATTGCGGCTGGAGTACGCCTCCCGCCTTCATGCCGCGGGCCGCACCAAGGAGGCCCTGGCAGTCCTGGGCTCGTCCAACGCATCCTCGGATCTCGCCGGCGCCAGCATCGAAGTGCTGCTCGAGCTCGGGGAAGCTGGTGCCGCGGTTGCGTTGGCCCGCAAGGCCGCCGACGCCACGCCCGGCCTGCCCGAACGCCATGTCGCCGTGGCCCAGCTGGAGGAGTCTCGCGGGGACATCCACGCCGCTCGCACCGCGTGGGCCAAAGCGCTGGCGCTGGCACCCCACGACGCGGAACTGCACGCCGCGCTCGGTCGGCTGCTCATGCGCCACGACGATCTCGCAGCCGCAGCCGGCAGCCTGAGGCGTAGCCTCGACCTGAGGCCTCAACAGCCCGATGTTCGGGACCTCCTCGCCTCGCTCGACGCAACGGCCCCCAGCGACCTGTTCACCCGGTACGGGCTCGACCTCGACGCGATCGCGAAGAAGACGGCGGTCCCTGCGGCTTGGAAGGGCAAAGACTCCGCGGTCCTGCACCATCGGATGGCGGTCAAGGTGCTGCCGAACGGACTCACCGAACGGCTCGACCACCGGGTCATCCGCATCCTGGACGACCGAGGGGTTCGCTCGCAGGCCGTGCAGGGGCTCAGCTACGACCCTGCCGAGAGCATCGTGGAGGTCCGCCGGGCCCGGGTCCGACGCAAGGACGGCACGATCGAGGAACTCGGCGAGGTCAGCGTGGTCGCGCTCGCCTCCGCGGGTTACCGCATGTACTACGACCAACGGCAGATTCGGGTCGGCTTTGGCGGACTGCGGCCGGGCGACACCCTCGAGGTCGCGTTCCTGCGCCGCGATGTCGCCGCGAAGAACATGTTCGACGAGTACTTCGGCGACCTGATGCCGCTGCAGGGCAGCGCGCCGATCGGCAAGGTCGAGTACATCCTCGAAGCGCCCTCGGACAAACCGATCTACTTCAACCGCCCCGGCGTGAAGAAGAAGTCCACCGACGACGGCGCGTCGACGCTGTACCGCTACACCAAGAACGACGTGCAAGCGATTACCCCCGAGGGCGGCATGCCTGGGTGGGTCGAGATCGCGGACTTCCTGCACGCCAGCACGTACGAGACGTGGAACGACGTCGGCGACTGGTACTGGGACCTGGTCCGAGAGCAGCTCGTCGTCGACGATGCGATCCGGGCGGGGGTGAAGGAAGCCTTGGCGGGGTTGCCCGAAGACGCGACGGATCGGCAGAAGGTCGATGCGATCTACACGTACGTCGTCCGAAACACGCGATACGTCGGGCTGGAGTTCGGCATCCACGGGTACAAGCCGTACCGAACCACCGAGATCTTCAGCCGCCGGTTTGGCGACTGCAAAGACAAGGCGAGCCTGCTCAAGGTCATGCTCGAAGAGGTCGGGATCGAGGCCAACCTGGTCCTCGTACGGACCCGTGACCAGGGCGTCATGCCGAAGGAACCGGCCTCCTTGGCGGTGTTCAACCACGCGATCACCTACGTGCCGGCCTTCGACCTGTTCCTCGATGGCACCGCGGAGTGGTCCGGTCCCGGCGAGCTGCCTGCTTCCGATCAGGGGGCCAGCGTGCTCGTGGTCCGAGACGGCAAGGGCGCCCAGTATCGAACGATTCCGGTCAGCGATGCGAAAGACAACGTCCGAGCGCTCGAGCAGGAGGTCACCCTCACGGCGTCCGGCGCGGCGACGCTCGAGCACGCGGTGACGGTGCGCGGTGCCTCGGCCAGCTCGGTCCGCTACCAGTTTCAGTCCGCCGAGCAGCAGCTCGAGCGCATGACTCGGGCCTTGGGCGGTTCGTTCCCCGGGGTCGACGTGCAAGACGTCTCGGCGCCGGGGATCGACGACATCACCAAACCCGCGCAGCTGAGGGCCAAAGCCCAGGTTCCGCAGTGGGCGACCAAGACCGGCGACAGCCTGCGCTTCAAGGTCACCGGGCGGGACTCGGGCTTCACATCCGCGCTCGCGCCCAAGTCCACCCGCAACTACCCGTTGGTGCTCGATGTGCCGATGCAAGAGACACACACGCTGAGATATCGGCTCCCCAGCGGCTACCGGTTCTCCACCATGCCGACCCCGACCTCGCTCTCCACCGGCGTCGGCAAGTTCTCGCTCGAAGTTCAGGCCACCGACGACGGTGCCGAGGTCCGAACCAGCATCGAGCTCCCCCAACAGCGCATCTCGCCCAAGGACTATCCGGAGCTTCGGAAGTTCCTGCGCCGGGTGGATGCTGCCCTCGAACAAGACTTCGAAGTCGTCCGCGCGCGATAGCCCGGCCCCATCCGCCATGTCCTGGATTCGACGATTTTCTCATCTCACCCACCTGACGGTGGGGCTGCTGCTCACCGCTGCCCTCGCGTGCAAACCCGACGCGTCTGAAGTGCCGTTCGACCCGTCCGACCCCGGAGCGGCTGCGGCTGCGTTGCGGGCTCATCTGGAGGACCACCCGCAGGACGTGGAAGCGCGGCGGGACCTCGCCCATCTCGAGTGGATCTGGCTGGGCGCTCCGGACTCGGCGGTCGCGCATCTCGACATGCTGGTGGGGAAGAAGGACCCCGGCGCGGGCTTGACCCGGCTGCTCATCGCCCAGGGGCGCGACGATGCGAACACCGAAGCGGACATCGCCTACCAGATCCTCGGACAGGCGCTGAGCGACGATGATGCCTTCGTCGACGCCGCCGCCCAGGTCGCGGCCCGTGCCCTGCAGCGCAGCCACGGTGACCGGCCGGACGATGACGCCCGCTTCTCCGCGTTCTTCACCAAACACGAGCCCTCGCTGGGGAAGCTTCCGTTCTCGGTTCGCCAGCCGCTGCTCAGCCTTCGCGCCTCCATTGCGCGCCGCCTCGGCGAACCCTACGAGGGGTTGTTCGAGGACCAGGGCTGCGTGCAAGCGTGGGAGGCATCCGTGCTCGAAGGGCGTCTGGGTGACTACGAACTGCAGGGCGTCGATCCCGATGCCTTCGTCGCTGACCCGAGCGCGGCCGTCGTGCCGCTGTCGTGCGTCGTTCGGGTCTGGAACCCCACGCCCCGCTCCGGCGTCCGAACCCTGCGGACGACCGTCCGCAGCAACAGCGAGACCATCGTGCTCGACATCAGCGGCCAGGAGGCGATGCGGGTGTGGCTCGACGGGACGCTGATCCATCGAACCGATCGAACCGATCGCTACGCGCCGCGTCGCAGCCGGTTCTCGGTTCCCGTTCAGCCAGGCGCCCACGTCCTGGAGCTGGCGACCTCCATTCCGCGAGACCGAGCCTGGGTGCTGGTGCGAGCGGCCGACGGCCAGGGCAACGCGATTGCGGCGACCGCCGACGGCACGACCGAAGGCGCCGGGCTGCGCGGCGACCCCCAGCTTCGGCGCCCCTCGTGGCCCAAGCCGACCGGGGAAGATGGTCCGCTCTCCGGGCCGATCTACGCGCCGCTGCGCACGTATCTGGCGATGGATGCGGCGCTGGCCGACGGCGACACCGACATCGCGGAGCGGCATCTCAGCGGCCTCGACGACGCGGAGGCCTTCGCGTTCGGATGGGTCATGCGCGCGTTGTTCGAACGCAACGACCCGACCCGGCCCCGCACGAGTTCGACCTCTCGGGAACAGACCGCGCTCGAATCGGCGATCGAAGCCGACCCGAGGCTGGAGTCTGCCCAGCGTAGCCTCCTGCAGCTTCTGCTGCGGCGCGGGGACGACACCGAGGCCTCCGCCATGTTGGCCACGCTGCCCAAGGACCGGCTCCGTACGGCCCGGGGCGAGCTGCTGCGGCACCAGATCCACGGCGCCGCTGGTGAGGAACACCTGGCTCGCGCGGCGCTCGACCGCGCCAAGGCGCTCGATGCCGACAACTGTGCTGTGCTCCGCTACGAGCGGGCACAGGCTCGCGACCTTCGGGACGTGAAACGAGAGGATTCGCTGACCGCAGCCCTCGGCCAGTGCTCTGGAAGCCTGGACACCCGCGCCATGCTGGCGCAGACCCGCGGTGACTGGGATGGGGCAGGGACCCTGTGGGGCGAGGCGCTGCGGCGCAAGCCGGACGACATCGACACGCTCGAATCCCTGGCTCATCTCGCGACGCTTCGAGGCGACGTCAAGGCTGCACGCGCGCACCTCCAGACCATTGCGGAGCTGGTGCCGATGCGGGCCTCGACCCACATTGCGCTTGCCGACCTCTCGCTCGCCGCAGGAGACCTCGACGGTGCGCGCAAGAAGGTCGCGACCGCGCTGGAGTTCATTCCGTTCAGCAACGGGCTGCGGCGTCTGGGCAGCAACCTCGGCCTGGAGGACGAACTCTTGGAGTATCGCGTCGATGGGCTGGAGAAGCTCGAGGCCTACCAGAAGTCGGGGGTGACCTACGAAGGCGCGGCCGAGGCCTTGGTGCTCGATCGAAGCGTGGCGCGGGTCTACGAAGGCGGTGGTCTGCGGCAGGTGGTGCACATCGTGGTGCACTTGCTGAGCAAGGAGGCGCTCGACCGCTACGGCGAGCTGGAGACGCCCCCGGGCGCCGAGCTGCTCACACTGCGCTCGATCAAGCCCGATGGTCACATCTTCGAGCCGGAGCTGGTTCCTGGAAAGGACGGCGTCTCGCTGCGACACCTCGAGATCGGCGACTTCGTCGAGTACGAGTACGTCATCGAGCAGCCGCCGTCGGGCGTCGTACCGGGCTACGTCGACGTCTCGACGTTCCGGTTCCAGTCGTTCGACGTGCCGTACCACCGCAGCGAGCTGTGGGTCCTGGCACCGGCGTCGCTCGAGCTCAAGACCGACCGGCGCAACACACCACCCGAGCCCACGGTCAGCGAGGTGACCCATGGCGGGCAGACGCTGCGTCTGAGCAAGTTTGGGGTGGACCAAATGCCGCGCCTGGGCGTCGAGCCCGGCACCCGCTCCGTCCTCGAGGAGGTCCCCAACGTCCGGATCTACACCGAGGTCGATGTGGACGGCTGGATGCGGTCGCTGGCTGCGAGCGTTTACTATGGACGGCGCAGCAACCCGCAGCTGCGTGCGCACGTGCGGCGGCTCGTCCGAGGCAAAGAGTCCGACGCGGAGAAGCTTCGGGCCCTGTGGACCTGGGTCGTGGAAAACATCGACGACGGGGGAGACCTCTCGTCGGCGTCGACCGCTACGTTCGCGACCCGTCGCGGCAACCGGTTGGTGCTGCTGGCCTCGATGCTGGAGCTCGCCGGCGTCGAGCATGAGGTCTGGCTGGCCCGGAACCGACATGGTCCCAAGTCGCTGCCCGGCGGCCACCCGATGGTCGAGAACTACGATGCTCCGATGCTCGCGGTGGCGCTGCAGGGGCGTGAAGACCCCGTCATGGTGATGACCGCTTCCAAGGTCATGCCGCTGGGATACCTCCCCCCGGGCTACGCAGGTGGCCAGGCGCTTCGACTCCCGCTCATGCCCGAAGACGCAGCGGGGACGGTCACGGTTCCCCCCGTTCCGCCCGAGTTCGCGGACGTCCGGCGATGGGATCTGGACATTTCCACGGACGTGACCGGGGAGGCGAGGGTCACGGGTCGCATCACGCTGACCGGTGGGGAAGCCATCGCCTGGCGACAGGCGCTCCGTGAGATCGACGCGGACCGGATCAAAGAGGTGTTCCAGCAAGCGGAGCTGTCGTGGCTGCGTGGCAACGACCTGGTGGAACTCGAGGTGCAGGGCGCCGACGATCTGGAGGCTCCGCTCGTCCTTTCGTTCGAGGCGACAACCGCGTCCTTGGGCGTCGTCCAGAATGGCGCGCTACTGGTCCGATCTGACATCGTGCCGCTCAACCTGGGCGCGCCCTATGTCGCTCTTCCGCAGCGCATGACCGGCATGGTCGTTCCCTATGCGCCGCTACATGAGGCCACGGTGCGCATCGAGGTCAGAGACGGACGATTGGCCGAGCTGCCCGAGGCGGTCTCGCTGGGCGGCGATTTCGGGTCGTTTGAGCGCCGGGTCGAGGGCAGCCCCGGAGGCTCGGCTGTCACCTTCGAGCTGCGAAGCACGCTCAAGACGGGGGTCGTCGAGCCGCACGACTATCCGAAACTCTCGAAGTTCGTTCGCGGCGTCGAGGCGGCCAGCGCGGCCTCCCTACGCGCCGCGCCCTGAGCAACGCTGGTAGGGTCGAGCGGTGCGCCGCTTTGCTCCCGTGCTGCTGACCGTGTTCCTGAGCCTGGGCCTGCTCGCCTGCGACCCGGGCGGCACGTGTCCACAATGCCCCGCCGCGGAACCTGCCGAATGTCCGAAGCCGAAGGTGAAGACCAAAGTCGTCCCGTCCGGCCCCGCGCCCGCGGTCGACAACGGGGACATCAAGCTCACGTTCGCGGAACCAAAGTCCGCTCATCTCAAACGCTTCAAGGACCAGCTGTCCAGCAGCAAGCTGTTCGCAAAGGTGGTCGATGGCATCAACGACACCATCGCTCTGCCGCGAGACGCCGCCGTACTCGTGTCCGAGTGCGGACGCATCGACGCCTACTACGAGGCCAAAGCTCCGGGGGTCGTGATCTGCTACGAGCTGGCCGAGCACTTCGAGTCGCTGTTCAAGGGCCGCGCTAAGGGCAAGGAACTCGAGCGCATGGTCACCGGCGCGGTCTTCTTCGCCTTCTTCCACGAGCTCGGCCACGCCCTGGTCGATCAACTGAAGCTACCGATCACCGGCAAGGAAGAGGACGCCGTCGACCAGCTCGCCGCCGTGATCCTCATCGAGAGTGGGTCGGGGATCGAGATGGCCCTCGATGGGGCGCGAGCGTTCTTGCTCAACGACGCCAAGGGCTACAGCGCGAACGACTTCTGGGGCGAGCACTCGTTCGAGAAGCAGCGCTACTACTCCATCGTTTGCATGGCCTACGGCGCCGCTCCAAAGAAGCGGGCGGTGCTCAGCGGCGGGAAGAATGGGCTGCCCAAGGAGCGAGCGGTGGGATGCCCAGCGGAGTACGCGAGGATCAAGACCTCGTGGCAGACGTTGCTGGCGGACCACGCGAAGGCGGATTGAGCGGGAAGGGCGGGCGATCACGTTTTGTACGAGGCTGGAACAGCATTCAACGCCACCGAGACTGGGGTCGTGCCGGGTAGTTCGTCGTGCCGCACGACGCCGCCTTGCGGGTCGGTCGCTCTGGCTTCGCCTCCGGCGTTGAGGGTTGCGCGAAAGTGGGAGAGGGCACGACCTCGAGTGTCAACGACCTCGATCTCGACCCACGGTTCGGGCTCGACCACACGCTGGGAGGGCGTGGGCTCGGCGGTGTCCGAGCCCAGCGGCGTGGGGGCGATGAGATCTCGAAGGTCGACGGGCTCCGGCTGTCCGAAGACCACGGACTCTCGCAGAGGTTGGCGTAGCAGGACGCTGTGGGCGAGGATCTCCTTCGCGACCTCGCGGCGAAGCTCGGCGCGAGAGACGGGAACCCGCGGCGCCCAGGAACCCAGGATGTCCAGCAGCTGATCCGTACCTCCCTCACGTTCGGCCGAGAGGGTGAGTTCCTCTGCCTCCCGCGGCCAGCGAACCTGATGAACCTCGGCCTCGGGAACAACCGAGACGATCCATCCCTCGAACGAGAAGGTCCGGTGCCGGGTCATGGGGGACTCGCCAGGGCAGCCTGAAGAAGCACCGAAACGGCCAGTGCGTCGGGGAGAGGGGCCGCTCGGAAGATTGCGGACTCGTCGAGCTCGAGCGGATGCTCGCCGTCGCTGGCCTGGAGGACTCCCCGAAAGTGGGGAACCGGGCGACCGCGAGTATCGAGCACTTCGACCTCGACCCACGCGGGTGCCCCGGACAACTGGAGGACATGGACCCTCGACGTTTCGACAAACGCAGCAGTGCCGAACTCCAAGACGTGAGCGGTGGGCTTCGGTGGGCTTCTCCGGCCACCATCTGGACGGGCATCCTGAGATAGCTCGAACTGGCATGTTCCGTGCCCGGGGACGTCATCGAGCCGAACGCTCGAGCGGTGATCCAGCTGGACGTACCGCTGCGAGCCGTCGGGCATGCGGACCCGGCAGCGGGAGAAGGCGTACGTCTCCCCGCCCGGACCCAGACAACAGACCTCGATCCACGGTGGGCGTGGCAAGTCCTCGTCCCGAGACTCGATGAGGTCGACGAGGTCTTGAACCTCGGGCGCGCGCAGCGGTTCGTGGGCTCGGGCGTGCCTGACCAGTTTGAGGCGGCCGTCGAGCAGAGCATCCGTCAGCGCCTCTTGAAGATCCTTCTCCTCGATGGGCCTCTCGTCGGCGGGCAGCCACGTTCGGAGGGCGTCGAGACCAAGCTGACGCTCGGCGGCGTCCACGACATTCTGCGCCACGCTGCGCGGGATGTTGCGGCGCACCGCAAACCAGTCGAGGACGTGGACGAGCCATTCCTCGTGCCGAAATCCGCGGCCGCTCATCGGACGAAGGCCCAGCCCGCGGGCGAGTGGCCCACGGCCACCTGGAACTCAAACGCGGACTGAGGCTCGTCCACGTGCTCGAAGGTGATCGCGCTGGCGTCGCCTTGGAGTGGCACGTGAAGCCGGCCCCCGGCGACCGCTTGGAAGTCGAGGGTCTTCAACGGGCGGAGTTGGTAGGTGGGGTCCTCGACGAAGGCGCGGAGATGTGCGTAGTAGTCGCTCGCGTCCCACGACGGCTCGGTTTCATCGCGAAGCGACCAGAACTGCGCGACGGGGTGGAGCAGGGCGGTGATGCGTGCTGCATCACCCTGACGCACCGCTTCGTGCAGTTCCATCACGAGTTCTTGCGCCTGCTGCGGGTCCGCGCCCAGGGGAGGTTCTTGGCGGAGGAGGCCGTCGCCGGGGGCCAAATCGAGCGTTGTGCTGACCCCGAAACTCTCGGTGAATGCCTGCTCGATGAGGGCGCGAGGCTGACCGCCGACCTGCGCGGTGCCGAGAACAACGTGAATTGACGCGCCTTCGCGAGCCGGAGTGCCTCCGATCCGGATCGTGTTCTGCCCGTCGAGCAGGCAGGAGGAGAGGGGGTGCGCATGCAGGCCTGCTTCATCGGGGGCGAAGGTGCCCGAGACGATGACGTCGTCGTTGACGGTGGCCTTGTAGGTGTAGCCGTGGCCCTGGACGATGAGTGTGGTCGTCGTACTCACGGGGTCACGGGGCTCCCAAGTACCAGCGGCCCTGGTGGAAGACGAGACTCGCGGCACGAAGCGTGACCGATTCGGAGGACCTCCCAGCGTCATGCTCCTCGATCCGTGCGATCGTGATCAGGTCCGCACCATCTTGCGGGAATACAAACAGCCGCTCGTTCTCACAGGAGTAATTCATCGCGAGCGGGACGACACGGTGGTCCTGAAGAATCGCCGATGCCGGCAGTGACGTGCCCATGAGCGGATTGTCCTGAAGGCTCTCAAATGCCTGGGAGCGAAGCTTCGACTGCGCCTCCGAAGCTGGGGGAACCAGGAGCTTTTCGTAGAGTACCCCGTTCATTGTACGGAGCGCTTCGGGCAAGGGGTCCAAGAAGTTGGCCAGCCAGGCGAGCTCCGGAAGGTGCGGGGGAGTGCAGGTGTCGGGGGTTTCGATTCGAACGGTGTGGGCTCTCTTGTCGGTGGCCTCGATCTCGCCTTCAGCCAGAATGCTCTCCGTACGGTCTTCCACGCGGACCACTGAGAAGTACAGCGTCTCGTCTTCGCCGTCCGGCCGGCGTTGGATAAGGACCTCATTCGGCCCTCCGCGCAGGAAAGGCTGGATCTCGACAGAGTCTTCGTACTGCCGAAATCGCGGGTACGGACGCTCGAGATCTCTCAGCCGGCATCCCTCAGAAAACGACACGCAGACGGCGAGCTTCACCATCGCGTTGACGGTGACTGTTGCCGCATTCTTTCTTACGCGGACCTCGTACCGAACGGGCGGCTCTTCAAGTAGCCCCGTCTCGTCGAACTGAGGTCTGCTAGCGGGCGCGGTGCCACAGAGGCACCCGACGGCAAACAAGCCACTTAGGAAAACTGTTCTCATTCGGGTTCTTCTCCATCAAACGCAATCCAGCGGAGGAGGTCCGACTCGACCTTCTCCAAAACCTCAAAACCTCCATCCACGGGCTTGCTCTCGCGACCCCAGCTTTCGAAACGGGCGAACACTTCGCCGGACAATCCGGTCGTCGACGCCTGCATGTACATCCCGAGCTTCTCCTCGCCCTTCTCAAGACTCGCGATGACCCCGTACCGGAACTTTGCCCCCATCTCAAGGCTGAGCTTCAACGACACCTTCGTCTTCATGAACATCAGGGCGCTCTGAGTGTCCAGCACCCCCGACGCCTTGAGCCCCACCTCGGTCACCCCCTCGACCTGCTTCGCCGCGCCATCCTCTTTTGGCCCGATATCCAGCCTCTCATCGGGCGACCGCCTCACCCAAGACGAGTCCATGTTGCCGGATACCGTCGGTGAAATCTCGAGCCGTGCGGCATCGAGCCCATCGAGAATCTCCTGCGGGATCCACGTGAAGATCTTCTCGATGCTCTTCTCGGCCCACGTCCCCTTGGTCCACTTGCGAAAGGTCCGGAGCACCTTGCTGTAGCTGACCACCATGGTGCCGTGCAGGCTGACGAAGGGATCGAAGACGAACGCGAACTTCCACCAGAACATGACGCGGTGGTCCAGATCTGGGGTCTTGCCCTCCTCGGCCAGAGGCAGCTCGCGCCACTGAAACTCGGCGGTGAACTCCGAGCCCTCCTTGGGCATGAACTTGAACTCGAAGTCATCGATGAGCAGGCCGAGCTTCTCTTCGATGACCTCAATCCAATCACCGAGCCACTCGCGAGCCTCGTTGATCTTCTCCACGCCGTCGAAGGTCGCGACATCCCGCGGGTAGATGCGAATCGGGATGGTCCAGCGGTCGTCCCCCCGGCCCTCCACCCGGATGTGGACCGTACGGCGCAGCACCTCCTCACGCGTGTACAGCCACAGCGGGTTGTCCACGTCCGAGTCGATGAACTCCACGGTGCGCGTACCGAAGCCGTAGGGCGCCATGGCAACCATCAGGTTGTCCGAGGGCAGCAACGAGTCGTCCCAGAACAGCCGCACATGCTCGAGTTCGGATTCGGGGTCGACGCGCATGTAGATCGTGTCGCCCTCGCGGGGTGGTACGACAGCGAACGCGTCCTCGCCCATCATCTCTCCGGTCTCCAGCGCGATGGTGTGCTTGTTGAAACGGAAGGGGTGCTCGCAGTTGACGATGACCTGCGCCAGGATCGGGTCGGGCCTGGGCATCACGGGGTTGTTGGGAATCGGTGGCCGGCGCTTTCGCGGGGGTGGGGGAGGCGGTGGCTTCGGAGGATCCGGCGGAACCAGTTCCTTTGGGACGACCGCGTACGGGTCGACCTTCTCGCAGCGGCGGTCATGCACCAGCCGCTGGTAGAAGCGGCAGGCAAAGACCTGCTCGGAGGGGACCCATGGATTTTTGGGGTTTCCGCGGAAGGCGTTCGGCCACCATTGCAGCCCATCCTCGGTGTTGCGGATGGCCGTGCGGGACTCCTTCCAGAATCGGGACTTGCAGCGAACTGGCCCCTCACCCGCGGGTGGGCAGGGCCAGTTCAGGTTGGTCACGGTCGCATGATCGAAGAACAGCGCGACCACGCGGCGGTTGACTGCGGAGAGCGCAACCCGGTGTTCCTCTTCGTCCAACGCTTCGAGCATCCACGGCGCCGGGATGAGAACGGGGTTGAACTCCGAGCAGCTCTGCAGCGCGGCCTGCCCCGACGAAAGGAAGTCGAACACGTCCAGAGGCTCTGGTGGGCCGATCTTGTCGAAGTGTGCTCGCACGGCCTTCAGCGTGGACGCTCCGAAGCTGCCTTCGGGGTCGGTGATGCTCGCACCGGACCGACCGAGTTCGTCTCTGAGCAATCGCAGCCCGTCCTGATCGTTGCGGAACAACTCGAACCACAGGTCGGGGTCGTGGCGGAGTACGGCAAAGACGGCCATCGCTCGCTCGTAGCCGAGTTGGTGGTTGAAGGCCTCGCTTCCGACCGCGTCGGTGTGGCCGAACAACGCGATGGGCGCATCGGGATGCTTCTGCCGAATCGCATGAAAACGACGAAAGTCGTCCCGCGCGTCGGTCCCAACGAACTTGTGCCCGAAGTCGAACACTCCGTCGCCAACCGCCCAGCAGGCGACAACCTTGGGCTGCAGCCGGATCCGGTTGCGACTATTGGGCAACACGGCCAGGGACAGGCTTCTCGAGTCCTTCTTCATCCCGCGAGATGTCCTTCGTCGCGCGGGACACTTTTCGAGGCGCGCGGTCTCGGATACGGTATTCCCACCTCGGTTGTCGTTGTCCCACGACCTGGGGCGGTCCTCAACCGAGCGCTCATTCCAAGGACATGTCCACACAACATCGCATCCGGCCTGGCGAGCACCTCGCCCGATTGGCGTATCTCCACGGGCACCGGACTGTCGAGGACGTGTGGCTTGCCGACGAAAATGGGGCGCTACGGGACGCGCGGCCTGACCCCGGCGTCCTGGCGTCGGGAGACGTTGTCCACATCCCCGATGCTGAACCGTTCGAGTTTCACGGCCTCGCGGTCGGTCGCCGCCATACGCTGGAGGTCGAGCTCCCGTACCCGACGTTGCGCGTGGAGTTGGCGTACGCCAACGAAGCCCCGGTTGTCGGTCCCGATGCGCTGGCGAAGCTGACGTTCGACGGGGACAGTCAGAGTCTCCCGATCGACCCAGCCGGCGTCGTCGAGTTCGAGGTCGGCCCCTTTACCGAGGAAGTCGAGTTCGTCGTCCGCGGCCGAACGCTGCGATGCACGGTTGCGACGCTTCAGCCGGTGCAGACCTTCGCTGGGATCCACGACCGTCTAGCCAATCTCGGCTACGAGCCCGGCGGGCGCCGCGGTCAGCGTTCCCGCAACGGCGTGGCGCTGCTATCCGCGGTGCAGGAGTTCCAGTGCGACCACGGGCTGTCGGTCGACGGGGACCCGGGAGAACAGACCCAAGCTGCGCTCTTGGACGTCTGCGGGGCGTAGCGGGGCTGGCCTCTCAGCCCGGATCGTGGGCACTGGGCGTACTCGTCCCCCGGGTTGTTCGCTCGTCGCCCTCCGCGTCTACGCACCCGTCGTCGGCCCTGCAAATCGGTGCGTCATCCGCGCTGGACTTACCTCAGAGAGTCTGATCGCGTACCGTGCCGCCCATGAAACGGTCGCTTGCTTGGTCTCTCATCGCGCTCTCTCCGCTCGTAGTTGCCTGCGGAGATGACGGTTCCGCCAGCACGGAAACGGACGCGTCGTCGTCGACCTCGACGGCGGGGTCCACGACCGACACGCCGACCACGGATCCGACGACCGGCTCGAGTTCTTCTGGGCCAACCCCGGCGACTTCGACCGGGTCGTCCTCGACGGGTCTCGACGGCTCGGAGTCGTCGTCCTCCAGTGACACGGATGAGGCCACAGGGTCCACGACAGGTGGGGAGGAGATCGACTGTGATGCCATTCCCGAAGGGCCGTTCGCTCCCTCCGTGCAGTTCATGCCGTTCAACGGCAGCGAAGACCTTGGCTTCGACGGCCTTGGAGGACTCGCCGGAAAGGACGGCGGAAACATCATCATCGTCGATAGTGCAGGGACCGAGACGGCATCGTACCCAGACGCGTTCAACCCCAGCTACGGACTACGCTTCACGGCCGACGGAAACCTCCTGGTCGCACATCCGAGTGTCGGTGAGATTGGCCAGATCGCGCCCGACGGAACAATCAGTACCTTCGCCACGGGCATCAACGGGGTGAACGGGCTCTACCCCGACCTGGATGGCAACGTCTGGGTGACAAACTTCGGCATCGTAGGCCGCTACTCCCCTGACGGGACCCTCGACACGCTTGTGAGCGGCGGCGACGCTGCCAACTCCAACGGCATCGTCTTCGACCCCGATCGCAGCGTGGCGTTCTACACGAACTACAGCGCGGGCCGCGTCCTGAAGGTCGACATCAACGACGACGGGACCGCAGGCGATGTGACCGAACTCGGCCAGGTCGGCGGGGCAGCGTTCGATGGACTCGCCCTGGATGCCTGCGGCAACCTCTACGCCGTCGACAACGGAACCCCTCGGGTCTTCCGACTGATGCTCGACGAGAACGCGGATGCGGTCGGGGAGTTGACCAACATCGTCGATGGCAACATGCAGAACGTCGCGAATGCGCAGTTCGGCCGTGGCGAAGGATTTGACCCCAACAGCCTGTACGTCACCGGCAACCCGGGCGTCGTCTTCCGCCTCGAAGTGGGCGTCCCGGGCGCTGAGATCCCGCTTCCGTAGTCAGCCCGTACGCGTCGCACAGGCGCCGAGATTGACTTAGCATGGGCGCACCCATGCCCGCTGCCGCCCACGCTCGCCGGAAGACGTTTCCGGCCTCGGTTCGCTGGGCGCAGTGGGTCTGCGGTGCGTCCCTCGTTCTGGCCGCAAGCAATGCCGACGCGAGCGAGGTCCGCATGACCTCCCGAAGCGTCGGCGAGGGCTACATGGTTCGGCTCCCCGGCGAGCGCGGCCAGCTCGTCAGTCGTCGCCGGCTTGCGCAGTACGTGGGGCTCGGCGTGTACGGAATCCTCCCGCCTCGGGAGCCGGACCAGCTTCAGCGCGACCCGGGCGATGGCCAGCTGCAGGTGGTGGCTTCGATGCGGTTGCGCAACGACTTCGGCACGTTTACCCGCCGAGCCAACGGACAGGCGCAGGACCTGATCGAGTCGCTCGACGGTCGCCAGATCGACCTGCTCTACGGCTACTTCGAGGGCCGCCAGATCGCACGGTTCTTCGACTTCAAGCTCGGCCGGCAATTCGAGATGTCGGGGCTCGATTTCTACGCGTTCGACGGAGGCTGGCTGCGCGCCACCACGCCCGCCCACGTCGCCGTCGAGGCGTTTGGTGGGCAACAGGTCGACGGCTCGGCACTGTTCGGCTTCCCGACGTTTGAGTTGGACGGGACGCAGGGCACGGCGGCGGACCGATCGCACTCGCCGGTTGTGGGGGCTGCGTTCGCGTTGGCGGACATCAAGTTCATGGACGCCAGGGTCGCGTACCGGCGGACGTGGTCTCCGGCGTCGATCAACTCTGAGGTCCCCGATGTGGAGGGAGCCCAAGGCGTGGGGACCGTGGTGGATCAGGAGTTCATCAGTGCGTCGGCTGCGCTCCGCCTGGCCAAGGGCAAACTCGCGCCGTTTGGCGCGGCTCGCTACAACCTCGGCGTCGCCCGGCTGGACGACCTCAGCGGAGGCATCTGGTGGGCGATGACGGAGATGCACACGCTGCGCGCCTACTACCTGCGCACGATTCCCAGCTTCGACCTCGATTCGATCTTCAACGTGTTCGCATTGGAGCCCTTCGAAGACGTGCGGGTGGTCTACCAGGTGCGCACCGGCCCCCGTTGGACGATCTACAGCCGCTTTCAAGGGCGCTTCTTCCATGCGTCCCCGACGGCTGAGAGTGGACTCGAGCCCTCCGAGCGGGTCGCGTTTGGCGGAGGCGGGGGCGCAGGCGCGGAGCTTCGGTTGCGCCGATTCGGCATGCGGATGGACGGGTACGGCTTGGGCGGGGAGGGCGGCGTGCGGGCTGTCTCTTATACACATCTCCGAGCCCACGAGACCTCTCTACATCTC